>WBZN01001716.1_pt1 | contig 12862 bp, 8 predicted proteins | sample 5204281 | NCBI WGS metagenome assembly WBZN01 (sample SAMN12344347, study PRJNA552823) | activated sludge metagenome | biome: Activated sludge suspended growth; feature: Nitrification reactor; material: Wastewater; isolation source: activated sludge from nitrification reactor of wastewater treatment...
GATGGTGCCCCGGTGAGAAACGATGGTGCCCCGGTGAGAAACGATGGTGCCCCGGTGAGAAACGATAGCGTCCACGTGAAAGCTGACGGCACCACAATCAATGATTTGAAAAACTCTTCGCAACCCCCATCGTCTGTCAAACCGAATGATGGTTCAAATATGCCTGTCGACACATCGAGAGCAGATGGTCGAAAAGTTGATGGACTTCCCATCAATGCCGACAGTTCGAAAATTTCAGACGGCAGAAAAATTGACGTCCCCGCCGTCATCGCTGATAACTCAAGGCAAACCCCATTCGGGCTTCCTGCGGATATCGTAGCTACTCAAAAAGAAGCTGCGGCAATCAGACAAGTTTTGAATGAACTCAAGCATAACCAAAACTTATCACCGGCAGAAGTCCTGCAGTTGCCCAGCTTCAAAGAAGCAGTCCGACTGCTTGATGCGCTGAAACCGAAAGAAGGCGAAAGCAATCCTGATACGAAGCAGAACTTCACGACTTCTTTCGTCGAGGCAATGCGTCTTTCAGACTTCTTGAGAGTGCTGGAAAAGGCCAATGAAGTTCAACAAAAGAAGGTACACAGACAACAATGGGCAGCGCGTTCGCTCACCCAGACTCAGCACCGCGTGCGATACCTCGTGCAACGAGAAGACACGCTCGAGAGCATTGCCGAAAAAATTCTAGGCGACGTCAGATTTGTTCAACTGCTCGTCACCATCAATAGGGCAGAGATCATCTTCGCCGTAGTGAATGGCAGGTCGGTATCGACCGTTTACGAAGGGCAGTATTTGTGGATTCCAACCCCAAATGAAGTCTCGATACACAGAAAGCATTACTTCAACGCCAACAGCTCGGCAGGGCGAGGAGAAGCTATCGCCCCAGCAGTCGAAACGCCGATCCTGGTCGAAGAATACGAAGCACCTACTACAGTGCGAGAATTTGCCACGCGTCTTAGACCTGTGACGGCACCGCCTGTGATGACTCCGGATGGACCGGTGAGCAGTCCGATGGCACTGGTGTTGTACAGATTGCGATTTGCCGGAAACCGCAACTCCGTCAACCTTGACGAAGTAATAGACGAAGAGAAAGAACCAGATAACCGGCGCCGTCATAAAGTGCGACTGGGAGAAACGCTGCAGTCCATCGCAGTGAACGACGAGCTGTTGAAAGATGTCAACATGTGGGTTTTGATTTGCCGCGTCAATGATATGGATACTGCCGTGGATGTTGTGGGCAGGCCACGTGCGCAAATCAACCGAGGCGATGTTCTTATTCTGCCAAATCAAGAAGAAGTCGAAGAATTCAAACTGCTGACAAAATTGTCGGAGATCGCACAACTATCAGGAAAACAACTGGACATCGATCTAACTCGAAAACCCGCACCAGCTAAGGCATCTCCACATTGCAAAGTGGATCGAAAGATGACGATCGAAAAACTCTGGGATCGCTGCCGAATGATTTTGACCGACAACGATGACACCAGTTACAGTATCAAGCTGCAAAGAGACACGTTGGAAGGGCGCTGGACAACCGTTGCCGCTTACGAATCCAAGGGTGGTAAAACGCTACGCTGGACTTACAAAGTTGATGGCACCAAAAACTGCCTTGAAGTCGGTCTGCCTGCGGCGGTGTCAAAAGAAATGGCGATTGAAGATTTCCAACGCAACTGGCGCTTCTATTACAACCGATACACCACAATCAAAACCGATACACTCGAATTGCTGGATCTCAGCGAAGCGGCGAACTAAATCTCCATCCCTCGCAGTGCGGAAATAACATATTGAGACTAGCTTCTCAATTCCTGCGACTCTAGCTCAGCCTTAAGCATGGCGATGATTTCGCTCAACTGGATGCGATGCATACATTCGCCCGAAGTGCCTGGAGCCGTGTATTTGCATGACTTCTGATCGCGACATTGACACGATGCACTTTGATCCAGAGTCGTGCTGGAACATCCATAAGGTCCGCTTCGATCGGGAAATGTCGGACCGTACAACCCAATCACACGCGTGCCAACTGCCACCGCGATGTGCGCCGGACCGGTATCACCAGAAATCACGACCTTGCACTTTTTCAAAAATGCCGCGGTTTCGGTTAGAGATAGACGTCCTGAAAGATCCAGGCACCGATTATCAAGCTCGGCATTAAGCTCCGCGCATAGCTGCTGCTCTTCGGCACCACCAATCAGAACAGGAAGATGAGACTGCCATCCCAATATATGCTGCAAAAGATATTTCCAGCCGTCGTATATCCAGGCTCTATGCGGACGTAATTTGCCGACACCAGGAACGATACCAATCATAGGTTGAGGTCCGAATCCATGCTCAGCGATCACTTTATGGACGACGTCGAGGGCTAAAGCATCAGGAAAAATCGTCGGGAAAAGAGTCTCGGGATATTCGTTGCATACAGGTTTGATGGTATCCAGGAAATTCGCCGTGGCATGTTTGATTGGTCTCACATTTGGTGCCTGCTTCTCGTAGCGCAAGACCTTGACCCGGGTCATGAAGGTAAAAGCAGTCGATTTGAAGGTGTTCGAAAGATCCACAAACAAATCCGGTTTGACACGCTCGAACGTTTTCATATGCTCAAAAAGACTCGCATCCCTGACATATTCAACGACTTCGTCGACGGCGGGGCAGAGTTCAAGCAAGATGGGACGCAGAGAGGAATGAGTCCAATATGTCAATTGAGCCGCAGGATAATTTAGTTTTAGAGTGGTGGCAACCGGCGTAGCCAGCATGCAGTCACCGATTGCGGCGGGATGATAGACGAGAATGTTGGCAAAAGCTTGCATTATTGATTAGTCTTCACTGGACTTTTGTTGCGCATCAATTATCATAATATTTGTATGAATGATGAATCGTATTATGTTTTAGGTTGGCCCCAGCCCTCTGGAAAAGTAGCTGTACTTTGCCGATCGCGCGGGCAAAATGCAGGACCTGCATATTGTTGGACAAAACGCGAAGCAATACAATTGCGCACTCGCCTCGCCAACGATCGTCGCGGAGAAGAAAATCCGTCGGCTCGAAGAATCATACGACAACTTTTGGTTTACAAGTATTTACTGCGTCAGCCGCTCCAGTGGCGCCCCGGCGAACTGTGGGTCTATCTCGACCCGGGCTATCTGGAAGCCGTCGAAGCCTTACGGGCAGTCTGATACACAAATCTTATTAACGAAATACAGCGGCATACATGAGGGTGCTTCACGCATGGTGGCAACCGAGCGGCGAATTGTGGAACGCTCTTAAAGCGCTCTTAACCGCTTCTCTGCTATTTAAGTCAGCAGGCGATGCGCCAGAACAACCGAAAAGTTTTTTTCCAAGAGGCCAAAGCTCCAAATGGGTGTCGAAACAATAGTTGCAGTCTTTGCAATTGTTTTAGCGCTTGGCTTTGACTTCGTTAACGGCTTCCACGACACCGCCAACGCCGTAGCAACAGTTATATATACAAAGGCCCTCAAACCGGGCGTCGCCATCGTCATGAGCGGGCTCCTGAACTTCCTGGGCGCCTTACTTGTGGGAACCGCGGTTGCCACTGTGATCACGAAAATCATTCCTGCAGCCGTTGTCACGTTACCAATAGTGGTGGCAGTTCTCCTCGCCGCTCTGATCTGGAATCTGATTACGTGGTGGTATGGAATTCCCGTCAGCTCCTCTCACTGCTTGATTGCCAGTTTGTTTGGCGCAGGAGTGACTGCGGCAGGTTTCACAGGCGTTGATTGGTCAGAGCTATACAAAGTAATGGCGGCATTGTTTTTGTCACCATTGATCGGATTTTTCGCAGGTTGGCTGCTGACGTGGGCGACTTTGAAACTGTCCAAAGAGAAGGACAATCCGCCTGGTGCTAAGCATGAACACTCCAAACTCATGCGCTTCCTGCACGTCATCGCCAGCGCCTCTGTCAGCTTCAGCCACGGCAGCAATGACGGGCAAAAAACGATGGGCATCATCACTCTCATTCTCGGAACTCATTTCAGCGGTTACACCACCAATCACGTTCCGCTCTGGGTAATCATGAGTGCAGCGACAGCGATGGCGCTTGGCACAATCATCGGCGGCTGGCGAGTGATTCGCACGGTCGGCACGAAGATCAGTCGCGAACGATTAAGTCATTCTCAGGGCTTCGGCGCATCGATGAGCACGGCATTGATTATTCTCGCCGCATCGCACATGGGCGCACCGATCAGCACAACACATACACTCAGTTCCGCGGTTGCCGGGGGCACAATCCCAGCGCACGGAAAAGAAAAATTGAATCCGAAAACAATGAAACTTCTGCTCAGCGCATGGATTCTGACGATACCGATTGCAGCCGCATTAGCCGCGATCTGCTACTCAATTTTGCGAATTGTCTGGCATCGCTAATACAATAGAGAGCAGTTAAGGAAAGAGCCATGAAAATCGTCGTCGCCTTTAGCAGCCCAAAACGCAGCGCCAACACCGTCGATCTTGCCGCCAAACACGCCAGGGCGATGGACGCAGAATTAGTTTTGCTGCGCATCATTCCAGACCCTGAGAAAGTCGGCGTCGTCGCTCAATTGATTTCAACCGAACGACCAATAGACACCGCACAACGACAGATCGACGAAGTTGTCGGGCGACTGAAAGAACAGGGCGTCAAAGCGTCCGGACTGGTGAAGCTTGGCGAAGTCGCAAAAGGAATCATGAAGGGTGCGGAAGAGCTTCAAGCCGACCTGCTCTATGTTGGCACCACGAACATAGCCAAGCGACCGATTTTTCTTATGAAGCGCGACCCGATCGTTCGTTATCTGGTCGACCACTGCTCCATATCGCTCTGCCTGGTAAGAAGAGATTTCCCCGGCGAAGAGTCGAAAAGCGGATCTGGCGAATCGAGCTGAAGCAGCTTTTCTTCAATTGAAGTTATGCCCTGCAATGAACGAATCACGGTCATTGGCGGCAAGCACTCCAGTATCTGCCGACCATAACGTTTGCTGGTCAACCTGGTATCGAGAATCGCCACGATGCCCGTGTCTTTGTGAGTGCGGATCAGCCGCCCGACACCTTGTTTTAAGCGCATGGTGGCATGAGGCAGTGAAAGATCGTTGAACCAGCTTGCTTCCGGGTTGGCTTTCAATACGTCACAGCGCGCCTCATGCACAGGGTCATCAGGCACTTGAAACGGAATGCGGTCGATAATGACGCAGCTGAGCTGATCGCCGTCGATTGAAACGCCTTCCCAGAAACTTGATGTTCCAAATAGCACCGCATGCGGTGTGCGCACAAACCACTCAAGAAGCTTCTTGCGCGGCATATCGCCTTGTTTTTTGGAAGGAAAAGCCAGACGCTCGCCCAACATGTTTGCCACAGTCGTCAGTGCATACTTACTGGTGAACAAAACAAAAGCACGCCCTTCGCTAATATCGAGAATTCTTTCGATCTCGTCAGCAGATTGGGCAGTAAAAGTTGGATGATTCGGCTCAGGCAGACTGCGCGGAAGATAAAGCAGAGACTGCTTTGCGTAGTCAAATGGGCTAGCCACCTTGTTCTGAATGACATGCCCTTCGACGCCGCAAAGACTCTTGAAATATCCAAAGGGGTCATCACCGACGGTGGCAAGAGTGGCTGACATCCACACCGATGATTGCAAGTGGGGTTTATCGAACACAAAATCCTGAATGAACGGCGCTACATCCAGCGGCGCGGCATGCACCTGAATGCGGGTGGCACTAATGTCTCCGCGTTCAACCCAGACAACCCAGTTAGGGTCAGGATTAGCGAGCAACTGCAGACAGTGAATATAAGCTGTTGTGGTCGAAATCAAGGCTCGCGCTTTCAGCTTGGCGCGCTCACGAGCTTGACCGACATCGAGAATGGTTTCGAACTCCTGTTCTTCAAGCCATACTTTTAAATTTTCGAGCGAGAGGGCAAGGTCACTGGCACCGTCGATAGCCTGTCGAATACGAGTCTTCTGAGTCACACAATTCTGTGAGAGTCTGAAGAAAAACTCGTCGGCTTCGAACTCCAGTTCGCGCACCAGACTCAGTGGCGCTTGCACTCGCTTTGTCGCTTTACTTGCCAGTGTTCGCAAACCGCGATTGCTTATGCCCAGCCCGAAGGCGTCAGTCGCTACGTCGGGCAGATGATGCGCCTCATCCACAATCAACAAATCATAAAGAGGCAGAATATTTCCGTACGAAGCAGCATCAGCGAGCAGCAGCGCATGGTTCACGACCAGCAGATCTGCGTCTTCGGCGCGCTTGCGCGCTTCAAAATAAAAGCAATCGTTGAAATTCGGACACTTATTTCGCAAACAATCATCCGAATCTGAGTTGATTTCATTCCATAGTTCCCAGTGCGGAACGAAGTCCAACTCGGAGATGTCACCAGTTGCGGTAGAGTGGGCCCAATCAATCAGCCGTTCATCCATTTCCTGGTCGTACAGCTGCTCTTCGAATCTACGCAATCCAAGGTAATTGCCGCGCCCTTTCATCAATACAGCGTCGAATTTAAACGGCAACATCTGCTTGAGAGCCGGAATATCCTTGTTGATATATTGCTCTTGCAGTGAAATCGTATTGGTGGAGACGACGACTTTCTTCCCCGAAAGAAGAGCCGGAATCAGCGCAGCCAGGCTCTTCCCCGTACCGGTGCCTGCTTCGAATATTCCTGTTGATTGCGTCGCAAAAGAACGTTCGATCAAATGAGCGAGTTCGAGTTGCTGCGGACGAGCTTCGTAGCCGGGCAGCTTATCTGCCAGGCGAGCAAAGATGTCTTCGACTGAAAACTTACCGCGCTCTTCGTCCACTCAAAATTACTGCACTTGAGCGGCGCTCGTAGCGGCTACCTGGTTTGCTTGAGCGTGATATTCAGGCAATGTCAGTTTCTGACCAAGACTGAGCACGTTTGCATTGCGCATGTTGTTGGCGCGACAAATCGAGTCGAGTAATCTGGGGCTGACGCGCTTGTAATTGCGTTGAGCGATACTGGCCAGTGTGTCACCAGGCTGAACCTGATAGCTATTGGCTGCGGGCACGAGTGTTTCCGAGCCATCTTGACCGGTAACTGTTTGCGGCTCGCCTGGCACCGCATTTGGTGTCTTCAACGTAGAAGCAATCATCTGCTTGTTGTCGGCTGGCTTATTTGCAACAACATGCGTGGAAATCGCGGAATAACCGAAAACACAAAGGAGTGAAAGAGCTGAACCAGCCATGAATCCGACTGTTGCATAGAAGCTGCCGGCTTTTCTTGGTGCATGTTCGAAATCATGATGAACGCCCGGCCACAGTGCCTCTAATTCATCAGACTTTGGCGCTTCGGGACCAGGAAGGAGCGATTCACGGTTATCACGATTGAAATCGCGAACCTCACGGTCGCTGAAAAATTTTGAGGACATTGAAACAGCGGCTTCCCTGGATGGGAGGGGACTGTCTTTCAGAAAATCAGGTACCGGATCAAAATCTAGCGCTTCTCTCTCACAGTTAATAACTGTAGTCATCTCTTTTAACGCCACGGTTTACCTACTCTGGTTGGGGACTACCTGAAGGATTCGGGGACTACTGACGAATATACGGTCGATGTCCACTGATCTGATACCGCCAAATACAGCGGTCAATGCTGCATATTAGGCTAATTCTCAGTGTAAAGTCAAACTTGGGCAGCGATCGCCAGAAGCTAACACCAGTCGGCTACGACAGTCTTTTTCAAAGTGTCAATGTAGTTGCAAAACAATGCAGACTGGGTTTCTGAGCCGATCAGATTAAATAATTGACAACCTGCTCACTATTTACAATCGCCGCTATGAGAGCGCTGATGCTTTACTTGAGAAACGCACCACACGTGGTTACTAATTCGCTGCGCGCGTGCCGGCCTGCTCGAACCTTCGCTTTGCAAGCCAGGCGCGCATTACCGTTGCTACTCAATTCGCATATGCAGCACGTATGAACAATTACTCATGTTTACAAATCAGAACTCTTGATTACTCAAGATTTTTCATTTATGCAGGCATGTCAGGCACCAGAATTCCGTCAAATTTCTAATTCTGAGGAGAGAGCGCCGAGGGCACAGAATCAGCCGGATCCTTTACTGGCAGCGGCTCTTTGGGCTCCGCAGCCGCAGCACCCTTACCTCCGTGAACACGTTTCATCGTTGACGTCGTTCCAGCAATTACCAACGAAGATTGATCAGGTTTAAGATCACTGCGCACGAACTTGTTCAAATTATCCAGCTTTGCAGCTCGCAGATTTGCCAGTTGTTCGTTGAAGCCATCGTGCCCACCACTCTGCAGATAACACTCCAAAATGGTTTTGGCCGCGTCAGTCGCAGTGCTGAATTGCCTGACAGGAACGGCATTTACGAGAAATCGCTTCGCCTCCGCGAATTCCTCAGGTGTTGTGCCTGTTCGAGCAAACTTGCGCAACTCAGATTGGACTATCGTTGCCACAGTTGGCACTATATTTGGTTCCACTGGTATATTCAACGCCCATGCAATGGTATTACCGAGAGGGACAAACTTTGTTTCGACCGCATCGGGAGACAAGTTATCCGCCAGTGAAGGGTCGGATCCGACGCGCTGAGCAAGCCGCGAGAAGATCGGGTGGTTGTTCAGTATGCAATCTGCCATCAGAAGATATGCATAGTTGGCTGTGTCAGCTGGAGTGTTGACCAGGCGACCGATAGTGACAAAAGTTCTGGCACGATCCTTTATAGGAATAGATGTTTTCACAACGCGCCGAGGATAGGCTCCATAGGCGGAAAGTTTTTTGCAGTCGAGGTGTTTTGCTCCCAGCTTCCAAACGTCTGCTCTGCCAAACGAAATGCAAGCTCAGCAGGCACGTCGCCGACGACAACAATGGTCGTGGCTTCAGGCAAAACATTCTCGCCATGAAAATCGTCCAATTCAGAGGGTTTGAATGCGGCAATCGACGTGGCTTTCTGATTCAGATCATCGGGATAGTATGGCGAGTTGGGAGAGATCAAACTACGCAGCAACGCTCGCTCGGTTTTGATAGTCAGTGAATCTTCAATTTGCTTGAACCTGGACAAAACGTCGCGCTTAGCTTTATCTAACTCTGGCGCCTGCACGAGAGGCTCGCGCAAACTTGAGCCAATAAATCCAAAAACAGCCGAGAGGTCGCGCGGCAAGCATCTAGTTCTAAAATTGATCGTCTGCAGCCCCGGCTCGAACTGTAGCATCGCATTTGGTGCCAAGCCGAGGTCTTCCTGAGCTTGCTGCAACTGAGCGCGAGTATACTTGCTCGACGCGCTATTCATGCACGCCGCCATCACATCAGAAATGCCCTTCTTGGCAGGCGGCTCGAACGCGGTTCCAGCGCGCACAAATCCGGCGATTTGCACAATCGGAGAAAGATGATTTTCCAAAACCATAACAGTCAGACCGTTCTTAAGAACTCGCTCTTGCACTCGAACTGGCGTCGACTCTAACACCAGGGGCTTTGTGGGCTGCCGCCCGGCTGCACCGGCGACTGCTGGGGCACTGGGAGCCGAATGTGTTCCAACCGACCCAGACGCTCCTGCGGCAGAGGGCGATGTACGCGCTGCTCCAGTTCCAGAAGTGCCTGACGCTGCCGGTGCTGTGCGTGATGCTCCAGTTCCAGATGTGCCGGACGCTGCCGGTGCTGTGCGTGATGCTCCAGTTCCAGATGTGCCAGAGGCTGTCGGTGATGTGCGTGATGCTCCTGTCGCAGATGTGCCAGAAGCTGCAGGCGCCGTGCGGGTTGCGCCTGAAGTCTCGACTTTGGCAGGGCTCTTAAGAGCACCATTAATCGGAACATTCAATTGAGTTGTCGATTTTTGAGCAATGACTGTGTCAAACGCGCGTGCCGAATTTGCACCAGGTATCTTGAATGCGTTTGCGTCAGGTACGCTCCATCCGTCTCTCTTGTATCCGTTAACGTGAGTGTGCAAGTACGGTTTGGAATGGAACTCATGGTGCTGTGGTTCCGGCTCCGAATCAGCCGATGGCGCGGATTTAGTAGACGGTTTGTTCGGTGCTGATGGAGGCGTGGCAGGTTGTTTTGGTGCAGCAACCGGCGTCGCCAGCAATCCGACCACACGATTCTCTTGAGCAAAATATCGTTTTGCCACTCGCTGAAGATCAGCGTTCGTGACCGCTTTTACTTTATCCGGCCAGACAGACGCCAGTTGATATGTTTGCAAACAGTCGCAAAACCCTAAATTGAAAGCGGCATGATATGGTCCATCGTTTTCAGAAGCGTAAGAAAATTCGGCTAGATTTTTTGCTCGGCGCAACTCAGTATCAGAGGCTCCCTGCGCTTTCAGTTGAGTCAGAGTGCCGTCCCAGGCTTCGAGCAACTTTTGAATTGAGCCTGGCGCGATTGAAAAGCTGACTGTGAACAGTCCAGGATCCCTTTTCAATTCGTACGCTGACCTTGCGGAGTAGGCTGTTTTGCTCTCGATAAGCTTTCTCAGCTTACCTGAGAATTGAGCATTCATGACCTTTTCCATAACCATGACGGCAGCAGCGTCACCATCAGAAAATGGCGGGGCATGATAAGCGATCTCCACCATATCTCGCTTACCAGGCTGATGCATTATTACTCTGCGCTCGGCCTGTTGAGCCGGTTCAACTGCTCTAACTGCTGGTATCGGATTTGGTGACTTGGGTAGAATTGCAAAATACTTAGCGATAGCCGCCGAAACAGCCAGCGAGTTCATGTCGCCCACTACAACCAGCGTTGCATTATCAGGATGGTAGAACTTATCGTAGAAAGCCCTCACATCAGTGAGTGTGAGATTCTCCAAATCAGTCTTGTAGCCAATGGCTGGATGCCTGTATGGGTGCAAAGTAAAAGCTGTTGCGCGCACCTCGCGTGCCAGCGTCGCCTGCGGATCTCGTGCCTGTTCCTCAATATCTTGATTGATTCGAACCAGCTCGTCTTTCAAATCTTGCGCGGTGAAGTTCGCCTTACGCATACGCTCGGACTCGATACGCAGCATCAAATCAAGCTTGGATGGATGAACAGTCTCATAGAACGCGGTAAAGTCGTCGCTGCTGAAGCCATTAAACTGACCTCCGTTTCGGACAATCGTTGCTCCCAGCTCACCCTTGCGGTAGTTTCCGATGTTGTGAAAGAGCATGTGCTCAACAAGATGGCTGACGCCAGTCATTCCGGGTGCTTCGTTTCGAGAGCCAGCCTTGTACCAGACGAAACATGAAACGACCGGAAACGAATGGTCCTCGACCAGAAGTACCTTCAAGCCATTGGAAAGAACTTGCGCCTGAACACGGTTATCCTGCGCGTAAGCTTGCGGCGGCGCAGCAAGTCCAACAGTGAACAGTGCCGCGATAAGGAGGAGCGTGAGATGTCTGCGCAATCTATTCGCCAACAGAGTCGTCTCCAAGCAAGCTAGTGATGCAAAACGAGGGCAGCTTTGACTTTACCATGGTGATACTGAGCAGGCGGGGGCAATCGATGAATTGGTGCAATTCCTTACCATGAGTTCGGAGCCGTGAGCCCAGCCAGTCAGCGAAAAGCAGGTTCGATGGAAACCCAAACAAGGGTTTCGCGCTTAAATATCTACAAGAAATATAGTCGACAGCCTGTCGGACCGGACCAGGAAACGTTTTTGCCCAGCGTGATTGAATTTGTGACAGGTCCCGAGAATGCCTGAAAGGCTTCGTAAATAGTTAGTTTTCTTGATTACCCACCTCTATTATTGATAAGATTTCTCAATAACCAAGAGGTACGATATGAGCGTTTCTTCCAGGGAAATGACTCAAGGACGATACAGCTTTCCTGCCTCCAGCACAAGGAAAATTGCGCTGGCAGGAAATCCGAACGTTGGCAAATCTGTAATTTTCAATGCGCTCACAGGCATGAGCGCGGACGTGTCGAACTATCCTGGAACGACAATCGACGTTTCCCGTGGAAAAATGGGCGATTACGACATCGCTGACACTCCCGGCGTGTATGGTGTTTCAAGCTTCAACGACGAGGAACGAGCTGCTCGGCTCATGATTCTCGAAGCAGACACGATCGTGAACGTCGTATCCGCCTTGAGTTTGGACCGCGATTTGTTTCTGTCTATCCAGCTCATCGAAATGGGCAAACCAGTTCTGCTCGTCATTAACCAGTGGGACGAGGCACAGCGCCGAGGCATGGAAATTGACACCTCCCTTCTATCCAAACTACTCGGCGTGCCTGTACTCAAATGTGTCGCTGTTCGCAAAGAGGGAATTGAAGATATTCGCGAAAATATCAACAACGCCACCATCGGAAACGTTAGCGAAGAAGTTCTTCATTGCATTCAGCCGCTATTGGACAAAGGCATCGACCAGGCACACGCCCTTCTGATCGCCGAGGGTGATGAACTCTCAGCCACCAAATGCGGTGTTCAGCCGTTACCTGACCGCGCCGCCATTTATGGCTCACGCAGATTACTCGCCAACGAATACGTCCAACAATGCGTAACGCAAGAAGCTAAAGCAGTCAACTTTTCTGTCAAATTGGGCAGGTTTCTTCTCCACCCACTTTGGGGTTCGCTCATCTCCTTTGCAGTTTGCTACCTGATTTTCTATCAACTGCTCGGCGTCCTCATAGCCGGCACGCTTGTCGATATAACCGAAAAGAAAATCATGAAGGTCTACTATGAGCCGACTGTGCGACGATTAGCGGCGAACGTATTCCCGTCTACTATTACGGCAAACGATAAGACATTCGACTTTCCCAACGGAACGTTGGCAAATCCAAATGAAGCAGCTCAATTAGACTCCACGATCAGTAAGACGTCAGTGGAGGACTTAAAGTTCAATTTCTGGCCAACAAAATCAGTTTTGAGTGTGATTGGCAATATTCTGGTTGGAGAATACGGGCTGGTCACTTTGACGGTCACCTATCTTCTCGGTCTGCTATTTCCGCTT
>WBZN01001717.1_pt1 | contig 12861 bp, 11 predicted proteins | sample 5204281 | NCBI WGS metagenome assembly WBZN01 (sample SAMN12344347, study PRJNA552823) | activated sludge metagenome | biome: Activated sludge suspended growth; feature: Nitrification reactor; material: Wastewater; isolation source: activated sludge from nitrification reactor of wastewater...
GCGCGCGCCTGGCCGCCGCCACCGGCGTTTCCATCAAGGTGCTGGAAAGCTGGCTCGAGGGCAGGGCCGAGCCGACCTCCTGGCAGATGGGCCGGTTGCTCGTTGCGGTCGACGCGCAGCTCTGGATGGAAGTCTACGGCCCCGTGCACGAGGAGGCGCAGCGCCTGTTCGAGGCGAAGCTGGCTCAGCAACGGGAATTCGCCGAGCGCGAACAGGCGAGCCTGGACGCGCTGGGTGGAAGGGGCAAAGACCCGCAATGATGAATGCGATGCACCTTGTTTTGTCCTCCCCCGGAACGGGGGAGGGTTGGGAGGGGGCAGCCGCGTCTCCCTGGTCGGCGACTTTCGCTCACTGCCCCCACCCTGTCCCTCCCCCGTTCCGGGGGAGGGGATTCCTTTCGTGATTGCTGCATGTCCAACATAGTCAGACTCCCCGTCGCCAACGCGGCGGCATTGCAGGCGCATCGGCTGGCGCCGTTGCTGGCGCCAAAGCGCGTGGCGCTGGTCGGCGTTTCGCCGAAGGAGGGCAGCGTCGGCAATGGCATGATCGTGGCGGCGACACTGCCGAACCCGGGAGGCGAGACGCCGGTCGAGCTCACGCTGATCAATCCGAACTACCAGGAGATCGGCGGGCGCCAGGTCTATCCCAGCCTCAAGGACGCCCGGCAGCAGGTCGGGGCGGTCGACATGGCGGTGCTGGGCGTCTCCAATGAACGCCTGGAGGCGGCGCTCGACGACGCCATCGCCGCCGGCGTGAAGGCGGCGACCATTTTCGCCTCCGGCTATCTCGACACAGACCGCGAGCCGAAGCTCACCCAGCGCATCGCCGCCAAGGCGCGCGAGGCGGGCCTGCAGATCTGCGGCGGCAATTGCATGGGCTTCTACAACCTCAGCCACGGCCTGCGCGTCTGCGGCTTCCCGCCGCCGCCTTGGATGCGCAAGGGCGGGGCCGTGCTGCTGACCCATTCCGGCTCGGTCTATTCCGGCATCTGCCACAACGACAAGCGCATGGGCTGGGCGCTCGCGGTCTCGGCCGGGCAGGAGCTGACCACCAGCGTCGCCGACTATCTCGACTACGCGCTACTGATGCCGGAGACGCGCTGCATCGGCCTGTTCCTGGAGACGGTGCGCGATCCCGCCGGCTTCGTCGCCGGCCTGGAGAAGGCGCGCCAGTTCGATATCCCGGTGATCGCCTTGAAGGTCGGCAAGACGGCGGCCTCGGCGGCGAAGGCGGTCAGCCATTCCGGCGCCGTCGCCGGCAACCACGCCGCCTATGCCGCGTTGTTCGACCGCCACAACGTGATCGAGGTCGACACACTGGACGATTTCGCCAACGCGCTGCGGCTCTATTCCGGGCCGCGCAAGCTCGCCGCCGGCGACATCGCGACGATGCACGATTCCGGCGGGCTGCTCGAGCTCACCATCGACCTCGCCGAGAAGCGCGGCGTTTCCTTTGCTGCGATCTCGGACGCGACCAAGGCGAAGCTGGCCGCGCGCCTCGATGCCGGGCTGGAGCCGACCAATCCGCTCGACGCCTGGGGCACCGGCAAGGAATACGAGGCGGCGATGGCCGACATGATGACGGCGCTGACCGACGATCCGGCCAGCGCCTGCGGCATCTTCTGCGTCGAGACCCGCGACGGGTACTATCTCTCCGATGGCTACGCCAGGCTGATGGAGGATGCCTTCGCCCGCACGACGAAGCCGGTGCTGCTCGCCACCAATCTCGGCAGCAACGGCTCCGACGGCGTGGCGCAGCGCCTGACCGAGCATGACATCCCGGTGCTGTCCGGCGTGGATTCCGCGCTCTCGGTGCTGCGCCTGGCCCTGCGCCATCGCGACCGGCGCGGCGCGCCGGACCTCGATGCTCCGACGGCGCCGGAAGGCCTGCGCGCCAAATGGGCGGCGCGGCTGCAGCAGGGTGAAGCGCTGGATGAGGATGCCGGCCTGGCGCTGCTGTCGGATTACGGCATCCCGGTGCCGCATCGCCGCGTCGTCGGCAGCGAGGACCAGGCCGCGGCGGCGGCCGCAGATCTCGGCTATCCGGTAGCGCTGAAGACGGCGATGCCGGGCATCCTGCACAAATCCGATGTCGGCGGCGTGAAGCTCAGCCTCGCCGACGAGCCCGCCTTGCGCGCGGCCTATCGCGACATGGCGGAGCGGCTGGGGCCGCGCGCCCTGGTCACCGAGATGGTGGGCAAGGGCGTCGAGCTGGCGCTGGGCGGCCTGCAGGACGGGCAGTTCGGGATGCTGCTGATGCTGGGCGCCGGCGGCATCCTGATCGAGATGATGGACGATCGCGCCTTCGCCCTGGCCCCGATCGGCGAGGACGAGGCGGCGCGCAAGCTCGACGGGTTGAAGCTGCGCCGGCTACTGGACGGTGTGCGCGGCCAGGCGCCGGTGCACCTGCCCAGCGTCGTCGCCACCATCGCGCGCTTCTCCGCCATGCTGGCCGATCTCGACGGCCTGATCGCGGAGGTCGACGTCAACCCGCTGATCGCCGGACACAAGGGCTGCATCGCGGTGGACGCGCTGATCGTGCCGAGGAAGAGTTAGAGCACAAACGAGGCAACATCTCGGTCGTCACCCCGGCCTTGAGCCGGGGCCCATTCCTGAACCGCTCCAGCGGCGGTGAAATGGATCCCGGCTCCCAGGAAATCGATGGGCCGGGATGACGATGGGGTAACGGATAGAACGAGGGGGATACCGACATGGACCTTACACTCACCGCCGCCGATCTCGACTGCCAGAAGCGCGCCCGCGCCTTCGCGGAAACATGGCTGCATCCGCATGAGATCGCCTGCGACGAGCGCCGGCTGCCGAAGAAGACGCTGGCCGAGATCAAGAAGAACGTCCTCAAATACAAGCTGAACGCCATGAACCACACCAAGGCGGATGGCGGCCACGGCTACACGCCGCTGCAGCAGATCCTGATCTGCGAGCAGCTGGGCCGCGCCACCAACGGCATGTGGACCGTGTGCTGGAAGGCCTCGACGCCGCTGAAATACGGCAGCAAGAAGCAGCGCGAGGAATTCCTGCTCCCGATCAACGCCGGCAAGGGCCGCGCCTGCTACGCCATCACCGAGCCGCAGGCGGGCTCCGACCCCTCGATGGTCAAGACCACCGCCGTGAGGAAGGGCGGCAAGTGGGTGATCAGCGGCGAAAAGTGGTTCGTCACCTCGGCCGACGCCTCGCATGTGGTGCTGGTCCATGCCCATGTCGACGGCGACCCGCGGAAGCCGACCATTTTCATCGTCGACATGGACGCGCCCGGCGTGAAGGTGAACCGCATCCCCAAGTTCACCCACAACTATCTCTACGAGCATTTCGAGATGACCTTCGACAAGGTGACGGTCGGTGATGACCGGCGCCTGGGGGAAGTGGGGCAGGGCTTCGACCTCACCAAGGAATGGTTCACCGAAACCCGCATCGAGATCGCGGCGCATTGCCTGGGTGCTGCCACCCGCGCCACCGAGATCGCCAACGACTACGCGGCCAAGCGCGTGCAGTTCGGCAGGCCGATCCGCGACTTCCAAGCCATCGAATTCATGCTGGCCGACATGGCGGTGGAGCTGTTCGCCACCAAGAGCATGATCTACCGCGTCGGCGCCGAATTGAATGCCGGCATGGACAAGAAGATGCAGCACGCCCGCGCCTCGGCGCTGAAGCTCTATGCCTCGGAGATGGCCGGGCGCGTCGTCGACAAGGCGGTGCAGATCATGGGCGGCCGCGGCTACATGCGCGAGAACCCGGTGGAGCGCCTTTACCGCGACGTCCGCGTCGACCGCATCTGGGAAGGCACCAGCGAGATCCAGCGCATGGTCATCGGCGGCCAAATCAAGAAGCGCGGGCTGGAGGTCTATACGGGGTGGTGAGGGGCGCGCCCCCTCCGATAACTCAATCGTCATCCCGGCCTTGAGCCGGGATCCATTTCGCAGTCGCTGGAGCGCGTCGCAGATGGGCCCCGGCTCAAGGCCGGGGTGACGCGCGGAGATGCATCGCGACCCAATCCCGACCTGCGTGACCGTGGCGACTCAGAGCTTGTCGAGCGGGCACTTCCCGGCGCGGCAGCCGGCGATGATCTCATCGAGCAGCTTGCTCCGCTGCAGGTAGCGCGCGGCGCGGCAGGCGCTCGCTTCGATGGCGATGCTGCCTTCGTCGTTGATCTGGTCCGGGCACGCCTGCTCCGCGCCGACCACCCAGGCATCCTGGCTGGCGTCCAGGCGCTTCGTGCCGGCGCCGTCCAGCAGCTTGTAGAGATCGCGCAGGCGCGCGACCATGTCGTTGCGCGCGGCATCTTCCGTTTCGCCGGCCGCCTGCATGCAGGCGATGAGTTTCGCGATCTCCGCTTCGCTGGCATTGCTGGCCGGGACGTCGCATTCCGCCATGGCTAGCGCGGGCCATGAGACGGCCAGAGCGACAAGTGCCGGAAGATTGATCCGGATCACTGGCGACGCCTCACCGCGTTGGAGAATCAATCTCCGCCACCACCGCCGTCGCCGCCACTCCCTTCACCGCCGCCGCAATCACCGAACTCCGAGCCGTGACCATCGCAAGCGCCGGCAAAGTTGCTGTCGTGGCTCTGATGGCCGCCAAGGCCGGGCAGGTAGTCCGTGCCCCCGGCGAGATATGCACCTGAGTTGTCTGCGGCAGCCATGCCGTCTTGCGCCATCCGGCGGCGAAGCGCCCTGGACCAATCGAACGCCAGCGGAATGAGGACGAGGGCGGAGGCTCCGATCAGGATGGCCAAGAAAAGGTTCATGGGTTCAGCTCCATGCGAGGCAGGAGAAGGAAGCCAGGGTCAGGACCCGACGCAGCCGGCATCGTGGCCGCAGCCGCCGCCGAGGCCCGCGCTGCCGGTATCGGCGAAGACGGAATTGCCCGCGGCAAATTCGCTCCCGCCGCGCGCGATGACGCGGCGACGCTCGATATCACGCCAGTCATCGAGGCGGAGCCATATGCCGACGGCGAGAAGCGCCCCGGCGATCAGATAGCCGCACAGCGATTCCATCGTGGCCCTCTGGTGGACAGATGACGATACGCTGCTTGCATCGCGGAAAGCATTGCACGCCAAAATAGTCCCCGCAATGGGGCGCTAACCCGCAGGAAAGCCTGGACTATTGAAGGCGGTTCAGCCGATTCCGAACTGCGCGATCGCGCCGGCGAAATCGTCGGCGAAGGCGTCGCCGGTCTTCAGCAGCATCACATCCTCGGGCAGGCCGGGGAAGGCGGCGCGGTCGCTGCTCTTGCTGGTGAGCAAGGCGGCGGGAATCTTGGCGACGGCGGAGATGGCGCGCACGGCGCGCAGCAGGTCGACGCCGCTCATGGTGCGCATTTCCTGGGACGTGATGATCATGTCGGGGCGCGCGCGGAGCGCGGCGGTCAATCCGTCCACCGGATCGTTGACCGCGTTGACGCGGAAGCCGCAGGCGTTGATCTGCTGGGTCAGCAGCTTGGCGATGGCGCGCGTCGGCGTGATCAGGAGGACCTCCACCTGCGCCTGGCGCATGTCGTCGGCGGAGAAGTTCTGCACCAGATGCGTGGGCAGCGCGCGGACGATGCGCGCCAGTTCCTCGTCGCTCGGCTGCACCGGGCGTTCCAGCATCTCGCCCATGGCGTCGAGGAAGCGCGCCAGGTCGGACGCCGTATGGTCGCCCCAGGTCGTCATGTCGGCGACATAGCTTTCCAGGCGATGCGCGATCTGCGACAGGGCGGGATAGCCGAAGCTGCCGCCGAGGCCCTTCAGGTTGTGCGCCAGGCGGCGGAAGGCGGAGAGGTCGCCGTCGCTCGGCCCGTTCTCCGCCATGCGGTCGAGGATGCGGCCCATCTCGCTCAGCCGGTCGGAGCAATCGTCATGCACCTCGACCTGCAGGGTTTTCATCATCTCGTCGTAATTGCCGACCTTGATCGCCGTCATGAATGAATTCCATTCAACTGAATATCTTCCGCGCGAAGGAGCGCGAGGCCGTACAGCCATGTCACAGGCGGGTTGATATATCGTAAAAGTGGGCGCTGGACCTTGTGTCGCAGAGGTCAACCACTGGCGCGGCCCGAGATTCCCTGGGCATTTTCCCGCGCTGCAACTGCCCCTCACCCTGGCCCTCTTCCGCGACGGGAGAGGGGTTGGGGCGCGGGGGCCGGCCGAAGGCCGTCAGCTCACCAGGCCGGATCGATCGGCGTGTCCAGCCCGTGCTGCGCCTCTATCACTTCGGCGGCGTCCAACGCGAGGTTCTCGCGGTAGCGGCCGGCGATGACCTGGACGCCGAGCGGCAATCCTTTCGGCGCGCCATCCGCCTGGGTCAGACCGACCGGAACGGCGGCGGCGGGGAAGCCGAGCAGATTGACCGTGACCATCAGCGCCTGCGATTTCAGCACATGCTGGGTGCGCGCCATGTCGGTGGTGTCGAAGCCGATCTCGAAAGGCAGGTCGCCGGAATTGGGCCCGACCAGCACCGGGTATTGCTCGAGGAACAGCGACCATTCGCGGCGGTGCTTGGTGACCTCGCTGAGGCCCTTGATGTATTCCGCCATGGTGATGGGCGGCAACGCGTCGCGCCAGAGCCCGACCGCCTTGATGCCCTGCGGATCGGCATTGGCGGCGATGGTCTCCCACATCGTCTCGCGGATATCCGCCGCCACCAGCTTGACCCACAGGTCGGTCGCCGCCTGGATCGAGGGCGGCGTCACCTCCTCGACGACATAGCCGGCCTCGGCCAGGGCCGCGCCGGCCTTGCGCACGGCGGCGGCGACCTCCGGATGCACGTAGAGGCCCGGCGCCTCGGTGATCAGGCCGACCTTGATCGGGCGCTGCACCGGTTTCCCATGATGCTGCGCCGGCACCCACCAGGGATCGCGCGGATCGCGGCCGCTCATCGCGGCGAGGCCGAGGCGCACATCCTTCACGCGCCGCGCCAAAGGACCCTGCACGGCGAAGAGCGCGATGGTCGGCGGGCGCTCGCCCTGGGCGGAGGGGTTGAAGGCCGGCACGCGGCCCATGGTCGGGCGGATGCCGGCGATGCCGCAGCAATAGGCCGGATAGCGGATCGACCCGCCGTAATCGTTGCCGTGCGAGATCGGCCCGATGCCGGCGGCGATCGCCGATCCCGCGCCGCCGGAGGAGCCGCCCGGCGTGCGGCCCTTGGCCCAGGGATTGAAGGTGCGGCCGCGCAGCGCGTTGTCGGTGTCCCAGCGCAGCGAATAGGCCGGTGCGTTGGTGCGGCCGATGAAGACCGCGCCGGCCTTGCGCCAGTTGGCGACTACGGGGCTGTCGGCTGGCGCGATCAGGTCCTTGTAGGCGACGACGCCGTTGGGCGTGGGCAGGTCCTTCTGGTCGATGTTCTCCTTGGTGCTGACCGGCACGCCGTGCAGCGGGCCCAGCGCCTCGCCGCGCGTAATCGCGAGATCGGCGGCGGCGGCATCGCGCAGGGCGCTCTCGGCGATCTGGAAGGTGATGGCGTTCAGCTTCGGATTGACCGCGTCGAGGCGCCTGAGACAGGATTCCGTCGCCTCGCGGCTCGATACCTTGCGGAGGCGGATCGCCTGGGCCAGATCCACCGCATCCCACTGCCACAATTCCGTGCCGCTCATGATCGCTCCCCTGGATTGAGAGCGCGACGGTAGCGCGGCGCTGGACGAAAGCCAATCGGTTGCTAAAGTGCTGCGGCAACCCTGGGGGAAACATGAAAGTCTATCTGAGCGCCGACATCGAGGGCACCGCCGGCATCACCACCTGGCCCGAGGCCGAGATGCACGATCCGAACTATCCCGAGCACCGGGAGAAGATGACGCGCGAGGTGCTGGCCGCCTGCGACGGCGCCATCGCCGCGGGGGCCAAGGACATCCTGATCAAGGACGCGCATGACACCGGCCGCAACATCCTGCAGGCCGATCTGCCGGAATGCGCGCGCCTCATCCGTGGCTGGAGCGGGCATCCGTTCAGCATGGTGCAGGAGATCGATGCGACCTTCGACGCGGCGATGCTGCTCGGCTACCATTCCAAGGCGGGCGATGAGACCAATCCGCTGGCCCACACGCTCACCTTGCGCGTGATGCGGATGTATCTGAACGGCGCGCCGGTCTCCGAGTTCGTGCTGCAGACCTACGCCGCCTCCTATGTCGGCGTGCCGGTGGTCTTCGTCTCCGGCGACCGGCAGATCTGCGCCGATGCCAAGGCGGTCAACCCCAACATCGTCGCCGTGCCGGTCAGCGAGGGGCGCGGCCCCTCCACCATCTCGCTGGCGCCCAAGGCGTCGTGCAAGCGCATCAGGGCGGGTGTCGAGAAGGCGCTGAACGGCAACCTGCGCAAGTCGCTGGTGAAGCTGCCCAAGCGCTTCGTGCTGGAGGTCGAGTATGCCAACCCGGTCAACGCCTACAAGGCGTCGTGGTATCCCGGCGCCAAGCATATCGGCAACCGCGTGGTGCGCTTCGAGGCGCGGGACTATTTCGAGGTCGCCCGGGCGCTGAAATTCATCGCCTGACCTTGTCGCTTCGCGTGGCGGCGATGCCGCGCGCGCCGTGCCCGCGCTCGACGGCTGTGCGGGGCCATCGGCCGCAGCGTTGCGCGTGGCCTTCGCCGGTGTAAACTCCTGCGGCCATGCCGATCCCGGGGGACATTCCGGCGGGCGCGATTGCGCGCATCGCCGCGGCAAGCCAGTTCTCCGGCGTGATCTCCCTCGCGCCGCTGGCGGGCAGCGCGTCGCTGGAACTCGCTTTCGGCCACGCCGACCGAGCCAACCGGATTCCCAACACCATCGAGACGCGCTTCGCCATGGCGTCGGGCTGCAAGGGTTTCACCGCGGCGGCGATCTGGCTGCTGGTCGAGGCGGGCAGGATCGGGCTGGAGACGCGGCTGTCCGACTGCGTCGCCTCGCGGCGCTTTCATTTCGGCGACACGGTCACCATCGGCCAGCTGCTGAACCACACGTCGGGCGTGCCCGATTATTTCAGCGAGGAGAGCGAATCCGACTACGGCGCCCTGTGGCGGGAGCGGCCGAGCTACGGCATGCGCACCACGCAGGACTTCCTGCCGCTGTTCGAGACGCGGCCGATGAAAGGCGCGCCGGGGCAGGGCTTTCTCTACAACAATGCCGGCTTCATCCTGCTGGGCCTGGCGGTGGAGGAGCTGACGGGCCAGGACTTCCGCGATTTCGTCGCCGCGCGCATCTTCGTTCCTTGCGGCATGACCCGCAGCGGCTACTTTGCCTTGGATGCGTTGCCGGAGAAATGCGCGCAGGGTTACCTCTCGCCGGACCCCGCCGATCTCCACACCAACCTCTATTCCGTGCCGGTGATCGGCGGCCCGGATGGTGGCGCCTTCACCACGGCGGGGGACCTGCGGCGGTTCTGGGATGCGCTGCTGTCCGGTCGGCTGCTGCAGCCGGACAGCGTCGCGCGCATGATCGCGCCCTCGGTGCGGGCCGGCGACGACGGCCTTCAATACGGCTACGGCGTCTGGCTGCGGCAGACGCCGCAAGGGCGGGTCATCTGGCTCGAAGGCGGCGACCCCGGCGTCGAACTGGACTCAGCGGTCTGGCTCGAGCACGGCATCGTCGCCACTGTGCTGTCGAACGTCACCGGCGGCGGAGGGCCGGTCCGCAAGGCCGTGATGGACCTGCTGACCGGCTGAGCGCTACTGCGCCGCCACCAGATGCCCGCCGCCGAGGTCGCGATAGCTGACGAATTGCGGCACGTAGTCGATACCGCGGAAGGGGCTCGGCACCTCGCCTTCGAGGCGGCGGCGCGCCAGGCCGCGGCGGGCGGGGTCGGGGATCGGCACCGCCGCCAGCAGCTTCTGGGTATAGGGGTGCTGCGGGTTGGCCAGCACTTGCCGGGTCGGGCCGGTCTCGACGATCTGGCCCAGATACATGACGGCGACGCGGTGGCTGACCTGCTCGACCACCGCCATGTCGTGCGAGATGAAGAGATAGGAGAGGCCCATCTCGCCCTGCAGCTTCTTCAAGAGCTCCAGGATCTGCGCCTGGATCGAGACGTCGAGGGCGGAGACGCATTCATCGGCGATGATGATCTTCGGATTGAGGCTGAGGGCGCGCGCGACGCAAATACGCTGGCGCTGTCCGCCGGAGAACTCGTGCGGGTAGCGCGCCATGTGCTCCTTCGGCAGGCCGACCCGCTGGAACAGATCGGCGACGCGGTCCTTTAGCGCGGCGCCGGCGGCCAGGCCGTGGATCACCAGCGGCTCGCCCACCAGGTCGCCGACATTCATCCGCGGGTCGAGTGAGGCATGCGGGTCCTGGAAGATCATCTGCACGTCGCGGCGCAGCACGCGCAAGGCTTCGCCCGCGATGCCGGCGGTCTCTTTGCCGGCGACCTTGACCGAGCCGGTGAAGGGCGAGAGATGCATGATGGCGCGCGCGGTGGTCGACTTGCCGCAGCCGCTCTCGCCGACGAGCGCCAGGGTCTCCCCCGGCATCAGATCGAAGGAGATATTCTCCACCGCATGCACGCGCTGCTGCGTGCGGTGGAAGAAGCCGCCCTTCACGTCGAAGCGCACGATGAGGTCGCGCACCGAAAGGGCCGGTTCGATCTTCGGCTTCTCGCCGGGGGCGTTGCGGCCATTGGCGAATTTCGGCACGGCGGCGAGCAGCGCGCGGGTGTATTCGGCCTGCGGCGTGGCGAAGACCGACTTCACCGGACCGTGCTCCACCATCTTGCCGTGGCGCATCACCACCACGTCGTCCGCCATCTCCGCCACCACGCCCATGTCGTGGGTGATCAGGATGATGGCGGTGCCGGTCTGCTTCTGCAGGTCGCTCATCAGCTCCAGGATCTGCGCCTGGATGGTGACGTCGAGGGCGGTGGTCGGCTCGTCGGCGATCAGGATCTTCGGGTCGCAGGACATCGCCATGGCGATCATCACGCGCTGGCGCATGCCGCCGGAGAGCTCGTGCGGATACTGGCCGAGGCGCCGCTTGGCCTCGGGGATGCGGACCGAGTCCAGGACGGCGAGGGCGCGCTTCTCCGCCTCGGCGTGGGACAGGCCCTTGTGCCGGCGCAGCCCCTCGGTCATCTGCGTGCCGATGGAAAGCACGGGATTGAGGCTGGTCATCGGCTCCTGGAAGATCATGCCGATCTCGTCGCCGCGAACCTTCTGCATCTCCGCTTCGGGGAGCTTGAACAGGTCCTTGCCCTGGAACAGGGCCGAGCCGCCAATGATGCGCCCGCCCGGCTTCGGCAGCAGGCCCATGAGCGAAAGCGCGGTGACGGACTTGCCGGAACCGGATTCGCCGGCGATGCAGAGTGTCTTGCCGGGTTCGAGCGTGAAGCTGAGACCGTCCACCACGGTAACAGGGCCGGATGGTGTGGCGAAGGCGACGCGGAGGCCGGAGAGGGTGAGGAGGGCGGTCATGCTCGGTGGGCTCCTTCTCCCCTTGTGGGAGAAGGTGGGGATGAGGGGTGTTGCAGCATCGGATGTGCGTTGCGAGGACCTTCGCTTTGTATCGCCTTCGGCGATGGCGCGCCGGCAGGCGCGCGCCCCCTCATCCAGCTCCGGCTAAGCTCGCGTTGCTCGCTAAGCCTGCGCATCCTTCCCCCACGAGGGGGGAAGGGGAGCGTGATGTGTTTGGAAGTCAATCCAGCACCACGCGGGGGAAATACAGGCTCACCACCCAGTTCGGCATGTCCACGATCTCGCTTATCCTGAGGTCGCCGCAGACGGAGCAGAGCATGTAGGCCTCGACCGCCGAGATGTTGTGGCGCTTGGTGAGCAGGTCGATCATGCCGCTGACCGCCGCGCGCGCGCCCTCGAACAGATCGGGCGCGATGCCGGTGGTGACGTCGTAGCCCTTCTCGTCGAGGTGGCGCGAGACCGGGCCGGGGGTGCGGAAGCGTGGCATCTTCAAATTGGCGCCCTTCACCAGATCGAGCTTCAGCGTGACCTTGTGCTGGCTTTCGATGGCCGTGCCGCAGACTTCGCCGTCGCCCTGCGCGGCGTGCGGGTCGCCGATGGAGAAGAGGGCGCCCGGAACCTCGATGGGCAGGAACAGCTCCGCGCCGAGCGACAGGTCGCGGATGTCCATGTTGCCGCCGACCCGGCGCGGCGGCACCACCGAATGCAGGCCGGGCTCGGCAGGTGCCACGCCGATGGTGCCGCAGAAGGGTTTCAAGGGCACCGCGGCGAGGCCGCCGAACATGGCCGGGACGCTCAGGCTCGGGTCGTATTTCCAGATGTGCAGCGCGGGGTCCTTGAACTGGTCGGCCAGCAACCCGAAGCCCGGGATGTTCGCGGTCCAGCCCCAGCCGCAATTCTCGAAGCCGAGGAAGGTGATGCGCAGGGCGTCGCCCGGCTCGGCCCCATCCACTTCGATGGGGCCGAGAGTCGGGTTGATCTTGCCGAAATCCAGGCGCCCCAGGTCACCCGCTGTCCAGTCCGGCGTGATCTGGCCGCAGGACGGGTCGAGGCACTCGAATTCGAGCACATCGCCCGGCGCCGCTTTCGCAATCGGCGGGTTGGCGTTGTTCCAGCCGATATGGTGCTGGTGGCCGTGGATCGTCTTGACCGGGCCGTGCGGATGATTGTGGCGCATCTCTCGCCTCCTATTGCTTCAGCCAGACCGCGTCGAAGGGGAAGGGCTGGCTGATGATGTCGCTGAACATCTCCGGGCTGCCCTGGAGACGCTCGGAGCGCAGCGAATAGCGGTTTGGGTTGAACAGCGGCACCCAGGCCGCATCCTTGTCCATGATGTCGGCCATGATCCTGGTCCAGGCGTCGATGCGCTCCTGCGCCCGCGCCGGGTCGGCGATGGCGTCGGCCGCCTTGGCGCGGTCGTCGATCTCCTTGTTGCAGTAGAAGGACCAGTTGTAGCCGCCTTCCACCGCGCCGGAGCAGCCGAGAATGGCGGTGTAG
>WBZN01001719.1_pt1 | contig 12856 bp, 12 predicted proteins | sample 5204281 | NCBI WGS metagenome assembly WBZN01 (sample SAMN12344347, study PRJNA552823) | activated sludge metagenome | biome: Activated sludge suspended growth; feature: Nitrification reactor; material: Wastewater; isolation source: activated sludge from nitrification reactor of wastewater...
GGTCGTGGCGCTGGATGCCCCATCCGAACAGCTCGGTGTAGAAGCGGGTCGCGGCCTCAGGGTTCGTGGTGTGCAGCTCGGCGTACATGAACGGGTGTGTCATTGGCGTCTCCTGTCGTTGTTGACGAGCGAAGGATGACGCCCTGCTCCTGACAGCGTCCTGTCAGTGGACTTTGGGATGTCCGTCAGGCCGATGACGGAGCGGCGGGATGCGGCCTATCGAGCGCAGAATCACCACCTGCCGGGTCGGCGGCAGCTCTCCCCAGTCGCCGATCTGCGCCACTGCGCTCGGCGGCAGCAGGCCCTGGGCCTGAGCGAGCACTGGGTCGAAAGAGATGCCGCGCGCCCGGTGCTGGCGATCGTTGCGCCCCAGCCAATCCGCCACCGTGGCGCGCAGATCGACGATCGGCGGGCGCTTCACTTCGACGCCCAGGAGCAGAATCGTCTGCGCGCCCGCGAGCGCCAGCGCGGCCGCCACCGCCACCCACTCGCGATGCCTGGCGCGCTGCACCAACTCCGCAAGACCCACGGCCACGCAGACGGCCACGAGCGCCAGCAGGGGCAGGTAGAAACGGGCCGCGCTGAAGAAATAGCACCCGTAAAACACCACGTTGGCGGTACACCAGACCGCGAGCGCCAGGGCCAGGCGGCGGCCTCGTCGCCGACGCCAGGTGGCTACGCCCCAGATCGCGAGCGCGCTCCAGCCCAGAACCGGCCACAGGTATCCGGCGTAGGCGATCTCCGTTTCTCCAGGCAGCCCCAGCAGTACGAGCGCGGCGAACTCCAGATGCGGGGCGGCCCGCCTCTGCGCCGTCGCCTCAGGATCGCCCGTCACGGCGTACGCGAGGCTGAACATGTCCCTGGCACCTGTACGGTCCCAACCGGAATAGTCGCTCCAGCGCAGAGGGTTCAGATTCGAATGCACCAGCAAGGCGACCACTAGAACCGGCATCACCAGAGCCCCACCGATACCCCGGAGCAACTCGCGCCAGCGCTCCCGCACGAGCCCGCGGCGTGCCGCTAGAACCGCCAGCGGTATGCCGGCGAGCGCGGCGACGGGCGGCCGAATCGTGGCCAGCGCGCCGAGGGCCAGGCCTCCCACCCAGGCGAGCGCGCGTCGTTGGCGAATGGAGAGCTCGCGCGCGGCCGCCGCGGCTGCGGGCCGTTCGCCCAGATCGTTCTCGGCCGCAGGACGAGGCAGCACCGCCCAGCCACAGACCAGCGCCAGGGTGCAGAGCAGCGTCGCCGGCTCGTCGCTCAACGCGGTGCCGCCGGTCGAGAACCCCACGGGCGCAAGCGCCCATCCGAGCCCCGCCGCCGCGCCGGCGAGAGCCACCGGAAGCGGCCTCGTCGCGCCCGCTGCTCCACGTCGCTGAACGATCTCGGCGGCGAGGAATGCGAGCAACATCGCCAGCGCGGCGCCGCAGGCCGCGGAGACCAGCCACAGCGCCTGCGGCGGTATGCCGAGCCGGAGCGCCGCGGCGAGCAGGAGCGGCCACCCCGGCGAATAGCGCGGACGCGGCGTATACGGACCGATCTGCAGGGCATAGCGCCCGCTCTGGGAGATCGACTGCGCGGACGCCACGTACTCGAGAGCATCCGGGCGCGGCGAGAACGACGGGCCCTCGCCGCCCAGGGCCCAATAGCTCCGCGCCCCGAGCGCCGTCAACCCCGCGAGTAGCGCCAGGCCCCAGAGCAGCCGCCGCTGGGTGGCGAACGTCACGGTCCGCATCGCCTCACGCGCCGGAGCGGGTCAGATCGACCGCCGGCGCGCCGGTGAGCGCCACGAGTTCGTCCGGCGTGAGCCGAAACACCGCGTGCGGCGAGCCCGCCGCAGCCCAGATCGTCGGCAAACCCAGCAGATCGTGGTCGAGGAACGTGAGAAGAGGCGCATCGTGCCCGACCGGCGGCACGCCGCCGATCGCGAAGCCGGTACGGCGACGCACGAATTCCGGACTGGCGCGCTCGACCACCCCACCGGCCAGGGCGGCGAGCTTTGCCTCGTCCACTAGGCTGGCACCGCTCGCGATGGCGAGCACGGCGACATCGTCCGCCGCCCGACGGAACACCAGCGACTTCGCGATCTGGACGACCGCGCAGCCAATGGCGAGCGCCGCCTCGGCAGCGGTGCGCGTCGAAGCCGGAAGCTCGACGACGGTGAGAGCGAATCCGGCCCGACGCAGCGCCTCCTCCACACGGCGGGCACCGGCACTGAGCTCGGCAGTCATCCGCGCCGCCGCTGTGTCGCGCTCACCACGGAATCCTCAGGACTGCCCGCGCCGCAGCGCGCGCCCGGGAAACCGCCCGGTCGTCTTGCCATGATCGAATACCGCGACACCGTTGACCCACACCGTGCGGATGCCGTCCGAAACCGCCTGTGGCGCGGTCGTCGTCGCGCGGTCGATCACCGTCGCGGGATCGAACAGCACCAGATCCGCGGCCATGCCGGGTGCGATCGTGCCGCGGCTCTTGAATCCCATGTTGTGCGCCGCGAGCGACGTCGCCTTGCGAATCGCTTCCGGCAGGCTCACGACATTCTGTTCACGTACATAGCGGCCCAGGATGCGCGGGAAGGAGCCGAATCCGCGCGGATGGCGTCCGGCGAGCGAGCCGTCGGTGCAGAAGTTCGCGAACGGCCACGCGAGAATCTTCCTCACGTCGCCCTCGTCCATGCTGGTGCCGATCACCGACTCGACACCCTCGGCGTCGGGATGCGCCCTTTCGTAGGCCAGCGCCTCCGCGATCAATGCCATCAGCGTGGCCGGCGGATCGGTGCCGCGCAGGCGCGCGATCTCGGCGATCGTCTTGCCGGCGTACGCAGGTTCGGGTTTGAAGCCCGAGACGAGCATGCCTTCCGGCGAGGAAACCTCGTCGAGCGCGAACTCCGCGGCCTTGCGGTCGGTGAAGTTCCGCTCCGGGAAGACCACGGTGAGCGTCGATTGCCAATAGGTGTAGGGATAGACGTCGGCCGTGACGTCGATGCCCGTGGCGCGCGCCTCTTCCAGCCGCGCCAACAGCCGATCGGTCTGCCCCCACAGACTGCGCATCGCGAGCTTGGTGTGCGAGATCTGGACCGGCATGCCGGTCTCCTTGCCGATGCGCAGCAGCTCCTCGATCGCCGGCCAGAAGTTCCGGTCCTCGCTGCGGATGTGCGAGATGTAGCGGCCGCCCGAGCGCGCCGCGACGCGCGCCAGCTCCAGCACCTCGCTCGGGTCCGAGAAGATGCCCGGGTCGTATTCGAGCCCGGTCGAGAATCCGAGCGCGCCGTCGCGCATTCCTTCCTCGACCAAGGCCGCCATCTTCCGGACCTCCTCGGCGGTGGCGTGGCGCCGGAAGTCGTCCTTCATCACGAGCTCGCGCACGCTGTTGTGTCCGACGTAGCTCGCGACGTTGATCGCCACCGGCCGCCGCTCGAAATCGGCGAAATACTTCGCCAACGACGGCTCCGACTCGCCGTCCTGGCCGGCCACGATCGTGGTGATCCCCTGACTCACGGCGCCGAGCGCGTCGGGCAGCCGATCGAGATTGCCCCCGGCGTGGCTGTGCGTGTCGATGAAGCCCGGCGCCAGCGTCAGGCCGCCGGCGTCGATCACGCGTTCGCCGAGCAGCGGCGAAAGCTCGCCGACCTCCGCGATGCTCCCGCCGCGCACACGCACGCCGACGGTCCGCGCCGGCGTGCCCGTGCCGTCGAGCACCTGCGCGCCCCGGATGAGCCAGGAGCCCTCTTCCGCGCGCGCCGGGGCCTGGGCGCTCGGCCTGCAACCGGCGAACGCGATGGCGCACGCCAATGCGGCGGCGCCGAGCAGCATGTGCCGGAGCCTCTGCCTGCGATGGTGGCGAGCCTGAGGGTACGAGCGCGGTTTGGTTGGCATTGCATCCTTTCCTGGCGGCGGCTAGCGCCGCGCAATCCGTTCGAAGCGCAGTCCGTGCAGTCCGCCGAGAGCGACCGAAAAGGCGACGCGCTCGCCCGTCGCGGGATCGAACTGCAAGCGCAGCGGTCCAGCCTCGAACAGGTCCGTCGCGAGCACGGCGAGCGCCGGGTCGCGGTACGCGCGCTGGCGCAGCACCAAGGCTCCGCCCCGGTTCTCGATCCGCCACGTCGCGTCCAATTCCGGGCTGTAGAACTCACCGGCGTAGCGTTCCGCGCCGTCGACGCGCTGCGGCTCCGGCCGCGGCGGAGCCTCGCCCGACGGCCAGCCGAGGAACGCACCAAGCGGGTCGAGCGCCGCACCCTCGCCACGCAGCGCACCGGCGAGGATCACGTCCGCCACGCGGTCGAGCCGCGCGCCCGCGTCCGCCGACCCGACGTTGCAGAGCACCGAAATCCCCAGGCGTTGCTCTGGAAATCGCGCCACCGCCGTGCGCCAACCCACCCAGGAGCCGCTGTGTCCGACGCGTCGCGCGCCGCGGTATTCGTCGATCTTGAGTCCCAGTCCGTAGTCGCTCATCTCGCCGTCATCCAGGCGGCCGCGCGACTCCATCTCGCGCACCAGCCGCTCACCGCCGACGCGCGGTCGGTCGAGATTCGCGTTCCACAGCGCCAGATCCTCGACCGTCGTTTGCACGCCGCCGTCGCCGGCCTGCTCCCAGTTCGACGCGTCGATCGTGAAGGTGCCACGCGCGCCGACCTGGTACGGAGTCGCGCGCCCGGGAACGACGCGCGTGTGATCGTCGAGGACCTCCGTGTGCCGCATGCCGAGCGGCGCGAACAAGCGCGCGGCCGCGAACTCTCGCCAGGTCTTGCCGGTGGCGCGCTCGACGACCAACGAGAGCAGGAAATAGTTGGAGTCGTTGTACTCCCATCGCGTGCCGGGCGCGAAGTTCGTGCCGCGCTGCCGCGCCAGGATCTCCAAGGCCTGTGCCGTGGTGGTCCAGTCCTCGGTACGCCAGCCCGCGAGCTGCAGCAGGTCGACGTAGTCGCGCAGCCCGCTCGTGTGGTGCAACATCTGCCGCAGTGTGATCCTGGCGGATCCGATCTGTGGCAGCTCCGGGATCCACTTGCGCACGTCGTCCTCGAGCGCCAGCCTGCCATCCTCCTCGAGCAGCACCAGGCTCGCCGCCATGAACTGCTTCGAGACGGAGGCGAGCTCGAACACCGTGCCCTGGCCGATCGGCACGCCCTGTTCGAGGCTCGCGAGGCCGTACCCCCGTTCGTAGATCAGCAAGCCATCGCGCGACACGCCGAGCGCGCAGCCCGGCGAGCGCCGCGCGGGATCGGCGACGTCGGCGAAGATCCGGTCGATCGCGCCGGTGTCCAGAGCCGTCGACGCGGCCCGCAGCGCCGCTGGCGACGCACCCACGACGACCAGACCGATCGCGAGGCCGCGGGCCGTCTCCCCCAGGATCCCCCGCAGGATCCGGCCGAGTCGGTGGCGACGCGCCGTATCTCCAGCGATCGGCCGGCGTGACGCGGCGCGCGCTGGGCGCAACGCCCGGCCGTGTTCCGCCGGCGACCCGGGCACGACATCGCCGCCTCGTCGCGGCGACGCCGCGCACCGCCGCTGGCAGTCGCGAGCGGCGACGAGCGTCACCACGTGCCACGCTCCCCGACCTGCCGGATGACCGTGGCCAGGCGCTGCGCGGCGTTTCGCCAGTTGGTTTCCACGGCCAGCTCGGCCTCCTCGGGATCGCCCTTGGCGATGGCGCGCGCGATCCGCTCGTGCTCCGCCACCGACACGCCGATGCTGCCCGAGAGCAACGCAATGTACAACCAGTCGTAGCGCTCGGTCTGAGGCTTCAGAGTGTGATGCAAGGCGCGCAGGCGCTCGCCGCCGCCGGCCTCGACGTACAGGCGGTGAAACTCGAGGTCGAGCGCGTGCAGGCGGTCGTGGACTGGCGGCAGCGCGGCGCTCTCCTGCTCGAGCTCGCGATTCACCTTGCGCAGCGCCGCCGCGAGACTCCTCCGCAGCGGCGCGGCGAGACCCGCGGCGCCGCGCGCCGCCAGACCCTCGACCGCGCCGACCAGCTCGAAGACCTCCACCGCGTCGGATTCGGTAAGCGGCGCCACCACCGGCTGCGCCCGCCGACTCCCCGGCGGCACGAGGAGATAGCCCTCGCGCTCGAGCAGCGCGAGGGCCGCGCGCACGGGGGTGCGGCTCACTCCCAGGCGCTGCGCCAGATCCTGCTCCACCAAGCGGCTCCCTGGCGGCATTTGGCCGCGCACGATGAGCTCACGCAGGCGCAGGTAGACGCGCGACGGGCGATCCGCGCGGGTGGCGGCCTGGCTCGACGCGGACGACGCCTTCTTCGGCACCTTTCTCCCCCGGCAGCTCTCCCGCCCGGCCCTCGCGTCCGAGGACCGGAGGTCAGGAGAGGCGACGCCGCTCTGGACGCATTGGATTCACGATTGTATACAATTCTTCCATGCCCGAGACCGCCGCACTGCTTACCCATGGCTGGTTCACGACCGTCAACGCGAAGACGGCGCATGGCCTGGTGCGCGGCCCCAGCCGCTATCTCATTCTCGGCGTCGTCGATGACGAATGCGCCGGGCGCGACGCCGGCGAGGCCCTCGACGGCCAGCCGCGCGGCATCCCCTGCTTCGCAACGCTCGACGAGCTCATCGCGGCGGTCGGGCGGCCGGACGTCTGCGTGATCGGCATCGCGACGCCGGGCGGCGTGCTGCCGGACGAGTTTCGCGCCCTGCTGCTCGACGCGGTCCAGCGCGGCATCGGAATCGTGAACGGCCTGCACAAGTTCCTCGCCGAAGACCCGGAGATCGCGGCCGCCGCAGCCGCGACCGGCGCCACGCTGCTCGATCTGCGCCGGCCAAAGCCGCGCTCCGACCTGCGCTTCTGGTCGGGCGAGATCCGCGGCGTGCGCGCGCCGCGCGTCGCCGTGCTCGGCACCGATTGCGCGCTCGGCAAGCGCACCACCGCGCAGGTGCTGGCGGCCGCCTGCCGCACGGCCGGCCTCCGCGCCGAGCTCGTGCACACCGGACAGACCGGCTGGCTGCAGGGCGTGAAGCACGGCTTCATCCTCGACAGCACGGTCAACGACTTCGTGAGCGGCGAGCTCGAACGCGCCGTCGTCGACTGCGATCGCGCCGAGCGCCCCGACCTCATCCTTCTCGAGGGTCAGTCGGCGCTGCGCAACCCGTCGGGGCCTTGCGGGGCCGAGCTGCTGGTCTCCGCCGAGGCCCGCGCCGTGATCCTGCAGCACGCGCCGGCGCGCGAGTTCTTCGAGGACCAGGAGGATCTCGGCAATCGCATCCCAGCGCTCGCGTCCGAGGTCGCGCTCATCGCCTTGTACGGCGCGCGCGTGCTCGCGATCGCGATCAACCACGAGCATCTCGCGCCCGACGATCGCGAGCCGGCACGCCGGCGCATCGAGCGCGAGACCGGACTAGCAGCGTTCTTTCCGCTGCTCGGCGAGGCCGACCGCGTCGTACCTCTGCTCGCAACGTTTCGGCGCGAGGAGCTCAAGCGCCATGGAGTCCGCTCGTGAGCCTGCGCATCGAACGCATCGAAACCTGGCCGGTCGCGGTGCCGCTCACGCGGCCCTACACCATCGCCTTCAAGACCTTCGACGCCGTCGAGATGCTGGCCGTGCGCCTGGTCACCAACGACCGCGTGGTGGGCCTCGGCTCTGCCTCGCCCGAGCCTGCGGTGACCGGCGAGACCTTCGCCGCCTGCGCCGAAGCCTTGGCGCGATCCGAGTGGCTGCGCGGCGAGATGCTGGACCACCCGAACGCGCTCTGCCACTCGCTGCACGCTCGCTTGCGCACCGCTCCAGCCGCCTGCGCGGCGCTCGACATGGCGATCTGGGACGCCTGGGGAAAGCACCTCGGCCGGCCGCTGGTCGAGCTGTTCGGGCGGGCGCTCGACGCGCTGCCGACTTCGATCACCATCGGCATCAAGAACGTCGAGGAGACCCTGCTCGAGTCCGAGGAGTACGTGGGACGCGGCTTTCGCGTGCTCAAGGTGAAGCTCGGGCATTCGCTCGACGAAGACCTCGAGCGGCTCACCCGGCTGCGCGAACGCTGGGGCGGCGAGGTCACCCTGCGCGTCGATGCCAACCAGGGCTATACCGCCGCCGATCTGCGGCGCTTTCTCGACGAGAGCGCCGTGCTCGATCTCGAGCTCACCGAGCAGCCACTGCCCACGGCGGCGATCGACGAGCTGCGCGAGCTGCCTCCCGGGCGCCGCCGTTTCCTCGCCGCCGACGAAAGCCTCCACGACGAGGCCGACGCCCTGCGTCTAGCGAGCGAGCCGCGGCCGTGCGGCATCTACAACATCAAGCTCATGAAATGCGGCGGCATCCGGCCGGGCCTCGGTATCGCGCGCATCGCCGAGGCGGCGAAGATCGAGCTCATGTGGGGCTGCATGGACGAGAGCGTCATCAGCCTGTCGGCGGCGCTGCACGCGGCCTATGCCAGCCCCAACACGCGCTATCTCGACCTCGACGGCCACTTGGACCTGGCGCGCGACTACGCCCGGGGCGGCTTCACGCTCGAAGGGGGCGTGCTGCGCACGCTCGATCTTCCGGGACTTGGCGTCGAGCTCGACGAGAGCTGAGGCGGGGCGTCCTCGGCGGCGGCGCCGTCAGGGCGTCGGCCGGGCGGCGGCGATTCGGCGCGCCAGCACGGCCGCGCCGTAGCCGTTGTCGATGTTCACCACCGCGACGCCCGGCGCGCACGCATTCAGCATGGTGAGCAGCGCGGCGAGACCCTGGAAGCTCGCGCCGTAGCCCACGCTGGTGGGAACGGCGATCACCGGCGCCGCCACCATCCCCGCCACCAGGGTGGGCAGCGCGCCGTCCATGCCGGCGACCGCGATCACGAGGTCGGCACGGCGCACGTCCGGCAGACGCGCCAGCAGGCGGTGCACGCCCGCGACGCCGACGTCGAAGTGACGTTCCACGCGCAGGCCGAACCACTCCGCGCAGACCGCGGCCTCGAGCGCCACCGGCAGGTCGGAGGTGCCGGCGGCAAGCACCGCCACGACGGTCGCGGGTGCGTCGTGAGGTGCACCCACGGTGAGCACCCGCGGCCGGTCGTGGTAGACCGCTCCGGGGAGGGCCTCGCGCACCAACGCCGCCGCCTCGGCCGAGACCCGCGTCGCGAGCACGCGGCCGTGAGCCGCGAGCAGCCGTCGGCAGATGGCGATCAGATCCTCGGGCCGCTTGCCTTCGCCGTACACCGCCTCGGGCAGACCACTGCGCAGCTCCCGGTGCAGATCCAGGCGGGCGATTTCGAGATCGGCGAACGGCAGCTCGCTCAGCCGCTCGAGCGCCGCGGCCGGCGTGCTGCGCCCCGCCGCCACGTCGGCGAGCAGGCGCTCGAGCTCGTCGCGATTCATGCGCCGCTCCGTCTCACGCCACGTCGCCCGCCGCCGCGACGGCATTCGCGCCGCCGCGCGAGTATCCGCTCGGTGCGTAGGTGACCTCGCCGAACCCCAGACGCCGCAGACGAGCGGCCCAGTCTTCCCAGGCGGCGACCAGACGCGGCACCTCGTCCTCGCCCACTTCCACTCGCGCCGCCGCCGCGCCGGCCGCCCCGCCCTCGAGGTGCCGGACGCGCACGACGCGGAAGCCGGCATCGAGCAGCAGCGCTTCGGCCTGCTCGATGCGGCGCAGCTTGCCCAGCGTCACGGGCTGGCCATGGGGAATGCGCGACGAGAGACAGGCGTTGGCGGGTTTGTCCCACGCCGAAAGGCCCAGCTCCCGGGCCAGGGCACGCACCGCGTCCTTGGTGACGCCCAGCTCGAGGAGCGGGCTCCACACGCCCTGTTCGCGCACCGCTCGCAAGCCGGGCCGGTCCGGCCCCGGGTCCGACGCGTTGGTGCCGTCGCACACCACGGCGTAGCCGCGCGCGCTCGCCAGGCGCACCATCGTGCTCATGCGCATGCCCTGGCACACGTAGCAGCGCCAGGCGGGGTTGCGCACGTACTCTTCGTCGTCGAGCTCGCGGTAGCTCACCACTTCATGGGCGATGCCGATCTCCCGCGCCAGCCGGCGCGCGTCGTCGAGCTCCCGGCCGGTGAGCGTCTCCGCGGCCGCCGTCACCGCGAGGGCCCGCGGGCCCAGAGCCTCGTGCGCCAACGCGGCCACCAATCCGGAGTCGACGCCGCCGGAGAACGCGATCAGGGCCGACTCGTGCGCCCGCAGCGCGTCGACCAGCGACCGGCGGACGTCGGAGCTCTCGGGTTCGGAACGCCGGTGAACGCGATGCATGACCGCGATGGTATCAACCGCCGCCGGCACGTCGCAGAGCCGAGCCCCGGCGCTCAGCGGCGGTCGTCCGACCGCGGGCCGGTCGATGGTCCGGGACCGCGGCCGGGCTCGACCGGGCGCCGCAACGACAGCGGCACGATCGTGAAGACCGCGAACACGAAGACGCACCACAGGGGCACCAGCGGTGCCGCCTCCTGATCGACGGTCGGCGCCATCAAACGTACCAGGATCGGGATGACCGGCAGCCCGCCGACGTACACCAGCAGCAGGCGCCGGCGCTCGGCGAGCGGCAGGCCGCGCGAGCGCGACATGAAGGCGTGCCCCGCGAACGAGCCGGCAAGCCCGGCAATTGCGTAGAGCGGATAAAGGCCCAGCGGCAGATGATTCTCGAGGTATACCACCCGCAGCGCGTCCAGGAGGATCACGATCCAGCAGGCGCCACAGAGAGCGGCAAGGAAGAGTTCGAAACGGCGCATGGCGGCAGACGGCTCGCGGACGACACAGAGTAACCGAGTTCGGCCGCGGGACGCGACCGATCCGGGCGCTCCCGGCGGCGTTACACTCCACCCATGGCCGCTCTCGGGCCCGCCGGGCCCCTTCTCACGGCAACGCTTTTCGAGCCCTTGGGCGCCGATCTGCTCCGACTCCTGGGCAGCCTCGAGCGTAGCGACTGGGGACGGCCGACGATCGCGCCGGCCTGGACGGTGCACGACGTCGCGGCACATCTGCTCGACACCGCGTGGCGCCGCTTGTCGAGCGAGCGCGACGGCCATGCCCTGCCGCCGCCGTCGCGGGCAATCGCTTCGTACGGCGACCTCGTCGCGTTCCTGAACGAGACCAACGCCCAGTGGGTCGAGACCTGGCGCAGAGTGAGCCCGCCGCTCCTGGTAGAAGCGCTGGCCGCCGCCGAACGCGGCCTGGCGGCGCATCTGCCGACCGTCGATCCCTTCGGCAAGGCGCCGTTTTCCGTGGCCTGGGCCGGTGAGAGCGAGTCGCTGGTCTGGTTCGACGTCGCCCGGGAGCTCACCGAACGCTGGCATCACCAGCAGCAGATTCGGCTCGCCGTGGGCGCTCCTCCACTGGACGAGCCGCGCTATTCGCGCCCCGTGCTCGAGACCTTCCTGCGCGCCTGGCCGCCTCGCTTGGCCAAGGTCGCGGCACCGCACGGCAGCGCAGTGGGCATCACGATCGAAGGCCGGGAGGCCTACCGGTTCGGCCTGCGCCGCGAGGGTCCTGGTTGGTCGCTCTGGCGTGGCACGCCGGAAGATCCCGCCGCGACCATCGCCTGGTCGGAGGAGACGACTTGGCGGATGTTCACCAAGAGCCTGCCGGCCGACGAAGCGCGCCGGCGTTCGCGCTTGTCCGGCGACGAGTCACTGCTCGCCCCCCTGTTCGGCACCCTCGCGATCATGGGTTGAAAGGCTCCGGCGGTTGGCCGGAGGCCTCTCGTTTCGCCGCTCAGTGCGCAGCCGCCGACCAGAGCGACGGCGAGAGGTCCGGGCGCAGCATGGCGTTGCGATGCTCGATCCGGCGCGAATGGGCGTACGCGCGCGCGAACAGCGCTCTGCCGGCGTCGCCGAGCTGGGCCTGCACCGCGGCGGTGGTCGCGTAGTAGTCCGCCCCGTCCTTGGCCGGGGTTTCGACGACGATCGCCGGCATCTCGGGGCCGTTGACCACGGTGAAGATGCGGTACGCCTGGGTGACGCCCTTCGCCTTGAACAGGGCGGCGAAGTCGCGCGCGATCGCGGCACCGTCGTCCTCGTGTCCGGGCATCACGTAGTAGATGTCGTAGTGATAAAAGCGCGCCGCCGCCGGGTCGAGGTAGGGCTTCGCCGGCACGTAGCTCATTTCCGGCTGCTCCAGGAGGACGAATTCCCGCACCGATTCGACGGGCGCCCAGCCGCGCTGCAGCAAATCGGCGAAGTACTTGGGGTCGCTCTTCGCCATCGACGCGAAATCGTCGTTGACCGCGGCAGCGCCGTTCAGGTCCGCGATCGGCATCGCGATCGAGAACGTGAGATCGTCCCCTTCGAGCACGACGCTCTTGCCCAGCGTCGGCGCCTTCACCTTCGCCGCCAGCTTCATCACTTCGAGCGTCGTCGCGTTGTACTCCGCCAGCCTGGACGGCTTCGCCATCTCCTGGTGCACGAGCCAGAGACGCCCCTGCGGCGTCTGCGCGCCGACTCTGCCCGCGACGAGCAGCGCTAGCACACCGATTCCCATCAGACCCTTGCGCGTCATACTCCCTCCCTCTCCCGTCTCCGGGAAGCACCGCTGTGTCATGGATCGCAGAGGAGTAGCGCCGCCACCGGAGCAACGCGCCCTCGAACAGCAACTACGGAGCGCTACGGCGAACGGATTACGCGAAGCTCGCCGAGCGTGTCAACGCTCGCGCGAGCTGCAGAATGCGGGCAAGCCGGCGGTGTGAGCGCGAGGTCGCGACCGGCTCGCGACCCCGCTCGGACAGGCTGCTAGGCGTACTCCTCGACCGGCGGACACGAACACACCAGGTTGCGGTCGCCGAACACGTTGTCGATCCGCGCCACCGCCGGCCAGAACTTGCTCTCCCGCACCCATGGCGCCGGGAAGGCGGCCTGCTCGCGAGTGTAGGCGTGCTTCCACTCCGTCGCGGTGACGGCGTCCGCGGTGTGGGGCGCGTGCTTCAACGGATTGTCCTCGACCG
>WBZN01001721.1_pt1 | contig 12850 bp, 5 predicted proteins | sample 5204281 | NCBI WGS metagenome assembly WBZN01 (sample SAMN12344347, study PRJNA552823) | activated sludge metagenome | biome: Activated sludge suspended growth; feature: Nitrification reactor; material: Wastewater; isolation source: activated sludge from nitrification reactor of wastewater treatment...
AAAATCTGGTTCTGACGGGGGCGGCAGCGATCAACGGAACGGGTAATGCCGCGGCCAATGTACTGACGGGCAATAGTAATAGCAATACGCTCACAGGGCTGGGTGGGACCGATACACTGAATGGCCTGGGCGGCGTCGATACTTTGGTGGGTGGAGCAGGAAACGACACCTATGTGGTTGATACGACGACCGATACGATTACCGAACTGGCTGGGGGTGGTAACGACTCGGTACAAAGCGCAGTGACGTTCACGTTGCTTCCGCAACTTGAAAATCTGACGCTGACAGGCGCGGCGGCGATCAATGGTACTGGCAATACCGCTGTCAACATTCTGACGGGCAACAGCGCCAGCAATACATTGACCGGATTGGGCGGGAATGATTCATTGAACGGTCTGGACGGTGTGGATACACTCGTTGGTGGTGCCGGTAATGACACCTATGTAGTCGACACCACGACGGACATCATCACCGAACTGGCCGGGGGCGGCATCGATACGGTACAAAGTTCGGTTACCCTGACATTGATCCCTCAGCTCGAAAATCTGACGTTGACAGGCGTGGCGGCGATCAATGGCACAGGCAACACCGCAGCCAACACCTTGATCGGCAATAACAGTAACAATAACCTGAGCGGCCTGGCGGGTGCCGATATCCTGACTGGTGGACTGGGTGCCGACACCTTTGTTTATGCGGCTGCCGTAGCTCATTCCAATGGCGCAAACCGTGACACCATCACCGACTTCGTCAGTGGCACCGACAAGGTCAATCTCAGTGCAATCGATGCCAACACAGGACTGGGGGGCAACCAGGCGTTTACATTTATCGGTAATGCTACATTCAGTGCAGCCGGACAGGTTCGATATGCAGCGGGAGTGCTGGAAGCAAATGTGAATGCCGATCTGGCGGCGGATTTTCAGATTCTGTTGATTGGCGCACCACAGACGACATTCGTTGGAGGGGATCTGATTCCCTAATCGAAGGAAGGCACGCCACATCCTGAGTTTATGCTTTTACCCTCAGACTGGAATTCCCAATTGATCTGCAGTTCCAGTCTGATTTTTTATCAACTCATGATGGATCAAGCGATTGTGACGTCGTTGGACAAATAAACATCCTGGATGGCATTCAGTAACTGGATGCCATCCGCAAACGGTTTCTGGAAAGCCTTGCGACCGGAAATCAGACCCATGCCCCCTGCGCGTTTGTTGATGACGGCCGTGCGTACGGCCTGATGCAGATCATCCTTGCCCGATTCTCCACCGGAGTTGATCATGCCGATTCGACCCATATAGCAGTTTGCCACCTGATAACGTACCAGGTCGATGGGGTGTTCCGTGGTGAGCTCGCTATAGACCTTGGGGTGAGTTTTGCCAAATTTGAGTGCAGTGTAGCCGCCGTTGTTGGTGGCCATTTTTTGCTTGATGATGTCGGCGCCGATGGTCGCAGCAAGATGATTCGCCTGACCGGTCAGGTCGGCGCTCACATGGTAATCCTGCACAGCCGTTTTGAACGCATTGTTGCGTGTGTAGGCCCATAAGATGGTTGCCATGCCCAGATTGTGCGCATGCTCGAAAGCCTCGGAAACTTCCTGAATCTGTCGGCGAGATTGCTCCGAACCGAAGAAAACGGTGGCACCGATGGCGCAGGCACCCATATCAAAAGCCTGATCGACGCTGGCAAAAAGCGTCTGGTCATAGGCATTGGGATAAGTCAGTAATTCGTTATGATTGATTTTCAGAATCATTGGGATCTTGTGGGCATATTTCCGTGCGACGATAGCCAGCACCCCCATGGTCGAAGCCACACCATTGCAGCCTCCGTCGATTGCCAGTTCGACAATGTTCTGCGGGTCAAAAAACTGCGGATTGGGTGCAAAGGATGCGCCTGCAGAATGCTCCACACCCTGATCGACCGGTAATAGCGATAGATAACCGGAACCTGCCAGTCGGCCATGATTGAACAACGCTTGCAAGTTTCTCAGCACGTTTGGTTTTCGGTCACTCGCAGCCATGACGCGATCCACGAAATCGGCGCCTGGACATTGCAGGTTGTGCTTCGGAATAGTGTGGCACTCGTGTTGCAACAACCAATCGCTTTCTTGTCCCAACAGGCTTGCTATGTCAGTCATGTTTGCTCCTCGTTATCGAATCAAAGATCAGTGTGGTGGAATGATTGAATACTAGTGTTAATTTGTGCCGTTGCGTATAGGAAAACTCCGAAAAACCACTGTACCAGTCAAGAGTAAAAAATCCTACACGGAATTTAAGTAATGGCTTAGCCATTAAAAAGGGATCGACTTATTCAACTTATGTATCGACACCCTTACTATGCTGCGGCAGTTGTAGGATTCCATACCATGCTCGAGTGACTCGAAGCCCATACCGATCAAAAGATTGCATCGGAATCATCACTGTATCTCCTATTTCCAGGTATCCGTTGATCCTGAACGCTAATTTCATGAGGCAAAATATTAATGGCGAATTTAAGTAGAACCGATCTCGATTTTATTCTTCAACAGATTGTGATAGCCGAAGCAGACTCGGCTGCTCAGCGTGGAGGCAATGACAATGCTTTGCCCGGACTGGTGGGTAATTCATTACTCCCGTTTGGCCTCCGCAATGTCGATGGAACATTCAACAATCTGGTGCCGGGGCGTTCCCTATACGGATCGGCAGACCAGGTATTTCCGCGTATGTTGACTCCTTCATTTGTTTCCGGAGAACCGGTTCCAGATGGTTTTGGAACGCCCGGGGCATCGACGCATTATAGTCAGACCAATGGATGGGTGTTTGATACCCAGCCACGGACCATCAGTAACCTGATCGCCGATCAATCTGATGCAAATCCTGCTGCAATGGCGGCCGCAGCCAATACACCGGGTTCCAGTCAAGTCAGTGGTTTCCGCGCAGATGGAACACCTTATACGACCAATTTCATTCCCAACGTCACACCGGATGCCGGTTTGTCTGCTCCTTACAATTCCTGGTTTACCTTGTTTGGTCAGTTTTTCGATCATGGCTTGGATCTGGTCAACAAAGGGCAGAGCGGTACGGTCTTTATCCCGCTGAATCCAGACGATCCACTCTATAGTTCCGAACCGGGCGCAGCCAATTTCATGACCATGACGCGCGCGACCAATCTGCCAGGCTCGGATGGTGTTATGGGTACTGAAGATGATATACACGATCATCGTAACCAGACTACGCCGTTTATCGATCAGAATCAGACCTACACTTCGCACCCCTCACACCAGGTTTTCCTTCGTGAATACAGGCTCGATGCAGGCCGCCCCGTTTCTACCGGAAAACTACTGGAAGACAGTACGGCACTGGGTGGACTGGCGACCTGGGCAGACATCAAACAACAGGCGATTGCCAAGTTGGGGATCAATTTGACCGATGCCGATTTGAACGATCTGCCGTTGCTTGCTACAGATAGCTACGGTCAATTCATACCGGGCCCCAATGGTTTTGCACAACTGGTATTGTCCAATAACACCCTATTGGAAGGGGCCGCCGGGGGAGTAAATATTCCCGGCAATGTCGTACGCACGGGGCATGCTTTTCTGGATGATATCGCGCATACCGCAGCGCCACGCTCTGCTAGTGGTGTCTTGAAAACTCCCGATGCCGATACTGTGATTGGCGGCACTCTGGCGGCGAACGAATATGACAATGAGTTGCTGAATGCACATTTCATTACTGGAGATGGACGCGGCAATGAAAATATCGGTCTGTCAACCGTGCACACCGTTTTCCATGCAGAGCATAATCGCATGGTCGATTTTATCGAAAATCTGGTTAGCAACAGCAACGATCCCGCTTTTGTAGCCCAGTGGCGCTTGCCTAACGGGGAATGGAATGGTGAGCGGCTGTTTCAGGCTGCCCGCTTTGCCACCGAGATGCAGTATCAACATCTGGTGTTCGAAGAATTTGCGCGCAAGATACAACCCAATGTCGATGCTTTTGTCGGCTATAACAGTACCATCGATCCGGCTATCATGTCCGAATTTGCGCATGTGGTGTATCGTTTCGGGCACTCCATGTTGACCGAGACGGTAGACCGGATCAACACCGATGGCAGTCACAACGATATTGGCCTGGTTCAGGCGTTCCTGAATCCTGTGGCATTCAGGGGTAACGATTATGCCAACAACGTCGAAGCTGCCAGTGCCATAGTCAGGGGCATGACACGGCAAGTGGGTAACGAGATTGACGAATTCACCACTGATGCGTTGCGCAACAACTTGGTGGGACTACCGCTTGATCTGGCATCCGTCAACATAGCGCGTGGCCGCGATACCGGTATTCCCTCGCTAAATGCCGCTCGACGCATGTTTTATGACGATACCGGAAATAGTGTGCTGCAACCCTATGAAAGCTGGTCGGATTTTCAATTGAGTTTGCGGCATCCCGAGTCATTGACCAATTTCATCGCAGCTTATGGCGCGCACCCCACCATCGCCGCAGCGCTGACCTTTGCCGACAAGCGTATCGCTGCCGATGCGCTGATCAATGGTGCCGATCAGGATGCCATTGATTTCATGAACAGTACGGGGGCTTATGCCAATCTGCAAACGGGCGCGACGATCACGGGACTCGATGACGTCGATTTCTGGATTGGCGGACTGGCTGAAATGCAGGCACCGTTTGGTGGATTGCTCGGTTCGACCTTCAATTTTGTATTCGAGACCCAGCTTGAGCGTTTGCAGGATGGCGACCGTTACTACTATCTGGCCAGAACTGCCGGACTGGATTTTCTGACGCAACTGGAAGAAAACTCGTTTGCCGAGATGATCATGACCAGTTTGCCGGGCGTCAAGCATTTACCCTTCGACGTGTTCTCGACACCGACGTATACCTTCGAGATGAGTGTGCAAGGCACCAGTGGACCGATCGTCAACGATCCCGATACACCTTACAACGAATCGGTTCTGCTGACCCGCGGCACAACCCTGGGCACGAATACGATTCGGTACTCAGGTTTGGAACATATCGTCATGGGGGGCACCGAAGGCGTTAATCGCATGCAATCTGGAGCTGGAGATGACACGTTGTGGGGCGATGGCGGCAATGACCGATTGGAAGGCGGTGCCGGCAATGACTCGCTGAATGGCGGTGCTGGCGATGACATCATTACGGATAGCTTTGGCGACGATAATATCAAGGGTGGTGCCGGTAACGACGTCATCAATGGTGGTCCTGGCCTCAATCTGATCCTTGGAGGAGAGGGGAGTGACAGCATTGTCACCGGTAACGATGTTTCCGAAGTATTTGCCGGTCCGGGTAATGATTTTATTTTTGGCAATACACCCAATGCCGCGATGTTCGGTAACGAAGGCGACGACTGGATCCAGAACGGCACCGCAGGCGGATCGCCAGGCGATAACCTCGATCCTTTCGGTCGCGACCCCATTCGAGGTAACGACGTTTTTGTTGGCAGTGGCAATGTCGACCGATTCATTGGTGAAGGTGGTGATGATCTGATGAATGGTATGACTGGAGCGGATCGCAATGAGGGTGGCAGCGGTTTCGACTGGGTGTTCTCACAGAATACCGGAGCTGCCGTCGATATCGATCTGACTCGGGCAATCCTGCCGAATCCGCCAGTGGGTACACTGGATCGCTATTTGCTGGTTGAGGGTGCATCGGGTTGGAATCTCGATGACACGATACGGGGTGACAACAATACCAGTGTGCAGCTTGCCGCGATCGATCCGGCTACCGGACAAAACAATGCGCTGGATAATAGCAATAATCCAGCTGGAGGCAATCATACCGCTGCCAACCGCATTGCCATGATCGACGGTTTGAATGCCCTGCTGGGCGGTGCAACGAGTTTCAGCGCAGGGAACATTCTGTTGGGAGGATCGGGCAGCGATCAGATCGAGGGACGCGGAGGTAACGACATCATCGATGGCGATGCCTGGCTGAATGTCCGAATCAGTGTACGCGATGTGACCGACAGTAATGTCGAACTTGCTTCATTCGATAACTTGACCTCGACATTGCGGTCCAGGCTGCAAGCCGGTACCTACAATCCGGGTCAGCTTCGTATCGTGCGTGAGATCAAGTCGGTTGCCAACGAAGCCGGTGTGGACAAGGCGATATTCCGGGATGCATCGGCTCGCTATAGCATTACCTATAACCCCGATGGCTCAGTTACGGTCAATCATGTCAATCCGACAGTGGCTGGCGTCAATGATGGTGTCGATACGCTGCGCAATATTGAGCAGCTGCAATTTACCGACAGAATCATTACGTTGAATGGTGGAGGAAACCAAACGGGAACACCAGGTGACGACAATCTGACCGGAACACCGGGCGATGACATTCTGGATGCGTTGGCGGGCAATGACACGCTGGATGGATTGGGCGGTGTCGATACACTGATCGGTGGTGCCGGAAACGATACTTTCATCGTCGATACCACAACTGACATCATTACTGAGCTGGCCAATGGCGGTACCGATACGGTTCAGAGCGCGGTGACTTTTACGCTGTCCGCTCAACTCGAGAATCTTATCCTGACGGGGGCGGCAGCGATCAATGGCACCGGAAATGCATCCGCCAACTTATTGACGGGTAATAATGGCAACAATACATTGATTGGCCTGGGGGGTATCGATACGTTGAATGGTCTGGACGGTGTGGATACACTGGATGGTGGAGGCGGTAATGATACTTATATTGTCGATACGACAACCGACACCCTTGTGGAATTGGCTGGTGGTGGTATTGATTCTGTTCAAAGTTCGGTCACGTTCACATTGCTTCCTCAGATTGAAAATCTGACGCTAACCGGAACAGCGGCGATCAATGGTACCGGCAACACCGCTGTCAATATTCTGACTGGTAATAACGGCGACAATAGATTGACCGGGCTTGGTGGCAATGACACGCTGGATGGCCTGGGCGGTGTGGATATTCTCGATGGCGGTGCCGGTAACGATATCTATGTGATTGACACTTCGACAGACACGATCATCGAGGTGGCCGGTGGTGGCAGTGACCTGGTGCAGAGTGCTGTAACCTTTACGCTGGTACCGCAGCTCGAGAGATTGACATTGACTGGAACGGCCGCCATTAACGGCACGGGTAATGCTGCCATCAATACGCTGATCGGTAATGCCGGCAATAATATCCTGACGGGATTTGCAGGTGCCGATACCCTGACAGGCGGACTTGGTGCCGACAGCTTCAACTATACTGCTGTGGCGCAATCGAACAGTACAAACCGGGACATCATCACCGACTTTGTCAGTGGCTCTGACAAGATCGATCTTAATGTGATCGATGCCAATACTGGGCTGGCAGATAATCAGAGCTTCACTTTCATTGGCGCCGCCGCATTCAGTGCCGGTCAAGTCGGTCAAGTGCGCTATGCCAATGGCATGCTGGAGGCAAATGTGAATGCCGATCTGGCTGCTGATCTTCAGATCCAGTTGGCAGGTGCGCCTGCTTTCGTGGCGGGAGATTTGATCGTTTAATCCTGTTATTTCGGGATTGTCGTGTCTGAACCAACAGACTGGAACACTGATCGATCAGTCGTTCCGGTCTGTTTTTTTATGCAGGAGGAAAGATGAATGCGAGCCTGTTGAACTGGATCAACAGATATTTTGCCATGCGCCCAAATTCCAACCGTGTTTCTTTTTTTATGATTTAAACGAGCTTTTTCTGGATGATATTGTGATCGATGGCCAGGCTGATCAGTTGCAGCGTATTTTGTAACTGGAGTTTGCGCATCAGGTTGATGCAATGCACGCTGACGGTCTTGGGGCTGATTGAGATTTTCTCGGCGATTTGTACATTGGAGTTGCCTTCGGCGATGAGTTTGAAGATTTGAAATTCACGCTTGGTCAGCGTATCCAGTGGATTCTTGCGCAGCTCTTCGTGCGTGGCGTACAGTGCCAGTGAGGTCATCAATTCGGCTTCGATATAGATTTTTCCTGAGCTGATTTGATGCACTGCCCGGATCATTTCATCGATTGCACTTTGTTTGCTGATGAAACCCATGGCACCTGCTTTCAGGGCGCGTTGCGCCATGGTGATGTTGTTGAACATGCTGAATACCAGGATGCGTGCCGAAGCATTGTAGCCGATGATGCGACGAATGGTTTCAAAGCCACAGATACCCGGCATGTTGAGATCCAGAATGGTGATATCTGGCCGGTGTTCCTGATACAGCAAATAGCCCGATTCTCCAGACTCGGCTTCGGCAATGACCTGCATGTCCTGTTTGCTTTCAAGCAGGCGCCGATAACCCGTTCGAACTACCGGGTGATCGTCAATCAGGAGTATGGAAATGGGAGCATTCATTGTGTTGTTTGGTAATCGGTAATCGAATATTGATTTCTGTGCCTTCGTTATGTGCGCTGCGAACGACTAGGCGGCCATCGAGCGCAACCACGCGCTCGCGCATGCTGACCAGACCCAGTCCGTCATAATGTTGACTGGTATCATATCCCTTGCCGTTATCTTCAATCTTTACCACCAGGAAATCCGGAGCGGAATCTCTGCATCTTTCCCGGTTGATACTGACCTGAGCCCACGAAGCTTCAGCATGATTGAAAATATTATTCAGACCTTCCTGAATAAGGCGAAAAACAATGATACTGAACTGTTCATCAAGCGGTGCAAGGTCATCGTCCAGTTTAAATTCAAGATTGGTTTTTGAATGTGAGAAATACCACTGTTTTTTCAGTTCAAACAGGGCATCGGGTAATTCGACGGCATTGTGCAGTAAGGGACACAATTTATGCAGCATGCTACGGATGACGCGATGCATTTTCTGCGTGCTTTCCCTAATGGCCTGTGCGCTGGGAAAGGTAATCGAGTTTTTTTCGGTACAGTTCAGAATAAATTCGTTTTCGATACGGATGGCGGTGAGCCATTGACCCAGTTCATCATGCAGTTCGTAAGCCAGTGTCTTGCGCTCTTTTTCCTGGATATGAAATAATTCCTTCATCAATCTTCTGTTTTCATTCAATAAATCCCGGTTAAGCTTGATTGTTCGTTGGAGCTGACTGATATCCGTCATCATCATGCGACAGATATTCTGCGGACTCAGGACGGTACTTTCGAGTCGGATATAACTGATTTCCTCTTGTATATCTCTAACCTTAAGGTCTATGGTGGTTTTTCTGGGATTGGCGAAGGTTTCCTGCAAATAATCAAAAAAAAGCTGTTGGTTGATATGCGGAAAAAAGCTGCAAAATGGCTTGCCAGCAATCTGCGCACGTTGCTGGCCTAGCAATGTGGCGCCAGTCTGGTTAATGGACAAGACTTCACCGATTTTGTTGAGCGTGAAATAGCCGACAGGAGCATGTTCGAAAAGATCAGCATAACGGTTGCGCGACTCATTGAGTTCGTGCTGCTGGATTTGTAGCAGTTGCGACAGCATTTCCATTTTGCTGCGCACTTCATAATCATCAATCCGGCGGTAACTGTTGCGCTGATTCATTTGATTTCCTTTTAATTCCTGCTTGACCAGCTGCAATGGCTGAGTTCACGTCCGTGGCATTCAATCCTTCAGCCGAATCGTCGATAGTGATGTCTGACAATGCGTTGTTATGGGTTAACCAACAACAAAAGAGCCAGACAAAACTAACATAAGAAAAGTTAACTGGTGGCATCTATTTGTTGATATCGACATAGGGAAAAATTATATAGTATGGTTACAAGTAATTGCAATTTCAGGTTTTTTCAGGTAAATACAGAACGTGCGTGACATTGCTGCGTGTAATAACCGGTGACCTTTCCAATTAGTGTTACATATTCATGCTGACACGATCGAACGTTCTCGCTTTTGTACTGGGTGTCTGTTTGTTGCAGCGGCAAGCGGAGTTACCATCCCTTTCCGAATTCTTGATGTTTGTGTTTGGAACGTTGCTGATCCTGATATTGGTAAAACGGCGATTGCAGAGATTTTCCGTGTTATCCCGCATTGTGCTCTGGTTGCTTTTTGCAGGATTGGGATTTTTCTGGGCAGGGTGTTTTGCGCAGTGGCGCTTGAGCGATGCGCTGCCTGCAGCGCTTGAGCAGCAGGATATCCAAATTGTTGGGGTCGTAGCTAGCTTGCCGCAGTCGATCCGTCACGGTTCAAAATTTCTTTTTGATGTTGAGCAGGTGCTGACCGAGGATGCGCAGGTCCCCCGGCGTATTGCATTGGCCTGGTATCGGAGTCCCTCGCGACCTGCAAGGGACGCGAATGATTTACCGGATGTATACGCTGGCGAACGGTGGCGACTGACGGTCCGGCTCAAGCAACCGCATGGCAATGCCAATCCGCATGGATTCGATTATGAAGTTTGGGCCCTGGAGCGTAATATCCGGGCGGCGGGATATGTGCGTGCTGACAGCAATAACCAGCGCCTGTCCGCCATGGTGTATGAGCCTGGCTACTGGGTTGAACGACTGCGAGCTGATATTCAGCAGCGATTCGAATACCAGCTTGATGGTAAAAATTTTGTAGGGGTGTTACAGGCCCTGGCTACCGGAGATCAGCATGCCATTCCTCCTGATCAATGGCAGGTTTTCATCCGTACCGGAACCATTCATCTGATGGCTATATCCGGATTACATATTACTTTGATTTCTAGCCTGATATACGCGCTGGTGTTTGCAATGTGGCGGCGCTGCCCAGGCTGGTCTTCGTTTTTGCCCGCGCACCGTGCTGCAGTGATCGCTGGATTGATAGCGGCTTTGGGTTATGCAGTATTGTCCGGATTTGCGGTACCAGCACAGCGCTCACTGTATATGTTGTCGGTCGTGGCTCTGGCTTTGTGGACTGGTCGCATGGTGTCCGCAACTTCGATATTGACCTGGGCCTTGTTGGTAGTAGTGATTATCGATCCCTGGGCGGTGATCGCACCGGGATTCTGGTTATCATTTGGTGCAGTGGCATTGATTATGCTGACCACCGTGGGCAGGATTGCAAAATCTCACTGGCTGAGCAGCTGGATAAGCATTCAATGGGCCATTACACTTGGATTGATTCCACTGACACTCGCATTGTTTCAGCAGATTTCGATCGTGTCCCCCATTGCCAATGCTCTGGCTATTCCGTTGATTAGTTTGGCAGTGGTTCCTCTGGTGTTACTGGCAACTTTGCCATGGTTTGAATGGTTGCTGCCTATTGCGCATGGGTTGCTCAGCATAGGTATGGATGTTCTGATCTGGCTTAATGAGCTTCCAGCAGCAGTCTGGCAGCAACATGCACCGCCTCTGTGGACAGTCATCACAGCGCTGGTGGGCGTGATCTGGATATTGCTTCCAGGTGGTTTGGGAGTGGGATTCCTGACCGGCTTTCCGGCGCGTTGGCTTGGTTTTGTGGCGTTGCTACCCCTGTTCCTGATCAAGCCACTCAAGCCGGAGGCAGGTGATCTGTGGTTGACTGTACTGGATGTCGGGCAAGGATTAGCAGTCGTGGCACGCACTCAGCATCATGCCTTGTTGTTCGATACTGGTCCCCAGTTTGGTGATACGGATAGCGGAGAGCGGATCATCGTGCCTTTTCTGCGAGGTGAAGGCATCGAATATCTCGATACCTTGATTGTTTCGCACGCCGATACGGATCATAGCGGTGGAGCCATGTCCGTGCTGGCTGCGCTGCCTGTACAACGAATTCTTTCCTCGTTGCCACATCATCATTCCCTGCAATCGCAAGGCGTGCATCATGGCCCTTGCCGTGCGGGAGAATCCTGGTACTGGGACAATGTGCATTTTGAATTGTTACATCCATCCGAAGCAGACATTGCTAATGGTCATGGAAAAACCAATGCCAGTAGTTGTGTACTGAAAATCACCTCTACTCACGGCAGTGTTATGTTGCCTTCCGATATTGGTGCTGTTGAGGAATTGGAACTGCTTCATCGGCAACCGGACAAACTGAAGGCAAATGTTATGATTGCACCGCATCATGGCAGCAATACCTCGTCGACGATGGCTTTCATCAAGCAGGTTGATCCAGAACTGACGGTGTTTACAGTAGGCTATCTGAATCGCTACGGGCATCCCCGCAAACATATAGTGGAACGTTATTGCCAGATGGGGAGTCAGGTATTGCGCACCGATCAACATGGCGCAGTTTTGTTGCGTTTTTCAAGCCAGCAATGGTCATTCGAGCATTGGCGCCAATTGCATCGCCGCTACTGGCAGCAGGATAAGGCCAATTGAATCGACTTCTAGTTTGCTGAGAGATCAGTTATACCAATTCAGGGTTGTGAAAGGTTCGGGTTAATTCCAGCAGCAGGTTTACTTATTTGTTGCTTCGAGGGAAATTCTATGTTGTCAAAAACCACAGTGAAAGTTGTTCCGACTCCGGGCTCACTGGTTACCTGGATTTTCAGTTTGTTGTTGATGGCAGCGATTCTGACTATCGATAATCCGATACCACTCGAGGATTTATTATGCATGGCAGCGCGGGGAGAGTAGAAATACTCATTGAAAATATTAGGTAGGTCCTTGTTCTCGATACCTATGCCATGATCAGTAATGATTACGCTTGCACTTCTTTGGTTACGATTAATTACCGTAGAGATTTTAACCGATGAATTGTTATGGGAGTAGGTGATAGCGTTGGAAATAATATTTTCCAACAAAATCTCTAATTGGTCAGGAATTACCCGGCATATAAAATTATCAACTGTGACATCAAATGCGACGTGCTTGGCACTGGCAACAGGAGTCAGTTTCTCGATACATTTCTGAATTCTTGACTGGATGTCCACCTTCTCTAGGATGGCGGTATCGAGGCAAGTATCTTTTAGTCGTTCCAGTCTTAGCAGATCCAGTATCAAACCTGACATGCTCTGAGCGCGAGTGTCGATTTTGTCTAGCGCTTCAGC
>WBZN01001269.1_pt2 | contig 12841 bp, 8 predicted proteins | sample 5204281 | NCBI WGS metagenome assembly WBZN01 (sample SAMN12344347, study PRJNA552823) | activated sludge metagenome | biome: Activated sludge suspended growth; feature: Nitrification reactor; material: Wastewater; isolation source: activated sludge from nitrification reactor of wastewater treatment...
AATCTGCCTGAGCATTCCTTCGTCTCCTATAAGTCGGTCAGGAACTTCAGGTTTCGGAATGATCGGATAAAGCAGTGTCGCGGTTGCCAGTGACACGCAGGCGCTTCCCTATGAACCTTTGCAATGCCATCGAAATCAAAAAATATGCGATGGCAATTCCAGTGTTGCCGGCAATGAAAACGCAAAGCAATGGCGCGTTCCACTGTAGACAGAAACCATGAGGCATGAAATTGCTGGAGAATGTCGAAAGCAAATCAGGCATGTTCACCGTAAACGGTACCGTGAAAATTACTATACTCTCAGCAGCAGCAGTTGTGCAAATCTTCTGCCCGGCTTATCGCGAGCACTTTGCCCTGCGCCCTGCGTGCATTATTGTTGAGCTTGGCCCACCTGAGAAAAATTCAGGGCGCAAGATGTAGCTGATCGTTGGCTTTGAGCTGCTTGAGCTTGGCTTTGATCGTATCATCTGGTTTTATTGACAATGACTCTGTGAACTCGACTATCGCGCCCTTCATATCTTTGCGCGATAAACATGACTCGGCGCATTCGACGCGTGTTTTAAATGACTTTGGATCCTTGCCCTGATTTTGCAGCGCTGCGTTCAAGTTATTTCTGGATGCGTCGTTTTTGGGATCCCAGAACAGTGCGAGGCGAAGTAATTCTAGAGACTTATCAGGAGGAGTTCCTGAATCAATTGCCAGGTTATTAGCCGCGACGGAAAGATTTTTCCGAGCTAAATCCTGGTTCGGGTTGAGCGCCAGAGCGGCTTGCAATTTTTCGATTGCAGTTTTGTAGTCACCACCCATTGCCGCGGATGATCCCATATGTGCCAGTCGCTCCGCCATTACAGACGGTGGCAAGGGACGTCCGTATTCGTCTTTGTCTGACAGAGCTGCCGACGACTTAGAATCGGCGCTGTAAAGTGCGAGAATTGTGTTGATGTCTCGATCGGACAATCCTTGCTGAACGCCCAGTGCTGCATACATGATGTCACCCTCGGTGGGACTGTGCCCTTCCAGTCCGAGAGCGTGACCGATTTCATGCAAGCAAACGTTGTACAACATATTTTTCCCAACCGGACCGTCTTTGAGTGGGTCTACGGTGAGCAGCAATATGTCAGCTTTTGACAATCCATTCGCGCCATAGGTTGTGGTGGCAAGTCCAGCTTCTGCTTTCAATGCAGGAGCGTGTAAATCGCTTGTCCAGGTCACAACCATCTCAGAATTTTCTGCGGTCGGAACGATATTGAATTTGATTTTTCCGTTGCTGGCCTCGGCCCATTCGTCAAATGCTTGTCGCAGCGACTCTTCAAATTCGGGTCGATATCCTTCGAGCCCTGAGCCATCTTTGATATACACTTTTATGTTGTCCGGCGACGCCCAGCGCATCATCGCATTCTGAGTTACGGCCGCGAGATAATTTCCTGCTTCGGCCTGAACCTTCCTTCGCTTTTCGGATTCGCTGGCAATCGAGCTTTGCAACACCTGTTGCAACGTGTCGTACTGAGAGACGCGTTCATCGCTGGGATTTGCTGCAATAAATTTTTTGTACCACTCAACCGCCTCTTTATTCCGATGCATGCTCTGGCAAATTTTTCCCATCAAAAGTGCGTCTTCGGCGTTGTCGGTTCTCGTTTGCATGGCTCGCTGAAGTTCGTCCATTGCGTAATGATAACGCGCCAGCTTATACAAAACTTCAGCATGGATTTCTCGCACCGCCGCATCATCTGTGCTTTTCAGAAAAGTTGCGATTTGTTCTTCCGCTTTGTCGGCGCTGACTTCGTTTGCGAGTTGTTTAAAGTGAATTACATCGGCGTTTTGCGTGGTGCTTGCCTGATCAACCTTAGCTTTTGCAAGTGCCTGGTTTTGGTACAGAACGCAAGTAAGTGAAAAGGTCAGCAAGCTCATGCGTCTTAAACTTCTTCTGGTCATGTGCACTCCGGGGAAATTGCGCGCGCGCAATTCGGGCTATTGCTTATTAGGATGACCGCAATAGTATATCCCCAATGCTCGATCAGAATGTTGGATGGACTGAATAAGTCTGTCGGCGGGGTTGATAAAGATCACGTTCATTCGCACGCAATTGTTCTTCCCTAATGCGCATTTCCTCTGCCATTTGCTTTTCTAATTGTTCATATCCAAATTTGATCAGCCTGGCATCAGCAGGATTTTGACCATATGTTTTTCCGGAATCATACCAGTTGTCTAACGGATTCCAGTCTGTAGGGCTTCCCCACTCTGATTCTCGCTTGCCGTTTCCAGCTTTTGCCAGTCCGTTGTACCAGATCGCGTCGTTGTAAGGTATGCCGCATTTGTCGGCGTACATGCCCCAGGCGACATTTCCCCAGCGCTGATATTGCCCGCCTTGTTGTTTATCATCCCATTCGCCGCTGTCGTGAGTCTTCTTGTAAATAAATGCGAGCGTGCTCAACCTCTGTGGTCCGGCTGGATTGCCTAAATCTAAGACACTGCTGTAGTTATAGAAGCTAGATTCGTAAAGCCTTGCTGCAAGTAACTGTTGATAGTTGTCTGGCAGTTCCTGAATCAATGGTCGCTGTTCAAGGTCATTGTCACCACTTCTGTATCGTTCTGCTTGTTTCGCGTGATTTAGGTCTACAGGTCCGTCGCTCGTTTGCAGTTGAAGCACCGGTTTGCCTGCCCCATCGACCCAAACATTGTTGATCTTTTGCAACGGGGAATCATTCAATGTAACTGGATCGCCACTTTGATTGTATGAGACTTTTGAATAAGTGCCGTCGGATTGAGTTACTTTCACCGAGTCGATAAATCGCTTGCCGGAAGGAACATTCATCGGTACTCCGTCTTCGGTTACAACTGAGTTTACCTCAACGCCGTTAGTGGAGACTTCTATCTTGGTGCCATTTTTAGCGAAAATTGTGCGCATTTTTGGAGGGCAGTCTGTGTCACTTTCTATTCTTGTGCCGTTCGGCAAGAATCTCGCCGCTGTTGCATTTGCTTTATCAGGATTTTGTTCTACGTACCCCTTGTTATAGGTAAGTTTGACGGCTCCATTATTGTCTGCCTTCAGGGTGCCATCAACTGGCCGACCATCTTTGCTCCAACTTTTGCCAGTCTTCTCGTAAACCGAATTGTCTGGCGCTACAAATTTTACTAATTGATCGAAACCTGTCTTTTCATCTTTCTCGAAGGTGAGTGTCTGTAGTGTTTTTCCATCCGTTTCTACTTCGATCGTTTTTTTGTTTCCTTCTCTCGTCGTTATCGTTGTGAATTTTGCGGTGTCGGATTCGGTGTAGGTTTTGGTGTCGAATTTGGTGTCGAATTTGGTGTCGGGTTTGGTGTCGATTTCAGCGCCAGGATTTATATCGTATTGCGTAACTTCTTTGCCGTCAGATTTGATGGTGCGTCGAACCAGGGTGCTGCCATCAGATTCTTGATTCTCATTTTTGGGGATGTTGTATGTAATTGAAATATCTTTAGTGGCAGGATCGACGTAGACGCGATCGAGCTTTTCTCCATTTGGGTACAGCATGCTTTCGCGGTACCACTGGTTATCGGCGCGCTTGACGAACTTCTCTCCATTGCGGTCTGTGATCTGTGCGGGCATTCCGTCTTTGTCAAGCTTCAACAGGATTTTGTTATCTCCTATGGACGAAGAAATAATTTCATATGGTTTTCCTACCGGGCGCTGAACGTTTTTGGTTTCTTGTTCAGAATTCGTATCCGTTATTGTTAAATTTCCAAACAGCGCGTCTACCGTTTGCTGGGCTTGGGAATTGTTGTCACTTGATTTTTGATTTTTCGAGTCGTTCGAATCATCTAAAAGTTTCTTTGAGCATTTGCTTTCCTGTTCATCTTGTTTGTAGTTTTCTCTGCGATGGTCAGAGTGTTTGTGATGTTTTTCTGTCATTACTAAAGATGCTCCGAGAGCATTGGTTAAAAACTGTGCGTATTGCCATGCATTAGAATCCTATTGATAAGTTGTTTCGTAGTTGTTAAAGGTCCTGGCGCCCCGGTCGATAGCCCCCTGGGACCGTCCACGGTAGAGTTGCTCTGACTATTACAGGCGCTATCATGTTTCATGAATGAACCGCGGGTCAGAGTACACGCCGCATTAATCGGGCTTGAAGGAGGAAGGGTGACATGGAATATGACTGGGAGCAGCGGTACGTCGAGACAGATACCCCGTGGGACAGTGGTTTTCCGTCGGAGCATTTGAAGAGCTTTATTGCGGAGGGAAAGGTCAAAGGCGGGCGTGTGCTGGAAATCGGTTGCGGAACCGGCACCAACGCCATATACCTGGCTCAACATGGATTCGACGTGACCGGCGTGGACCTCTCAAAAACAGCTTTGCAAAAGGCTCGCGAGAAGGCAAAAGCAGCGAATGTCAAAGTGAATTTTATTGAGGCTGATCTTACTGCACCTCCACATTTAGGGGCACCATTCACCTTCGCTTTCGATCGCGGTACGTATCATGTAATTCGCCGTGTCAATCTTTCTGCTTTTCAGGCAGTGCTTTCAAAAGTTGTGGAAGCCTCCGGCTTATATCTTGTTGTCGCTGGAAACGGTAATACACTTGCTCCTCCTGACCAGGGACCTCCGACGGTGCGCGGCAGTGAAATTGTTGCTGAAATCGAGGCGGCTAATTTTGATTTGCTTGATCTAAAGCAAACAGTTTTTCATGGTATCAGAGTGGAGGGGCGAGAGATTACTCCACTAGCCTGGTGCGGACTGTTTCAGAAGCGTACTCAGGATCGACGATAATTGAGCCGCCTGGGCTTAGCATGACGTGAAGGCACAAAAAAGCCTACGGTTTACGTAGGCTTTCGTGTAATCATGTTTGGATCATTTCAGATCATTTCAGATCAGTTCGCTTCAGTTCAGTTCAGTTTGATTAGTGGTTGCCCCAATCACGGGAGCCGCGACCATGCCAGTCTCCACTGTTTCCATAACCTCCACGTCCGTTATCGGCACCTCCATAAGTGAGTGCAGAGTTTAGTTGTGTTGTTATGCGATCTAAGTCTGCAGAAATCTTAGTCACCAGTTCTGGTGGCAACGTCGCATTTGCATTTTGCAGAGGATATCCCACCTGATCTAGATCTCGACGCAGATCGCGCGATGCTCTCTGTGAAAGTTTACCGCTTGCGACGCTATCGTCGATCTTGCGCTGCAGATCCATTTTACGGGTGATCAAATCTTGTACGGGATTGACTTGATATCGGTCAATGCGCGCACTGAGTCTGTCAAGGTCAGAAAGGATGCGATCTGCTTCGCTCTTATCGAGACGTCCACCGGATTGTCTGAATCCAGCTTCGATAGAGGCTATCCAGTTAAGATTGTCGTTCAAGCGTTGGGCGTCGCCGCCTTTAATCAGTCGTCTTGCCACACCGTCGTCAATGCGCTTTTTCAAATCAGCTTGTTTGCGGTCTATTTCTGGATACTGGCTAGCGACTGGGTCAGATTTGTCTTTCAATTCACGCACAATTGAATCGAGACCGCGCTGCAAAACATCGACTTCGTATGGGCTCAAGTTTCCGTCAGCGCGGTAGGAAGCTTCTAACTGTTCCAGTCTGCGATAATCCGAACGCAAGTCTTCCGCTTCGGCGCTAGTCAACCTGCCGCTAGCAGCGCGATCATCGATGCGTTTCAGCACGTTCGCTTGTCTGATATCAAAACTTCTACCGTCGTTTCGGTCGCCGTCCCTGCTCCATGATGAATCGCCGGGTCTTGAACCGCCGTTGTATCCGCCAGGTGGATAGCCACCGCCCGAGTAGCCGCCGCCCGAGTAACCGCCTCTGTAGTCATCACCCGGCCGTGAAGGGACTGGCACTACTGCACCATTACCGGTGCTAATCATTTGGTTGAAGGAATTTTCTACTTTCGTTAGCTCATTGTTGATCGATGCTGTTTCTACCGAGCCCAGCGGTCCACGCGAGCGATAGTTAGCTTCTAAAGCTTTAAGTTGGTCCAGTTGTACTTTCAAGTTCTGCGTGTCGGATGGGCTCAATTTGTTCGTGTTGATTGCATCGACGATGCGGTTCGCAAGTTGTGTTTCACGTGCCGTAATAGAGTCAGGAGTTGTCGCCGCTGCGGAGTTGGCAGTTGGAGGAACCAGCATATTCTTGAACATGTCAGTCCACTGATTTGCTTGAGACGGTTGCGTAGCCGCCAAAAGCGAGACACCTAACGCCAACATTGTTACTCGCAATTTGGTTGAATTTGTGACCATGATCTCTCCATTTCTGTTGTTAGCTGCCAGGGCACTGCATTGAAATTTCATACGCTACGCGGAATTATCGACCGCGGCATTTGCGCACACTAGATATGACGACAGTCATCTCAATTTGGTCCCGTAATTTTGGATTCGCGTTGTAAAGCTACTGTCGCGAATTGCAAAACCAGCGCAGGGCTTCAACCACGCCGGCGGGAGTGATTGTATAACATTAGTTCGGGCAAATCATTCTAATGCGATTTCCGAGTGGCTCTGTGTCCGTTTGGCTAAAATTGCACCGAAGTGTAGTCAGTATGTTTGTTGTCCGCATCTGATAATTTACGAGCGGAGAACTTGAAGCTAACCAGCCACTTCATAGCGCTCCAGTTTTTCAACTATCTTTTTGCAGGCGCTCAGTATTTCGTCTTTTGTTCGGACCTCAAATTCAGAAATCTCTCGTTCCTTGTCAATGAGACGCTCTGGATTCCAGACAATTTTCTCTTGTGCAGTGATTGGAAGATGATCAGTTTCAGTGGCCAGAACGCCAAGCAATTGAATGTCAGGATCGTCTGAAGCGCAAGAACCTATTAAGTGAGCACCCTCAAGTAGTCCGATTTTACCGGTCAATACGGAATTGGCAATCTCAATCGTCTCCTGACGCTGATCTTCCAGATACAAAAGAAGTTTTTTGCATGATGCAAAAACTTTATCTTTGCATTCAATTTCGCAATTTATCCATTCACTTGTTCTGGTGTTTTCTCCTAACCAATCTGTTTGCTGGTCAATTTCCACGAAGAGGTCAAATTCTGGTGGCAGCTCATTGGTCATTTCATCAGCCGTTCTCCACAATCTACGACTACCTGAAATGGAATCAAGTCTCCCTGAGAGAACATCGTAGGCGATTTTTATAATGGCGTTTCGCGCTTCGGATCCTAGTTGCAAATTGTTGTTCCGCCTGAGTACTCACTGAGTACACGAATTCAATCACTGAGTACACGAATTCAATTACTGAGTACACGAATTCAATCACTGAACTTATCAATCCAAACCAACACGGATTCAAATTACTGAGAGCGAATTTGACTGTCCCGTCGCGGCACCCGATTTCGCTAGAGTGACCAGCATTTTCAGAGTGAACGTAATTTCCTTATCGATGAAATCGCCCAAACGTACAACTACAGCACTTTGCAGACCTCGCACGGTTGCCAAGGTGCAACGATTTAACTACCTTCGTGTAAGTAGTTCAATAAGCAATCCAGAGGTAATGGTGTCAGCGTCCGTCATTTCATTTGCAAATGTTTTTCGCTGCGCGGCCAGTAATTTTGCGCCTGCCTCACATATGCGTTGACCTGGCTCATATCCCACTTCGAGAAAGGCGACTTTCTAATCTCGAGCAAGTCTGAAACCTTCGCTTGCAGATCATTACGGATGTCGTTCGTTATTGCTGTAGTCAAAGCTTCATTATTCGCAGCTTCGGGCGGGTAATTCAACTTGATTGATGGCCAGGCTGTGACGACGATTTTCACCGGCAGCGGGATTGTGCAGAGCGGAAAAGGCAACCACGGAAAGAAGGGCGTCAGTGGGAAATATGGCCATCCGAGCACCTTCGCAAGCGGTTTAAAGTTGGCAAAGATTGGATAAATTTCGTCACCACCAATGGTGACAACCGGATTTAATGGGGAACCAGTCTCTATTGCGGCTCTGACAAAACCTGAGTGGAACTCTTCCAGCCTATAGCGATTTTTAAAAAGCTTGCCGGTGCCCTTCTCAGCTTCCGGATAGAAGAAGACAAGTTCTCCGTTCTCTAACAAGCTTTTCGCAGTTTCGTAGTCCGGCGGGATACAGCCAAAACCGCGCAGTATGTCCCCGATTATCGGTGCATCCAGCAGAAATTTTGTAACTAGAAACCGAAGTCTGCGTGGTTCCGGATGGAAGTTGATGATTCCGTCGTAGAAAAGAAATCCGTCGACCGGTATGCCTCCGGAGTGATTTCCAAAGAGCAGAGCGTTTCCTTTGTCGGGTACGTTTTCCAATCCTGCTATTTGAACGTCGAACCAATTCTTGTAGAGCCAGCGCGTGAATTTTTCAACCAGCGTGAACTTCGCCGGCTGGAAACCGTACTTGTCTACCTCACCATTATATCGTTTGAAAAAGCGATTTCTCGGTGTGTGACCGTTTGAGTTGCCTACTACTAAATGCGTCATCTCATAATCCGGTAGGGTTCTTTGCTGCCTGTAGGACTGCAAGAGCGACTGTTCAGTTCCCAAACACTTCTGGAACTTAACCGAGCGACTATCCGTCCGGTTATCAGTCCGACAAGCCGTCCGACAACCCGTCCGACAGCCCGTCCGACAGCCCGTCCGCCTATTCATCCACATAACCGTCCACTTATCCGTCCACTTATCCGTCTGCAGTCCGCCCGTCTATCCGTCTATCCGTTCGCGTAAAAGATGCTCATCAGCGGTAATTCTTCGGCGGGCGTCATTCCCTAATCAACTAGCGAGTTTTGTAATGAAAGAGGAATTGGTTCATCTATCGTCCGAAGTGCAGAAGAGTGTTGTGCAAGTTATTGCTGAGCAGCGCGATGCATCATCCGCAGTCGTGAGCCGGGAGAATAATGGTTCAGGGCCAAGATTGTCGCAAGATGAGGTGATTCGCAGGTTGTTTTTTCCTGCGCAGAATTTGCCTGAACCCCGAAATGACAAGGCTGTTGTCGTGGTGGCAACGGGTGGTGCCGAACGCGCCGTTACACACATTCAAATAGAAAACCTTATCGCTAATACTGCGGAGGAACTTAAGACGCGCGGGATCAAGGACGACGATAGAGTCCTTTTCTACTGTGAGAACAGTCCAGAGTACACTTCAGCGATTCTCGCTTGCTGGTCAATCAATGCCATGGCGGCGTTGATTGATTATCGAGCCAGTCGTGCTGACGTGCTAGCCATCGCGAAGAAGCTTGGTGCAAAACTTTTGGTTACTTCCAAAAAGCTCTATACAGATTACAAGCTCGAAACTAACTTCTTCACGGAAGCTGGTTTTGACGTTATAGATATTTCTTCTTTCGCAGAAATGAAAGACTCGGCGCCGAGCAAGTCGGTCGATTTGCGGCAGTTGGATATTGATAGACCTGCGTTCACAATTTTGACTTCCGGAACAACTGGTGCTCCTAAGACATCTGTTCACAGCTTGCGGTCCATGGTGCACAATCTAATTGATCTTGCAGAAGCTGCTGATGAGACCGACAAGATAACGGCGCTTACACCGTTGCCGCTCAGTCACGTGTTCGGGTTGACCGTGTTTCTTGTTGCGCAAGTATTGGGAGCTAAAACCGTACTGACTGAATTAGAGCCGGTTGGCTTCGTGAAAGCAGTGCACAGGCATAAACCTGAATGGATCGCAGCACTGCCTCAATATTATGGAGCACTGCTTTCGGCACCTAAGGGCTTCATAAATCTGAAAAATGCGAAATTGCTGCTTTGTGGTGGCGCACCACTGACAGTGTCGCTCGCAGATAAGTTCGAACAAACTTTTGAAAAGCGATTGAACAACGGTTATGGTTCCACCGAGTGTAAGCTTGTCGCGTTCAATCGAGATGGAGGTCCAGCCATGTCAGTGGGCACGCCAGTCAGCTCCATCAAAATTGAGATCGTGAATGAGCAAGGAGAGCTTTTGCCCGACGGAAAAAATGGCGAAGTGCGAATTGCCGGACCAATGTTAATGCAAGGATATATCGATAACGCCGAGGAAACTCGCAAAGTTTTGCGCGACGGCTACTACTATACGGGTGACCTTGGGCGGTATGAAAATGGCAGTTTGTTTGTCATCGGCAGAAAAGGTGATGTGATAATTGTTGGCGGTGTCGTCGTCAGAGTTGGGGAAGTTGAAGAAGCGCTGCGCAATCATCCCGAAGTCAAAGACGTCGCTGTCACCGAGCTGGAAAACAAACGCCTGGGGCAGATTATCAAAGCATCTATCGTTTTAGTCGATGAAAAATTCGACGATAAATTGAATTCCTCAAATCGAGAGGAAAGAATCGAGGCTCAACGTCAATTGCAGCAGCAATTCAGAGCCTTTTGCGCACAACATCTTTCTAGATATCAGCGCCCGATGATATGGGAATTTCTCTCATCTCACGACAGTCTTCCAAAGACTCTGGCTGGGAAAACGGATAAGAAAAAAATGACGGGCGCCAAGTCTCCTACTTAACGTTTGAATAAAGCTGAATTTTGTTTTTCTCGCAATCTTGCACCGTAACGTATGATGCGAATATTCCTGTCGGTGCAAGGTTGAACCTGGCGAAAGTGCCTAGAAGTGCTTGCTCTCGGCGCTGCAAGTAGCAGAGCATAAGCGGTTGCGAATAATCGAATTGCGACAGCAGTCGAATCGCAGAAAACAATTGAGAGAGCGAGCAATTAAAGAAAGGCGGATCGCAAAAAATCACGTCAAATTTCTCTTCCAACCTTGTCGGCTTGTACAAATTCCACAAGCGAAAGCCCGGAAGAGAAGCCTCAAACCGCGTGTCTATGTCCAGGGCGCAAATTTTGTTCTGACCAGCACTCTTTTGAATTCTCTGGGCGAGCGTAGGAGCGCAAAGAATGCATGGAGACTTAAATGGTTCCAGCAAAGCCGCGAATTGCTCAATCGTCTCTTCGCTAAAGAAATACTGTTCGTTCTCGTGCTGTTCGTGCATGAGATCAGAATAGCAGCTACTTGTAAATTTTGGGGGCGCACAAAAGTGTGAGCGGTTACTCGAACTGCGGTTCCCTACCGCAAGGAAGGGATAGATGCATTCGCCGTGGATGCGTTCGCCGTAGTTGATTGCGTTGCGACAAACTCCGTATCCTTGATTTGCTGAGTGCTCACCGCTGTCTGTTGCGGCGCGCCGAGCACATCGAATCTAGCCTGGAAAAACCGCATGTTTTCGGGCTCATACGTCATTTCGAGACCGCGAATCTGGTTGCTCTGCTCCTGGCAAAGTCCGACGCCATAAGCGACAACATCCATGTGCGAGTTGGTATAAACGCGTCTTGGCACAGTCAATCTCACAAGTTCCAGTTTTGGATAATTATGTTGACCGGAAATCTTGTCCCGCCCCGCTGATACCACTCCTCTTTCCATGGCTCGCACGCCTGTCTCCAGATAAAGTGCTGCTGCCAGACTCTGAGCTGGATACTGATCCTGACTCAAATGCGGAAGCATTGCAGCAGCGTCTATGTAAACCGCATGTCCACCCACAGGCTGAACTATCGGTACACCATACTCTTGAATCCTTGCGGCGAGATAGTGTACTTGTCCAATGCGCTGATCGAGATGCTCCTCTTTGACAGCTTCTTCAATGCCTCTGGCCATTGCTTCCATATCACGACCGGCCATGCCACCATAGGTGTGCAGACCTTCAAACAGAGTGCCCAGCTCAGATGCCTTCTCATAGAGCCTCGCATCGCGTAATCCCAGGAATCCACCAATGTTTACGAGCAAGTCTTTTTTGCCTGACATGGTGCATGCATCTGTATAACTGCAAATCTCTTTGAGGATTTGAGCGATAGTTTTATCACCGTAGCCCTCTTCTTTTTGTTTGATGAACCACGCGTTCTCAAGGCATCGGGTCGCATCAAGAACAATTTTGATTCCCTGAGACCGGCAATACTCGGCGACCAGTTTCATGTTCGCCAGGGAGAATGGCTGTCCACCAGCCATATTTACGCATGCCTGGAAGTTAAGATATGGCACTTTATCTCGTCCAACCAGATTGACCAGATTCTTCAATTTTTCGAGGTCGACGTTTCCTTTAAATGGATGCAGCGATTTCGGGTCATGCGCCTCATCGATGATTACGTCTACAAATTTGCCACCGGCAAGTTCCTGGTGCGCGCGCGTGGTTGTGAAATACATGTTGCCAGGAACGTAATCACCCGGCTTGATGAGCAACTTTGAAATGATGTGCTCGGCGCCGCGTCCCTGATGTGTTGGCAAGACGAATTCGTAGCCATAATAGGTTTGCACCGCTGATTCCAGAACGTAGAAGTTTTTGGAGCCCGCGTATGCTTCATCGCCGAGCATCATACCGGCCCACTGGTATTCGCTCATTGCAGCAGTGCCGCTGTCTGTCAGGAGATCAATATAAACATCGCGTGATTGAAGAAGAAAAGTATTGTAGTGAGCATTCTTGATTGCTTGCACGCGATACTCTTTCGTGCTCATCATCAATGGTTCGACCATTTTGATTTTGTATGGTTCAGCAACCGGCATTTTCTTGTTCAGCATGATCGACTCCTGAGTACGATGATTGTGTCGTTATGAAAATCAATGTATCGCTTGGTTAAGCGATAAGTTTCTCGCGGCGTAAAGAAAAGAAAAATCAATCCGAGGGTGGATTCTTTCAGGTGATCACGTGCTGTAGATGTAGGCTCGATCAGCCTTTGCAAACTGTCGTTTGACCCCGTATATACGCGAGCTGTTACTTCCTTGACACAATGCGTCGAACCTCGTGCTGGATTCGTTGCGCAGCAGATTTTAAAGGTGGACACTTTTGCGTAACCATAGTGCGCTCACCTCTCATTTGTTAGGATTCGCGCAATCAGTTGATCTCGTGGGATGAGGAAAATCCCGACCTCATAGTATGAGGAAGACCATCAAGGGGGTTGAACGAATA
>WBZN01001299.1_pt1 | contig 12834 bp, 11 predicted proteins | sample 5204281 | NCBI WGS metagenome assembly WBZN01 (sample SAMN12344347, study PRJNA552823) | activated sludge metagenome | biome: Activated sludge suspended growth; feature: Nitrification reactor; material: Wastewater; isolation source: activated sludge from nitrification reactor of wastewater...
AATCAGAAAAATAGGGATCAAGACTTAATAAACACTCTCGGAAATCCACATGCCTCGGAAGATGAATGGCTCAACGCCAGCGCGAACCTGGGTGAGTACAAACCGAAGCAGACGAAACAAATTAATCGGGGATTGGTTGGCGAGTTTTCGCTTTTAGCAGCGATCGGTGTAGGCATCTTCTCATTGCTGCATTTCACCCAGCCATCAAATGTACACAGCGTCGCCCCAGCTCCACCACCTGCCGTTGCGCAAAAGGCGGGAGTTGATATCGACTTTGGGCCGTACATGCAAAACTTACAGCGAACCATCAAGCGAAATTGGTATCCACCCAAGGGACAGGAGTCACAACGCGTCGTGGTTCGATTCGAGATTGCAAATACTGGAAAACTTTCAAACCTTCGACTGAAGACCTCTTCGGGAATAGCTGTAGCAGACCAGGCTGCGCTGAACGCCGTGAGTAATGCCGCCTCAGCATTTAAGCCGCTTCCGGCTGGTTCTCCTGACGATGTGAATATCGAATTCACGTTCGACTATAACGTATTCAATAAACCTGGCGCGAATCATCCGCAGTCTGGACATTCAAAGCCTATCAAAGCCGACTCAAAGACAGCGAAAGATGACTTGACGGCGATGAATAACGCCCCCGAGAATGACGCACCCACGACTGGAAACGGCACATCCGAGTATGAGCATGTAGACGCATTTTCCAGCGGTGCGACAAAGGAATAGTCCGATCGATGTGGTCTGAATGTTCGCCCGGGAAACAAATTCCCGGGCGAACGTTTGTGCGCCAATTCATCTATGCGGCAGTTCACTCTGTGCGCCGATTCAGTCACGGTTTGTTCACGATGAGGTCATGCCGCAGTCACACGACCACAGGTATATTGTTCTCACGATATTTGATCGGTTCGCCCCTCGATACACTCTTTACTAAACAGTAAGTCGCTTACCAGTCGCCATCTTCTTTTACCGTACATGCCTCGTGCAGTCGGCGACTCTGACGCGCTTAGTTTCGGCTTCACCCCGGAGGAATTTACTATGGTTTCAGACAGAAACATACAGGGTTTTGAAGGTGCACCTGTACAGGATAGCTCGGTCGCGCACGCAGCAACAGAAGCCTATAAGTTTTCGGAAGTGAACTTTTACAACTGCGTCTTCACGAACAAGGCAACGCCTGACTGCGGCAAAACAGATACTCAGTTAAACAATGAGCTGAACAACGCAGCACCGATCTATGGTAATCAAGACACCACTAGCGGTGCTATTAAGGATCTACAAAAAGGCATTCATGCCGATGGTCGCACTCGCCACGACTTAATGAATGCCATTGAAGACGCCAGCTTCGGAAATATCGACAGCGCCATGAAACACTTGAGAGAAGCAAGTGCAGACCTGAATAACGCAGGAGGGAAGATCGACTCCGGCTTGAGCAAACTGGGCGACGGAGGGCAAAGCCCGGGTTCGCAAGTCATCCAACGCGGAATGACGAACGAGGCTGACTGCTCCGAAAACATTCAGAAAGCCGAGCAACTACTGCGCCAGGGCGACACTGATGGAGCAATCGACGCAATGTTTAAAGGCATCAAAGAAGTTGCACACAGACAACACCAGACCCGAGATGGAATCGCCAGCTTGCAAGGTGACAATTCAGCCATCGATTGGCAGAATTTCGGTCCGGAAGTACCTTCAAATTTTCCCAATCCATCTCAAGGCGGAATGCCCAATCCAGGTGATGTGAGTTCAAACTTTCCTAGCCCGTTCAGAGGCGGATTCCCGAGCACTGGTGACATAACGTCCAACTTTCCAAATCTTTCTGACATAACGTCGAACCTTCCCAATCCGTTCAAAGGTGGTTTTCCTAATCTCGGAGACATTGCCTCAAATCTTCCAAATCCATTCGAGGGTGGCTTGCCAAATCTTTCGGACCTGACTTCCAGCATTCCGACTCCATTCGAGGGTGGACTGCCGAATCCGGCGAAAGGACTGGATGCAATTGCGAAAAATCCAATGAAGCCGATCGAAAACTTACTAACACCTCCAAAAGATGCGAAGGATCTGGTTCACAAAGTGTTTGACCCGATAGGTCTATTCGGATAAAGCGAAGTCGGTCGCACGCAACTGTGATTGTCTGAAGCGAAAAGTTTAAGAAGCACGGAAAAGAAGTTCCCCATGGGAGCTTCTTTCTGTTTGAACGGATAAATGCACGACTTGAATTTTTACATTATCCAGTCCTACGTCTAGTTTTCAAATCAAGTTACCCGGGTAGGAAAGTCTATGTCGCGGCTATAAGAGTTCTTCCTTCTAAAATCTGGTCCAGAGTTCTTGCTCTCCGCGACATCTTTTATAACTGGCAGGTAGTTGTGGTCGTAGCAGAAACATCGGCGAAAAACGTCGATCTAATTAAACAAGTGATGTTACGCAGAGCGCGCAAAGTGCTGATTCATGCGACGTTTCAGGGACAGCCTGCAGAAGAAGCGGTTGTTGCAGCGTTCGTCGAGAATCTGGAATCTGTTGGCTACGAACTGACTCCCGGATTGATTGATACTTGCGCCAGATTATCACTAGCCGAATTCGAGCAACTGAATGACTGGCTGATGGCGGCTCTTCGATCTGCGCGGGGCCATAAACCATTTAAGCCAATGTATCCAAACTTCCCCAGACAAGTTATGGACGCTAGCAAAGCAACGCTCTATTTGAATGCGATTCGCCATTACTTCACCAGCGGAAAGTGGCTTCCGGAGTTTAGCAAACTCAAGCGAGAGGGGCTGGATGAGCGCGGGCATATGCTAAGCCTGGAGCCTGGTTCCACTGACGATCTACCTGCCATTTTCAACAATCTCGTCACCGCTAATTCATCGTTATCTCTTCAAGACAAGGAAGATTTGCGTGCACTGGTAAAGTATTTCGACACAGACATATTCGAACTGATACCAGATACAATACCGAACAGAGAAAACAAGTCCATCCTGCTTAGCGAGTTGTTAAACAAAGGCGAGCCAGGCGTTGCAGCGGCGACAAGATTGTGCTCCACAGCGACAGACGTCTTGAGACTTGCAGTCGCAATGAGTGACGGTGATGTTTCTCTAGCGGCACCATGCAAATTTCGCTCGTTCAAAAGAGCCGAAAGAAGAGCTCTTTTAACCATTCTCGAACACCAGAAGAATATTCAAGAAGACATGCTGCGCTGGAAAGAACGTTGGAAAAGGCTGGCCGAACGCCTGCATCCGCTCGAAATGGAGCGACAATTCCCAGAAGCCAATTTGGCATTCTTGGTCCTACGAAACGACCTTAAAATCGTCAAGTTCAACACAAAAATTGAAGCAGCATTCATCGAAAAAAATGTTGACGATCTGATCGGACTCCTGAGTGCACGGCCGGGCGATTTTGCTCGTAGATTAGACCATCTCTTACGCAATAATCAAACAAGACTTGACGAAATTGCGGCGGCATTTAAAAAGGTGGCGCAGCAAGTTTCGACGCCTGTTTTGTTGCAGGTCATGCACCACTTTTTACATAGACCGGGTGTTTCTGCCTAAAAGCGAGGTAGGCAAAGCGCAAGTAATCAAATCGACTCTGCCAGATCTACCAGGCACCACATGCAGTGCAATCGCGTCGATTTGCCGTGAAACATTACTGGAGCGTTTTGCAAAGCTTCCGCCTCTGGGCAAATGCTACATCGATCCCGGCTTAAGTAGATTTGCGGTACCCGGATCGCAGCGTAGCGCCGCAAAAGCGTTGCGCACAGTTGCCCGAGGAAGCCGCTTAGCCCTGCCCAAAGGCGACACGCTCAGGTTTTTCATATGGTGGAAGAATGGAACAGATCGAACCGACCTCGACCTTTCAGCAATTCTTTTTGCAGACGATTTCTCTTACATTGATGTCGTCGCCTACTACAACTTGAAAAATTTCGGCGGACATCATAGCGGCGACATAGTTGACGCGCCAAACGGGGCAAGCGAGTTCATCGACATTTCGGTTTCACGTTGTCGCGAACGAGATGTACGCTTCGTTGTAATGTGCGTGACAAGTTTCACGAGCCAGCCTTACTGCGATTTGCCCGAATGTTTCGCGGGCTGGATGTCACGCGAAAAACCTGATTCGGGCGAAGTTTATGAACCCCGCACAGTGTTCGATCGACTGGACCTGGCGGCAAACACGAAAGTCGCCCTGCCTGTGATTTTCGATCTAAAAAACCGAGAAATATTGTGGCTAGATTTATCGCTCAAAGGCACTCCGCACTGGGCGAACAATGTAGCCAATAATTTGCACAATATTCAATTGTTGATGAAAGCATTCAACGATCGAGACTGGCTCAACATGTATGATCTGCTAGAGATGCATGTTCAAGCAAGAGGCGAGATTGTCGATTCAGAAGAAATCGCCGACACAGTATTTTCCGTCGCGAATGAAACGCCTTTCCGCCTCGAACGCATTGCAAGCGAATTCTTGAGCAACTAAAAGCTTCGGCGTAGGCTCATTTTTGAGACTCGGATGGGTCAAGCAATTTCGGTAACTTTATACGAGATGCAGAATTCTCTGTAACACCAGTAGCGGCGGCAATCGTTCCAGGTGTAGCGATCGATACAGCGGCTTCTCTCTCTTGAGCCTGCTTGATGTACTGCCCCCAGTAGCTTACATCGACTTCTCGTCCACGCGGCTTATAAATTCGCTTAAACCGGTCCAGTTCACCACTTCCAATAAGAGAGCAGGCTATGGCAAAAAAGCCGAGCAACAACATACACACTTCGGGAACTACAAATATTGCGACGAACCAATCCATTAATTACTTACCTAGATTGTGATGGCGCATTCACACCATGATTGTCTCGCTAACCTTGTGCTGCACCAGGTAGCTCGACGCGAAATGACACCGTTCCATCACGCTCAACCAAAATGGTGACGTCTGATGTTCGACCGCGTTTGAAGTATTTAGCGGCCTCACTCATAACTTTAGCAATCTGCCGTTGTGAGAGAAAGCTGGCTCCAGGCGCGATTTCATACAAAATTGCTCCGACGGACCCGGGAAACCATTGATTGTCACCGTCATAGTTCTCGTTACTGGTCGCCAACTGCTGAAGGGTCAGAGAGCATGTTTGCATGATGAAATCCTCTGCGCCCAATCAGGCGCAAATTTTGGATTGATGTACTAAAAGATCGAGTCTCTTTCCCGCTTTGTGGGAAATCAGGTTTGGGCAAGAAGCTGATTAGGAAGACCGACCACCTTTAACAGGTGTGACTATATAGATAACACCGGCTACAAATGTAGTCAGTGGGGAAACTACGTAGTCGCCAAAATAATCTTTCCAGCAAAACGTGATGGCTTGTTGGAAGCGGCTTTCGGGATTTTTCGTGCCAGAGATTGATTTGCCGGCTCAACATTAAACCGACGCTTCCATTATTGAGAAGCAAAACTACCAAGTTATTACTGGCGGCGAGTCAGACTATTTTGTCGGTTCCGAACTCATCTCAACGTCGATAAATACATCTACGCTCTCACCTATCGCGACTCCACCGTTGTCTAGCTGCTTGTTGTAGGTGATGCCAAAATCCTTGCGATTGATTTTGGTTGTTCCAGACGCACCGCGCTTATTGCCCTTGGGACTTTTAAGCTCAGCAGTCGGTCCGTCGACATCCAACACAACTGATTTCGTTACACCGTGCAAAGTCAAATCACCTGTGACAGTCAAACCAGTCTTGCCTTTCGCAACCACTTTCGTCGATTTGAAAGTCATCGTTGGATATTTTGCAACGTCGAAAAAATCTGCCTTTTTTAAATGCTCGTCGCGCTGGGCGTCATGCGTATCAACAGAGCTCATGTCTATGGTCGCATCAACCTTCGAAGCCGCTGGTTTCGCAGGGTCGTAGTCAATCGTACCGCTAACTTTACTGAACGCGCCACGCACGTTGGACAACATCATGTGGCGAACCGAAAAACCTGCCTGCGAATGTTGAGGGTCAATCGTGTATGTGGTTGCAAACGACGGTGTCGCAATGGATACGACCGCTGCGAAACTGAGTGCTGAAGCCAGACGAGTCATAAATTCCTCCCCATAAAACATGCTTGCTAGGATTCGGTAATCATACTAGGATGTAGGTATCCAGACGCAAGAAGTAACCAGAATGTATTGTAGTATCAGTTTGGATACTGTTGAAGTAGTAGTGATAGAAAGTCCGATCAATTGAACGGCTTGAGGTAATTATGTACACAAAATTGGAATGCCCAATTATGGCCACAATCGCAATGATTTCCGATAAGTGGAAAGTTCTGATTATATGCAAATTGATCAAGGGCACGCTTCGATTTAACGAGTTACGTCGCGAACTTAAAGGAGTTACGCAGCGAGTGCTGACTCATCAGTTGAGAGAATTGGAAGCGGATGGTTTGGTAACGAGGCAAGTGTATGCGGAAGTGCCACCAAGAGTGGAGTATTCGCTGACAGAGTTGGGACGCACCTTAATTCCTGTTTTGGAAAATCTCGAAGCATGGGCGCGTGAGCATTCTGAAGAGCTTTTGGCGACTCGCGGAATGCAAGAGTGCGCAGCGAAACACGAGAAAAATGCCGCGCTGCAGAGCGCGCCACTACAGGCAGTGCCAGAGCTGGCAAACGCGAGCAATTCCGGTTAAGTCGAACCGAGACCGCCTGGGCGTTCCAAAAATGCTTTTACTTCTTTAGGGAATGGCAACCAGATGATCATGCCAACCGTGAGGAGGAACACCAGGCGCCCCTCTTGCATGCCGATTGGGATTGAATCTTTGTTGATCTCGTAAATCAGCGGAGCGAGACTGACGTTTTGGAAAACCTTGATCGAAATTAGTTCGACAGTGTCACCAGCTTCGACAATGTATTGATAACGCGTGCTTTGCTCGTCATCTGGAGCAACTGTGCCATCACCATCAAACGCGACTTCCTCCTCGGTGGAGATTGCTTTCTCGAAATCGCTGCCAAAGTATTCGACTGCAGCCAGCGGAAACACTTCTTCCTCTTCAGATTCAACGGCACCGATGGATTCGATCGCACCCACAGATTCAACGGCGCCCGCCGATTCGATAGAGCCAACCAGTTCGAAGTTAACGAGCAATTTTTCTGCAGCCTCATCGTGAACAACATTGTCTTTAGGTGCGACCCACGGTGGCACTGGCGCAACTTGTTCATGGCGTGATTGCGGCACGCCACTGGTGCGGTCAGAAGGCTGCGGCATTTTGATCACAAACTGCTCATTTGGCTTACCTGTTGCTTCCCCTGGACGCAGAGTAATGCGCTCTGCAGCACGCTCGCTAGTTGGGTCAGCAGACTTCACTTCGGGGCGTGCACCGAGGGCGCGAATGATCGGTATGGCTGATTCAACTCGAACGCCCGCCGCGGGAGCGGCGTTTCTGTCCGCAAGTCTCTCAGTCTTTCGACCCGGCAGCGAATTATCAAAGGCATCCGGTCGTCCAGTTCTGCTTTCTGGAGGAAAAATTCGTGCAGCAATTCCCTTCAAGTTGCCCACCATTTCGGTCAATGGCACTACGCCAGGGGTAACTATCGGTGGAACGTCCAGCTTCTTGCCAGCAGAGTTTGACACTTCGCCGCTCTTCGCAGATTCCGCGCCCTTGCTACTTCCAGTGACAGAAGTCTTCACGCCGTCAGCAGTTGGAACGCCACCTGTGACTACTGTTTTGACGCCATCATTCAATTTTCCGTCCGGTTGAGCAGCTGATTTATCTCCAGCCCGCAAACCGCCCGTGACTACAGTTTTAACACCGTCTCCCATGAAAGAATGCGTTGACGCATCAGCTTTGGAGCTGTTTGCTTTTGACCCATCTGCAAGAGAATTATTGTCTTTCGATGCGCCACCAGTAATGGTGCTGCTTTTCTGACCATCAAGCTTGCTGGCATCTGGCAATCGCGGACTTTTATCGTCGATTGGCTGTTGCTTACCGATTCGGATATCAATGTTCTGACCGAGATTCTTGACTCCACCGACCAAATCTGGCACCGGAAGGCTACCTGGCGGAAGCACGAAGGGAGCATCGCTTTTGACGCCTGGAGTCCTGACACCACTATTAGTGTCACCGCGCCCCTTATCTGCAATCTCACCTTTAGCGCCACTATCAGGTTTGCTACCAACAAACTTGCCGTCGGTGTCAACTCGCCCAGCTGGCTGATCTATTCTAGTTCTCGGATCTGAAATGCCCTTATCGGCGATGCCTCTATCCGCAACACCTTTGTCTGAATTTCCTTTGTCGGAGATTCTTCCATCTGCACTTGCTTTGTCCGGTGTTCCCTTGTCGGAGATTCTTCCGTCTGCACTTGCTTTGTCCGGTGTTCCTTTGTCTGCAATTCTTCCGTCAGCGTTTCCTCTGTCCGGTATACCTTTATCAGAAATTTTGCCGTCCGCAGTTATCCTGTCAGGCACCCCTTTGTCACCAGATTTGTTAGTGGCATCGACACGATTGGTTTGCGCGGCGTCACCCTTTGACCCGCCATCATGCACCAAATTGCTGCCACCCTGTGGGCGACCGTCTGATGCTTTTCCGTCGACATTAGTGCGTCCATCTGGATTAGTATTCCGCACATCCTGCGCGCTCTTTCCATCAGGATTTTTTGCCGCTACGTCCGATTCGGAGCGCGGACCCTTTTGCCCGGGACCTAATTTGTCATCGATACCAGATTTAGTATCAATCTTTCCATCAACTGACTTAGTGTCCTTCGGACCATCATTTTTAACAGCACCTTCTCGGCTTCCCGCGACCTCAGGCTTTGCATCTCGAACGCCTTTACCATCCTTGTCTCCGCGCAAACCACCGAGGATATCAGGCAGTCCACCACTGGGCATGGGGATTGGTAATCCGGAATCTTTACCAGGCGGGTTTAACTTATCACCGAACTTTTGATCAAGGTTCGCCAAGGTTTTTGCGTCAGGAATTTTTGCGTTATTGGCGTCATTTCGTCCACTATTAACGCGCGAATCGGATCCTTGCGTGCCACCAGTATCGGTGCGTCCGGACGACTGCTTCGTGTCTGGCAACTGGACGCCGCTATCGGCACGACCACTAGTTTGCCTGGTATCAGGCAACTGAACACCGGACTCCCGCCTTGTGCCAAACGCATCAGTATTTGAACCAATTTGCTTTCCCTGTGAATCGGTCGGCGAATTGATTGTCTTGCCTTGCAGATCCAGGGAACCAGGCGGATTCAACTTCGCACTACTGTCCAAGGATGAAGGTGCGCCTGGCCTGATCGACGAGTCTAAAGCGCCTGCCCCTGGAACTTTCATCTGGGAATCGACAGGCGTCGATGCAGGGTTTCTGCCTTGAACATCCGCCGAGGGCTGCTGTGTAGAAGCTTTAGGCGTTGTCGCGTCAAAGGCTCTAGCCGCAGCAGCGTCAGAGGCGCGAACTTCGCCGGATGGGAACGATTTTTCCGGAGCCGAAGGTATTTGCCGCCCTGAATTGTCCGCGACACTTCCGGATTGATTTCTGAGTCCTCCCAACTCGCGATTCGAGGCAGCATCTGTCGGCAACGCCGAAGCTATCCGGTTCTGCAATTCAGGATTGGATACAGACCTCTGTTGTGACTGAATCTCGGGAGCGGCTGGAGTAGGACGAATGATGTTTCCACTCTCAGCGTTAGGAGGCGTCGAAGCACGTACTGCATTGACGGAATTATCAACACGCTCTCCGTTAGCTGACCGCACAGGATTCGTGATGACCGGAGTTTCTGGAGTGGTGGGTCGAGGCTGGTAATCTGACACCGCCAGAGGCTTCTGCGAGCCCTCCTGAGGGCGTGGAGCAACTGCCACTCTGTCCTGGGAAGCAGGCTGCGAATTAAGCTGACCAGAGTCCTTAGAGACGATTGTTTTGCCGTCTGGCGTAGTCGCCAGCGAGATAGGACCAATGGTTCTGGTCGTACCACTTTGAACATCGGGCGCTTTTACGACTTGACTGTCACCGACCCGAGTCGTCGTGGACACATCGCGAGGGCTGGGCTGAGCAGCAGGCTGATAGCCAGCATCTCGGTTCATTGTCTGCACCGGAACGAACGGACGCGAACCCTCGGTTGCTGCAGGCTGCCCGCGCACGTTTCCTTGTTCAGGGTTAATTGGAGTGGTCCGTGGGACTGTCTCTGTATCTCGCGGCTCTAACTTATTGGCGGGCGCTGCATTGACAGACCGGTTATTACTCGAACCTAAGTTGCGTCCATCGCGACTTTGAGCACTTGAGCCACTCATTTCTGGCGGAACAACTGGATTACTTCCAGTCAAAGCTTCTTGAAAGTTAAAGCCCTTAGCGTGCACATCGCCCGTGATCTGTTTCTGCTCCTTAGGCTCCGTTTGTTGTCGAGATAATCTCTGTGCAGCTTCAAGGCCTAAGTCACTCGGGGTCGCTAAATTACTCTCATTGTCCACATCAGCCATATATCTTACTCACTTAAGTTTGTTGACCACACTAAGCTGATGATTTAATTCTGCGGTTAATGCATGATTCATTGGTTCAAGCGAGGCTGCCTGCTCGCAATCTATCTTCGCACCAACATAATCCTTCAATCTAAGTTTTGCAAATCCTCGAAGCACAAAGCTCGTTGCCCTTTTAGGATCCAGAATGATGGACTGATTTGCATCCTTCAGTGCATCACTAAAATGACCAAGACAGTACAGGCAATCACCACGCCAACGTAACAACTCCGCACGGGCTGGTCCGATGGCAATCGCTTGGTCAAAATCCTTTACTGCAGAAGAATAGTTTTTTAATCGCGTGAACGAATCGCCACGAAATTCATAATAAGCCTGCGTAGAAGGCTTTAGTTCAATTGCCCTGCTGATATCTTGAATTGCCCTCTGATAGTCGCACAAGTCATAATAAATTTGAGCCCGCGCGGCATACAATGCATCGTTGTTTGGCTCCTGAGCAATTTTTGAATTGGCGAGCGGAAGATACTGCCGAGCCTTCGCGGCTTTATCGGTCGCATTGATCGTAGAGACAGTACTCGCGAACGCGCCTGAGGCGTTTGGCGTCTGAGCGGTCTTGAACAAATCATCCTGGTTGAACTTCGCAGCTGAACTGCCAGTCGGCAAACCGACCGTGAGACTAGCAACTATCAGCCAATTCATTAAACGCATTTTTGTAGCACCAAATAACCTTTATTGCAGTTTAACATCTCGAGTCGTGTAGAGTGCTCTGAACAGATGTGCACCACTTGTGGTATCGAACAGCAGTTAAAACGAATGCGGAGTCAACAAAACAATTATTCCGAGTCTGCTGCTTGTAATAACACTTTATTCCTCAATTCTGGCATTTGTATGGCAATGTCACCGCAGAGTCTGGAGAGCCAAAACCCAAAGCAAACCTGGCTCATTGGCATGCCCTGATTTTGCCAAAACTGCAAACTAAAGTCTTTTCACTACATTTGGAGAATGCCTATGGACATCAATCCTTTCGAAATCGCGGGCAAAACAGTGAGAAGAACCTACGAAACGATGCAAGACACCTATTTCTTGCTAGAAGATAGCTTCTGTCACAGTTTCCCCATGAATCTTGTGTTCGGGAATGCCGATTGGGCAGAAACCAACAGTTCACTAATTATGCATGCCGCTGACGAGGCTCTACGGCACAACGACACGGAAGAAGCGGCACACCAATTTCGTCGTGAACTTTACTTCAGCGGCATTGTCGACAAACTCGCAGGCAGACCTGATGAAGCCGCAGCACAAGCGGGTCTCGACGCAGTGAAGCGACATGAAAACGCAAATGCGATCGGAAACGCGGCGCGCGACGCCTGGAATAAAAGGTTATTCAATAACATTCTCTAAAATTGAAAACGTCAAAGGTCGAACACGTTACCGCGATGAGGCATCCTGTCGCCTGATTAGCTCGAGGACGTGAGATTCTCTATTGGCAAGATATTTCGCGTGTTTATCGGACTTGAGATGTTCAGCCAATGCACGAGCTTGGCGATAACGGTCCAACGCACTATCAAAGTGCCCAGCTTGCTCACAGGAGATTCCCGATAATTCCTCGACTTGCAGTTTATAGGAGTCATCTACATTAGGACTGGTTCGAATAAGTTCACGAGCGTATTGCACGCGATCAGCGGCTTTATCCCACATTCTCAATACGAAGCAATCTCTAATGACTTTGATCAGAGAGTTTACTAGTCGTTCAGAATCATTCGGAAAAGCCGTTGAGCAGAGGGCTAAGGCACTTTCATGAAGGGAAAGCTGTTGTCGCGCATCCGAAGTACGATCCGCGATTTTGTTGTAAAAGTGAAAAGCCTGAACTTTGTCATTCATATTTGAAACGAAGGTTACAGCCTTATCGAAGTTGTCTGCAGCATCAGCGGAATCTCCGACTTTGAGGTATGCGGAACTCAGGGCCAAATAAGTGTTAATCTGCCGCTCTGCACCGAGATTTGGCTGACTTTTTTCAAGGGCCGCCCGCAGAACATCGATGCTTTCCTGATTACGACCCGCCTTGTGCAGCTCGGTGGCTCGGCGATATTCTTTGTCGAAAGATGATTTCGTTTCTTCCGAAACTGACCGATGCGGCAAAGACAGCCAATAACACACAACACCAGCACCAGAGAGACTGAAAACCATGAGCGAAATAAACCAGTAATTGGGACTTTTGCGACGATGAGAAAATTTCTTCATCGCGGTTTTCTCACCGCGCGAAATGCGTTCCAGATCTTGTCGCACCACCTCCGCGCTTTCCGGTCGATGTGCTGGATCCTTTTCCAGACAAGCCATGACAACTTTCTCAAGGTCGGCGCTTACCTTCCAGCCAATGCACGCTTTCTTGAGACTGATCGGAGCATCGTTGACATGTCGCAGAATTGTTTCAACGGGATTGCT
>WBZN01001723.1_pt1 | contig 12824 bp, 12 predicted proteins | sample 5204281 | NCBI WGS metagenome assembly WBZN01 (sample SAMN12344347, study PRJNA552823) | activated sludge metagenome | biome: Activated sludge suspended growth; feature: Nitrification reactor; material: Wastewater; isolation source: activated sludge from nitrification reactor of wastewater...
TATTGTCTCAATATTCTCCGCCCCCATTCAGCCAGTATCCACAGGAGCAGTATGGGAGCGCGCCGAATTATTCAAACCAATACAATCCATCTACCGGACTCGCCGGAACGCCCACGACCCAAGCTCCGTCGCAGAATCACAAACACTCCTTCATTCACGGATTGGAACACGTTCTTGGAACAGTCGGTTCGCTAGCGGCTGGTCAAATGGCGGGAACCATGATGATGGGCGGTATGGGCGGGGGCGGTTACGGAATGCCATTTGGACTTTAGGTCACACCACATCTAGTATCAGTAATATGTGCTCAGATCACTGAAATGTGAACTAAACTCACTGAAAAGTGTACTGATGTCAGGCAGTCCAGTCGCCATAAGACTCGCTGCTAACAGTTCAAAGGCGTTCTGGCAATTTGGCACCTTAAATTTCGATTCCAAGCACAGCAGTAAAGGGATTTCCGACAACCCGCGCATGACGCGGACACCCATCCAGATTGATTCAATCTGGGCGCAGATGGCGCAGAGGGAGTTATCAATGCATTGTCAAATTTTATATGTGACCATAAAGAAATTTGGTTAATAGCACCTTTTAATTTGCCGACTAGATATGATGAGATTGCCTGGAAATGAAGATATTCAGGCTCTCAGCTATTCGACTTTAGATTCCGAAAGGAATGGAGGAACAATGAAACAGGTTCAAGCGGGCTTGATGGTTGCCTTACTGGCCATGAGCGTTTACCTGGGTGGCTGCTCGAGCCATAGTGGTCGTGTTGAGCACTACCGGTCAGCACAAGTCGAAGGCGAATCCGCCAAAATCAATTTAGATGAGGTGCAAAAGGCATTCTGGGAGTCAAAAGGCAAAGATAACAAAGACTTCGACGGTTGGATGCAAAGCTTCGAGAAACGTGTGAACGAAATCTACGACGGCAAAGACGTTGTATCCATCGATGCCACCAGAGAAAATGGCAAGCTGGTCGTTACCGGTTATATCGATAAGCTCAAACAAGAAGGGTTCAAGCCCGGCGACGAAAAATTGTTTTCAATCGAACAAACAGGTGATCCGGTCAACAACGAGATGCCATACACCGTCAACACCGGATACGGCACACCTTATTATGTCGGGCACCACAGCTTGCTTGACAGCCCGATTGTTCAATACATGTTGCTCTCGCACATGATGGGTGGATGGGGTGGCCGATATTACACACCTTATCCGCGAGTAACCATTCTTGGCGGATACCGAGACACCTTCAGGGCGACACCTGCCTACAGTACCCAGCAGGCAAGCAACAGCGGGTTTACGTCAAGATTTAAACAGAAAGCTCTGGGTGGAGGATTCGCAAGTAAAACCGGATTTGGTGGCGGAAGTTTTTCGTCTGACACCTCGAAGCGCAGAACTTTTGGTTTTGGTTCAACAACATCCGAAAGCTCGTCATCGTCTGCTTGGGGTGGTCGCAGATCATCCGGCGGCATCTTCGGCAGTTCATCTGGGGGCTTCAGGTCCAGAGGTGGATGGGGCGGTCGGAGGCGCTAATCGATGGACTACTTATTGAGTCTAAGTGACCACGCACAACAGCATATGGTCGTTTTGACCTTGCCCGAGAATATCGTTCGCCATAACGCGATAGACGTGGTTATCGACGTAATCGGCGATGAAAATATCAACGATTTAGTCGGTAAAAATTTCCTGGCACCGGTCGTTGCAACAGATAATTTTTGACAGGGACGACCAGGGAATTTTCATAAGAGAAAGTGTCTCTTTCACCGCTAACAATGAAGAACTCAACCCCGACACTCCGCTGATGCAGGCTTTTGTGCCGGCCATGAGGGACGGCGTAAAATATTTCCGCGCCGACCTAACTGTGCTTGGAGGTCCGAAATTGGGCGCAGGATCGATGTCTCCTGGTGGCTCAAAGCCATTGTCCGGCAGTGCCCCAGCGAGCACGGGTGGAACTGCTGCAACAATTACCGCCGGTGAGTTGAGTTCCACATTTTTCTTGCACCAAATTTGCGTTGGTCGCCAGCTGGACGTCACCAAAGATCACATTGAATTAGAAAACACGTTGAAACAGGCTGAACGAGATGGTCTGGTCGAAGTAGACGTCAAACAAGCATCGTACAGATCGACGCCGAAGGGAAAAGCCAAGCACGATGCGATTATGGCGGAAGCCCAGGATTTGATTCGCCGCTACGACATTTATTGCGATGTAGACATGGATTCTTCAGGTACAGCACGCTTTGACACCGGACTCGGTCGAGATTTGCGAGTACCGGTGTACGAAATGGAAGGCGTTGATCCATACAGAGCCCGGTTTTTGTTGGGATTGAACGATGGCGAATGGGACAAGATGGATGATTGGACAGACGCTGTTGAAGACGAAAAATGGTTCGCGTCGATAATGGAGCCCATAGAACGTGCTCCTTCTGTCGACGAGATTGGCAGAGGCAAATTGCAGTCGATAATCGAGCAAGGCAAGGCGAAGCTGAGAGAAGAAAGTCAGTTTCGCTAGACTTCCTGTCAGTGACGAGACTAAAAAGCCTGCGGTGACAAGCCTGAAGTCCTGTCAGTGATGAGACTAAGTCCCTTCAGTGATGAGAGCGCTCACTAATTTCGCTACTGTCATCTCGAGAGTGAATCATTAAAAACGTGAATTTACCTTCTGCGGCCACCTGGCTGGCACAACGAATCGCTTCTCCGCGAGTGACTAGCCCCTCTCTCACGTAGCTGCAGTCATCGGTCATGACAGACCACTGCCCATCCACTGGCATGACATGTATCGTAGGCTCTGCTTTCATTTTCCGCTCCTGAGGTCTCCGCCCTTAAGCACAAGTCGAGAAGACGCACATTCGAAAGTAAGGTTGCTAAAAGAGAGTTTTGACAGATTAAAAATGGGGTTAGTAACAGTTGCAAGAATCGTCTCGCACGGTTTAGCTGGGTTCCAACTGCTATTCTCATTTATGGTCCCACTTCGTTTATCCCTCAGCTCGCGACTTATTGGGTGTTATGACCGAAACATTTTCACTCTATATTATTGATGAAGAAAAGCTGCCCGGCGAATTCACGGGACAGACGGACCAGGAAGTGTACGACCAACTTGTGCGAGCCATAGAGGCGGACGGCGTGCTCTGTACCTCGATTGAGTTAACTGCCGACGATTTTATCGATGCTCTGGAAAGTATCGATGGACATATAGGAGGCAGCAGATTTCTGCCGAATAATGCCTTCAACAATTCCCCGTTCAGCGTGCTCGGAAGTAATGGAGATTGCCCGTTCATGGGATATTTCAGCCCCGCACAGGTGCAAGAGATGTTCGCCCTGTTCGAGTCTCTGCCGCCGGACACTCGCGACACTATAGACAGTGTTTATAGTCACGGAGAAGTGTTCGAAGCTCTCTTCACGGCTTCGGAAGACGCTATGCAAGATAGTTATGCCGTGGCAGTCCTGCATACTTAATCGGTGGAATTTTCATCGGTTTGAACAACTCTCGCCGTTTTGACCAACAACCACCGAGATGATTCGAACAACAACCACTCGGTCTTGAACAACTCCCACCGATTCAATTGATCGGGAACTATTAGTCGCATTTTTTCGACATTATCGGCAGTCAAGAGTAGCGTCAAAATCCTGGACGCAGAGACAGCTGTCAATTAGCTGGCTCGCTTGCTTTCGCGGATAAAAGATCATGCAAAACCGTACCTGTCATGTTTCCCTCGTTCTTCTCAGTCTTCTCTGGTTCGTGTTCACAGCTCCTTCGGCACTGGCAGCCGTCAAATTCGACGAACAGTGCAACGAAGGAGCCCAGCTCAGTCTGCCGGTCTGCAAGTGGTACGACACAGACAATAACGACCGGGGCACCGTAGTTCTGATCCATGGGATTACGCAGCGAGCCTACAGTCTCAACGTACTCGCCAACCGGCTGGCAGCACATGGTTTCACTGTATATGGTATCGACCAGCGCGGTCACGGGCGGTGGCACTTTTTGCGCACCAGACACGAAGCAGGATACTCCTGCAACTTCAAACAGACAGTGAAGGACGTCGACGCGCTGCTACCGGTGTTGAAACAGGCTAATCCGGAGCAAGATATTTTCTTAATTGGTGAGAGTGCAGGTGCTGGCGTTGCTATCCGTTCAGCCGCGGATTCACCAGATATAGTGCGAGGTATAGTTCTCGCCGGAACAGGTTGCAAAACTGGTCACGTCAAACTGACATGGGCGCTGGGTGATATCCTCGGTAACTTCTTCAGACCCAATCATCAAATTAGTGTTGTACGCTACCAGAGAAGATATGGCACCGATGATCTTCCAGCTCTTGAAGAAAGCTTGAAAGATAGATGGCAACGGTCGACAATGAGTGCAAAGGAGATGTTGAGCGTCGCAAAGTTCATGAGGAACAATGCCAAATTTGCGAAAAGGATCTCTCCAGACACCTCAGTTCTCGTTATACAAGGCTGCGAAGACAAAGTGCTCAAACCCAAGTCAGCGGCTAAAGTGCTCGCGAATATCCCGTCGCCCGACAAGCACATAGTCAACATAGAAAAGTGCGGTCATATTCTGCTTGGCACCAATCGACTGAAACCAGCCGTCGCCAATTCCATAACAGCATGGCTGGATCACGGCGTAGGACAGACCACCGTAGCATCGGCGCACGGGGTCTTGATTCACTAATTCACGATTTCGTTGATCCGCCGATTTGCGAACTAGTTGATTCACTGATTCGCGAAGCATGCAATCCCGGCTCGCCAACATGTCGAATGTAGATTGCTCAAGGAATTAAGTCGTCTCTGCCCGTAGCATGGAGAAAGTCCGCAAAATTTTTACGCAAGTTCTGACCTTTAAATGCGTCAGTTGTTTTGTAAATCTCCATGCGCTTGTCCATAGCAGTATTTTTTTGAACCGTATATGGTGTGCCGTCTTCTTTAAACACCTTGACCGACATCGAGGTTTTGATCACACCATCACTCACTGGTCTGTACTTCGTAATCGATTCAGCCTGTGACGAATGCATGATTACATTAGTCTCTTTGCTGACCTGAACTTCGACGAAAACATCACGAATTACCACAAGGTCGTCCGAGACATGAAGTGGTTCCTGTGACTGCACGAATGCAACTGCCAGATAGCTTCCTAAGTCAGAAACACCTTTGGAAGCGAGCCGGCAGTGCCAGATTTTGCCCTTCTTATCGCGCTGAAAACCAAAATCAGCCAACTCCCGCTCGGCAATAGTTCTCGGCTCATTTTGTTTAGTTCCGGTATCGAAGAAATAAGTGGAAAGTATTGTTTCTTCGTCCCTGAGCCACTTTCCTGCTAACCAGTTCGGGATCTCGTACCAGCCCACATCGTCTGCAGTTTTAGGAATAGACCGCTCATCAAAGATGGCGCCTGATTGCAGATTTTGCGGCAATGGACGCAGTTCATCGGAGTGCTGCACGCCCCCTTGAAGTGGCGCTCGTCCATTCGCACCCTGACTATTTGCTCTTGTACCCGGACTGGGTTCAGCGTCTTCAACCCATCCAGACGGCGCCACCCGCTGTTGAGCGAGCGCCGCCATTCCACTAACTTCTGAAAAGAGAAATGCGAACAGAGCAACGACAGAAAGGACTTTGCCGGCAGAGAAGTTATCGACAGAGAAATGATCAACAGATGCAAAACGATTTGGGAATGCAATCAGTTTCAAATTACAACTTCCGGAATACAACGCGCCGATTTTGGGCCCGACCAGCGGGTGTCTTGTTGTCGGCAATCGGCTGGCTGAAACCGTATCCTTTCGGAGTCAAACGCGATGATGCAATTCCTCTCGAAACGAGATAATCTCGCACGGAATTGGCCCGCTTTTGCGAAAGCACCATGTTGTATTGCGCCGCACCGACGCTGTCACAATGCCCTTCAACAGCCAAACGAACGTCCGCACTTTTAGTCAGATAAACGGCAATACCATTCAAAATTCGTTTGGAGACATTTTGCAACTTGGCGGAATTGAAAGCAAATAAAATCGCGTGAGTGGTGGCAACGCCGTTCTGTTCGAGATCTTTGATTACACGTTGCGACTCAGCGTTCGGATTGATGTTGTTTCCAGCAATAACCGTTTGGAAACGCGGTTCACGCCACTTAAATGGACCATCACCCTGAACGATTATCGGGAAATCAGCTTTGTCCATGATCCAGTAGTGCCAGTTGTTGTCAGTTTGGGCTTTGATCGCTCGCACTCGCGCTTTCTGACCGTTAACCACTATCCCTACATACTCACGACCGACCAACTTAATTCTGCTTGGTACGTCTTTTGCCTCGTCGAGATCGATTTGAAATGGAACAGTGCGTCCGCTTTTAAGTTCTTTGTAGAGTAAGTCCGATACGCGGACTGCGTTCGTATATCCGCTCATGGTAAGGCTTTGACCATCTTGATAAAACAGACTGACCATCGATGACGCCTTTTCATCTTCTGGTGCAACCGCACGAAAACCGTGTGCTATCGCCGGTTTCGACATCGTCCATTTGTAGCCGAATCCATCAGTATTGTTGTCGTGAATACTGGCGGTAAAATCATAATTACCGATTCTGTTGCGGTGAGTATCTATTCCGTCGACAATCGGAAAAGTTATGACAACTCCAGGAGCCATTTTGAGCTTGTCGGTGTAGTCCTCCAAACCTCTAGCAGGTTTGGCTGGGATCGATCTGGGAGCAGGTCCCGGTAACGGGGCGCCGGTGGCAGCAGTGTTGGGATCCGGTGCAGCGGCCGGACTCCCAGCTGGAGTCGGAACGGGCGCACCAGCGGGACTCCCAACTGGATTCGGAACTGGTGCACCAGCCTGATTCCCAGCTGGATTCGGAACGGGCGCACCAGGAACACCCACGAAATTCGGAACTGGTGCACCAGCAGGTACTCCCGAGGGATTCGGGGCGCCAGCAGAAAAACTTGGGGAGCCGCCAACAGCAGGCGAGCTTGAAGCAGGCAGTGGTGCTGATGCGGGTGCTTGACTCTGACCAAAAGCGGGGGCTGCCAGACTACAAACAGCTAACAATTGAACGAAAACATTTTTCACAAGGGATACCATCCAACGTATATACATCCAGCACTTGCTGATCGTCTAATTATGCCAGAAGCGTATGAACAGCGCTTCAGGCGCCATAGAAGACGATAATAAACATCTTTCAATGAGTACAAAACTGCCCTCCGAGCTTTGTATTATTTGACACATGGCAGTTTCAGAATTTTTACTCGATTCCGTATTGCACGAAAGATTTGGTCTGAAAGAATTTCGGCCCAAACAGCGTGAAGTAATCGACCATATCCTGAGCGGAAGGCACACGCTTGCGCTATTGCCGACTGGTTACGGCAAGTCGCTTTGCTATCAAGTTCCAAGTCAAATACTCCCGGGCGCAACAATTGTTGTCTCACCGTTGATCGCTCTCATGCAAGACCAATTGAACGGTCTCGCGCGCCGCGGCATTTCAAATGCAACATTGCTCAACAGCAGTGTGTCACCGGATGAATTGGATATTCGCTTCGGCGGTATCAAAGCTGGTGTCTTCAAACTAGTCTTTGTCGCTCCCGAGCGCTTCGAATCACCTCGCTTCAGAAATTTACTGGAGCAGATCGACGTCTCGTTGCTTGTCATCGACGAAGCGCACTGTATCAGTCAGTGGGGACACGATTTCCGTCCCCAATATCGCAATTTGAGCGGATATATACTCAACCATCTGAAAGCGGCATCGGTACTGGCATTGACTGCCACTGCTACTCCTCAAGTACAACGCGACATCATTCAGTCTTTGAACCTTCCTAACATGAATGTGGTGACGGGATCATTTGATCGTCCAAACATTCGCTTTGAAGTCGAGGCTGTAACAAATGCGGTCGGAAAAGACAGCTTTGTATTTTCCACGTTGAAGAATTTGAACGCGCCAGCCATCGTTTATACCAGCAGTCGGAAAGAAGCAGAAGCACTTAGTGAGCGCATGCGGCAATCTGGATTAACTGCTGCCTGTTACCACGCAGGTCTAACCGGAGAACAAAGACAACGAGCTCAAAAGCTGTTTGAAACAGACAAGGTTGCAACGATTGTCTCAACCGTCGCATTTGGAATGGGCGTCGACAAGCCAAATATCAGAAGAGTAATTCACTACAATCTGCCGGGATCGCTCGAGAGTTACTATCAGGAGGCAGGAAGGGCTGGGCGCGATGGACAATCTGCGACTTGCACCTTGCTTTTCCAATCCAGAGACGTTCATACTCAGCGTTGGTTAATGGACAGGAACTTCCCCAGCGCGCACCAGGTCGAGATTGCTTACAAACTGATCGCCTCGGCAGGACTGCAGCCAGTGCGGATCAGCTCGCTTCTGGACGACATGGACATCGCAGACTCGGCTCTCAACAGTGCCCTCGATCTGCTCAAGCAGCTGCAATTAATTGATACCACCCCCGATGGCTCACTGCTTGCCCGTGTCTCTGATGGCACAATCGATATGAGTTCGCTCAATCAACGCAAGTTACGACATTCGCAGCGACTCGAACAGATGATCCGTTATGCTCAAGACGCAATTTGCCGTCGCCGCCAAATTCTCGGTTACTTTGGTCAGATTACTGAATCATGCAGCGGTTGCGACGTCTGCGATCCGGGAGAAAAGAAACCTCTAAACAGCCGACTTGGTCAGAGCGTCTTGCACAGTGACAAAACCAGCAGCCTGGCCGAAGCGATTTTGCAGATAGTAACTGATCTAAACGGTACAGTCGGAAGAACCACTATCGCCCAAATCCTTGCCGGCAGCGGCAACAAGAAACTAAAAGAAAAAGGTCTCGATCGAGGTCCAATGTTTGGGCGCTTCAACGTATTCAAACAAGATCAACTGCTCGCGTCTATCGATGAACTAATTCATAAGGGTGACTTGCAATCAGTACCAGGCATGTACCCTAAAGTGGTAATCACCGTAAGTGGTGCGCAAAAACTTGACTCGTCCAAAGCAGAAATCACGTCTTCGACGGTAAATCCGATATGATCGTCGATTCCGAAAAATACGACGACAACCATATCATCGCCTTAGCAACCCAGGCTCTCGAATCCAGCGATCCGGCGACATCTGAAGCAGTCTACAATCAGATCGTAGTTCAGGTTCAGAAGACATTCAACAACAATCAGCGTGATGTCGCTGCAGAACTTCAGCGCCTATCGAAGATCATCGAAGCGTCCAGAAACGCAGACGATTCCAACACTTTCAAACAACGAACCTGTGAGAGCATGCTCAAAATCAGCATGGCAGAACGACACAAAGGCAAAGCTGCGCCCGTGTTACAGCCCGCGAAAGCGCCGCCACTATTTCAAAATCTGGAGTACCTTTCTGTCGGCACATCTGCCTTCGAACACGATGCTCGCTTCTACCTGAATACGCTAAAAGCGGAGTTGCTATGGGCTTTTAGGAGATCCGAAAGTAACTTTGCAGCATTCAAGGTGGTCTACGGACCACCGTTGCTACTAACCGATCAGCTCAGCGCCCCGAACATCCAACCAATGTTCTCGGTTTCGGATCTGGATGCGGCTATCCAGGCCCTGAAGAAAAACGGTCTCGAAAGCGGCGAGCGCTTCAATACGCCTGTAGGTCAGTGCTGCACGTTCAAAGATCCCTCAGGGAATTCATACCGCTTGTTGCAGAAGAGTCCAGCTGAGTCGCTGGAGCGCGAGTATCAGGATAAGAACAGCAAAGACGCGATCCGTTTTGACTGAAATCGACCGTCTCACATTTCCAAAAGAACCGTTTAACCTTTGAATTTTTCCGATATCGGAAAAAATTCACGAACGGAAAAGTGCACCTTGGGGGCGTTGTGCCGCTTGCTGGAAGGTTAATTCGCGAATTTCGAATGTAAAAAATGCAGAGTTCACGGCGGGCAGCGGCACCCCAAAAATCGCCAAGGACAGTCGTCATGGGCGTTTAACCTTGATCTTACAAAACGCGATTGCACCTGGCGAGGTTTTCAGGATTGTGTTTCAATGTTTTTAACGCACACTTAACAGACCGCTAACAAAGTCAAAATTCGCGCATAAACCCGGCAATTCCAGAGCCCGGGGCTTTCATCTCTCACGTTCGAGGTCATCCATGCATTTGACTGGAAAGTTTCTCTCTGCCATGAGCTTGTTAACTATGGCAGCAATCACAGCCTTACCCGCACGAGCGCTTGTAGGGCGCTTGGGGAGTCACTCAATCGGCGTCGTACGCAGAATGCAGCAGGTATCCGCTAGAGCTCATCATTCGCACGCCCATGGACACCGGTTGACTCATCGTAAACATTCCAGTCTTGTCTCATGGCATAAGAAGACAAAGCATAAACGTGGGAAAGCGGGAAGCGGCTCCCACAGCCCGTCTTATCTGTGGAATGCACCGTCAGACAACGACAATGATTCTTTGCTCGACGATGAGGCACGAGCAAAGCTCGAGCAGCAGTTTCACAACGGCAGTTCGGCAAATTACTCTCCATCTGATTTGATCCAGGCAAATGTCTTTGCTTACTGCCCACTGCATGGGGGCGTTTTCAAACGACGTGCGGCAGTTAAAAACATAATTCTGCACTCTACAGAAACGGCTCGAGAAGCCACTGCTCAACGTGTCATTCAGAGTTGGAACAATAAAGGCTTGCGGCATGCGGGTGCTCAGTTTGTTGTAGATCGTGACGGGGTCATTTACTGTACGGCAGATCCCGCGTACGGTACTACACATGTGGACAATAGACGCACACGGCTGGGAGTCAATAACGATAATTCGATTGGAATCGAAATAGTCCGCACCGGTACTCAGGAATACTCTCAAGCACAGCTGTCATCCGTAGTGTGCCTGGTGCGCTATTTGCAAGACCGTTTTGAAGTGACAGATAATCATATCTACGGACACGGACAAATCCAACCAAGTGACCGATCTGATCCAGTCAACTTCAATTGGACTTCGTTTGCTTCAGACAAACAGATTCTTACGCGCACAGCCTACGACAGCAGAGTGGACCAATAGTCGCACTAGCTGAGTGGTAGTTGCCACAGCAGAGGGTAGTTGCAGTAGCTAAGTGGTAGTTGCAGTAGCTAGTTGGTAGGTGCAATAGCAGAGTGGATGAGTAGTTGCACGTTTAGCATCTCGCCGCGTCGGGAAAATTTTAGAAAGTGACTTACCCGATGAGGTTTCTTTATGAGCGCAGGAGAAGGTGAAGAGGGGTCAGTAAGCGCCGCTGCAGATCCTAAGGCAATGCGTGCTTCATACGTTGAAAACGTCAACCACTCAATGAAGCACATTCAGGAAGCCCTCAGTTCAGAAGGTAAAAAGCTTCGCGGATCTGATTACCTGTCGGTGTTGATGGTGCCGATTGCTTCGGTAATGTTGGCGATTTGCTCTGCAATGCCCGGCGGACTATCGATACGTCCGTTTCTTGTGGCAGCCTTCGCACTGGCGTTGCTGTATTTTATTGGCGCTCGCATCGGCATTTTACGCGCACTGACTATGCGTCAAACGCACCTGGTCATGTCGATAATAAGCGCCACATTTATGCTTGGAGCCACCTTTGCTTTGCTAATGTACGAAATCATGCGCAACATACGTTAGAGCGAGTTCTCAAGCTCGACAGCGCAAAACGTAGCTGTTGCAATAACGACCGCCATCAGGTGGAATCCTGCCATGATGGTCGTTTGCTCCCATCAAATTTCCTCGTCCATCTCTGGAAGTGACAACAACAATGTCACCCCAGTTTCTGCCACCATGTTGAGAAATAACGTTTCGATTCCAGCTGCGCACGATCACATCTCCTTCACGCGCTTCTGAGAGAGGTAGCACATCGAACTTGCCACTGCGAGCCATTTTTGCACCCATATCCCAGGCATTGCCAGAGCCCATGAATTGCGAGTGACCAATTTTCGCAAGCGCAACTTGAACTCCCGCAGCGCAACGACCAATCGTTTGCATACCGCGAGCAGCCAACATGGCAGCTTCTCGCAGAGCCATAGAAATCGGATTCATAGGCTGATTGGCTGCGTCCTGATTGTAACCAGGCGGACGTTCATACGGATTGCGATCGTTTGGACCCCGACGATAAGGGTTTTGATCATAAGGAGCGCGATCGTAAGGATCTCGCTGATACGGACCTCGGTCATACCGATCGCGGCCATAAGGAGTACGCTCGTAAGGATATGGCTCACCGTTGCTATTGTATGGACCACGGCGACCATAGGGATCTGAACCATATTCGCGCCCCGAATAGTCGCCACGGCTGTGCCTGCGCCCTCTGAACTCACCGTTGCCCTCGCCATAAGGTCTGTAAGCGTCATCGCGAGGATTTAAGTTATTGTCGCCGCCATCATATCTGGTGCGACCGCGGTCACCACCATACTGAAAAAGATCGCGATTTCCATCACCTCTGTTGTTTCCTCGATCCGGAGAATCTTGACGTCCAACCGGTATCTTCAGGTGCCATCCGTCCAAAATCAAATTCGGATTAGTAGCCAGCGATGGATGTTCCGCTTTGTTAGCCTCGACAATGCCAGAGATTGCATTCATAATGTCGCGGGCACTTGCAGGCTGACCCGATTCACGCAAAGCGTTACGGGCAATTTTCCAAAGACTGTCACCTTTATGCACGGTGTGATCACGCATCTGACCGTCCGGAGACGCGTTGAACTGGTCGCCACGATTACGCGGATCCATCAATCGGGGATCGCCACCATTGCGCGGATCCATCAATCGAGGTTCGCCACCATTGCGCGGATCCATTAATCGAGGGTCGCCACCATTGCGCGGATCCATTAATCGAGGGTCGCCACCATTGCGCGGATCCATTAATCGAGGGTCGCCACCATTGCGCGGATCC
>WBZN01001726.1_pt1 | contig 12796 bp, 13 predicted proteins | sample 5204281 | NCBI WGS metagenome assembly WBZN01 (sample SAMN12344347, study PRJNA552823) | activated sludge metagenome | biome: Activated sludge suspended growth; feature: Nitrification reactor; material: Wastewater; isolation source: activated sludge from nitrification reactor of wastewater...
GAGACCAGTCTGAGTGGGAGACATCCGACATCGATACGCTCCGCGAGTGAGGAGAAACCGGCGGCATGGTACTGACTGCCACCTCTGATTGCAACCGAGGCGTCACCTCACACGTCCCCTGGACGGATAAGAGAACTTGACAGGGTGAAGGGGAAATCGCATAACCTGGACGGACAAGATCGCATCCCTTCGGATAAGGAGACGAGGCACGATGAGCAAATTGGTTCTCATTCGTCACGGCGAGTCGCAGTGGAATCTGGAAAACCGTTTCACCGGCTGGGTGGATGTGCCGCTCTCGCCGAAGGGTATCGAAGAAGCGAAGGCCGCGGGAAAGAAACTCGCAGGGTTTACCTTTGATCGCGCCTTCTCCTCCGTGCTGGCCCGCGCCAACGAAACGCTGCGCCTCATTCTCGAGGCCATCGGGCAAACGGCCATTCCCATTGAAAAAGACAAGGCGCTGAACGAACGCATGTATGGAGAGTTGCAAGGGCTGAATAAGGCCGAGACGGCCAAGAAATTCGGCGATGAGCAGGTCAAAATCTGGCGGCGGAGCTACGATGTGCGCCCGCCGGGAGGAGAAAGCCTGAAAGATACAGCGGAGCGGGTCCTACCCTATTATGACGGACGCATCAAACCCTACGTGCTCAAGGGTGAAACCATTCTCATTGCCGCCCATGGCAACAGCCTGCGGGCGCTGGTAATGCAACTTGAACAATTGACGCGTGAACAGGTGTTGGAGCTCAACATTCCGACCGGAGCGCCCCTGCTGTACGAACTCGACAACAACGGGAAGGTGCTGTCACACCGGTATCTGTAAAGGGGATAACTCGGCTGCAATGACCAGAATGGGTTGCGGGATGTTCAAAAAGGCCGTCCAGCGAGGCCGCAGCGAGCGAGGAGACGAAGCGTACCAGCGTAGTACGTTGAGCCTCTGAGGTTCACGACGCGCTGATTAAAGCGCGTCACGCTTGTGAACGCCGCCGAGAAAGTGAGGCGGCAGTGTCTTATGCGAGAACGAAGCTGGCGGACTCTTTCAACATCCCGCCTATACGCACTGGCTCAGCAATTCCTGATACTTGTCCAGCGGCACCAGGTCGGGGAGCAGGACAAGCAACTTCGGCCGATCCTCCGGTTGAATCAGCCCCTCGGTTTCGAGCAGGTCTGAAATCGCTTCGGAAGCGGCCATCGCGCCACCCTCGTAATCTCCGACCGGCGCATACCGCGCGCGCCGTTCTTCTATTTCACTCAAGTAGTCCGCCCACGGCACCGACCCAAGCCCGTACTCGGTCACCCAGTCCGCCTGAATCAGTTCCAGTACCCGGTGAAACAACAGGTCACGATACTTCCGCGGAATGTGTGCATGAATGGCCGCATGCACCCAGTAGAGCGTGAACGAGAGGATCTCCCGAGTCATCGCCGCCTCCTGCTCCTGGGTGCCCTCGATGCCGTAATCGCTCAGCATCTCAACGGTGATCCGGCGCGGAATCAGCTTGTACAACGCATCCGCAGTTTCGGCCGGTGTCATGGATTCTTCTTTCATATCGTTCCTCCCGCAAGGGGGCCAAGCATACTGGAGCCTCTCGCGGCTTGACAACCCTGGGCTGCAATCCAACACTCGAGAGCCATCGCTTGTCCGCGGGCAGGGCCTATGCTACATACAGCCCCATCACCTTCACCCCTAGGACTATGACACACACAAGACGTATCCGACTCCTGCTCGTCAGCCTTGCCGTCATCGGACTCTTCTGGCCTGGCGCCGCGAAGTCCGCGGAGCCACAGGACGCCCATTGGGGCTTCGCCACCGACCTGGGACTCTGGACCGGCACAACCAACAACACGACCTTCGCGCTCGGATTCGGGCTCGACTACTATATGGACCAAAATTTTTCATTCGGCGGCATGGCCCTCTTCACACCGGTCGGCGACCTCACACAAATCGGCGTGGCCGGCGTCGCCAAATATCATCTCCGCCTGAACAATGGATTCAATCTCGTGCCCTTTGCCGGACTGGGCATCCTCCACGCGGACCTCAATCGAGGCGGCGGACCGACGAAAGTCGATCGCAACGACACCAGCCACTTCATTCCGCTCGGCATGTCGCTGGAGTATCAGGTGGGACCAAAGATCGCCTTTTCTACCACCCTCATGGTGAACCTGCACCACATCACCCTTTCACCGCCAATCCCGAACGACAACACCAGCGTCGCACTCCTCTTCGGCATTCGCTGGGGGCCGTAGTCCTCATCCCGCCGATCTCACGCCGTGCATGTTGAGAGGTTCGAACGAGGACCCGAGGCTCGCTTGAGTGCAGTGCGTTGAAGGGCTGGGCGAGGCGAGGACGACGTTTCGCCGTAGCGATAGCATCTTCGCAGCCGCTCAAACGACTTTCCAGCAAGGCCGTAGCCAAGCGAGGAGGCGAGGCGTACCCTTGCGGTACGTTGAGCTTCAGATCGAGGCGAGAACGAAGCTGGGGAGCCGTTTCAGCGGCTGCTCTAGCGGATGTTCAAACGGGTCTTACGGCAAGGCCGCAGCAAGTGAGGGCCCGAGGCGTACTTGAGCGCGCTACATTGAGGGCCTGAGCGACGCGAGAACGCAGCCGCAAACCCGTTTCAACATCCGCTACGCGGCTTGGGCTGGGCGCCACCGCAACCCCACATGCAACAATTCCTGCAGCAGGTCTTTGTAAGCAAGACTGGACTTCTCGGCCGAGTCGGCAAAGTCTTCGCCGCTGGCAATCTGCGGATTGGGGTTGGCTTCAATCACGTACACATGTCCATCCTTATCCATACGCATATCGATGCGTGCGTACCCACTCAGCCCCAATGCGCGATAGACGCGCTTCGCAAGATGCTGAATATGGTCAACGACCCCGTCCGGTAAATTCCTCGCTTCGCATGAACAGATGCCGTACTTGTCCTGGTACTTCCGGCTCCACTTCACCCGTTGGGTCGCGATTCGCCGCGCCTCTTCGGGCATCTTGTCCATGACCAGTTCCCACACGGGGAACACCTGCAGGTGCGCATTGCCCATCACGCCGACATAGAGCTCCCGCCCCTCAATGTACCGCTCGACAAGGGCTCCGGTCCCGACATTGTCATGGATGAACGCCACTCGTTCGCGCAACTTCTCGTCATCATCGACGATAGAGGCTTGTGAGATTCCCAGCGAAGCCTCTTCGGTAATTGACTTCACGATTAAGGGGAAGGGCAGGTACTTGGGCCGGCGCACCATGCGATGGAGCGGCACCACCATGAACTCCGGATAGGGAATGCGGTGGTAGGACATCACCTGCTTGGCCAACGCCTTGTCTCTAGCCAGCATGAGTCCGCGCGGATTACAGCCGGTGTAGGGAATCCGCATCAATTCGAGATAGGAGACGACATTCTGGTCGTAGACCGCGACGCCGTCGAACTCTTCCAGCAGGTTGAACGCAATGTGGGGTTTCCAATCCTCCACGGCGGCGCGGATCACTTCCAAATCGCTTTTCACGCCAAGCGCCCGCACATCGTGCCCGAGTTTCCGGAGCGTCGAGACCACGTCGTATTCGGTTTTCCAGGCGGCCATGTCCAGATCCTGCCCGTTGAGTTGCTCCGGAGGAACCAGATCCTTGTGCATCAACACGAGTACGCGTAGTCGTCTCATAGAGCCACCTTATGCCGGCCGCTGTGCAGATAGTTCATGGTCTGCACGGTCAGAAGAATCGCAAAATCGAGCTTCGCCTGCTCTTTCTGCTGGGTCAGGTGCAACTTCGACGCATGGCATCGCTCGATCATGCCCTCCAAGACCTGATCGATGGTGTACTGATACTCCCCGGTCCACTCGGCCACGCGACGGCGAATCTCTTTCCTCGTTCGACGGAGAAACTCGGCGGCGCTGGGATTTTTTGTATAGGCAGGGCCATCGGAGAATAATTTTTTCAAGTCGGTGTCGTAGGACGAGGCCCGGCCGATCCCGTAATGCTTCCGCTTCTCCTCGTAATGATCCCGAAGCGTCTTATAAATACGGGGCAACGGATCCATCAGTTGCCGCCCGGTGACCATGGGCGTCACGCCGGCGAGTTCCCCCATGAGTCGTTCCATAAAATCCAACTTCTTCATCACCGGCCAGCCTCGGTACCGCTCCTTCCACAGTGATTGCGGATCGAGCCACACGGCGAACGTTTCGGCAAAGTCTTCATCCGGATGGCTCTGGGCGTACCAGACATCCAGGTGGCGCACGAAACTCCGGCTATACGGTCGAGGCGTGTAGTACTCGGGGTAGGGCTGAGAGGAGCGTCCGAAGAGTTTCTGGCGACGGCGCCTGCGCCGCAGCAGAAAGGCGTTTTCAATCGCATGCCCGGCCTCATGCCGCAGGATGCGCATACACCAGTCGTGGGTCCCTCCTTCCACTTCCAACATTTGACTCGCTTCCAATTTTGCCAGCCTCGGATGTGCGAGATAGAACGGCAAGGCAATGCCAGGCACGCCGTCCGGCGTGAACCATTCATCGGAGATCCAGAAATGCGGACGGAATACCAATCGGCGTGCGTCCAATTCACGATACAGCTGTGCCATCGGCTCCTCATAGAAGGTGCCGTCGAGGCGCAGGTCCAGATCACACATGCGGAGGTCGAGCAGCTGTTCGTCGGACCACTCCGCCCAAACCGGGGGCACATCGACCGCCCCCGACCTTTGTCGTCGATGAATTTGTGTCCGCCCCATCGTTCAACCACCAAAAAGCCCCGTTCGGCGCCGTTTTGTGCTCTTTCAACTATAGCAGCTCATAAAAATTGTGCCGGCCGATCGCCGGCGGGTTCTCTGCGGCGATCAGGGGAAACCCTCGGACGATAGAACCCTGAACCAGCCGTTCCCGTCGGACAACCGACCTTGGCTTAGAGCGACGAAAGACGCTCAATCAGATGGGGAACCCCGTGCCAGATGTGGTCGATGACGGAACGCAGGTATTCACGCGAAGCCTCCGGCTGGTCCCGCCAATCAGGGATGGCCTCATGAATATCCAGAATCGGCTGGTCACATTGGTAGCAGAAGTGATTGAAGAGCCGAACGTTTCGTCCGAACTCCTGCCTGATCCACTCCTGATGATTTCGCCCCATCGCAATGGTCAGCGACGTGTGTTCGATCAGTTCGCGCGTCAGCTTTCGTTGCCGGTGAAGGGAGGGATCAACGCCCCTTTCCAGAAGACGAGACAGGACCACCGGGTGAATCTCTTGTGGTGTCGCTTCGATGCCGGCCGATCCGATCACATACCCGGAGTCCGGGCCGAGGCAGGCCTTCAGGGCGTATTCAGCCACCAGACTTCGAAAGATGTTGCCGGAACACACGAAAAGAATCGACCTCATCGCTTCATCCTCTCAGTGCCTATCCCATTCACCACCCTTCCTGCGATACAATATCCGGCCATGCAACCCACAAGCACCAGACCATCGCCGACGTCCACACGCCCGCCCGCCCGATCCGAGGAGATCGAACGCCTGGAGACCCGCCTCTGCCGCCTCGTAGGACAGGCGATCGCCGACTACCGCATGATTGAGAACGGCGACAAGGTCATGGTCTGTCTCTCGGGAGGGAAAGACAGTTACGGACTCCTGGAGATTCTCCTCTCCCTGCGCAGTCGGGCGCCGATTCATTTCGACATCATTGCCGTGAATTTGGATCAGAAACAACCGGGATTCCCGGCGCATGTGCTCCCGGAGTACCTGACCCGGCGCGGCGTTCCCTTTCACATCGAAACACGCGATACCTATTCGGTGGTCAAACGCCTGATCCCCGAAGGCCAGACCACCTGCTCGCTCTGCTCCCGCCTTCGCCGCGGCCATCTGTATCGCCTCGCCACGGAATTGGGCGCCACCAAGATTGCGCTCGGCCATCATCGCGACGATATTCTTGAGACGTTGCTCCTGAATTTGTTCTTCACCGGGAAGATGAAGGCGATGCCACCGAAGTTACGCTCCAAGAGCGGTCGCCACCTGGTCATCCGGCCACTGGCTTATGTGAAAGAGGCCGATCTGACCCGCTATGCCTCCCTGCTCCAGTTTCCGATCATCCCCTGCGACCTGTGCGGCTCGCAGGAAGATCTGAAACGCAAACAGGTCAAGCTCCTGCTTCATGACTGGAACCAACGTTTCCCCGGTTCCAACGACAGCATGTTCGCCGCCCTGAGCAACATCGCCCCGTCGTTGCTCCTGGATCGATCACTCTTCGATTTCTCTGCTCTCACACGTGAGGCCGCCGCGGCAGAGCCGGCCGCACACGATGCCGAAGAGGATTTGCTGTAACAGGTGATCCGGTGCATGACGGGATTGGAGCCATTGAACGGCAACAGCAGCCACCCTGCCTCATGGCAGTCGTGCGTTGTGCGCTCCTTATCCGTGGAAACGACTGGACCGAGCGAGGGCTCAGACGCGCTGCCGAAGATGGGTTCGACGACCACATCGCAAGCAGCGATAGGGGTAGTAGCCGATCAGGAAGAAGAAAAAGTCCAGCAGCCCTTGGCGGCGTGAACGTTTTGTATATCCGGAGCACTTGCCGCAATACGACATATCACCCACTCACAGTTTTCCGACCATGTGTCGAATGAAAGAATGATCCTACTGAAAGACCCCGAGACGTTTCAAGTCTCGTTTGCACGACACCGTCGTCGCGAAACGGCCGAGCCGACTGACGCACCTTGGCACAGACGCAGTGATCGGAATGGTGAAAGAGGCCGGCCGTACAACCAGCAGACCGTTGACACACTATTTAAAAACGCCCGCCTATCGCTCCTTCGTTTCTCACGGACACGCCCGCCATCATTCGCAGGCTGTTCAGAACGGCCGTCCGGCAAGGCCGCAGCCAGCGAAGAGGCGAGGCGTACTCGCCGCAGTACGTGGAGCCTCTGCGCGCCGCGAGAACGCCGCTGACGGCCTTTGTCAACAGCCTGCTAGGTGCGGCGGCGCAAACGGAAACGGTAGAGGCACAGGCTGCATCGAAACGGATAAAATCCGATCACGTGCATAAAGAAGTCACGCCAGCCGTGACGGCTCACCCGCTTGGCGCTACCTGAACACATTGGGCAATAAACCATGGATCCTGTCGTCACGCACCCTTCTCCGTCGCATCGGATAGGATGACCGAGTTGCACGGGGATGCGAGTGTGAAGCAGTTTCTACGAAGACGCAAGTCCCATCGGAGGAAGGCCAGTCAGAAGCATGCCCACCCTGAAACAGTCCACTCGGCAGGGAGCCGAACCCCCGCTCTGGTCAATCGCGGCCGCAGCGGCGGTCATCATCCTGACCCCGATGGTCATGTTCTCCGTCGCACCGGACGGGCCGATTCGCGAAGGCGATACGGTCTTTTCAAACGGCGCGCACAAAGTTGCTCTCTTCCGGCCGGACCAACACCGCCAGGCCGGTTATGACTCGACCTGCCTGCTCGACCCGAAGGACCCGATGATTGTGATCCATGCACCGGCCGAGGGATCGGATGAGGAGATCATTGCCCAGGTTCAAGGCAAGAGCACGATCGAGTGGCCTTTTTGCCCGCCCCAGGCGGAGCTCCTCGTCAAACACCACCAGGTGACCCAACAACCCAGCCTGCTTCAAGACCTGCGGGACGGGATCCTGAGACTGCTCAAACTCTCGTAACGCGCCGCCCCTCTAGACTCAGGTCTTTAGTAACGGCGAAAACCGCTGGCGAAACTTCGCCACTTTAGGCCCGACCACATAGGTGCAGTAGCCCTCAAAGGGATTGCGCGCAAAATATTCCTGATGGTAGGCCTCGGCCTCGAACCACCGACTCGCCGGCACCACTTCGGTCACGATCGGATTGGGGTATAGACGCTCTTGCGTCACGGCGGCAATCACCTCCTGCGCAATCTTATGCTGCTCCGGCGAATGGGAGAAGATGGCGGATCGGTACTGCGTCCCGATATCATTGCCCTGCCGATTCAATGTCGTAGGATCGTGAATCACAAAAAACACATTCAACAGATCGCGGAAACTCACCACCGCTGGGTCGAAGGTGATCCGCACCGCTTCGGCATGCCCCGTTCGTCCGCCACAGACCTGCTCATAGGTCGGCGCATCCACTTGCCCGCCGATATACCCGGACTCAACCGACTGCACCCCTTTTACCTGGTCATAGACTGCTTCAAGACACCAGAAACAGCCGCCGGCTAGGGTCGCAATCTCCGTCGTCGCCTGCGCCATCGATTACCTCACTTCTTCCTGGGGACGGCGTCTAGGCCTGCCCCCCGTTCCACCACTCGCGGCCATCCCGCCTTAACAGGGCCTCCGCTTCCGGGGGGCCCCAGCTTCCGCTCTGATAATTCAGAAAGGCCGCCGCTCCGGGAAGGGACTTCCAGACATCCAGAATCATTTGCACGACCGCCCAGCCCAATTCAATGTTGTCCGCCCGCTGGAACAGCGTCGCGTCGCCGGCCATCGCATCGTGCAGGAGCGTCTCATAACCGGTATGCGGGGCGTTCCCGAAATAGTCGGCATACTGAAAATCCATATCCACCGTGCCGATGCGCACTGTCGGTCCCGGCACCTTGGCGTCGAAACGCAGGGAAATGCCCTCATCCGGCTGGATACGGATCACGAGCACGTTCGGAGCCAAGCGATCGACTTGCGTTTTTCGAAACAGCATGAACGGCGCCCGCTTGAATTGCACCACAATCTCGGTCAATCGCCGCGTCATGCGCTTGCCGGTCCGGAGATAAAACGGTACTCCGGCCCAGCGCCAGTTATCGATGAAGAGTTTCATCGCCACATACGTCTCGGTCATCGACTCGGGCTCCACATGTGGCTCCGCCCGATAGCCGACGACCGGCTGCCCGTCAACCGTGCCCTGACCATATTGGCCAAAGGCCACAAACCGCAACACATCGAGCGAACTCAGCGGAACCACCCCGCGGAGGACCTTGGCTTTCTCATCACGCACGGCGTCCGCGGCAAATGAGTTGGGTGGTTCCATAGCCAGAAAGCAGAGCAACTGCAGCAGGTGATTCGGCACCATGTCCCGTAATGCGCCGGCCTGCTCATAATATCGGCCGCGATGTTCGATCCCGAGGCTTTCGGCGACGGTGATTTGCACGTGGTCGATATACTGACGATTCCACACCGGCTCGAAGATCCCGTTGGCAAACCGGAAGACCAGGATATTCTGAACTGTCTCTTTCCCAAGATAGTGATCGATCCGGTAGATCTGTCGTTCCTGCAACACCCGCTGCAGTTCGTGATTGAGCGCCCGCGCCGAATCCAAGTCATGCCCGAACGGTTTTTCGATGATGACGCGACGCCAGGTACCTTCCCGTTCGACTGTGAGGCCATACTCTCCCAGATGGGTGACAATCCGGCCGAACAATCCGGGAATGGTCGCCATGTAAAAAATATAGTTGCCCTGGGTACCGGCGGAGGCATCGACCTGCTGAAGTACATCATTCAGGCGACGGTAGGTCCCCCCCTCTTGAAAGTCCCCCGCCAGGTAGTGCACGCGCTGCGACAGGGCCTGCCACACCACTTGATCGGCGTTCTGCGGCAAATAGTCGCCCATGACCCGATCCAGCTTCTCGCGAAATTCCTTGGTGGTCATCTCCTGGCGATCCAGCCCCACGATGGCAAATCCATCGGGAAGAAAATGTCCTGCCATGAGATTGTAGACGGCCGGAAGCAGCTTCCGCTTCGCCAGATCACCATCGATACCGAAAATGACCATGACACAGGGAGTACGTAGCTGAGGAAGGTCCATGACGGGCTCCGGGTTCAAGGCGGACGCCGCTCAAGCCGCCTAAGCCATCCTGCCTGATCCCTCCTCCAACCGCAACCTCTCACCACCGGTCGAGAGTTTTTGTATTTGAATAGGTGCGGGGCCGGACCCATGATAACAATGAGGAACCACAAGCCCATCCTTCAACTCACGAAAGCCGCTTCCATGCGCCTTACATCCTCGCACCAGTCTCTCCGGTCAGGCCTGATTCGACTCTGTCGGTGGGGCACCAGCATCGCTCTCTGCGTAATGTCGGCCCTGCCGGGAGCTACGTCAGCGAACGGCGCGACTTCGCAACTCACACCGCGGGATCTCCACATCGACATTCCGGCCGAGAGCCTGTTCGGTTCCCTGCCGGTCAATCGAAATCTCACCGTTTCCGTTCAAATTTCTGAACCACCGGCCGGCCGAAGCGAGCCGCTCGTGGCCCTGTTTGAAACGCAGGACTCTGCACCGTACAGCGTCCCTCTGGAAATTGATCACGACCGGCATCGTTTCTCTGCCACCGTCGACCTCGGCCGTCTGTCGAGCACCATGGGCAGTCCCCCGAAAGCCACCGCGCTCCGGATCACGATCGGCCGCCGGCAAGGACTACAGGTGGAGCCGCTTGTCCGCCGCACCGTCATCATCACAATTGCCATGCCGGGATATGCCGATCACCAGGCTGTTCCGGCGGATCTTACCGACTACCTGGCAAATGGCTCACGAGGCCCCATGGACCACCCTACTGACATGGCCTTGCTGGATGGTCGCGTGGAGGAGGAAGAACTGCTTGAACAGGGTGGGCGGGCACAACAAGAAGGCTATTGGAAAATGTTGCACGGGCTGATTCGGCGGCAAATGCAGCAGGACTCTGGTCCAGGCCGCCAGAAAGACGTCCGGCAGACGCCGGGCATCGGGTTCCGTCTGTACGCGAACGGCGAGGCGCAGCTGATCGAAGTGGAACGCAGCTCAGGCGACCTGGACGTAGACCGGGCGGCGCTCCTGGCCGTGGTGAACGCCCATCCCTTTCCGCCGTTTCCGCCGGGTACTCAAGACACGCATGTTGACGTGCATGTCGAGGTCCCCCCGCTCGCGCGCTAGGAAAAATCGCGGCGCCCATGGGGCGGCCGAGGCATCAGTTATTCTGAGTCCGCTTCAACCAGTCAATAAACCGCTGCAGGCGCGCATACTCCTCGTCGTGCACATGCACAAAAACGAGACCGAATCCCGTGGCATCCGTCCAGCGCACTTCAGCAACCTCGACCGTCAACGGTTCATAGGGCGCGGGAAATCGGACGTGGAGAGCGAGGCAGGCCCGGGCAGGGAGCGAATCTTCACTCACGACATGACAGCCTTCCTTGGAAAGGCTGGTCACCATTCCGCTTCCGTCTATGGCCTGGCCGGAGAACGTGAGCGGCACCTCTATTTCATAGCGGGGACTGTCGCGACGCTCCACATGGGCCTTTCATCAGACTATTTCACCCTATACGGTCCAGGACACGTTGGAAGATGGATACGCTGTTCTGCCCCCGAAATCAACCGGCATTCGCAGCGAGCAGCCGGTTCAGACATTTGTCCGGGCCGAGGCTCCCCGGCATCCTAGACCAATCCTTGAGTCAATCCGGCCTCCTATCAACACCCTCTCATTGGATTTCCTAAGGGATTCCCGCATCGCCGGAAACCCAATCGTGACATTTCTCCTGCCCCGCTAAAGTTCGGGAAATACCGTACCGAAAAGGCCTATACGCCCTCAGGATAGAGGGCCAAGGCAAGGAGGCCTTCTCATGGACATGGATCTTCGTTCATCCACACGCGTCTCCGTCACCTATCCCGTCCGGCTTTCCGGCGACTCGATGATCGGCCAGGGAACGGTCATTAATCTCTCCGCCCCCGGCTGTGCCATCGAAACGACCCTGCCCATCCAGCCCGGCGATTACCTCGAATTACACGTCATGACTCCGGATCAGGCCAGACCGCTGACGGTGGGGTTGGCGAAAGTCCGATGGGCCACCGAAAAGAAAGCAGGCGTCGAGTTCATCCGGGTACGTCGAGACGAGCAGAGCCGTCTCCAGCACTTGATCGGCCAGGTGCTCGAAGAATCAGCGGTTGGAGCCGACAGGGACAGGCAGGAACTGACTGCCGCGTAAGAAGACACGCCTTCAGAAGCAGAGGGCCGGTATCTAACACCGTCTCTCGTGATGCTGGAGGAGGATGTTCGTCGGAGGTTGGCGCATAGCGGTCAGGATCTAGTGTCCCGCCGGATCTTTGGCAGGATTCGCCATCCGTTTGATGATAATTCTCCGCCCCACGGTCATGAGCGTAAAGGAAATACCGAAAGCCATCGGAACGAAAATCGCCGTGGCCACATTCGCATTCTTGATCCACCCCATCTCGTAACAAGCCTTCAGAACGTAGCTCCCCAACCCCGTCAGATAGTAGGTGATCACGATCACGGACAGACTCTCGACCGTCCGCTGCAGGATCGCCTGTGCCCGCGTCGTGGAATCCACGCTGACCAGCAACTTCATGTTCTGATCCTGCAATTCGATATTCTGTTCCTGCAACCGCAATTCGATATGGGTCCGAAGTACCGCCACCGTCGCTTCAAAATCCTTCTCCATGGCATCGATGCGTCGGAGCAACTGCTGATAGCCGTCCGTAACCCCGGTAATCTTCCAACTGACATATTCTGAAATTTGACGAAGCGGCGGGTAGGGTCGCTCCTGCAATGCCGCCAGGTTGCTCTGCACAATGCGGTCATACGGGACCGAGGCAGAGAGCCGATATCGCATCGATTCCGCCAGCCGGCTTACCTGCAAAAGATCCTGTGTCAGAACCGTCAGCCACTTCTGCATGGTCGGCGGAGCGGTCCCCCCCAATTGCTCGATCAACACAGCCCGCTGGTAGAGATGCCGTTGCTCATAGTCATGAATTTGATCGACGGCACGCGAAAACGCCTTCATCGGCAACATGACCAGATGATAGTAATTTTCGATGGCGACGATGGTATCGACAATCTTCGCGACCTGTTGCCGGAGCGCCTGCTCCGATGTCGAGCACACCAGATA
>WBZN01001727.1_pt1 | contig 12794 bp, 16 predicted proteins | sample 5204281 | NCBI WGS metagenome assembly WBZN01 (sample SAMN12344347, study PRJNA552823) | activated sludge metagenome | biome: Activated sludge suspended growth; feature: Nitrification reactor; material: Wastewater; isolation source: activated sludge from nitrification reactor of wastewater...
GAGAGTGGCTACTGGCTATGGTGACAGCGGCCGGCCGGCCAGCGGCATGAGCAGCGCGCAGCCGGAATCGAACAGCACCAGGTCCTCGACCGTGTCCAGCGAACGTACGCTCTCGGTGAGCAGCCCCGCCGCCACACGCTCCGCCTGACGCCGGAAAGCGGCGACGTCCTCGTCGCCGAGTCCGACCGCGATCACGTGGGTGAACGTCCCGTCGCTCATCGCGCGCCTCTCGGGCCCGCCGGGGTGCCCGAGGTCACACCAGCTCCGAACGCCCGCGACCCTCGAGCTCCGCCAGGATGCGGCGCACTTCCTGGGCGCGATCCATGGGCAGCACCAGCACGCTGTCGGCGGTGCGCACCACGACGAGATTGCTCACGCCGAGCACGGCGACCGTGCCGCGATCGGCATAGAGAAGATTGTCGACCGCGTCGACCGCCACCACGTCTCCCGCCACGGCGTTGCCTTGATCGTCCTTGTGGCGCACTTCGGCGAGCGCGGCCCACGATCCGAGGTCGCTCCAGCCGCAGTCGAGCGGCAGCGTCGCGATCGAGCTCAGCTTTTCCATCACCGCGGTGTCGATCGGCGCGGCCGGCAGCCGTGGATAAAGCTCCGCCAGCGTCGCCTTATCGCGGGCCGCGGCGATCTGCTCCAGACCGGCATGCAGCTGCGGCACGAGCTCCGATACCAGGCGCAGCAACGTGGCGCCGCGAAACGCGAAGATGCCGGCGTTCCAGAGATAGTTCCCGGACTTCACGAAGCGACGCGCGGTCTTGGCGTCGGGCTTTTCGGTGAAGCGCACGACGCGCCGCAGGCCGGTGCGCTCGTCCAGCAGGCGCCCGACGCGCAGGTAGCCGTAGCCGGTCTCGGCCCAGCGCGGCAGGACGCCGAGGGTGAGCACCAGATCCTGCTCCTGCACCGCCTCGATCGCCTGTGCCAACCGCAGGCGGAAGATCTCCGGATCGCCCACCCGGTGATCGGCCGGCAGGACCACCACGGCCGCCTGACGCAGATCCTCCGGCATGGAGCGCACCGACCAGGCGATGGCGGGCGCGGTGTTGCGCCCCACGGGCTCGATCAGGATCTGCCGCGCCGGCACCTCCGGCAGTTGACGGCGAATCTCCTTCACCAGCTCGCGCGTCGTGACCACCCAGACCTGATTCGGCTCGATGAGCGGCGCCAGCCGGTCGACGGTCGATTGCAGGAGGGAGCGTGAGCCTTCGAGGGCCAGGAGCTGCTTCGGGCGGCTACGCCGGGAGAGCGGCCAGAAGCGGGTGCCGCTGCCACCCGCCAACACCAATGCTTGCGGCCGCGGTGCGACCGCCTCGGACGGCTTGGCGGATTTCACCGGCCGATTATAGCGAAGGGTGACCGGCGACACCGGCTGGTGGCATCATGCGCGCATGACGCAAGCCAAGGCGATCGTCACACCGCCCGAACCTCCCCCCGACGAGTCCGCCCACGTCGGTGGCGCGGCGCCCGATACCGTCATGCGCACTTGTCCCAACTGCGGCGCCGCGCTCGCCGAGCGCAAGTGCAAGCTCTACTGTCCGCGGCCCGGTTGCGGCTACTACCTGTCCTGCGCGGACTACTACTGAGAAGCTCGCCGCCGCGGCGGGCCGGCCGCTCGCCACTACTCACGACGCGCCACGCCCGGAGCTCCGCATGATCGAATTCCTCGCGCGACCATGGCCCTGGTACGTCGCCGGGCCGCTCATCGGCCTGTTCGTCCCGGCGCTCTACCTGCTCGGCAACAAGCGGCTCGGGATCTCGAGCAATCTGCGCCACCTGTGCGCGGCGATCGCGCCGGGAAGAGCGGCGTTTCTGCGCTACGACTGGCGGCGGGAAGGGCGCTGGAACCTGGCGTTCCTGGCCGGCGTCTTTCTCGGCGGCGCCGTCGCCGCGCACCTCCTCGGCGTCGGGGACGTAGCGATCGCCGCCGAAACCAAGGCGGCGCTCGGCCGCCTCGGTATCACCGATTTCTCCGGGCTCGCGCCGCACGAGATCTTCAGCTTTCCGGCACTCCGGACGTGGCGCGGAGCCTCGTCGATCGTGGGCGGGGGCCTGCTGGTCGGGTTCGGCACCGCCTACGCCGGGGGTTGCACCTCGGGGCACGCGATCTCGGGGCTCGCCGCGTTCGACCGCGCGTCGCTGGTCGCGGTCGTCGGATTCTTTGCCGGCGGCCTGCTGTGCATCCACTTCATTCAGCCGTTTCTGTTCTGAGGCGCGCGCCATGAGCACCGAGATCCACGGTTCGCAGCAAGCCGCGGACGGCGAGAACGAAGACGGCGGCCCGAGCGCGCAGCAGGGTCCGTCGTTGTTCTGGTACGCCTTGCTCGGATGCCTGTTCGGCGTCGTGCTCGTCAAGTCCGAGGCGGTCTCCTGGTTCCGTATCCAGGAGATGTTCCGCTTTCAGTCGTTTCACATGTACGGAATCATCGCCTCCGCGATCGCCACGGCCGCGGCGTCGGTCCTGTGGCTCTGGCGCAGCGGTGCGCGGACGATCGACGGCGAGGCGATCGCGATTCCGTCGAAGAAGCTCGGCCTGGGCTATCGCTACTGGCTCGGCGGCGCGCTCTTCGGCGTCGGCTGGGTGCTCACCGGCGCGTGCCCCGGACCGCTGTTCGCGCTGGCGGGCAGTGGCCTGGGCGTGTATGCGGTGGCGGCGCTGAGCGCGATCGCCGGCGCGTGGCTGTATGCCCATGCGCGCCCGCGCCTCCCGCACTACTGATACATCCCGGCCGGCGCGGCGACGTCAGCCCTCGCCGCCTTCGTGCCACACCGCGACCTCGGCGAGCGTTTTGCGCTCGAGATCCGGTACCTCGGCGTTCGGCGCCGGATAACCCACAGGAAACAGGATCAGCGGTTTCTCGTTCTCCGGCCGGCCGAGGAGGCGCGAGAGAAACGCCATCGGGCTCGGAGTGTGCGTGAGGGTGACCAACCCCATGGCGTGCAGCGCGGTGATGAACAGCCCGCAGGCGATACCCACGCTTTCCTTGACGTAGTAGTGCTTACGTTTCCCGCCGTCCGGCAGACGGCCGTACAGTTGCTCGAAGACCACCACGATCCAGGGCGCCGTCTCCAGGAACGGCTTCTGCCAGTCCGTGCCGAGCGGAGCCAGGGCCTCCAGCCACTCCTGCGGCATGCGGCCACCGACGTAGCTCTCGTACTCCTCCTGCTCGGCGGCGACGCGAATCTCGCGCTTGAGCTTCGGGTCGCTGATGGCGACGAACGTCCAGGGCTGGCGGTGAGCGCCCGACGGCGCCGTGGCGGCGGCGCGGATCGCGAGCTCCACGAGCTCCTTGGGCAACGGCCGGTCGGCGAAATGGCGCACGCTCCGCCGCCGATGCATGTGGTCGTAGAACTCGCGACCGCGGCGCAGCATCTCCGGTGCGGGAATCTCCTCGAAGTCGAGCGGACGAAAACGCGGCGGCGGCAGGCTCATGCCGGCGAGTCTAGGACGGAGTGCGGCCGCGACGCTCGGCGAAGGCGCCATCCACGCTCGGGAGGCGCCCCCGGTCGTCGCGACGGAGCCCGGCACAGCAGCCCGAGGGCGGGCGCTCGTGTCGCTGCCTAACTTCGCCGGTCCCTGCTCTTCATTGGCGCGAGAGGGAAGCGCGACGCCTCCCGTCTCGCGCCGATACGACGCCGCCTACTTGCGCGCCTTTGCCAACTCGTCGTCGATGCGGCGGGCCAGCTCCTCGTACGGAATCGCGCCCGCTACCAGTTTGTGGCCGTTCAGGAACATGGTGGGCGTGGCGCTCGCCACGCCGGCGCGATTGCCCAGCTCGACCTCCTGGGCCACGCGCGCCGCCATCTTGCCGTCGTCGACGCACTGCGTGAAGCGGTCGACGGCGAGTCCCGCCCGCGCTGCCTTGTCCCGCAGGCCCGCCGAGTCCAGCCGGTCCTGCTCGGCGAACAGCAGGTCGTGCATCGGCCAGAACTTGCCCTGCTCGTCGGCGCAGAGCGCCGCCTCGGCGGCCTTCTGCGCCAGCGGATGGAGCGACGGCAGCGGATACTGATGGAAGACGATGCGCACGCGATCGGCGTAGTTCTTGCGCACGGACTCGATCGCCGGCGTGAGCTGGCCGCAGAACGGGCACTGGAAATCGGAGAACTCGACCAGCGTGACCTTGGCGTCCGCCGGCCCGACGGCCGGCGCGTCGGTGCCTTCGATCAGCGGCCGCAAGGCCAGCGCCTGCGCGGCCTCCGCCGCCTCGCGCGCGGCGGCCAGACGGTCGTCGACCCTGTGGCGACCACGCAGCTCGGTCAGGTAGTGCTCGCGCGCCGCCTGGCGGCGTTGGTTTTCGAGGTAAGCGCGGATCTGCGCGGCGACCTGAGCCTTGGGCGCCCGGATCTGGGCCTGCTTCTCGTCGTAGAAGCGATCGATGTCGGCGTCACTCACCGGGGCGGTCTTGCCGTCGACCTCGCGCGCCAGGAGCTGGTCGCGATCGACCCCCAGCCGGCTCGCCTCGAGGGTGAGCAGGCGGTCGTCGATCACGCCCTGCAGCGCTTTCTCGAGCAGATCCGGTTGCCGTTCGAGGATCTGGCGCAGCAGCTCCGACTCGACCTCCGGGCGCGACACCGTCGCGCCGTCGATGGTCGCGAGGATCGATGGATCGGAAGCGGCGGCCGCGGCCGGCGCAGCCGCGGATGCCGCCGTTGCGGATGCCGCGGTGACGGCGTATGCACCCGCGGCGAGCGGCACGGCGGCGGCGAATGCGAGGCCCAGGAACACACGGTGATGGCGAAGCGAAGTCATGAGGCGTCTCCTTGCCGCGAGAGCAGCGTGAACGGTTCGAAAACCCGGCGCGCGACGAATTGGCCGCCGACGGGCTCGCGTCGCCGAGATCGCAAGAAGAAAGCCAAGGCTGAAGCGGCGGGCCGGAAATGGGGCGAACGGATACAAAAAGGGCCCCGATTTGTTCGGGGCCCTCGAAGACCGGCACCGCCGCAGCGGAACCGTGCGACGCACCTGCTCGCGTCGCTACCGCGTTACTTCTTCGCCTTCGCGAGCTCGGTGTCGATCTGCTTCGCGAGCTCCTCGTACGGGATCGCTCCGCCCGGCACCTGCCGGCCGTTCAGGAACAGCGACGGCGTACCGGAGACGCCGATCTTGGTACCCAGGGCCACCTCGGCCGCGACCTTGTCCGCCATCTTGCTGCCGTCGAGGCAGGCCGCGAACGCGTCCGCCTTGAGCCCGACGCGCGACGCCTTGTCCTTCAGGTCCGCGACTTCGAGCTTGTCCTGCTCCTTGAACAGCAGGTCGTGCATCTCCCAGAACTTGCCCTGTTCGCGGGCGCAAAGCGCCGCCTCGGCGGCCTTCTGCGCGAACGGGTGGATCGAGTTCAGCGGGAACTGCCGGAAGATCAGCTTCACCTTGTCGCCGTAGTTCTTGCGTACGCCGTCGATGGCCGGCACGATGCGGCCGCAGAACGGGCACTGGAAGTCGGAGAACTCGACCAGCGTGACGCTGGCATTCGCCGGGCCCACCGAGGGCGCGTCACCGCTCTCGATCATGCCGCGGCGCTCGGTCGCCTTCACGGCCTCCTCGGCCTCGCGCTGCTCGGCGAGCATGTTCTTGACCGCGTACTGGCCGCGCAGGGACTCGAGGTACTTGCCGTAGACCTCTTGCTGGCGCTGGCTTTCCAGGTACGCCTTGATCTGCCCCGCGATCTGTTCCTTGGGCGCGCGGATCTGGGACTTCTTGTCCTCGTAGAACTTGTCGATGTCGGCGTCGCTCACCGCGGTGATCTTCGCCTTCACTTCCTTGTCGAGCAGCTGGTCGCGCGTGATCTTCTGCTTCGCGGCCTCGAGGTCGAGCACCTTCTCGTCGATGACCTGCGACAGCGCGGCCTCGATCAGGTTCGGCTGACGCTGGAGCACCTGCTCGAGGACCTTGGCCTCGACCTCCTGCTGCGAAACCGGCGAGCCGTTGACGGTCGCGAGGACCTTGGCGGGCGCGGTGGCTGCCGCAGCGGGCTTCGGCGCGTCGGCGGCACCGGCCTGGCAGCTCAAGCCGAGGGCCAGCGCTACCAGAGGCAGCACGACGGACGAACGGGAAACACGGGGAAGATTCATGCACAACTCCTTGTGAAGGGTTTTCGCGGCGGGGCGATCGCCCTCATGCTAGCGCTCGCGCGACGCTTCCGCAACAACACCCTGCAAAACGGATGCCGCGTCGCGGGCGGCAGCAGCGGTCGGCGCCACCGGCTTGGTGCTAGGCGGGGCGGGCCAGGGCGGCGAGGTGGCGCGACACCCAGCCTTCCACGATGCGCTCGGCCTGGATGCCACGCAAGCGCAGCTCGGCCCCACCGAGCAGCGCCTGCGCCAAATCGAGCAGGGCTCGCCGCTGGCGCGGTTCTACCCCGTCCGCCGCCAGGCGCACGGCCTGCGCGGCGAGCGCCCACGGCCGTGATGCGCGCGGGTCGTCGAACGGACCGGCCGCCAGCAGGTCGGCCGCCGCGCTCAGCAGATGCACCGGCGCGCGCGAGGCGGCGAGCGCGCGCACGCTGGCCCCGAACTGCGCCGCGAGCGCCTCGGCCTGCGCGCGGTCGATGGGCTCCGCCGGCCCGAGATACACCGACAGCGAGCGCGAGCGCAGGGTGGCGAGCAGATCGAGACGGGACGGCGCGAGCAGCAGGAAGTTCCGCGGTGCGCGCACCGGCGGCTCCTCCAGCACCTTGAGCAGCGCGTTCGCGGCTTCGACGGACAACGTCTCCGCGGCGCCGATCACGAACACCTGACCGCGCGCCTCGAACGGCGAGATCTGTGCCGCTTGCAGCAACGTGCGCGCGGCGTCGACCGAGGTCGACGTGCGCAGGTCGCGCTCGAGGACCATGAAGTCGGGGTGGAAGAGGTCGTTCTTGCCGCCCGGCCACACGATGCGCCGGCAGTGCCGGCAGACGCCGCAGGGGCGCGCTGGCGCAGGCGCCTCGCAAAGCAGCGCGCGCGCCAGATCCAGGGCGAGCTCGCGGCGCTCGGCCTCGCCCGCCCCGTGCAGGATCACCGCGGGATAGAGCTCGCTGCGTCGCGCAAGATCGAGCGTCTGCTGGCGGATCAAGCGCGGGTGTCCTCGAGCAGGTCGGAAAGGGCGGCCCGCACCTGAGCGCGAGTCTGCTCGGGCGTGCCCGTCGAGTCGATCAGGCGAAACCGCGCCGGCTCGTGCTCGACGAGCGAGAGATAGCCCCGGCGCACGCGCTCGTAGAACTCGAGGCGCTCGGCGTCCATGCGGTCCGTTCCGGGCGCACCGTCCGGGTTGCGGCGCTCGCGCGCCAGCCCCGCCGGCAGATCGAATAGCAGCGTGCGGTCCGGACGACGCCCGCCGGTCGCCAGGCGGTCGGTCTCGTGGATCTGCGCCAGCGGCACTCCCCGTCCGAACCCCTGATAGGCCAGTGTGGAATCGGTGAAGCGATCGCAGAGCACGTGGCTGCCCGCAGCGAGCGCCGGGTCGATCACCTCGAGCAAGTGCTGGCGCCGGGCGGCGAACACGATCAGCATCTCGACGATACCGTCCACCGCGCCATGCGCAGGATCGAGGAAGATCTGCCGCAGCGCCGAACCCAGCACGGTGCCACCCGGCTCGCGCGTCTTGAGTGCCGGAATGGCACGTTCGCCGAACCAAGCCGCCGCGATGTCGAGATGAGTGGACTTGCCGCTGCCGTCGATGCCTTCGAAGGTGATGAAACTCGGCCGCACCGGGCAACGTTACCAGACGGGAACCCGGTGCCCCGGCATCGAAGGACTCCGCGAGACCGCGTCCCGATCGGAATCCTGGCCAACGCGGAGAACTCCGGAGGACCGTCGTCCGCCAAGGTCGCCGTGCGCACCGCAGGCTAGACTTCCCGCTTTTGCTTTTGCCGGAGGTGCGCGCGGCGACCTTGGCGGACGACGGTCCGGGCCCCAAGCACCAGCGCACCGAGCCGATATCATCTCCGCGATGGCCCCGAAGACGGAGTCCAGCAGGAAGCCGAAGACCGCGACCTCCGTCCGGCCTCGGATTCGCGTCCTACGTGGCGAGGAGATCGCGCTCGGACCGGGCAAGGTGGACCTCCTGCGCGCGGTGGCGGAAACCGGCTCGCTGGCCGCGGCCGCGCGCGCCCTCGACATGTCCTACATGCGCGCCTGGAAACTGGTGCGTACCATGAACGCCTGCTTCGAGAAACCGCTCGTCGAGCTCGAGCGCGGCGGATCGGCACATGGCCACGCCGGTCTCACTCCAACCGGCACCGCCGCCTTGGCGCTCTACGACGAAATGGAACATGCCAGCCTGCGCGCCGTCGACGCCGCCTGGCGCCGCCTGCGACGTCTGCTGGCCGGCTGATTCGGCGCACTATTCGGCGGCGCGCAGCGTGAGCGCGCGCACCTGCCGCACCCACCGTGCCGGACGCGCCTCGGCCGGCGCCACCAGGCGCAGAGGACCCTCGGAGTCGGCCAGCGGCTTGCCGTCACGGCGATCGACCAGCAGCACCGTTCGACCCGAGAGCGCCGGGTCGAGCTCGGCCCATGAAAATACCGCGCGGTACCCGTCGGCGGCGTCCACGACCAAGTAGAGCGTGAGCTTCCTGCCACGCAGCGCCTCGCCGAGGGGAGCACCCGCTCGGCGTAGCACGTCCGCCAGGGCGAACCCCGAGAACTCCGCCGCGACGCCGTGCTCCCGGACGCGCACCGTGTGGCGCTCGAAGACGGCGAGGTCGGCAACGTGAAGCGTGAGCGGCTCCAAGCCGGAGCCCGAAACCGCCACGCCCGCATCGGCGAGCGCGACGGCGGCCGGCTCGGCCGGCGGGCGCCCCGTGGCGAGCAGCAGCATTGCGGTCAGCAGAATCCGCGCGACGGTCACGATTTCCTCGGGCCTCTCCGGTGTCTCGATATATCCTCCGAAATATAACGCAACACCGGGCGGCAGCAGAAGACAAGGACGCATGACACATCGATTGCTCTCATCGCGGGTTTGGGTCGCGCTCCTCGTCCGCGCCGGACGGCCGCGGCGGAGAGTCCAATGAACGCTCGGCATCCCACCGTGCGCGCGGCTCTCGTCCTCTCGCTGTTGCTTTCCTCCTCGGCGGCGCGCGCGGCCGAGGTCACGGTGTTCGCCGCGGCGAGCTTGACGAACGTCCTGCAGGAGCTCGGCGCCGCCTTCGAGCGCGGCGGCGGCGCGCACGTGGTGTTCAATTTCGCGAGCTCCAGCACGCTCGCGCGGCAGATCGAGGACGGCGCTCCGGCGGACGTCTTCTTGTCGGCCGACGAAGCGAAGATGGACCAACTCGCGCCGGATCTCGCGCCGGGAACGCGCCGTTCCCTGCTTTCGAACACCCTGGTGGTGGTGGTGCCGGCGGACGCCACCACGCGCGTCGCCGGGGCAAGGGATCTGCTCGGCACAGCCATCCGAGTCCTGGCGCTCGCGGAGCCGCAGTCGGTGCCGGCCGGCATCTACGCCAAGGAGTACCTGCGCTCGGCCGGCGTCTGGCAGGGCGTGATCGACAAGGTCGTGCCCACGGAGAACGTGCGCGCGGCACTCGCGGCCGTCGAGTCCGGCGACGCGGACGCCGCCATCGTGTACAGGACCGATGCCTCGATCTCGCCCCGCGTGCGCGTCGCGTACGAAGTGCCGGCCGCGGAATCGCCCAAGATCTCGTACCCGGTGGCCGTCCTCGCGCGCGGACCGAACGCCGAAGCCGGCAAGAAGTTCGTCGGGTACCTGGGCTCGGCGGACGCCCTGGCCGTCTTCCGGCGGTACGGATTCCTGGTGCCGGAACCGGCCGCGACTCCGTGAACGGACTCGAATCGCTGGACGCAAAGGGCTCGGCGGGCGTTGCGATGCCTGCGCCGCGCCAACTGGTCGCCCGCTGGGCGCCTGCGAGAATCGCCCTCCGCCCATGAGCCCTGCCTGGAGCGTCCTCGCCCTCACGCTGCGCACCGCCGCGCTCGCCGTGGCGCTGATCGTGCCGCCCGGGCTCGCGATCGCCTGGCTGCTCGCCCGGCGCTCGTGGCCGGGCAAGAGCATCGTCGAGACGCTGCTCGCGCTGCCCCTCGTGATGCCGCCGGTCGCCACCGGCCTCCTCCTGCTGCGAATGCTCGGCCGGCGCGGCGTCGTCGGCGGTTGGCTGGAGCGGACCTTCGGCCTCGACATCGTCTTCACCTGGCGCGCCGTGGTGGCCGCCATGGCGGTCATGGCGCTGCCGCTCCTGGTGCGCTCCGCGCGGCATGCCTTCGAGAACGTCGACCCGCGCCTCGAGCAGGTGGCGCGCACGCTCGGCGCGTCGTGGCCGCGCATTTGGCGGGAGCTGACGCTGCCGCTCGCCGCGCCCGGCATCGTGGGCGGAATCCTCCTGGCCTTCGCCCGAGCCCTGGGCGAGTTCGGGGCGACGATCATCGTGGCCGGAGACATCCCGGGTCGCACGCGCACGCTGGCATTGGCGATCTACGGCCACGTCCAGCTCGGCGAGGACGACGCCGCGTTGCGCCTGCTGGCGATCTCGGTCGCCGTCGCCTTCGTCACCGTGTGGAGCAGCGAGTGGTTCCTGCGGCGCCAGGGAACAGGACGAGGATCCGGAGGTTCCGAGTGAAGCTCGAGATCGAAGGCTTGCGGGCGTCGGCCGGGACGTTCACGCTGGCGGTCGACGCCGTCCTCGAGGGGCCGGTGACGGTGCTCTGCGGGCCGAGCGGCGCCGGCAAGACCACGCTGCTCGAGATCCTCGCCGGGCTGCGGCGCCCCACGCAGGGGCGGATCCGGCTCGACGGCGCCTGCCTGGACGACGCCGGCGGCGGCGTGCATCTCGCGCCGCCGCGGCGGCACATCGGCTACGTGCCCCAGGATCTGGCGCTGTTCCCCAATCTCGACGTCGGCGCCAATCTCCACTTCGCGCATCAGCGCGCGTCGGAGCACCGAGCGTCGGACGAGCGAGCGGCGGACCGCCGAGCGCATACCACGCGCGCCCACGGCGACGCGCCCGCGGCGGCGCCGGCCGAAGTTGTAGACGTGCTGGAGCTAGCGGCGCTGCTGCGCCGACGCGTACAGACGCTGTCGGGGGGCGAACGCCAGCGGGTCGCCCTCGGCCGCGCGTTGATCTCCGCCCCACGCCTGCTGCTGCTCGACGAGCCGCTCGCCAGCCTCGACCCGGCGTTGCGCGAGCGCGTGCTCCACTACCTGCGGCGCGTGCGCGACCGCTTCGCGGTGCCGATGCTCTACGTCACTCACGAGGCCGGCGACGCCGCCGCCCTGGACGGCGAGATCCTGCGCCTCGAGCGCGGCCGCATCGTGGACCGCGGCACTTCGCAGTTGCTGCTCGAACCCAACCCGGGAGCGCTCCGCCTGCGCCGTCCGCCCGCCGGCTCCTGAGGATCCGGCGGCGCAGGCACCCCGCCGACCCATCCTTCGGCACGGGCAGGACCGTGGGGACGCCGGTATATCCTCGCGACGATGGCGAGCGTCCCATCCGTCGGCAGTCCTCTCGCGCTGGCGGTCTTCCTCGGGATCGTCGGCGCGCTTCTGGCGCTCGACCTGGGAGTTTTCAACCGCAAGGCGCACAAGGTGCGGCCGCGCGAGGCTCTGTCATGGACCCTGCTGTGCGTCGCGCTCTCGCTGGGCTTCAACGCCTGGATCTGGTATGCCCACGGCCGCCAGCCGGCGCTGGAGTTCCTGGCCGGCTACGTCGTCGAGTACGCGCTGTCGGTCGACAACCTGTTCGTCTTCATCGTGTTGTTCGGCTACTTCGCGGTACCCGAAGAGCTGCAGCACCGCGTGCTGTTCTGGGGCATCTTCGGAGCGATCGTCCTGCGCGCGACGTTCGTGGTGCTGGGCGCGGCGCTGATCGCGTCGTTCCACTGGATCCTCTACCTGTTCGGCGCCTTCCTGCTCTTCACCGGCGTGCGGCTGCTGTTCCAGAGCGAGGAGATGGTCGAACCCGAAGGCAACTGGGTGGTGCGGGTCTTCCGTCGTTTCGTGCCCCTCACCCAGAGCTACCACGGTCAGCAGTTCTTCGTCCGCCTGGAGGCCAAGCGCTACGCCACGCCGCTGTTCCTGGTCCTGGTGCTGGTCGAGGCGACCGACGTGGTGTTCGCGACCGACTCGATTCCCGCGGTCTTCGGCATCACCCACGACCCTTTTCTGGTCTTCACGTCCAACATCTGCGCCATCCTGGGCCTGCGCGCCCTGTACTTCCTGCTGGCTCACGTCATGGGTCGCTTCCACTACCTCAAGTACGGCCTGGGGCTGGTGCTGGCGTTCATCGGCGTGAAGATGCTCGTAGCGGACCTTTACCCCGTGCCGATCGTTGCCTCGCTGGCAGTGATCGCCTTGCTACTCGGCGGCTCGATCGCTTTGTCCTGGATCCTGCCGCCCCCCGAGAGCCAAACCGAAGCGAGAGGTGACTAGAGCCATGACGACCGTCCTGATTGCCAAAGAGTCGCGTCCCGGCGAAACCCGCGTCGCGGCAACCCCAGAAACCGTCAAGCGGCTGCGCAAGGCCGGCGTGGAGGTGGTGATCGAGGCCGGCGCCGGCACGGCGGCCGGCTTCCTCGACCCGGCGTACGAGGCCGCGGGCGCGACCGTGACGGCCGCCCCGAGCTGGAAGGACGCCGACGCGGTCTTCCGGGTGGGCTCGTTCAGCGAGGAAGAGGCCGGGCGCATGAAAAGCGGCGCAGTCGCGATCGGCCTCCTGGCGCCCTACAAGAACGCCGCCCTCGCGGAGCGTTTCGCCGCCGCTCAGGTGACCGCGCTCGCCATGGAGCTGGTGCCGCGCATCAGCCGCGCCCAGAGCATGGACGCGCTGTCTTCGCAGGCCAATATCGCGGGCTAC
>WBZN01001729.1_pt1 | contig 12773 bp, 10 predicted proteins | sample 5204281 | NCBI WGS metagenome assembly WBZN01 (sample SAMN12344347, study PRJNA552823) | activated sludge metagenome | biome: Activated sludge suspended growth; feature: Nitrification reactor; material: Wastewater; isolation source: activated sludge from nitrification reactor of wastewater...
GGCTGGGGCGGCTGGTGGTTCTGGGATCCGGTCGAGAACGCTTCGTTCATGCCGTGGCTCGCAGGCACCGCACTCTTGCACTCCGCCCTGGTGATGGAGAAGCGTGAAGGCCTCAAGGTCTGGACCGTGCTTCTCGCCATCCTCACCTTTTCGCTGTCGCTGATGGGCACCTTCATCGTGCGCTCGGGTGTCTTGACGTCAGTGCACGCGTTTGCCGTCGATCCCGCCCGCGGCGTCTTCATTCTGGGCATTCTGATGCTGTTCACCGGTGGCGGCTTGGCAATGTTCGCGCTGCGCGCCAAGGAGTTGCGCCAGGGCGGCATGTTCGCCCCCATCAGCCGTGAGGGCAGCCTGGTTCTCAATAACGTGCTGCTGGTGACGGCGGCCGCGACGGTCTTCGTGGGAACGCTCTACCCGCTCGCGCTCGAAGGCCTTACGGGCGACAAGATTTCTGTCGGTGCGCCGTACTTCAACATGACCTTTGTGCCGTTGATGGTGCCGCTGCTGCTGGCGTTGCCGCTGGGTCCGATCCTGCCGTGGAAGCGCGGCGATCTCTTTGCGGCCATGCAGCGGCTCTGGTTTGCGGCCCTTCTTGCCGTGCTCGCGGCCATCGCGGCTTTTGCGCTCTCGGGCGCAAAAGCCTCGCTTGCGCCTTTCGGCATCGCCATCGGCGTGTGGGTGCTCGCGGGCGCCATCGGTGAGTGGCTGCTGCGGATCAAGTTCTTCGAAGCGGGCCGGGAGGAGATCGTGCGGCGTGCGCGCAATCTTCCGCGCTCGGCCTATGGCACGCTGCTGGCCCATTTCGGCGTCGGACTGATGGTCTTGGGCATCGTGGCGACGACAGCCTATCGCGAGGAGCATGTCCTTGTGATGAAGCCAGGGGACAAAGTCGAGGCGGCAGGGTACGTCGTGTCGTTCAAGGAGGCCACCAGCGGACGCGGCCCCAACTATCGCGAGGAGTTGGCGAGCTTTACGGTAACGCGAGATGGCGCTCCGGTCACAGAGCTCGTGCCGTCCAAGCGTATCTACGATATGCCCCCGCAGCCGACGACAGAAGCTGGCATCCACAATTCTTGGCGCGGCGACCTGTATATCGTGATCGGCGATCAGCAGCTCGAGGGCGGCGGCTATGCGGTGCGCGTCTATTTCAATCCATTGGTGCGCTTTATCTGGATCGGCGCGCTGATCATGTTCCTCGGCGGCGCCGCATCGCTGTCGGATAGGCGACTGCGCATCGGCGCACCTGTGAGGCGCGCCAAGAAGGGAGCCGTCCCCGCATGAGCATGACCGAATGGAGATGGCGCAAGACGCTGTTTGCGTTGGTGGGTGCTGCGGGCCTCGGGCTCGCCGGGGCTGGACCCTCCCGCGCCGTGCAGCCTGACGAAATCCTGGCCGACCCGGCGCTCGAGGCACGCGCGCGCGGCATTTCGGCGGAGCTGCGTTGTCTTGTCTGTCAAAATCAGTCCATCGATGACAGTAACGCGCCCCTGGCGCGCGATTTGCGCCTTCTCGTGCGCGAGCGCCTGAAAGCCAACGATACCGATCAGCAGGTGCGTGACTACATCGTCGAACGCTACGGCGATTTCGTTCTGCTGAAGCCGCCGATGAATGCTGAAACGCTGCTGTTGTGGCTCACGCCCATTCTCGTGCTGATGGGCGCGGTCTGGCTGGTGCGCCGCTCCGCTTTGGGGCGTGTGCCGGACGCCAAAGTGGAAACGGTGGACGCGCCGCTCAGTGCGCAAGAGCGCGCCAGGCTCGAGAAACTCTTGAAGAGCGACGAAGCCTAGGCCGCAAAATCGGTTCCCATTTTCCGCCAGTGCTCACGGGCCATCCGCACGGATCTTGGATGCCGCGGACGCGAAATCGCCGGCGGCTCTGCGGAACCGTTCGACCAGAACGGCGGTGTTGGCAATCGCCTCAGAGGCAGGTTTTGCGTCTGCGTGGGTGACGGAACTGGGACTGGCGGCCGGCGGCGAGATGACGTAGGTGCCCACGTTGATGCCGACGACTTCGGGGCCCGATGGGCCATCATACAGCATGGGCCCGCCTGACGAACCTACCCCTGTATCGCAGGTGTGGAACAGGATGGCGCGAGGGTTCGCGAAGTCGGCAGCAATGGTTTTTTCATCGGCCTGCGGGAAACCGCGAGCCATTGCGCAGGGCGCGCCGATGAGAAGCCGTGTGGCTGAGACATCCCGATGCATGCCAACCTGATAGATCTCGTTGCGGGTGGCGCGGTCCTCGATCTCCTCGCGCGTGAGGCTGCTCAAGGGCAGCCCTCCGGCCGTGCAGACTGGGCTCGAAAGCCGAGCGATGGCCCAATCGCGTTCCGCCGCGATGGGCGGACGGGTGCGCAGCGCACGGGTCCCCGCGCGGATGGTGCGGCCAAACCCGGCACGCGCCGCCCCTGCCAGCGATGATGAGCGTTGACGCAGCGACTCGCCGCCGACGTTGAACGTCACCTCGGAAAGGTCGGGTCCGGCTTGTTCCGCAGTACCGTGCAGGCAATGACTGGCCGTCGCGATCGTGTCCGGGGCGACGCAGAAGGCCGTGCAAAAGTTCGACTTTCCCACCGAGAGGACGCCGATCTTGCTGCTGAGCGCTTCGAGCTTTTGGGCCGGCAGATCCTTCCGGTCGTCGTTCCCGAAAACGGCGGCCGCTGTTATCTCAGACCAAGTTAAGGGGAGAGCCCTTGCGGGACCAGCCGGACCTGCGGAGGCAACTCCGGTGAGGCAGAATGTGCTCCAAATCAAGAGGCTAGGGAGGGCCGCATACCACAATGGGGCGGCAATGTCCGGCTTTGAGATGGCAGGGCGCTGTGGCTTCACCGGTTCGGCCTTTCCGCCGGTCCGGGAAGGACCTCCCGCGGCCGACATTACCAACTGTTAAGGCGGCCGAAATGCTGCGGTAATCCAAGCTCCAGTTAACTCCGCTTTTCAAGGCAGGGATTGCCTTCAAGAAGAGCAGGAGGTTCTTGGATGCTCGACACTCCACGTATTGCGGCCTCGGATAACACCGGGGGAGCAAAAGGCGGGCCAGTAAGACTGCGCCGCGCGCCCGTCGCCGCCTCGGCACTGGCGGGGTTGGCGGCAGCCGGCATGTTCTGGAGCGGCGCTGAGGTTCCGCTCGCCCATGCCGAAGCCAATACGGCCGCCACGATCGACACGCCTTATGGCCGCGCGCCGCTGTCGTTTGCCGATCTGGTCGAAAAGGTGAAGCCATCCGTCGTCTCGATATCGGTCGTCAATGACGTGGCGGGCAAAGTTGCCGAGCGCGGCAAGGGGCTCACCATTCCCGAGTTGCCCGAGGATCACCCCCTCCACGACTTCTTCAAGAACCTGCCCAAAGAGTTCGGTCAGGGCGAAGGCGGCGGCCGCCAGCGTCCCGTACAGGCACAGGGCTCGGGTTTTGTCGTGTCCGAAGACGGCTACGTCATCACCAACAACCACGTCATCGATGGCGCCTCGAAGATCCAGGTCCAGTTCGACATCGGCGAGAAGTATGACGCCAAGCTCGTCGGCACCGATCAGCGCACGGATATCGCGCTGCTGAAGATCGAGAACGCCAAGACGACGTTCCCCGCCGTCAGGCTTTCGAAGAAGGATCCGCGCGTGGGCGATTGGGCGCTTGCCGTGGGCAATCCTTTCGGGCTCGGCGGCACGGTGACGGCAGGTATCGTATCCGCGCTGGCGCGTGATATCGGCTCGGGTCCGTATGATTATCTTCAGATCGACGCCGCGGTGAACCGGGGCAACTCGGGCGGCCCGACCTTCAACCTCGATGGCGAGGTCATTGGCGTCAATACGGCTATCTACAGCCCGTCGGGCGGAAACGTCGGCATTGCGTTTGCTGTCCCGGCCAAGACCGTCAACGAAGTTTTCGAGCAGTTGAAGAAGGGCGGCAGCGTGAGCCGCGGCTGGCTGGGTGTGAAAATCCAGAACGTCGATGACGATACAGCGGCGAGCCTTGGCCTGACGGAAGCGCGCGGCGCGCTTGTCAGCGAGGTGACGAGTGGCGGTCCCGCGGCAGCGGCCGGCATCAAGGCACAAGATGCAATCTTGCAGGTCAATGCCGACAAGATTGCAGACAGCCGGGACCTGGCACGCAAGATCGCCGAGTTGTCTCCCGACACGACCGTCGATGTCAAAGTCTGGCGCGGCAACGAGGAGAAGGTGATCAAGGTCAAGCTGGGCCTCTTCCCGAATACCGCAGATCCGATGAAGCCCGTCGACGAACAGAAGCCCGCGCCGTCGACGCTCGATCTCAGCCAGCTCGGCCTCACATTGATGCCGGCGCGTTCGGGCGACGAGCAGGGTGTTGTCATCGCCGAAGTCGATCCGTCCTCCGACGCGGCCGAGAAAGGCCTCAAGCCCGGCGATATCATTCTTGAGGTTTCCGGCGACACGGTTAGCGACCCCAACGATGTGGTCACGGGTGTCAAAAAAGCCCAGGAATTGAAGCGCTCGGCCATCTTGCTGCACGTCAAGTCCGGCGACCAGAAGCGGCTCGTGGCTGTGCAACTGAAGGACAAGAAGGGTTAATCAAGCAACCCGAGTGTTCGATGTCATCCGGGGCGGCCGGCTCAGTTCCTGCAGAAAAGTGTTCTTGCAGAAATTGGCCGGCCGCCTCGACGTCTGGAGAACGGACGATTACATTGCGGCAGTGACTCAAATGACCAGACAAGGCAGCAACGGCAACATGCGCGTTCTTGTGATCGAAGACGACCGTGAGACGGCGCAATTCCTGCAAAAGTCGCTCAAGGAAAACGGCCACACGGCCGATCTGGCGGGGGATGGCGAAAGCGGGCTTTCGCTGGCCGAGGAAGGCAGCTACGACGTGCTCATCGTCGACCGCATGCTGCCGCGCCTCGATGGGCTGTCGATCATCAAGACGCTGCGCACCAAAGGGAACCATACCCCGGCGTTGATCCTGTCGGCGCTCGGCGAGGTCGATGACCGCGTCAAGGGCTTGCGCGCGGGCGGCGACGACTATTTGACGAAGCCCTATGCCTACTCGGAGCTTCTGGCGCGCGTCGAGGCGCTGGGCCGGCGCGCGGTGCCCGAGGAACAGCAGACGCGCTACGTGGTGGGGGATCTGGTGCTCGACCGGCTGTCGCATCGCGTCATGCGTGGCGGCGAGCAAATCCTGTTGCAGCCGCGCGAATATCGCTTGCTGGAATATTTGATGCAGCATGCTGGCCAGGTCGTGACCCGGACCATGCTGCTGGAGCATGTGTGGGATTATCATTTCGATCCCCAGACGAACGTCATCGACGTGCACATCTCCCGCCTGAGGGCGAAGATCGACAAGAGCTTCGACAAGCCCTTGCTGCACACCGTGCGCGGGGCAGGATATACGATCCGTGACGGACCTCTTTGAACGCCTCGCCAAGGTCTTCAGAGCCAGCGTATTCCGTCTGGTGGCGACGGCGGTTGCGGGCTTTGTTCTCATCGCTGCCGCGCTTGCCGGGTTATTGTTCTGGCAATCCAACAACGTGCTCACCGAGCAGGTGTTGGTTGGCGTGCGGGCGGAAGCGGAAATCCTGAAACGGGAAGCGGCCAAGGGCGAAGAGGCGCTGCTCGCGGCCGTGGCGGCGGTCTCGCATCCGGAGGGTCCGGGCCTGTATTTCCTCGCGGACGACGAGGGCAACAAACTCGCAGGCAACCTCAATCGGCTGCCGCCCGAGTTTGCCGACAGCCCCCAGGGGGGCGTGTTCCTCTATGTGCGCGAAAATGATGAAAGCACCTCGGGCCGGCTTGCCGTTGCCATTCCTGTCGAGGTGGGCGCCGGGATGCGGCTGTTCGTCGGCCGCGATATCGAAGACCAAAGGCGCTATGCCGATAGCGTGCGCCATGTCTTTCTCATTGGATTTGGCGCGCTGTCGGTTCTGGGTCTTCTTGGCGGGCTTGCAGTCAGCCGCTTCATTCTCGACCGGATGGATGAAATCAGCCATACGGCGCGCTCCATCATGGAAGGCGACCTGGCACGGCGCATCCCAGTGCAGGGAACGGGCGGAGAGCTCGATCGCTTGTCCCAGAACCTGAATGAGATGCTCGACCGGATCGAAGGTTTGATGCGCAGCCTGCGCGAGGTCTCCGACAATATTGCGCACGATCTCAAGACGCCCCTCAACAGATTGCGCAACGCAGCCGAAGCCGCACTCATGGATGGACGCGGCGAGGCGGCCTACCGCGAGGGGCTCGAGAAAACGATCGAAAAGGCAGATGAGCTTCTCAAGACCTTCAATGCCCTGCTGCTCATTGCACGGCTGGAAGCAGCCCCCCTGCAGGACAGCCTGGAGGAGTTCGATCTGTCCCGACTCGTGGAGGACGTCGCTGAACTCTACATTCCGGCTGCCGAGGAAAGCGGTTTCGTATTGAGTGTCGACGTCGCAGGCGGGCCGGTCATTCGCGCCAACCGCCAGTTGATCGGCCAGACCGTCGCCAACCTCATCGATAACGCAATCAAGTATTCGCGCATGTCGGGGCCAGGGAGTGCGATCACGGTGCGTGCCGGGCCGTTGCCGAAGGGCGGCGCGATGATTTGCGTCAGCGACCGAGGACCCGGCATCCCGGCCAAGGATCGCGAACGCGTGTTGCGCCGCTTCGTGCGATTGGAGGAGAGCCGCACGCAGCCCGGTACGGGGCTGGGACTGTCGCTTGTTGCAGCCGTCGCGCGCCTGCACGGGGGAGAATTGACCTTGGAGGACAATGAACCCGGACTTCGCGCCGTTCTTCGCTTGCCTGAACGTGTCGTTATCGGCCAAGAACAATGCTCGACCGGCGATGGCGCGATGGCGTGAGACGGACTTGGGAATGGGGCACGAGCGACAGGCACTTTGGCAACGCAGCACAACGTCACCTTTCGCGCCCGAAGGTGGGCGCGGGGCCCTGCAGTTTGCAGAATTCGAGACGGAGATGCGATCGGCCGGCCGCGCCGTGCTGGCCGAACGGCTGCGGCAGCCCCAAGTGCGCGGTCTCATCGCCGGGATCTTTGAAAGCTCCCCTTATCTCAGCGCTCTGATTACGCAAGACCCCGCCCGCTTCGAGCGCCTTCTCGGCGCCGTCCCTGAGGCCGAGTGCGACCGGCTGCGTGATGTCCTTGAAGCCGATATGGCGCAGGCCAAGGACAATGCCGCCGCCAAGAAGATCTTGCGCACCTACAAGAACGAGATCGCGTTGCTGACGGCGCTCGCCGATTTGGGCGGCGTCTGGCCCGTGATGACGGTAACGGACGTGCTGTCGCGCGCGGCCGACGCGACCGTGGCGCTCGCCGTGCGCTATCTGTTTGCCCGCGCCAACGAGACTGGAAAATGGCGCTCGCCCGATCCTGACCGCGCGGAAGCACAGTCGGGCTATTTCGTGCTCGCCATGGGTAAGCAGGGGGCGTTCGAGCTCAACTATTCCAGCGACATCGATCTCATCGTCTTCTTCGACCGAGAGCGATCGAGGCTTGTTGGCGATGGCGATTTGCAGTCCTTCTTCGTGCGCATGACGCGCGACCTCGTTTCGCTGATGGAGGAGCGCACGCGGGACGGCTACGTATTCCGGACCGACCTGCGCCTGCGGCCCGACGCGGGCGCAACACAGGTCGCGCTGTCCACGGTGGCCGCGCACGGCTACTACGAGACGGTGGGACAGAATTGGGAACGCGCAGCCATGATCAAGGCCCGCGTGTGCGCGGGCGACATCGAGGCCGGCCAGCTTTTCCTTGACGAGCTCACTCCGTTCATCTGGCGCAAGTACCTGGATTACGCGGCCATCGCGGACGTGCACGCCATGAAGCGCCAGATCCATGCGCACAAGGGTATCGGCGAAATCTCCATCCTTGGCCAGAACGTCAAATTGGGTCGCGGCGGAATCCGCGAGATCGAGTTTTTCGTCCAGACACAGCAGCTCATTGCGGGCGGGCGCCAGCCGGATCTGCGCGTTCGCGACACCCTGGGGGCCTTGCAGGCACTGCTGGCGCGCGGTTGGGTGCAGGCGGATGTCGCCGCCGACATGGAGAAGTCCTACGTTTATCTTCGCCGCCTGGAGCATCGCCTGCAGATGGTGGCCGACGAGCAGACGCAGGATATGCCTTTAACCCAAGACGGCCTGGAGCAGATCGCCCGGTTCAGCGGACATCGTGATGTTGCCACGTTCTCGGCCGAACTCAGAGACGTGCTCGAAACGGTCGAACGTCATTATGCCGGGTTGTTCGAAGACGCACCCGAGCTGACGAGCGCCGGTTCCAACATGGTGTTTGCGGGCGCAACCGACGATCCCAAAACGATCGAGGAGTTAAAGAAGCTCGGCTACTCGCAGCCCGATCAGGTGCTGGCCATCGTGCGAGGCTGGCATCACGGGCGCACGCCGTCGGTGCGCACGCCGCGTGCGCGCGAGCGATTGACGGAGGTCCAGCCGCTGCTCATCGCAGCCCTTGCCGATACCGTCGAACCCGATGCGGCCATTGCGAGCTTCGACCGGTTTCTCGCGGAGCTTCCCTCTGGCGTGCAGCTTTTCTCATTGCTGAAGGCAAATCCGTCGTTGTTGCGGCTCATCGCCGACATCATGGGAACAACGCCGCGCCTGTCTCGAATTCTCTCCAAGCGCCGCCGGCTGCTCGATGCCGTGCTCGATCCCCAGGCGCTCGCCTCAGCAACAGATGGAGCCGAGATCGACCGCATCCTGCAGGCCGAGTTTGCCGAGGCTCGCCGTATGGCCGAAGGCGACCCCATGCAGGATATTCTCGACCGCGCGCGTGTCATTGGCGGCGAGCAGGGCTTTCTCATCGGTGTGCGCATCCTGACGGGCAGCATTTCGGCGGACGAGGCGGGCGCAGCTTATGCACTCGTTGCCGAACGCATGGTCGCGGCTCTTTTGGCGGAGGTCAGCCAGGAACTCGAACGAGAGCACGGCAATGTGCCGGGCGGCGGTGCCGTCGTCATCGCCATGGGCAAGCTTGGCGGGCGCGAGATGACCGCGTCCTCCGACCTCGATCTCATTCTTGTCTACGATTATGCGGAAGGCGCGCTGCAATCGGACGGCGCGCGGCCGCTCGCGCCAAGTCACTATTATTCGCGCCTCACTCAACGCCTGATTACCGCGCTGTCCGCGCCAACTGCTGAAGGCACGCTCTACGAAGTCGATATGCGACTGCGGCCTTCGGGGCAAAAGGGGCCTGTTGCGACGAAGCTTTCTAGCTTCATCGACTATCAGTCTGCCGAGGCTTGGACGTGGGAGCACATGGCCATGACGCGCGCGCGTGCCATCGCCGGGGATCCTGCTCTGGCGCGGCGCGTTGAAGCCGCGATCCTCGACGCGCTCCAGAAGCCTCGCGACCGGGCCAAGATCGCCGCCGATGTGCGCGATATGCGCCAGCGGATTGCCACGGAGAAGGGCAGCGACAAGATCTGGGATCTCAAGCAGGTGCGCGGAGGGCTGGTGGATCTGGAGTTCATCGCTCAGCACCTACAACTTGTGAGTGCGGCCTCCTATCCTGGAATCCTGGACCAGAACACCCTGATGGCGCTGGGGAAGCTGGAGCGAGCAGGTGCCCTAAGCCCGAACGATGCAGCCGACTTGATTGCGTCGGGGCGGCTGCTGCACGCCTTGACGCAGATTATCCGGCTCAGTCTGGATCACGCCTTTGACCCCCGCAACGCTCCGGCAGGCCTCAAGGCGCTGCTCGCCCGCTCGGCTGAAAAGCCTGATTTCGAGGCCGTCGAAACGGCGCTCAAATCAGCCTTGGGCAAGGTCAAAGCCGCCTTTGACCGGCTTGTCGTTTAACATCGCGACGGAAGTTGCCGTTTTCTGCGTTAAACCAGTCGCAATGTGAGAACGGCGCCTGGCTGGCGGAATGCTGCGGGCGGATAGGCCATGCGGCACTCCAGGATTAATGCGGCACTCCGGGGTTAAAGAGGCATGCAGAGGGCGAGAGTGGCAGCAGTTCGCAGCGAGGGGGAGCAGACTTTGGCACTGGCTGCGGCGGCCGGCGCTGATGAAGCTGGCTTGGTCAAGCGCCTGGCGGACGGCGAGACGCGCGCGTTCGCCACTCTGCTTGAGCGGCATCTGGCGGGCATCACGGCGATCGCCCGGCGCATGTTGCGCGATGACGCGGAGGCCGAGGACGTGGCGCAGGAAGCCTTTTTGCGGCTGTGGCGTACCGGGGCCTCGCTGGAAGTCGGCCCCGCAGGCGTCCGGCCATGGCTGCGGCGTGTGGTATCGAATCTGTGTATCGACCGGCTGCGCGGCGCTGGCCGTCAGACGGTCACCGACGAGGTTCCAGAGCAGGCAGAGGAGCCCGATCAACTCGCCAGCCTGGAGCGCAGAGAATTAAGCGGACGCGTCGACGAGGCGCTCAAGGCGTTGCCCGAGCGCCAGCGTTTGGCGCTGACGTTGTTCCACTTCGAAGGCATGAGCCAGAACGAGGCGGCGGCAGCGATGGGAATTTCGGATGAGGCCGTTGAGTCATTATTGGCGCGGGCGCGCCGCGCGCTCAGGGCCTCGTTGAAGGACGAATGGACGGCTTTGAAGGATGACTGATCGGCATTGTTGATGCCGCCTGGAACGGTGATGAAGATGATGAGCAGAACGAAGACAGGATTGGACCTGCTGCAGGAGGTGCTCGATGCCTATGGCGGCGACCGGACACGCTGGCCGGCGCACGTTCGGCTCGAGCTGTCGCAATTGTTGAGTGTTTCTCCCCAGGCGCGCGAGCTGCTGGCCGGGGCGCAGGCGCTTGACAGGCTTCTGGATATGGCTCCTGCCGTCCCCAAGGAGAAGATCGACGCGCTGGCGCAACGTATCCTGGCGCAGGCCGCCCGCTCGCCTCGGGTCGCCACGAGCACAGGGGGGCCTGTCCAGGCCGCCCGGCCGGCCGTGCCGCAATGGCGCCGCTTCAGTGCGGGCATGGCGGCGCTTGCAGCCTCCTTGATGATCGGTGTGCTGGCCGGGCAGAGTTCGGCCATTGCTCCCACCGTTGGAGAAATCGCCGATGCCGCCGGCCTTAGTACGTCAGCAGATACCCAGCAGTTTGCCCACTTCGATGACACCGACCCCACTGTCTACGAGGAAGCCCTATGAGCAACGAGACCCAGGTGGAGACGAACACACCCCGTCGCGGTACGCCGCGCTGGCTCTATGGTGCGTTGATTGTGTCGCTGGGATTGAACCTGCTCGTGCTGGGTGGGGCGGCGAGCGCTTTCTGGAAGCATCGCCATGGTCATCATGAGCGGGGCTTGCTGGGCTTCGTGCGCGAGCTTCCGGCGGACCGGCAAACCGCACTGCGTGACTTCGTCAAAACAGAACGCGCCAAGCTCAAGCCGATGCGCGATGAGGTTCAAAGCGCTTGGAGCGAGAGCAACGCGGTGCTGGGCACGGAGCCTTTCGACACAGACAAGATGAAGGCGGCCCTTGGGCGCATGAACGATGCGGAGGCGCGTATGCGAACGGCGATCTCGGACGCCATAGCGCAAACGGCGGCTCAACTCACACCGCAGGAGCGAACGACTTTCAAGGCTTGGCGGGAGCGCGCCAAAGAACGCCGCTACAGGAAGTGGCAGCGTGAGTCGGACGACGACAACCGATAATTGGCGCTGATCACGGGAACGCAGGACCTAAAAAACCTGCGTATCTTGCTGTGCGGCGAAGAAGTCACGCTGACTGGAGCGCGGGAAAACGGCGGTCACCGACCAATTGGTCTCGTCGGAATACTCGATCAGCCGTCCCTGCGAGAGTTGGGCGAGTGTGCGCGCAAGAACCATGTTGAAGCTTTCGTCGCCCGCGGTCGATCCCCGAAGGGCGCCGCCCGCGCTGAGGGTTATGAAAACTTCAGCGGCATTTGCGCTGCAGCGCACGGACGCGCCGGAGCCGGGTTCGGCATTCTCGATGGCTTCCGACATCAAATTGATGAGGATCTGGCGCAGCGTCTGCGCTTCCCCCATGACCTCCAGCGCGCCGGTTGCCTCGATCGCAAGATCGAAATTGAGCATCTGCATTTCTGCCTGGTGGAAGGCCAGCATGTCGTCAATCGCCGTGCGCACACCAGCCGTGCTCTCGCGTCCCTTTGACGCCGGACGGGTGAGCAGGTTGGTGATGGCCAACGCGTCTTCTGCCGATTTGAGCAGAATGCGGCCGCTTGAGTGGATGGAGCGTGCGTAGTCGTGATACTGGGGCGCACCCAAGGGCCCGAAGACTTCCGCGTTCATGAGCTCCGAAAAGCCGATGACGGCATTGAGCGGCGTGCGCAGCTCATGGCTCATGCGGTGGGTCAACCGGCGCCACTGCGCCGCGTCCGCCGGGGCCACGATCCGGCTTTCCGCCGCCTGTAGCTCCGTCAGCGTCGCTGAAGACTGCCGCACGCGTTGGGCATTCGCGTGCGGCGCAAGCGGGTTAGAGGGAAGCTGCATTGCGGACTTGACATTTTGACTTTCGTTCAACTGAGCGGGAGGATTTCGGCTCCCCGCGAAGAACGCCAGGGCCGCCCCGACGGCCAACAGCGGGGTGGCGAGAACCTGCGGGTCCATGTGCGGTGCGATGAGGCCGGCACACGTGAGGAGGGCGGCGCAGAGAACTGCCAAACCGCGCCAGAGTTCACCTTTTCCGATGAATATCAGTGCGTTGGACAAGCGCTTCGGGCCGCCCGTCAGCGATGCCGCCAAGACATGGCTCTCCCGTTGAGTGGCGGACGTGGTCCCGGCCATTCTCAAAGCCCCTTTTCAGATATCGTGCTGTCTGCGCCCCCGCGCGGGCGCATGCGCCCTGATTCGTGAGAATCACATTCGCCGATTT
>WBZN01001731.1_pt1 | contig 12764 bp, 23 predicted proteins | sample 5204281 | NCBI WGS metagenome assembly WBZN01 (sample SAMN12344347, study PRJNA552823) | activated sludge metagenome | biome: Activated sludge suspended growth; feature: Nitrification reactor; material: Wastewater; isolation source: activated sludge from nitrification reactor of wastewater...
GACAGCGAATACCATCAAATTTTGGTGTAGCATACACTGGAAATACTAATTTATCCCATTGCCCTTTTAAATCACAAGCAAGGAGTGGTTTTGTAATTGCCATAATTTTATTTCTCTTTCTATATATTGTTTTAAATTAGTGCTTTCTGTATGTGGTATAGTTATGACATGTATACCTAATTTAGCACAATAATTTCGTTTATCTATATCTCGTTGTTGGAGTTCATAAAATATATTTTGTGTTTTATGAAACCTGTTTGGATAAATATAGTGTTGATATCCATTATATTCAAATGCTATTTTGTATTCTTCGTTATACCCATCAACCTCATAATATCTATGTTTATTACCAATATCATAATAAAATCTATGTTTATTAAACACTATATTTAATGTTTCTTCAAATATAGTTTTAACTTGTAATTCTGTTTTAAACGTAGAACATTTTGGACACCACCTACCTTGTTTTATATTATCCCAACAAGCTTTCCATTTGTGGCCAGCTTTACATTGCCACAACAACTTATCTTCACACTTCACATACACAGAAGATAATAAGAATCCTTGATTATTTATAGCAAAACATTGTAGTTCTTTTATATCGGGCTTTGAATTTTTAGCGCATACTGGGCACCAAGTATTGTCATATTTAATAACTTTCCATCGTGCCGCCCATTTATGCCCTAATTTACAAACCCAAATATATTTTCTCGTTGGGGTAGAATAAGAAATAGACGAACATTTGCCGCCGAAAATCTCGGCATGCTGTTGTAAATGTTGTAATGTATATTTCTTATTGTTTGCTGGCATTGTATCTAAACCCCAGTTTTCTTTATTGATCTGCGATTACGTTCTTCTCGAGGTTTGGTGTGCCTACCGTGCTTAACCAGTTTACCCAGCCTTGCCAGCACATCCAAGTGAATTTGTGATACGCGTCTATCTGTAATATCAAACTTTTTAGCAATCTCTGGATAAGTGGTATCATGAAGATATATTAACTCCATAATCTCACGTTCTCTTTTTTGAAACCTACTACCCATGATCTTCCATAACTGGCTGACCAAAATGTTATCATCTTCGGATAAAGGTTTATCAATAAAGATTGTTTCAGCTATATCGAAATCTTTATGTTCAGAGTTATCCGAACCAGACAGATCTGTAAAGTTAAGCACAAAAGTCGTGCTATTAATAACATCTTGGGCCTTTTGATACTCGGCCAAAGTCATTCCTAACTCTTTCGCTACGCTTTCGCTACTGGTGTCATCACCAGAAGCTTGCCTGGCATCAATGACCTTATTAATCTTTCTTTTAAGAGTCACTGTCGCATTAGAACCAGCATAGATCTTTCTCATATAGTCAAGCATATGACCATAGATTCTAATGTAGGCATAGTATTTAAAGTTTACATTCTTACTTGGGTCAAAGTTATCAGTGGCTTCTAAAAGCCCTTGATATCCGCAAGACCGTAATTCATCTAGTTCAGGACACCCAAATTGTTGAGATACGGCCTTGGCTACGGAATTAACATAAGACATATAGCTTATGATAAACTCTTCCCTCTTTTCGTCTGTACTAATGTCATACGGTTTTAGAATTGAGGTAGCCATTTATCTCCTGTGAATTAAAACTTGATTGATACTTCGTAAGTATTAATTACTGTTGGGCGTGGATTGTGTCCGTCATTTAAGAGAGACGCCTTTCCAGCTTTGATGTCCGCAACCACTTTCTGATAGGACTTTACAAGTCCATTAGAATAAGTTTCGAGTTGTTCGTTATTGGTTTCGATGCGAAAAGTGGTCATATTGTATTTCCCTTTTGTTGTTTGCTAATTCTTATTTAATGTTTTTAGGGCCTTAATCAAAACTTCTGATCCAGTATCCCACAAAAGGTTCCGCTGCTTTTCAGTGTATGTCGTTCTGTCGTTATCATACTCTCGTGCGGCTGACAGGACTGTTATCAATTCTTCGATAACAGTTTTTAAATCTTTTTTATCATTGTGAAACTCTGAAACTGTGTCTATAACAGCTTCTTTGTATTCAGCTAATTTTCTTTCTTCTTCAAGAAGAACTTCTTTTAGCTGTTCTAGCGTCTCATCTTCGAGTCCTAACTTTGACTCCAATTTAGATATCAGTTCTCTCTTATTCGGAGTCATCGTCATCTTCTGTTTCTGTAATGTCTGTCGCTTCAAGATACTCGGTTAATGTAGTCTGGTTTAGTAAAGCCATGAACTCATCAGGAGTTGATACTCCAAGTCCAAGGTTCTCAACCATCTCATTAAAATAGTCTCCCTTAGCTTCTTTCATTGCGGAGATATAGCTTGGTAAATCGTTCATGACTGTTGACGTAGACTTAACAATCAAGTTAAATTTCTTCTTAATATCATCATCAAGCGATTTATCAAGTCGTTCCAATACTAATTCTTTTGTAAAGGTATCAGACATAATATCTTTGCGATCAAGTTTTGCTACATATTCATAGGTATAACCTACTTCTGCCTCTACTCGGTAGTTAACAGGATCGCCATCATACTTAACTTGGTTCTCCATGATATCAGCTACTAACTTAACAGCTGTGACAACATCATCAATATGACAATGGAACACAATAGAGTCATGAACCCAGAAATATAGCTTGGCCCTTAGATTACTCTTTTTAAAGGCCTTATTTACTTTAACTGCGGCAAGGGAACACATATCCGTAGCAATTGATTGAATGGGCGTGTTCTTACACTGTTTCTGCTCATCCCTGAGGGTCCAATACTCGCCGTCTCTCTTCAATTGTTTAATGGTTTTTATATCATTTTGGACTAATGCTTTATAGGCATCGTTTCGTCCCTTGATTAATGGTGTTTCTCGCTTACGACCAAAAGGTGTCTCGACATATCCGTCACGAATAGCATGCAGAAAGGTCCGGTCTTGCCATTCTTTTGCTTTAGGATACGCAGTATAGAAGTCGTTGATGAGCTTTTCAGCTTCAGCAACGGTAATACGTAGATCCTTGGCAATCTTACCAGAACCAGCACCGTATGTAATAGCGAATGACAATGCCTTAATAAACTTACGCTTGGCATAGAAGTCATCCCACAGCATTTTGTAATGAACTACATCTTGATCATTACCCGAAGTCTCCGCAAGTTGTAGGCGAGCTTTGATATCTTCATAGTCGATACCATAGACCTTCTTGGTATTTTCAGAATGTAGATCCTTACCGCTATTAACAGTAGCGATCATGTCAGGATCTTTTGATAAAGACGCAAGACAATATAGTTCAAGCTGTGAATAGTCGATGTTTACGATTACCCAATCGGCTTTTGTATTAGCATATTCGCTATACTGTTTTGCTAACTCTTTATTATTTAATACTAACGACTTCCAATCAACACCTAAACGTGTTAATGAATTGAAGGAGGTCTTACCTAATTTCTTCTTAATAGAAGCAAGAGCAGACATACAACTCCTAAATGGGACATGCCCACAATTATATATCGTGGGCACGAATAAAAAATCCAGTAAACTTTACTTGGACAACGCTTTTTTATATTTAAAATGTCGTTTTGTCTTTCTCGTTTTCCCAAGTTTAGCAACAGATATTTTAGCTTTTGTTTCATCACTTAAAACTCTACCAGTAGCAGCTATAGCTAATTTAGCTTTATGTTCTTCTGAAAACTGTTTTCCAAGCATGGGCTTATTTCTTGCTGTATTAGCAGACATCTTTGCTTTTGTTTGTTCAGAATGCGTATAGCCAAGACTGTTTTTATTTCCTAATAACCGTTCTGATATTTTTATTTTATGTTCTTTGGACAAGATAGTTCCTGCGGTTCTTTTATTACCTCGCAAAGAGTTAGATATTTTTTCTTTGGCTTCTTGTGAATGAAACTTTCCTTTCATAGGGGCTAAAGTATTTAAAGCCATATTATATGCTGGTTTATATGATTGTAAGGCTCGCTGCTCATAAAATAATAAATCTTTTTCTGAACAAATCAATAAAATTTCGTATGTAAATATACTTTCCGTATATTTATTATAAGAATTTTGTAAATATATTGAGTGGTGTTTATTTCTTTTTAATAAACGTTTATGAACAGACCAACGCTTATGGATATCTATGGATGATCCAATATAAATGTCATTAGTTATAGTATTAATAATTTTATAAATACCAGTTGACATTATTTTCTAATGCCTCTGTCTACTAAATAACCTAATACTAAGCCACCACCAAATTTTAGCCAGCCGTTCACTTCTGCCGCTATAACTTTTTTGTGTTCTGTTTTAACTTGTTCTGTTAAATTAGCTTCTTGCTGTTTACGTATAAGCTCACGTTGTTCAGACTCTGATAACATTTTATTGGCTGTGTTTAATTCAGCTTTATAACCATTAGCAGATTCTTCAAACTTTAAAGCTGTTTGTTCCGTAGCAGTTAGCTTTTCTTCTAACCCAGGAACTCGCAATGCTTGCTTATTCCAAGTCCAAACAACTGGTAAGGTTGTTCTTTCCGTTGAAAATATAGTTCCACCAATGGGCTTAAACTCTACTCCGGCAGTCTTTAAATCAGCTACGAGAACAGCATCTTCTGTTGGCGCTGGTCCAGGTTGTGGAGGTTTAGGGATATTGTTAGCCTTCTTTTTCCAATACTGTGCGTCAGCATCTAACTTGACATTATCAGCAGCAATCTTTTCTTTAATCGCTTTTAAATCTTCATAACTCTTTGTTAAGTCAGCAACCTTACTTTTATATACAGCATTTTCTTGTTGTAGCTGTGTTTGACGAGCTGTTAAATGTTTTTGGTAAGCTTTCCAGCCCCAAAAACCCAAAGCCAATATAACCACGGCACCAAGAGGAACTGCGTATGCTTTAACATATTGGCTTAACACATTTAAATATTTAGGTTGTTCTATCATATTAACCTACAATTACTTCTTTATCAGAAGATGTTGTATTAATTGGTTTAGGTTTCGTTATTTCTTCTTGCTTCTTAATATAAACAGCGCCAGCTAATGTCGCAATAGGTACTGTAAGAGATGTATATAACAAAACTATATTACTGTCTATCTTATGATCTTTTGGATTTTTAACTAGAACAAATATTATAGCAGCTGTTAAAGCAACTAAACAAGAACAAAGAACCATAGCAGATATAAACATTACGGTTCTTTTAGAGGAACCTATGCCATGATTACTCAATACTTCTTTTAAGAAAGCAAAAGGATTCATTAAGGCTTTTAATAATTTAGCAAACCACCCTTGTTGCTCTGGAACATACTGTTGGTTAGACATTTAAATCACCGTCTACTTCATAGTATTTCCAGCTGCCATTTTCTCTGACTGCTCGTAATGCTTGTCTTTTAGCTTGTTCGCCTTCTGGACTAACACTAACATGTATCCAAGAGTTAGCTTCAAAAATTAACTGATGATAAGGTAAGTCAGAATTTTTGATTTTGTTAAAAGCATCAACAAGATCCTGAACAGCACCGGATTTAGTTAACTTGAAATCACAAGCTTCACCATATAAGTGCTGTGAACCTCTTTTACCAGGACCTGGTAAGACTCCACCAACACCTACATTAACAGCAGGACTTCTGTATCCACTATTGACATGTAATGGGTAATTACCTAAAAGTTCTCTAATAGGCTCCATTAAATCATTACATAGGCGGGTTAGATTAGCTGTTACAGCTTCGTCAGGAGTGTTATCAAGTTCGTGACGAGCCGCAAAATCACTAAAAGTCATTTCGTCTAAATCAAAGTGTTCAGATAGTTTAGCCATAAATCCTCTGTGCTAAACTTAATTGTGTTTATTTTACCCACATTGGGCTATTAGATGGAATTCCTTGTGTCATGGCTCTCGGATATATAAACAAGTTGGCAGAGTTTATAAAAGAAAGCTGTTCTGGGGTAAATAAGTTTTTATTTTTTAATCTGTCTAACGGAGCCTTGTTGTGCTCATCAAATTCTTTTCTTAACTGTGGCATCAGAGTAAACACTAAAGGGTTAAAAATATCTTTGCCATATCCTCTATACGCAGTGCCATCTAAATATTCACACATGTAGTAGTATTCTGGGTTTGGTATACCACTATTAAACATCATAGTTTTACCAGATTTAGCTTCTATAGCTAAAATATTATTTTTTATGTCTTTAACTAAAATGTCTGGAGACTTCTGCGTCCCGTTTGGCTGAAATACAAAGTAATTTGGTTTAGGGTCTATGTCTTTAGTTTCATTATACCCACTAAACTCAAGAAGCATAACTATATCTAACTCTACTTTGTTTTCAGAGTTTTTAGCCGCTATATTTTTAGTTTTGGCTTCAGTTAAAGACTTACCTGCATTAACTTCTTTTAGCCTCTTTGTTAATTCTGTGATAAGGACTGTCATAATTTATTATATTCCTCTACTACATCAGCTTTACCAAACCCTGGTATACCAGTGTTCTTCTTTGATAACTTTGTAAAATCTAATGTTTTAAGTTTATCTAATACAGTATTATTATTCGCTTTAAAAAATATCCATTGCTTTTTTCTATCGCAATTGTCTTTAGAATATGCTTTAAACGTATAATCTTGGTAACCCTGTCTTGGCACGGCGAAATCCCAAGGCATGTCAAAAAACTTTTCTGCTTCTACAGTTCTGTTATACTGGTACATAGTAAAGTCTGGATGTTGTATAGTTGGCTTTTCTTGTATCCTTAAATCATTAGACTTATCATCTGATAAGGCCCAAATTTGAAAACAGCATCGCAAAGAGTAATCTTTGTCTAATAAAGTAAAAGCATTTTCTTGTAACTCCATATCTAATACTAATTTAGCATTAGGATTAATTTTAGACTGTACTGACCACTTTCTAAACTGAATTGGAACAATAAAAGCAACAATATTACCTAATGTAAAAGCTTTATTAACGAAATCTATAGCTAAAAGAGCTTTTTTGCCAAAAGGCGGGTTACCAAAGAAGATAAAATTCTTTTTTCCTAACTCCATTAGCTCATTATTAGGAAATTTATAAGTTAGGAAGTTTCTTTTTTTAATGCTTGGATGCTCTGGAGCTAAATCATAACCAATTTTATATCCTTTTATAACATTTAACATTCTACCACTACCAGCAGAAGGTTCTATAAAGGTTAGTTGATTTATATTAAATTTGCGAAATTTTAAATAAGTTTCGAGATAGCTATAACAAGATATTGCTACAGATTCTTTTGTATAATATTTATCAAGAGCTTCACAATCTTTTTTGCTCATGTAAGTCCTAATGAACCTTAAACTGAATATTTACAGTACTAATAGGATTAAAACAAATCTTACAGGTCGCGCAATCTTTAATCTTACCAACCTGCTCTAAACAGTTAATCATCTTTGGGTGTATATTTAATTTTGGATCGCCGGCATAGGCTACGCGCCAATTTTTTGGCGGTTTGCCAATTGTTGATTCATCAACAGAGGCGAACAATACAACATTAGGCAATGCTCTAAAAATACCGATATGCGGTAGTAGGTTAGGAACAGACCAAGAATGTGTGTATCCAAAGAATGTCATAGATGGGTTAGCTTTAGCAAGTTTAACCCAGTTATAGATATACTTAACGTCAAAGAAATCTCCCGAGACGTGTAATCGGAAGATATTGATATTCTTTGCTATTAGCTTCTTAATCTCCGCGTCCATTAAAGCAAAGAATTCGGGGCTTTTAGCTATTTCAAAATTATTGTCATAAGCTTTTCCAACATTTTTCCAGAGGTTAGATAACCTTTCAGCATAACAAGACTTTGAGCACCAAGTAGTAGCACCTGGACAACTATCAATTGCCGAGATACTAAAACTTGGAATCTTACCAATCTTTGTATTACTCATTGAAATTAAAGCCATTACTTGCCCTCTTCTTGAAAGAAGATCTTATTTTTTCGTAAGAACTTATTAAAGTGGTTATACCTCGAATACTGCAGCTGCCTATTTAAGCAACCACAGCTCTTTGTTGTCCCATCTAATAAATGTGAATCTGCTATAACAACAAAGTTTCCGCAAGAACATTCGCAAGAAACTCTACCGTTACTATAACTTAATACAGTTAGTCTGCCGAACACGGTGTCCGGCTCTATGAATAATCTAATTGACATATTATAGTTCTCTATTTATGTTTATTATCCCAACAGCTTTACTAACCAAGTATTCATTAGTATGCTGTTTGTAGATATTAAAGTTGGGTTAGACTCAAATAATCTATTTAATAATTTAAACGAAAAAGTTTGTAACACTTTGGCTCGCATATCTTCAATAGATCCTGTAAACTCTTCAGCTCCAATACCAGCCAATAAATAAGTTCTCGCATCTTTTCTAACTGCCGCAGTGTGATATCCAATTAATGGTATATTTGTAATACCGTTGTGTGGAAATTCTGCGGATAACGATACAGAATATGTATTTGGCATACCCGTGTATAGTTTTAGTTGGCTTGCTTTTGCTCTATATTTAGATGACTGTAGGGTAGCAGATAATATAAAAACTGCCGATGGTATTTCTGGATCAGAAGGATCCGCAATTTCCATATAACAGCTTTCAACTCTAAATACCGGCTTTGGTAAATTCAAAACACTGGATGAAGTTAAAGTTTTTGTGCTGTTTTCAGACGAAACATTATAATAAAATGTTACGCCAGATAGAATGGTTTCTGTCATTACTTTACTTTCTTTTGTCTCGGCACCCTTACCTTTGGAACTTTAGGTGGTTTTGGAGGCTTTGGTGGTTTAACTATGGTTGGTTTAGTAATTACGCTAATATCCCTTGTTAAGGCATGAATAACTTCCGCATACTTTACAGGGTCTGTTTTCTCTAACTCTTTAAGGATGTTATCATATAAAGAGTTTTCAAGTTCTACAACTGGCTCTGGAATAAAGAAGTGCTTTACCATAGAACCAGCAGCGGGTAGGGTTAAAATATTACCACCCTTTTTGCTTGTTCCGTCATATCCATATAGATTACTGGATGATAGCCGGGCTGTTCTATTAGTTTGCCGATACTGGGCATTGAAAGTCCACTTATTAGTTCGCTTCAATACTCTACTACCAGAACCTAATACATTGAAGTATCCCTTAACATAAGAGGAATACACTTTTTGTAGCTTCTTTACCTTACTTAAATAAAAGATGCACGGGTGGAAGAGGATAAGATCATCCAAAACTTTTGCGCCCGTAGCGTCCTTACCCTTCTCTGTTTTATTAGTTGATGGTAATTTAAGCTTGTTAAATAACAAATCTCCTAGTTGGTCTGGGGAGGCTATATTAAATTCCGGCCCCACGTGATTAGCTACCAGTGATTTAGCAACAGTGTAAGTCTCAACAATCAAGTCTTCTACTGAAAGTTTTGTAAAGTTAAATCTATCTCTTGAAAGCTGATAGCCGTTAATACATAGTTCCAGACTGGTAAGCAACACTTGATGAGGAACCTTGTAATAGAACTTTAAGGTTTCTAAATCAAGGTTAGCTAGTAAGAAATTAACAAGTCTTACTACGGCAATAGCATCCATAGCAGCGTATGGGCCAATAATTTCTAATGGGACACTATCAAATCCAGCAAAACCCCTTAAAGTCTTCTTACCGCTCTTGGCAAGTAAGTATTCCTTAGCCACGTTCTTGTATTGTGGCAACCCTACTAATGCTGTGTTACTCTCTAATGAACATGACTTGGAAGCCATATGATATAGGTTTAGTAATAGCATGGTGTCAGCAGCAAAGTTCTTCGGCTGTCTACCGCCAAAAAGCTCCCATAATACCAGCAAATCATACATGGCATTTTGAATATACATGCCTTGTGTGGAGTCAAAGAAAATTTCTTCCGCTATTGAAAGGCTTTCCTGTAATGTGTATTCGGCGCCAATTTCGTCAATATGTTTTTGGTTGGTTGGAATACACCAACCTTCATCCTCATCTGACAGCCACGCAATAGAATAGCACAATAATTTGGGTTCCGGTGTTCGCAGAAATGGATTAAGGAAGTTGGTTTCAGTGTCGAAACCAAATGGCTCCTTCATACAACGGTCTCTTACATATACTAGGTCTTCCTTGGTTTTAGCAATTCGGATCTTTGGAGGCATTGATAGTTTCTTATCAATGAAATCTACCTGGGTCTTAATCTGATCAAACAATGTTGTATAGAGGTATCTGTCTGTGTAGAATAACTCTGTTACAGAATGATCGTCTGTAATAGATGGTATACCGCTAAAATCATCACCGGCCCAGAAGCAACCATTGCCCCAACCGTAGTGCATAATCATGTGCGGCTTGTCTTCTTGTTTTTCAATATAAGCCACTACATCATCAACACTTCTTGTATATAACGATTCTACAACCATGTCGCAAGAAGTCTTCGGGAAGTAGGAAGCTAACGCAATAGACTTTTCAGATTTGCTTTCTTTGTCGAGATTGAATACTAATAAGATTCTTATCTCTGGTTTAGTTCTCATTCATGCCTTCCCTAAGCCGTTCAAGAATTCGTTTCATTGCGTTATATAAATCATTAGTAGCTACTAATCCCATAAACTCAAATTTACCATTAACCTTGGCTTTAATAGAAGTAATATCATTATTAATAAAAGATATTAAAACGGTCTGGACATGTAAATCATTAATTTTAAATTTTAGATTATTGTCCATATAGTTACAATAACTGTGGACAATAGTTTTATTTGTGATTGGAATAATCAAGTCAGAGCAGAAGCATAGGGCAGGAGTGCCATTGTCTAATTCTGTGTATTCCACGGACATTATATCTTTTTCGTTTACCATCTTGTTCTTTCTCTTGCGCCCTTTAACTCATCTATTATTAATAATAAGTCATAGACGGTTATGTCTGCTAATCTAGTAGTTAATATATCGTAGTTCTGCGTGATATATCTATACTCCTGTTCCATCTGGCGGACTTTTTCTCTTTCGATTTCCGCCGGGGTTTGGTCCCAATAACTCTCACCCATCCTCTAACACCTTCTTCTCTTTCTGTCGGTCATATTTTATGGATTTAAAAAACTTACACTCATGACCATAGTCTGCTTTTGTTCTGGAATCAAAATATTCACAAAGGCCACTATCTCCAACCAAGTGTTTCCTTTTAGTAAAGTATTGGCATCTGCCACAAGACTTATCACCCATCTTCGACCTCTACTATTTCAAGCTGTTCTATCAATACAGGAACACTATGATTCATAATAAACACACCCTCTAAAACTACAATTTCTTTTTCGTAGTTTACCACAATCGGTTCACGAGAAATTAAGTTTTCGGCAGATCTCTTTGACATGAAAGGCCAATCTAAAAGTGTTTTGTATATAGTGTTTCTATATTTTAAATAAGTCCCAGTAGGTAGGTGAAGTATCTTATACATCTGGAACCTCTACTACTTCTATGTGGTGTAAAGGTATTAACTTATTTGATGTTGGAATAGCCGATAATTGAAAGTAAGCAATTTCACTACCTTCATTATAATGACTACTAAAACGTGCTGTAAATAAAATTTCTACTTGCTCTTTTGTTAGGTTATCCGTCAAAGGGTATGGATGGCCCTTGCGAGTTGTATTATAATATTTCATTATTTGTCCAGTAGGTAAATGGAGTATCTTATACATCTGGAACCTCTACTATATCAAGAACATACCCAGGAATAATACCAGGATGATCCCAACCACTTCTTCATCGCAGTATAAAACACTATTGGCCGGATCCGGTAAATATATTATTTTATACACTATACCTCCACTATCTCAATTAAACACTTTAAAACTGTTGGATCCTTTAAGGAGTGATAAGGCTTTTTATTATAAACCCAACCTCTACACCAGTCCTGATTTGAATCTGATAGTCTAAAATCAGAGTCCTCTACAAATAACACAGCATCCAACTTTGTTTCAAAAGTTAAAATTTTTGGATTAGTTTCCGTAGAATCTCCATCATAAACAAAAGCAGCGTCTGGTAAATATAATAGCTTATACATCTTCATACCTTTTAGGCTCTAATGTGTGTTTAGAAACTTTTTTAACTGTGGGATATATCGCACTGTCAAGAATAATCCCTTTTGGGTCTTCGTAAAATCTATGTGAGTTTATATGATTTCTTACTTCTCTGATATTATTAAACGTCAAAAGTTTATCAACTTCACCAACTCTTGTATGTCTCATAAGTCCGTATTTATCTCTGGAACTTTCATAAACAGAGCTTCTGTTATAAACTTCTGTCCCAGAAGGGAGATGAAGTAGAGTATAATACATGTTAAACCTCTATTATCTCAAATAAATAGTTTGGAAGGCGTTTTACTTTATTACGATAATTTGTATTTATAGGGTCATTTTTATTCTCTATAAATAATAGATTCTTTACATCCAAAGTTATAAAAAATGTATTATCATTTAAAACATTATAAGCTTTATCCAAAGTAGTGTAAGGGTTGATAGGTATCCAATACTCTTTAAACTGTAATATTTCTTTACAGCTATCAGGCAAATATATAATCTTATACACTATACCTCCACTGCCTCTAACAGATATTTAGGTATTACTCTTAAACCTGCGTCCGCAGGAGGACATTCTTTATTCTCTTGAAAGGGAGGAAATATCTCTTTCCCGGTCTCAAAAGAAGTATTTATGTAAAATGTATTATTTTCTATCGCTTGTTTAGCTTCTTCAAGAGATGGAAATAAAGCTGGGGACCATTTACCATTAAAATCATCTATTTGTTTGTAAGATACTACTTCATACAGTTCTGGGTAATAGAGTATAGTAAACATTAT
>WBZN01001732.1_pt1 | contig 12760 bp, 10 predicted proteins | sample 5204281 | NCBI WGS metagenome assembly WBZN01 (sample SAMN12344347, study PRJNA552823) | activated sludge metagenome | biome: Activated sludge suspended growth; feature: Nitrification reactor; material: Wastewater; isolation source: activated sludge from nitrification reactor of wastewater...
GATTTCAGAATTGGGATTGGCCGAACGGAACTACGAATTGACGAAAGATCTGTACGATGCCCAGGCCATGGCCCTGAAGGATCTCGAACATGCAGAGAACGATCTGAATCGCGAACGGGCCGAATTCAAGCAGGCCAAGGAGCGACTTCTGTCCCTGCGCGTGCCGGCCGCCGAACTCAGCAAACCGCTTGCGCAGCAACAGATCACGTCGCGCTTTGAACTTCGCAGCCCGTTGACGGGAACCGTCGTGGAGCGCAACGTCACGCCGGGACAAATCGTGGGGACGGCCTCGGACCAGCCGCTGTTCACCGTAGCCAACCTGGACCGGCTGCAGGTGGTGGCGGATGTGTATGAGCACGACCTTTCGGGAATCCGGGTCGGCGCCATCGCCTCCATGACGGTCGAGGCCTATCCGGGCATCGAATTCCCGGCCAAGATTGCCGTCATCGGGGATGTCGTGGATCCGGCCACCAGAACCATTAAAATTCGAGCGACCGTCCCGAACACCGATCGCCGCCTGAAGCCGGAAATGTTCGCGCGACTGATCGTCGCAGGACACACGATGCGCCCGAAGATTGTGATTCCCAAGCAGGCGGTACTCGAACGATCCGGCAAACAATGGATTGTCGTGCAGCTTGAGACGGGTGGGTTTGAGGAGCGAGCCGTCACCATCGACAGCGTGACCGATAATCAGGTGACGATTCGTGAGGGAGTCACCACCGGAGAACGCATCGTGCTCACCCCTTCGTCTATCAACCACCTTGCAGCGGGCGACACGTCAGCCGGCGGAGCATAGAGAACGGTGCGTGGGAATTCCGACCCGGCACGTCTCTTCTTTCTCTTGTAGACAATCACGAGAACCACGGCGCGAGCGGCGTTTCAGGATGGAAAGAACGAGGCGGAGGCGCCGCCGGCAGACATGTCCGGCATCGTGCTAGAGCGCGGCGACGAGAATCCGTACCAACCCGGAAAGATCTTCGGTATCCACCCCTGCAACCGTCCGGTTGGTCGTATTGGTATACGACGCTTCCACAGAAATCGTGGTCGGGTGACCATGAATCGGATCCAGGTGGAATGCAAACATCCCCCGTCCCACGATGCTTTCCGTCTCGATCAGTCCATCGCTCGACGTCGTGCTCGTATATCCCCCCATCGCGCTCACCAGCAACCGCCGACTCTGTTTGTAGAGTAAGGACATGGATGCCATCGGCGTCTGGATCCTCGCCCCGGACCAGCTCTGCGTTTCTGTGCGGTAGCTGAGGGTGGGGGCGAGGGTCAGGGTGTTGAACGGACGATAGGCCGCGACCAAGGTTTGGGCGAATGTGGTAGATTGGGCTCCCCCCCGCATCTCATCGTTCGTCAAAATATAGCTTGAGGAGAGTCTTGCGTTCCAGGTGAGGCCCGTATAGGCCAGGGCCGCTTCCATACTATTGCTCTGGCTGCGCTGGGGGGTCATTCCCGCGGGAGTGAAACTGCTCGCCAAGGTGCTGCGGGCATAGGTGAGACTGAGTTCCGGCCAGGCCGGCTTCACCAAGGCCACCCCGATACGATTCACGTTCTGTTGAATACGAGGCCGGTCGGGATCCAGGTCCACATTGTTCCAGGTTTGGCCGGACGAACTGCGAAGTTTGGCGATGCCCAGCCCCCATTCAGCCCACATTTCACGCACCGTCTGATCCGGTGAGTTGAAGAACGCCTTTCCCGCCGAACGATAATTGATGCCGTAGCGGACCGGTCCATTGGTGCCGGTCAGCGCCATGCGCACCATTCGCTTGGCCCCGTCATCGCGTTGGTCGATGCGGGAGGAGAGGCCCGCATCGTTGGTCGCATTGTTTGCCACTTCGCCTTCTGCCGTCAGGTGTCCTTTGAGCCAGGTGGAATTGGCGCCGACGCCTTTGGTCTGCGGCCGCTCCGAATCAGGAACCAGATCTTTGAGGCGTGTGGAGGTCGTCGGAGGAGCAAACGAGGTCGCTTGAAATGACGTATGCAAAACCGGGGAGGCGATGGAAAAGGGAATGGCCGACGTACCCGACTCGCGAGCGGTATCGCTGAACTGAATGCGTTGCAGCATGAGCTCCGACTGTTGCGCATCCTCTGCCTGAACGGTCAGTGGGAGGAGAAGTCCTAGAAAAACGACCCCGATGAAACGGCCGGTCGTCATAAAAAGAAGTCCGTCGAGGAGATGGCGTACAGCAGCATGAAATCAAGTGTAGCACTCGATTTTCCGCTTCCCGGACGGTAGACGACGTGCACCAAAACCGTCGGTGGACTGTTCCGGCCTGAACATTTGGGGGCACGGCGCGTGAGGAGAAATCAGCGTGAATGACGGGCGGTTCTAGCGCGAGGCAGCGGTGTCTTCGGTCGTCTCACGGATAGCCTTGTTCAAAATTGACACCATCCTGGTCAACTCCTGCGGCGTCACGGAGAGAGGAGGCACCAGTGCAATGACGTTGCCGAGCGGCCGCAGCAGGAGGCCCAGGACTCTGCACGCCTGGGCCACCCGATGGCCGATTCGAAGTTCAAGCGGATAGGGACGTTTCGTGTGACGATCTTCTACCAATTCAATCCCGACCATGAAACCGCATTGACGAATGTCGCCCACATGCGTCAAGTCGGCCAAGGGACGCAAGAGCCGGGCGAGCAGGCGAGACTTTTTCCGCACCTGCGGAAGCGTCTGTTCACGCCGGAAGATGTCGAGGTTGGCCAAAGCCACCGCGCAGCCCAGCGGGTTTCCGGTGTAGCTATGGCCATGAAAGAATGTTTTCCAATCTTCATAGCGCCCGAGAAAGGCGCGATAGATCTCCTCCGTCGTCAACGTCGCGGCCAGCGGCATATACCCGCCGGTCAACCCCTTGCTGATCGCCATCAGATCCGGAGTCACCCCCTCATGCTGGCAAGCGAACATCTTTCCGGTCCGTCCGAATCCGGTCGCCACTTCGTCGACAATCAGCAGCACATTGTGTCTGGTGCAGAGCTCGCGTACGCGTGCCAGATAGCCGGGCGGGGCCACCATCATGCCGGCTGCGGCCTGTACCAGCGGTTCGACGATCACCGCGGCCAGCTCACGGTGACGTGCCTTGAGGAGAGCTTCGAGCGGATCGATACAGGCCATTCGACAGGCGGGATAAGCGAGATTGAGCGGACACCGGTAACAGTAGGGCGGGTCGATCTGCCGGGTAGGAAACAGCAAGGGCTTGAACCGCGCATGAAACAGTTCAATGTTGCCCACGCTCACGGCGCCGACCGTGTCGCCATGGTACGCCATTTTCAAATGCGCGAAGGACTGTTTCAGTCCCGCCGTCGGCTGGATCTGCTGCCAGTATTGCACCGCCATCTTGAGCGCCACCTCAACCGCCGTCGAGCCGTTGTCGGAATAGAACACCCGCCGCAGGCCTTTCGGCGCAAGGCGAATGAGTTCCCGGGCCAGACGAATCGCCGGCGGGTTCGTGAGCCCGAGAAATGTGGAGTGCGCGATCTGCCGGAGCTGCGCCGTAAGCGCGCGATCCAGTACCGGATGCCGGTGTCCGTGGAGATTCACCCAGATGGAGGACGTTCCGTCGAGATATTTTCGTCCTTCCGTATCGATGAGATACGACCCTTTGCCCTGTTCGATGATCACGGGCGTCTCCTGTTCCCACTCCTGCATCTGCGTGAACGGATGCCAGAGATACGCATGGTCCCAGGCAGCGAGCGATTGGCATTTGGATGGACGTGTCATCTGATGATGCGGTATGGAGTAGTGAGTGCGCGGCAGGGAACTCTTCGATGCATGAAACGCCGCGTCGCGCGCGGATTATACCGGCGGGCGATTTCTTTGACAACGTTGGAGGCGGTCACTATAATGAACCGATTTTGGGGAACATGAGCCAGCATTTGCAAAGTCTCATCCGAAATTTCTCGATCATCGCCCATATCGATCACGGTAAATCGACCCTCGCCGACCGGCTCCTCGACGCAACTGGCGCAGTCACTGCCCGGGAAGCGAAAGAGCAGATCCTTGATGCGATGGACCTGGAGCGTGAGCGTGGTATCACGATCAAAGCGCACGCCGTGGCCATCCGCTATAAGGCTCAGGACGGGAAGACCTATTTGCTGCATTTGATCGATACGCCCGGTCACGTCGACTTTACGTACGAGGTGTCGCGCAGTCTCGCCGCCTGCGAGGGTTCGCTCCTGCTCGTCGACGCCACGCAAGGCGTCCAGGCCCAGACCATCGCCAACGTGAACCTGGCCATGGGCAATCATCACACCATCATCCCGGTCATCAACAAGATCGACCTCGCCAGCGCCGACGTCGAGGGCACGAAGCAACAAATTACCGACGTGCTGACATTGGATGCCACCGATGCCATGCTGGTCAGCGCCAAAGAAGGACTGGGCGTCCCTGAGGTGCTCGAGGCCATCGTCAAACGAATTCCGCCACCGTCCGGCGATCCGACTCGCCCGCTCAAGGCGCTGATTTTCGATTCCTGGTTCGACAATTATCAGGGTGTGATCGTGCTGACCCGTATCATCGACGGATCCGTCCGCCCGGGCATGAAAATCAAGGTGATGTCGAATGACCGGCTGTTCGAAGTCACGGAAGTCGGACAATTTACACCGAAACGAACCAAGGGCACGCAGCTCCTGACGGGAGAGGTCGGCTACCTCTGTGCCAACATGAAGGAAGTGGCCGACGTGAAGATCGGTGACACCTTAACCGACGCCGCACGACCCACCGACCAGCCGTTTCCGGGTTACAAGGAAGTCAAACCCCTTGTCTTTTGCGGGCTCTATTCGACGGACACCGCCCGCTACGAAGATCTACGGGATGCGCTCTTGAAATTGCGACTGAACGACTCGTCGTTTATCTACGAGCCGGAAACCTCCCTGGCCCTCGGATTCGGATTCCGGTGCGGGTTCCTCGGCCTGCTCCATATGGAAATCATTCAGGAACGACTGGAACGCGAATACGGGCTGACCCTCATCACGACCGCGCCGACCGTCATCTACCGGATCCTGACCACCAAAGGCGACGTCCTGGAACTGAACAACCCGGCGGAATTGCCCGAGCCGAGTTCGATCGCCTCGTTCGAAGAACCGTTTATCCTGGCCACACTCATTGCACCGGAACGGTATCTGGGCACATTGCTGCAATTGTGTCAGGAGCGTCGCGGCATCCAGCGAAGCATTCATTATCTGGATCCCACCCGCGTGGTCATCGCGTATGAGTTGCCGCTCAATGAAGTCATCCTGGATTTCTACGACAAACTCAAATCGAAAACGCAGGGCTATGCGTCGCTGGACTACGAACTGCTGGGGTATCGTGAGTCCGAACTGGTGCGACTGGACATTCTGCTCAACGGCGAGCCTGTGGATGCGCTGTCGTTCATCACGCATAAGGAACGGGCCTATCAGCGTGGACGCCAGGTCGCCGAGAAAATGAAAGAGCTCATTCCTAAACAGATGTTCGAAATCGCCATTCAAGCGGCCATCGGCAACAAGATCATCGCCCGTGAGACTATCGGCGCCATCAAGAAAAATGTCACGGCCAAGTGTTACGGCGGCGACATTTCCCGCAAGCGCAAATTGTGGGATAAGCAGAAGGAAGGCAAGAAACGCATGAAAGCGGTGGGACGAGTGGAAGTACCGCAAGAGGCGTTTCTGGCCATCCTGAAGGTGGGCGAGGAATGAGCATAGACCCCAATGCACGCCCTGATGAAGTTCCCTCAACGACCGGACAGGGGACGCCTCCCGCGCCCTCGAACGCAGCGACCGGCGAATCTCGCATGGTGACCGCCGACCAGCCGACCCACAAGTCGATCCTGCGAGAATATACAGAAGCGATCATCATCGCCATGTTGCTCGCCTTCGCCATTCGTGTCTTCGTAGTCCAGGCATTCAAGATTCCCTCCGGCTCGATGATTCCTACTCTCCTGGTCGGCGATCATATTCTGGTCAGCAAGTTGTCCTATGGGTTGCAGTGGCCGACCGACTGCAAGTTTCAACCGGGCTTTCCGCCGGTCACCTGTTATTCCTCCCGGACACTCATCCCGTTCGGTTCGATCCAACGCGGCGATATCATCGTGTTTCGATTCCCTGAAGACGAAGACAAGGACTTCATCAAACGGGTGATCGGGCTGCCCGGCGACACCATTCAGGTGCGGAACAAAGTGGTGCATATCAACGGCAAACCGTTTGACGACCATGCCTTCACCCAGCACACCGATCCGCCCGTGCATGACGGGCACATCAGCCCGCGGGATAATTTCGGCCCGGTGACGGTGCCGGAAGACGCCTACTTCGTCATGGGAGACAACCGGGATCACAGTCTCGACAGTCGTTTCTGGGGCTACGTGCGCACGGAAAAAGTGCGCGGCAAAGCATTTCGCATTTACTGGTCGTGGAGCGGCCAAGGATCGTGGACGGAATGGGTACGATGGGAAAGGTTAGGAAAAGCCATCCAGTAGGGCGATCCGGTCATGCCGGAACGACGAGCGGACAGCCGGGTGAGGACGTGACGGTCGATCAGGCCGCGCTCGCTGCCTATATCCAGCGCTTCTCCCGGGCCAGCGTGCTGGTCATCGGGGACTTGATTCTCGATCACTATGTCTGGGGACGCGTGAGCCGGATTTCTCCGGAAGCGCCGGTGCCGGTCGTGCACGTCGAGTCGGAATCCCTCAAATTAGGCGGCGCCGCGAACGTCTTTAACAACATTCTGGCGCTCGGCGGTCAAGCGGATATCTGCGGCGTGATCGGGGCGGATGAAAGCGGACGGCTGCTCCTGAAGGAATTGGGAGGGCTCCGGCAGGGACGGGGCGGGGTCGTGATCGATCAAAGCCGGCCGACGACGAGAAAATCCCGCGTCGTCGCACACAATCAGCAGATTGTCCGGTATGACGTTGAACGTCGCACGGAACTCTCGGCCCTACTCCAACGTCGTATTCTTCGATATGTCGAATCGCGCCTGAAGGAACTTTCGTGCCTGGTGGTGTCGGACTACGCCAAGGGTGTGGTCACGGCTTCGCTCATGACGGAGTTGACTCGCCTGGCGGGACAGCGCAAGATTCCCATCGTCGTCGATCCCAAGGTGGAACATTTCAGCTATTACAAGGGCGTGACCGTCGTCACCCCCAACCACCTCGAGGCCACCCAAGCCGCGGGTGTGCAAGGGGATGATGACAAGACGATTAATAAGGCGGGCATGATCCTTCGCCAACGATTGGGATGTCAGACCGTATTAGTGACAAGAGGCGAGCGGGGCATGAGCGTCTACCAGGGCCATGGCGACCATTGGCATATCCCCACGCGCGCCCGACAGGTCTATGACGTGACCGGTGCCGGGGACACGGTCGTCGGCACTCTGGCTCTCGCGCTCTCGACCGGCGCCAGCATGCGGGAAGCGGCCGTGCTCGCCAATCAGGCCGCCGGTGTGGTTGTCGGTATGATCGGCACCGCCACGGTCACCGCCGCGCAACTCACGGATGCTCTGGGGCAGAGCTGACGTGAAACGTTCGGTCACGGTCGTCATTCCGGCCCGATACGGGTCTTCCCGGTTTCCCGGCAAGCCCCTGGTGGACCTGATGGGCAAGCCGATGATCCAGCATGTGTACGAGCAGGCCAAGGCCTGCCGCGTAGTGGATGACGTGCTGGTTGCCACGGACGACGACCGTATCAAGAGGGTAGTCGAACGATTCGGAGGCCAGGTCCTCATGATGACGCAGCCCTATCGTACCGGCACCGACCGCGTAGCGGCCGTCGCCGCCACGGGTGGCAGCGATTGTTACGTAGACCTGCAGGGGGATGAAATTCTGCTGCATCCCGACCTGATCACGGACCTGGTCGAACCATTCCTGGCCAGTGACGCGCCGATGGGCACCCTGAAACGGCGGATTGACTCCGACCAGGACCTGCAGAACCCCGGAGTGGTCAAAGTCACGACCGACCGGGAGGGCAATGCCCTCTACTTTTCACGGGCGCCGATCCCGTTGGTACGCGACGATCCGAAACGGTCGGCCGTACCGGGATTACATTTCATTCATCTGGGTCTGTATATCTATACGCGCGAGACCCTCGCGAGCCTGACGGCATTACCGACCGGAATTCTGGAAGAGGCGGAAAAACTCGAACAGTTGCGCGCACTGGAGAACGGAATCCGGATTCGCGTATGGGAAACCTCCCAGATGTCCTTACGCATCGATAGCCCCGAGGACGTGCCCGTGGCCTTGGCACAACTTCGCGCCCATACCACCGACCTCGGGATGACTCAACCATGACCATAAGCCGCATTCACAAGAAGGTGCCACGATGAGCAAGCTGATCTTTGTGACCGGGGGTGTCGTGTCGTCGCTCGGAAAGGGCCTGGCTTCCGCGTCCATCGGCAATCTGCTCGAAAGCCGCGGGTTGAAGATCACCTTTCTGAAGCTCGACCCGTACATCAACGTCGATCCCGGCACCATGAACCCCTACCAGCACGGCGAGGTGTATGTCACGGAAGACGGGGCCGAGACCGATTTGGACCTGGGGCATTACGAACGCTACACCTCTCTCACCCTGACGCGCGAGAACAACTACACGACCGGCCGCATTTATCACTCGGTCATCACGAAGGAACGGCGCGGAGATTATCTGGGCGGAACGGTACAAGTGGTTCCGCATGTGACCGACGAGATCAAACAATGTATCATGCGGACCTCCCAAGGCATGGACGTGACGATCGTGGAGATCGGCGGTACGGTCGGCGACATCGAAAGCCTGCCGTTCCTGGAAGCCATTCGGCAGATTCCTTACGACGTCGGGCGCGACAACGTCTTGTATGTGCACCTGACGCTTGTCCCGTACATCGGCGCCGCCGGCGAGTTGAAAACCAAACCAACCCAGCATTCCGTCAACAAGCTGCGCGAAATCGGTATTCAGCCGAACATTCTGCTGTGCCGCACGGATCGATACCTTCCGCCGGAGCTCAAAGCCAAAATCGCCATGTTTTGTAACGTGGAGAAGGATGCGGTCATCACGGCCAAGGATGTCGAGACTATCTACGAAGTGCCGATCGTATTCCGCAAAGAGGGGTTGGATGAACTGATCGTGCGGCAGCTGAAGCTGGAAACCGGCCCGCCCAATCTGCGCGAATGGGACGCGATGGTGCAGAAGATCAAGCATCCCAAACACGAAGTCTCGATCGCGCTCGTCGGAAAATATGCCGGGCTGAAGGAATGTTACAAGAGTCTGGCGGAGGCCCTGGTGCACGGCGGGATCGACCACGAGACCCGCGTGAACGTCACCTGGATCGAATCCGAAGACGTGGAACGGCAGGGGACGGAGCGAATCCTGCGAGAGGCCGACGGCATTCTCATTCCCGGCGGGTTCGGCTCACGCGGGATTGAAGGGAAGATTGTCACGATTCAGTATGCGCGGGAACATCAGATTCCATTTCTCGGCCTCTGTCTGGGCATGCAATGCGCCACGATTGAGTTTGCACGCAACGTCGCCGGACTCACCGGCGCCAACAGCGCGGAATTCGATGCGCAATCGCCGCATCCGGTCATCCATCTCATGTCCGACCAACAGTCGGTCAACGACAAGGGCGGTACGATGCGGCTCGGAGCCTATGCCTGCAAGTTGGGCGAAGGCACGTTAGCGCAAAAAACGTATGGCGTGAACGAGGTGCGGGAACGGCATCGTCATCGTTATGAGTTCAACAACGCCTATCGCGAGCAATTGACCGCCAAGGGGTTGATTCTGAGCGGCCTGTCACCCGACGGCCGCCTGGTTGAAATCGTCGAACTCCAGAACCACCCCTGGTTCCTGGCCACACAGTTTCATCCTGAGTACAAGTCACGGCCGCATCACCCGCACCCCTTGTTTAGCGGATTTGTAGGGGCGGCGTTGCGTCGCAAATGCGGTCACTAAATAAGGGATGCTGAAACTGCCTTTCATCGGCGTTCTCGACTCGGCACAATCCTCAACGTAGCTCCGCTACGCCTGCGGTTCTGCCTCGTCTGCGGCCTTGCTGAAAGAACAGTTTGAGCATCCCCTGACCACACAAATCATCTGGAGACTATGGCGTACGAAGTGGATTTGGGACAGTTTAAGATCGGGGCGGGGCATCGGCCGTTTTTGATCGCGGGCCCCTGCGTGATTGAGAGCGAGCAGCTCGCCATGGACACGGCGGGACGTATTGCGGAGATCACCAAGTCGCTTGGCATGCCCTATGTGTTCAAGTCATCCTTCGATAAGGCCAATCGCACTTCCATCACATCGTTTCGCGGGCCGGGGTTGGAGAAGGGCCTCGCTGTGCTCGCCAAGGTCAGGCAGCAAATCGGCGTCCCCATCCTCACTGATGTACATACGGAAGAGCAGGCCACAGAAGCCGGCCGCGTGGTGGACATTCTGCAGATTCCTGCTTTTCTTTGCCGTCAGACCGATCTCTTAGTTGCGGCCGCCAAGACCGGCAAAGTCGTCAACATCAAGAAGGGACAATTCCTGTCGCCGCTGGAAATGGGCAACGCCGTCAAGAAAGTGGAAGATGCCGGCAATCGCCGCATCGTGCTAACGGAGCGGGGCTCCTCCTTCGGCTACAATAATCTCGTCGTGGACATGCGCTCCTTTCCCATCATGCGCCGGTTCGGCTATCCGGTGGTCTTCGACGCGACCCACAGCGTGCAACTTCCCGGCGGAGGCGGCACGAAATCCAGCGGTCAGCGCGAATTCGTGGAACCATTGGCCTGTGCAGCGGCAGGCGCCGGCTGCGACGGATTCTTCATGGAAGTGCACCCGGATCCTGATTCCGCCTTGTCCGATGGACCGAACATGGTCCCGCTTCACGCACTTCATTCACTCCTTGAACGGGTACTACGTATATGGGACGCAGCCGAAAAATAACCGGGTCCGCAACATCACCCACACCCAAGCGTCTCGCTCGACGCCCTCAACAGGATGCCAGCGTGCTGGAGGGGCGACGTGTCTTGGAGATCGAAGCGCGAGCCGTACAGGACTTGATGGCTCGCCTCGACGACCGGTTCGCCTCGGCCGTCAACGTTCTCTATGAATGCCAGGGCAAGGTGGTCATTTCCGGTATGGGCAAGTCCGGACTGATCGGTCAGAAAATCGCGGCGACATTGGCCAGCACCGGCACCCCTTCCTTCTTCCTGCATCCGGCGGAAGGCGTCCATGGCGACCTCGGCATGCTGGCTCGACGGGATGTGTTGATCGCCATCTCCAATAGCGGCGAGACACAGGAAGTCCTCCAATTGCTGCCCTTCGTGAAGCGCATGAACATTCCGGTCGTGGGAATGACGGGAAAAATGGCCTCGACGCTGGCGAAAAACAGCGATGTCACATTGGATGTATCCGTCAATGAGGAAGCCTGTCCCTTGGGCCTGGCCCCGACCGCCAGCACGACCGCGACCATCGCCATGGGTGATGCCCTCGCGGTTGCGCTACTGCAAAAGCGCGGCTTCAAACAGGACGATTTTGCGCAGTTCCATCCCGGCGGCAGCCTCGGGCGGCGACTGCTCGTCAAGGTCCGCGACCTCATGCAGCATGGTGACCACCTGCCTCGCGTCCGCGCCGACGTGTCGGGCGCGGACACGATCCTGGAGATGACCTCGAAAAAACTCGGGCTGACGACGGTGGTGAACACGAAGGGGACCCTCTACGGAATCGTGACCGACGGCGACTTGCGCCGCTTCATCCAGACCGGCGGAGACTTCAGTAAAGTCACGGCCGGCGACCTGGCCAGCCATCATCCAAAGACCATCGGACCGGACGAACTGGCCACAACCGCCGTCGCGCTGATGGAACGATTTTCCATCACGGCGCTGGTGGTCATCGAACCGCCGAATCGCCTGGCCGGAGTCATCCACTTGCATGACCTGTTGAAACACGGCATTGTATAGAAATCTTCAAGGACTCCGAGCGAAGCGACCATGGGAGAGAGCTGGAAAGAAGCGGGGCTGGTACTGATGCGGTCGGCAGGGCAGGAAAGTAACATTAATCTGCCCAACGTGTTGACGCTCGTCCGGATTCTCTTGATCCCGGTCTTCGTCATGCTGCTGATCGACCCTACGCCGGATCGCGCCTTGGCCGCGGCCATCGTGTTCGTCGTGGCGGCCGTCACGGACCTGCTGGACGGCTACGTGGCCAGAAAAACCGGCCAGATCACGAAACTCGGACGACTCTTAGACCCGATTGCCGACAAGCTGCTCGTATTGTCCGCTTTGATCCTACTCGTGCAGGTCGATCGAGTGAGTGCGCTGGTGGCGATTCTGATCATTGCGCGGGAAGTGGCCGTCACCGGCCTGCGAGCGATCGCCGCTTCTGAAGGATTGATCATGTCCGCCGAAGTCACGGGTAAATACAAAATGGCGCTGCAGGTCATCGCGATCGTTCTCCTGGTGCTTGAGGGCACCGTCGTAGAGACAATCGGCAACCTGCATCTCGCCGGCATCGTCACTCTATACCTCTCTCTCATCCTAGGCTATGTGTCAGGCGCACAATATGTCTGGAGCTTCTGGCGTCAAGTCGGGGCAAAAGGTCTATAGCCGGACAACCAGGCGGCGGGCATCCGGCGATCCGGTCAATCATTGATGGACAATCCCTGGCTCATCGGTTTCCTTATCCTCTTCGGGTATCTCATCGGATCGATTCCTTTTGGGGTCGTCGTGTCACGCCTTTTAGGTGCCGTCGATCCGCGAACCGCCGGCAGTAAGAATGTCGGCTTCACCAATGTCCTGCGTGTGAGCGGGAAAAAAGCGGGCATCCTCACCCTGCTCGGGGACAT
>WBZN01001733.1_pt1 | contig 12759 bp, 12 predicted proteins | sample 5204281 | NCBI WGS metagenome assembly WBZN01 (sample SAMN12344347, study PRJNA552823) | activated sludge metagenome | biome: Activated sludge suspended growth; feature: Nitrification reactor; material: Wastewater; isolation source: activated sludge from nitrification reactor of wastewater...
ATTATTCCAAATAATGGAAGAGGTTGGCGATCCTTGAGCGTTCTCAAGGCCTCTCAAGACCCATCAACGCCATGATCCGGTCCACCGCCAGTGTGGGCAACATGGTTCCCGCTCCTACGGCCTGCTCGATGCCAGTCAGTTCGGCAGCCACGCGGGGGTTGGATTTGAGCGCGCCCATCAGCCGGTCTTCCAGCATATCGCGCATCCATGCGACGGCTTGGGCGCGCCTGCGCGCCTGGAATTCCCCCGTGGCGGTCATTTTCTCGCGGTGTTCCAATATCTTGGACCAGAGCGCTTCAAGTCCCTTATTTTCCCGTCCCGAGATGGTGACAACGGGCGGGAACCAGGTTGCCCCGTGCGGCGTGAAGATCTGGAGGGCGGCGCGGTAATCGGCTGCCGCGCTCTCGGCGCGCTTGATGTTATCGCCATCGGCCTTGTTGATGGCAATCATGTCGGCCAGTTCGATGATGCCCTTCTTGATGCCCTGCAGGTCATCGCCGCCACCCGCAAGGAGCAGAACCAGAAAGAAATCCACCATATCGGCGAGTGCAACCTCGCTTTGACCGACCCCCACCGTCTCGACGATCACCACGTCAAATCCGGCGGCTTCGACGAGAGCCATCGTTTCGCGCGTCCGCCGCGTCACACCGCCAAGAGTGCCGGATGATGGAGAGGGGCGGATAAAGGCGTTCTTCTCCTGCGCCAGAGCGTTCATGCGCGTCTTATCCCCCAGGATCGACCCGCCCGTGCGCTTGGATGTCGGATCAATGGCAAGAACTGCGACCTTCAGCCCGGCCGTGATCAGGTTCATGCCGAGCTGGTCGATCGTGGTGGATTTGCCGACGCCGGGTACGCCCGTGATGCCAAGCCTGACCGCGTTCCCTGTCTTGGGCAGCAAGGCCTGCAATACGGCCTGAGCCAGCCGGCTATGCTCGGGGTTGGAACTTTCCACAAGCGTGATGGCGCGGGCCAGCATAGTGCGGTCGCCGGCGCAAACTCCCGCTACGTAATCTTCTACCGGGATGCGACGGGCGGGAGAGGCGTGGGTCATGAGAATATACGGCTCGTCTCAAGGCTTTGTGATTGCGTTTTGCGGCGGACCTTGGGGACAAACGGCTTTGTTCGCAAGCCGTGATTTCGCCGCTCAGGTACATCATTAGAGCCACGCGCGGCTGGCCGTGGTATGCACAAGACCCCGAGTTTTTCGGGGTTGCGCGGCTATTATGGTCCACCACATTGCGGGTCCGCGGGATTGCAGGGGAAAACAAATGAAACGGCTGTCTCGGTTTGCACTGGCACTCGCGCTGCTGATACCGGCCGCGGGTCTTGTTACGGGTTGCGGCCAGCAGGACTCAAAGCAGCAGCGGTCGGCGGAGGATGACGCGCGCGGGGCCCCGGAGGCGAGCGCACCGCCCTCTGGCGAGGACAGTCGTGCCGACCAGTATGAGAGCCAGAGCTATGCAAAGAAGCACGCCAAGGAGAAATCCGCCGCCCCCGAAACGGAGTCTGGAGAGACGGATGGTGCCGTCCCGCCCGTGACCGAAGCACCACCGCCCGAGACCGAGAGCGCCGCACCGGGCGATGTGCCGGCCGCAGGTTATGAGCCTGAAATCGCCGAGCCTGCTCCCGCACCCGCAGCACCAGCGCCGCCTGAAGTGGCGGCTCCCGAGCCAGTTGCCCCAAGTCCGGCCGCCCCACGTGCGTCTGAGCCTGACCTCAAACCGGGGGAAGGGCTAGGCTCGGCCGATACCGGCGAGGGCGGCGGCGGTACCGGCAACGCGCGCGGCCTTGGTGACCTCGAATCCAGTGAGGCGACGACGGAGGCCGCGCCTCCGCCACCACCTCCGCCGCCTCCGGCCGCGGATCCAACGTTTGACGTCGTCCCCGTCTTCTACGGCACCGACCGCGCCGTTGAGCCCGACCCCAAGCGCCTGCAGTTCGGGGCCGAACGCGGCCACAGGCTGCAACTCGGCCGTGCGCTCGTTACGGTGCCGACGGCCCACAAAGTACCCGCCATCGAGCGGCCCTGGGTGATCGAGATCCCGTATTTCAAGGTCAAGATCTACGAAGAGAAGGAAGACACCGCCAAGCACTTCACGCTCCAGGAGATCAGCGCGCTGACCAAGGAGCAGATGCTCGCGCTCGTCAAAGAGCGGCTGGCGAAGTCGGCGAACTTCAAGGACCACGCCTTTGTTTTCGTGCATGGCTTCAACACGTCGTTCGACTACGCGCTTTATCGCACGGCGCAGATTGCCTACGACCTGAAGTTCGACGGCGCGCCCTTCGTTTATAGCTGGCCCTCCGGCGGAAAGGTCGCCAGCTACACTTATGATCGCGGCAGCGCCGAGCAGGCCGAGCCGCACCTTGCGGAGTTTCTCGACATCGTCGTCAAGGAAAGCGGCGCGAAATCGATCAGCCTCATCGCGCACTCCATGGGGAATGAATTGCTGTTGCGCGTGCTGGAGCGCCTGAGGCCGAGCGCGCCGGAAGGCGTGACAATCAGCCAGGTCATCCTGGCCGCGCCGGACGTCGACCGTGATAAGTTCATGAACATCGCACGCGAGATCACCGACTTCGCCAAGGGCGTAACGCTCTATGCCGCCTCCAACGACAGGGCGCTGGGTTACTCGGCGCGGTTCTGGGGCGGCGTGCCGCGCGCGGGCGATGTACCTTCAACGGGACCGTTGATCGTTCCTGGTGTCGATACCATCGATGTGAGCGAGGTCTCCACCGACAGTCTCGGCCTGAACCACTCGGGTTATGCGGAAAACAACGCCTTGTTGAATGACATCAAGCTTTTGCTGCAGACGGGCGAGCGCCCGCCGGACAAGCGCATTCCGATCCTTCAGCACATGACGACCTCTGCGGGCGGCGAATATTGGCGCTATCCGTCGGCAAAGTAGATCCACTCCGGAGCCCTCAACCGTTTCTAAACACCTGTCCAATAATGTGACACCCGGAGAGTTTGCTTCGGGGCTTGGTTATGGCGTTGCGCATTGGACTTGTGGGACTTGCATTTGCGTCTGCGGTGGCAGGCGTTGGGCTCGTGGACGTGCGACCGGCACACGCGGATGAGGCCTTCCTGTGCGGGCCTGACACTGTGGTCTACGTCAAGCCTGCGGAACTTGAGCTGAAGAAGCGGACCGATCCCTGCATCGCGGCCTATTACGGTCTCCAGGTCGAGCCCAAGACGCCCACCAAGCAACCTGAGAAGACGGCGGAACGCGGCAGCGCTCCACAGGCCGCGCCTGTCGAAGAGGCCCGCCGTGGCGCGCCGGGAGCCTCCAATCCGGTTGAGTTCAAACGTCTGCCAGCGCCCGAGCACGACGCTCCCGTCCGCACTGTCGAGGAGCGTTCGGCTTCGCTGTCGCCTCCTGTTCCCGCTCCTGGCACGGACTACAGGAACGTTCGCGTGCTCAACGCCTCCTCGCCCAGCGAGGAATGGTACCGGCACCTGCGTTGACATTCCCCTCCCGTTTTTAGCTTTGCCGACCGGCTTAATTTTCGATTTTCTTTGATGGAACGATAATGCGTGTGCTTGGCAGACACTTGCTCTTGATCTTGCTCATGATTGCCGCGCGGTATGCGCCTTTGGAGCGGGCCGGCGAACTCTTCCTGACACGGAAAAGTCATGCTCCCCTCGTTGTGACCGGATCGGTGGACGTGCCGCAGTCTGCATCCCGAAGACAGGCAGACGATAAAATGAAGGAGGTGGCTCGCAGCCAGATCGAGGTGATCCTGGCTGGTACTCAGGAGATCCCCGAAGGCAAGGCCGGTCCTCGTCCAGAGCCGCAATTCAGAGCCCGTGGCGTCAGCAGGCGCGACCGTTCCGGCAGGTCTGACGAAATCATGATAGGTGGAACAGGTCTTTTGGTTGACGACGCAGCCGCGCGTTCGCCTCATCCGCTCGCCATCGCCAATCCCGAAAGCTTTGTCGTGATTTGCGAGGCGGGATGCCGTCCCGGCAGCGATCAGATCGTCTACAAGATCTCCAAGACGAGTTCGGCGGCGGACGCCATTGCAAAGCGCCGGCTCGAGGTTACGGCTGCGGCGGCCGGGATCGCCAGCGCCGGCGATGCGGCTGTCTGTGTGGCGGGATGCTACCGAGACGAGCCCGCGAGGCGGCAGCATGCACGCCTCGACATCGGACCCTCTCAATCAATACCGGCGGCAAAGCTTGCCGCTGCTTCCGCCCCAAAGACCGCGCCATCGCAAGACGATCTGCGCCTTGGGGCACAGGTCTATCAGGTCATCGCCGGGGCAGTGCAGCGCCCCACGCCCCGCGGTTTCGTTCGGCTGCCTGCCGAAGTGGTTGCCGTTGCGACGGCTGCGCTCGATACGCGGCGCGCTGGCGATGCGGCGTCTGCTGGCGCAACGCAGGCCGCATCTTACGACAGCATGTCTAAAGAGGCTCTCGGTATGCGCCATCTCATCAGCCAGGAAACGCATGTGCGTGCCCTCAAGAAGCGGGTCGGCGCCCTTGCCGCGCTCTCGCGGCGGTTGAGTACGACGGTTTCCACGCTCCAGCGAACACCCCTCACGCCTCTCAATCAGCGGGCGCACATGCAGGCTTGGCTGACGGCGACGGCGCGTTACGCCCGCTCACGCCCTGCAAGCGTGCGCGTCCTGGCGCAACTCGATCAGCCGTAAACCGCTTGTTAAGTGTGTTTGCGTATCTGTCGTATCAGATCAGTTCAGCGTCGAAGGTTTCAGTCATGCGTCGATCTACCTTGCTCCTGTGGAGCTGCATCGCACTTTCCAGCGCTTCCCTCGCACCAATGTGGTATGCGGCTGGCGCGATTGCTGCCGGAACGGACCTTTCAACCGGACCTGAAGACGGCGCAGAAGATGATTTTCCCGCATCCAGCCGTCTCGTGCGCGATCTCATCTCAGCACGTCCCAACGAGGATCTGGTTATTTGCATTGCAGGTTGCAGGCCCGGCGCCGATCGGGTGATTTTCGCCCAGCCCGCTGATCCGATGGCCAAGCGCACGAACGTCGCTGCTCAGCCCGTTGCAGTACCCGCCGCCAGCGAACCGGTCGCAGATAAAAAGGACGATGCTCCGGCACCGGCCCCAGCTGACGCGACGACATCTCAGTCCAGCGAGCCGGCGGTCGAAAGCGAGCCCGCTGCAGACGCCGCCGAGACAAAGCCCGCTGAGCCGGAAACGCACATGGAGCCGACAGCGGCCGAACCCGAGCCAAGCCACGACAGCACCGATGAATCCGATACGGAGACACGTTCGGACGAGTCTCCGGATGATGCGGATCAAGCGCGCGAACATTACCACGAGGCGGAGCCGGACCCGCCGTCGAGCGAACGTTCGGAATAATCGCGCACTAAGCCCTGACAGCTACTCAGGGCAAGATAAGATTGAATGTGCATGAGGCGCCGTCGGGCGCCTCACTGCGTTTGAATGAGCTTCATCACATCGGCGTACGAGGAGACCTTGTAAACGAGCCCGTTCTTGATGAAGTATTCCCATTCGAGCTTGTCGGATTGGGCGAGATCTTCCGGCGTCACCGAGAACAATTCGTCGCTCAGCACATCGCGGGTGTTGATGGCCGTCGTTTTGGCTTCGTCCCCAAGGTACTGCCAGGTTCCCGGCGGAGGCAGCCGGCTCTCGGCCTCTTTGTGGAAGACGACTTCACGCAGAGCCTCCGGTGGCAGCTCGCCGCGCTTTATGGCTTCGATCGCCATCTCCACGAAGCCGATCTGCACCAGCCCCGAGCAGATGTACTCGTTGGGCGGCTGCCAGTCGTTCTCGCGATAGACTTCGACTGTTTTCTCCTTGGTGCGCACCTTCGACTGCACGCCGAACCAAATGTTGCGCGCGACCTGTAGAATGGCGAAGAAATCGTAACGCGCCTTGATCTTGTCGAGCAGTAACCCGCGCACGCGCGATTGCCGCGGAGCGGTGAACCAATCCTTGCGCAGCCGCTTGATGGCGACGAACGTGCTCTTGTTTTCCGTGTACTCGGTGAATTGTGTGAGATCGACACCGCCCGTTCCCGACTCGATGACGAACGTGCCGGAGATGCCGGAGTCGAATTGCGGGCCTGTGAACACGAGCGCGGCGTGGGAGAACGGCGAGTCGGTTGCCCAGCGTATGATTGCGGCGGTTACGTCTCCGGTTCGTCGCGTCAGGACGACGTCGGCACGATCGAGATAGTGGCCTTCCAGGAAGGTGGCGACATCTTTCGGCCATTTGTCATCGAAGGCCTTTGCCGTTTGCGCGGCCTGGATATCGGCCTCGGGGGCGGACGGTTTGTTGAGTGCGCTGGAATGCTGAGCCAGCACCAAAGACAGCGCAAACGCCGCCGCCAAGGACACGATTGCCGGTCGCTTCATGGTGTAGTCCCCCCTTCTACGCATGATGATTCCGCGAGGCCCCCACGGCATGGCGCGATTATGCCCAAAAGCTCTTCAGGGGAAAGAGAGGACGCGAGCATGATGCCGAACCGGCATGGGGGGCCGTTGTTTTTGGGCTTTGGCGTGGCCGCCCGGCACCGTGCGGGGCTAGCCGATCCGGCTGTGTGCGTCCGGCGCGTTTCCTTAGCCGCGACGGAAATCTCACTGGCTCCCGTTTCACCCATCGATGGCGGCGGGGCAGCTCCCCCTTTAAGCCCCGCGCCCAGCTAAGGAGATGACACGAATGATGAAGATTTCTCGCGGCGCGCTCGCCGCCCTTGCCGCCGCGGTGGCGATTCCGGCGACGGTTGCTATTGCACGCGGCTATGATCACGGCGGCTGGCAACGCATGAGCCCGGAAACGCGTGAGCGCCTGGAGGATGGCCGCCTCGCGATGGCCAAGACGGCTCTCAAGCTCAATGCTGACCAGGAGAAGCTTTGGTCCGCCGTTGAGACGGAAGTGCGCGCCGGTTTCAAAGCGCGCGAAGCGCGGCGTGCCGAGCGCGAGAAGATGCGTGAGGAATGGCGCAAGTCGCGTGAGGACGACAAGGATTCCAAGACACCGCGCACCGATTTAAGCGAGCGCTTTGACAAGATAAGCGAGAGCATGACGGAGCGCGCCGAGCGCATGAAGGCCTTCGCCGCCGCGTTCAAGCCGTTCTATGCCTCGCTCTCGGATGAGCAGAAAGACGTGCTGCGCCCTCTCATGCACGATTTGATGCGCGGCGAGCGCGGGCATGGCGGCAAGCATTGGGGCCACGGCCGCGGTCACGGCGGTTGGGGTAACCATGGCCCGCGCTTTGGCGATCGCTTCGAAGGCCGCCGTTCTGAGCGTTCGGAGGAGCGCCGGGGTGGCGGTTCCATGGACGACGACAAGGGCCCGCAGACCGAGCAGCTTATGCCTGACGATGACGAGGGTCCCGCCGACAACCTCTAATTCTTGGAATTCGCAGTTCCACGGGTTGCGGGATTGCGGGACTGCGGGAAGATGCGGGCCAGGAGAAATCCTGGCCCGTGTTTTTTGTGTTTGCCAAGCGAAAACGCCGGCCCAAATGGACCGGCGTTTTTTAGTTTTGTATCGAAGGAGCTGTCTTTAGGCCGCGCTGGTATCGTCGGCTGGACGGCTGCGGCGGCGCGGTTGCGATCCGCTAAGGAAATTCGGCGGACGTTGGCCATTCCAACGTTGCTCGTTGCCGCCTTTCTTGTGGCCCTCTCCATGACCGTCGTGGCGATGCGGGTCTTTGCGGCCGGCGTGCATCTCCTGGCGGGGCTTTGCCTCGCCATTGTGTGGCTTGCGTGGCGCGTGACTGCTGCCGCGTGCGCCTGCACGGTGCTGTTCGGGGTGACGACTGTCATCGCGGTGTCCGTCGTGGGAACGGTGATGCCCGCCGCGATGCCCCTCGCCGGTGCCGTGCCGGGGATGCTGGCGTTCGTCCGGCCGTCGATGCGCCTCGTGCTTCTCAGGCCGTGTCTCCTGGCGTTGGCTGTCGGCGCCGTCGCGCTGGTCGCGTCCAAAGCCATGCGGGCGTTCGGGGCGCGGATGCGCCGCTGGCCCACGATCGGCGGGCCTTTTGCGGCCTTCGTGGCGCGGCTGCGCCGTTGCGCCGCGTTCGCGCCGGGGCTCGCCATCGCGTTCACCGCGAGGAGAGCGATCCTCGCCCTGTCTGGTGCGGGCGGCCCGGTGATCGCGTGGGTGATCGTGAGATTGATCCCGGCCACGCTCGCGGCCACGGTGCGGGCCGCCGCGATGGCCTGCGCCCTCACCGGCGTTGCGGCGGTGGTGGCCGTTGGCGTCCTCGCTCCGGCGCGGTGCGGGAGCAACGGTTTCTCCGCCAACATCGTCGATCAATTCAATCGGCTGCTTCATGAGCTTTTCGATGGCTTTGATCTCGCCTTTTTCGGAAGGATCGCACAGTGAGATCGCGGTGCCGCTTGCTCCCTTGCGCGCGGTTCGCCCGATGCGGTGAACGTAAGTCTCGGGCTCGATGGGCATGTCGAAGTTGATGACGTGTGTCACATCAGATACGTCGATGCCGCGCGCGGCGATGTCCGTCGCCACCAGCACGCGGACGTGTCCGGCGGAGAAGTCGCTAAGCGCGCGCTGGCGTGCATTCTGGGCTTTGTTGCCGTGAATGGCGGCAGCACCAATGCCGGCCATGCCGAGACGATCCGCGACGCGATCGGCGCCGCGCTTGGTGCGCGTGAAGACGATGACGCGCGATACAGTTTCGTCCTTCAGGATGGTGTGCAGGCGGCTCTGTTTTTCGGGCGCGCGCACGATCATCACCTTCTGCTCGATACGGTCGACGACGATCTGCTTGGAGCTCAAGTCGATGCGGTAAGGATCGGTCAGCAGCTCGTAGGCCAAGCTGCGAATTTCCGCCGGCATCGTCGCCGATAGCATCGCGGTGCGCCGCTTGTGCGACAGGAGCGAGGCGATCTTCCGGACGTCACGGATGAAGCCCATGTCGAACATGCGGTCGGCTTCGTCCAGCACGAAGGTGCGCACGGCGCGCAGGTCGACATGGCGATCATTCACATGGTCGAGCAGGCGGCCGGGCGTGGCAACGAGAACGTGCACGCCGCGCTTGAGCGCGTGAATTTGCGGGCCCTTGCTGACGCCGCCGAGCACGACGGCGCGGCGGATGTTCATATTCCGCGACAGGCTCGCCACTTCCTGGTCGATCTGAAGGGCAAGTTCGCGCGTCGGCGCCAAGATCAACGAGAGCGCTTCGCGCTGGTTGGGCGTGGCAGGATTGACAGCAAATTCTTGCAGGATCGGCAATACGAACGCCGCCGTCTTGCCTGAACCCGTCTCTGCGAGTGCAAGCATATCGCGGCCTTCGATCTGGGGCGCGAGCGCGGCCTTCTGAACGGGAGTCGGAGTGGAGTAACCGCACTGGATAAGTGCGCGCGCGAGAGGCTCGGCGAAGCCGAAAGCCTCGAAGGTATCATGTGTCAAAGTGGAAAATGTCCCAAGGGCTCCGGACCTGTGCGCACCCTTTGTGCGAGGTCGCGTCCCATGGCCCACACCGGCGCTTTCGGGGTGTGGCCTCGTTTGTTCGGATTGATCTGGATGCAGGGTCGAGCGCGTTTGTCAAAAAACGCTTTTGGTGGCACGAGGACCCGAGCGCCATCGAAGAGCAATTGGCCGCTTATGCGCAGGCTTCGCAAGGCAAGTCAAGACAATACGGGTTTGGGCGCAGTATGCCGCGCGGGCGCCCGGGCAGGTGCCTATTTGCCGGCTTCTATTTGCGGCAGGGGTACACCTCCGAGAGCGCCGCGGTCATGGTCACCTTGGTCGGTTCCATCCAGCGATCGGGATGCTTCTTGGCCCAGTCCAGGTAGATCTTTGCCAGATCGTCCATGTTGTACCCGTGGGGTACGCAGAAACCATCTTCGGGCTTGGACATCTTGACGTGGGAATTGATAAACCCGGCGCAGGATGATTTGAGCTGGATGAACTCCGGGGTGACCTGCTCGATGGGGCGTGGCAGGCCCAGGAATCTTTCGCAAAGCTCCACGAGCGCCGTTGAATCATCAGCGCAGGCGGGAAGGCTGCCCAGAGCAGTGGTGGCGAGCGCGGTCGCGCCGATCATGGCGGCAAAGCTGCGAAGCATAGGCGGCATAAACCCTGTCCTGACGTGACGTTGGGAAAAGCAAAGGGGGTTCCTAGCACGCACCAGGGGTAAGGAAAACCGCAACGGAAGTCGGCATTGTCACGCGTTACAGCACTGGCGGGGACCGTCTTCCGGCGCGTGAAGTCATGATAAACGAGTCCGGTCCATCGGATGCGAGGAGACCTCATGACCGCCCGACATGACGCTACGCTCACTGACCAGCAGATTGAGAACATCGCCGCCCGTGTTCTGGCCACCTACGATGGGCGCGCGCAGATATCCTCCATCGCGGCGGAGATTCCCGGCTTCGACCTGCCGGACGCGTACCGGGTTTGCGCTGCGGTGCGCAGCGCCCGCGAAGCCCGCGGAGAACGCGCCATTGGCCGCAAGCTCGGCTTCACAAATCGCAATATCTGGGACGAATACAAGGTCTACGCGCCGATTTGGAACTATGTCTACGACACGACGGTGCGGACCGTGTCGCCCGATGGCGCGAACTTCGACATGGGGCTGGTGGTAGAGCCCCGGCTTGAGCCGGAGATCACACTCGCCTTGCGGCGTGCGCCTCAGCCTGGCATGGATGAACGTGCGCTGATGGACTGCATTGGCTGGGTCGCACATGGATTCGAAGTCGTGCAATCGCTGTTTCCTGGCTGGCGCTTCGCGCCTGCCGACACCGTTGCCGCGTTCGGCCTGCATGGCGCTCTGCTGCTAGGGCCGCGTCATGAGGTGACAGACGGCAATCGTGATGTCTGGTTCGACCGGCTGACGCAGTTCGAAGTGGCGCTCTACCGCAACGGGGAACTGGTGGACCGCGGGTGCGCCCGCAATGTGCTCGGCGGGCCGCTTTCGGCCCTGCGCAATGTCGTCGAGGTTCTGGCCTCCGACGCCTCCAATCCACCGATCGCGGCCGGTGAATTCGTAACGACGGGGACGATAACCCGGGCTTTCCCGATGTGCGAAGGCGATATTTGGAGGTCGGAATTCTCCGGTGCGCCGTTCGAAGGTCTGCAGCTGAAATTAGGATGATGTCATCCTAATATAGCAAAACCGCCGCATATACGCCGGTAAAGGACGACTCGCGGCAGCGGTCAATTCGATCGATAATTGCACAACTGTTATTCCATCTTGCGCAAATTGGCAGGATGTCCGGACCTGCCCGGGAAATGGCTGATAAATCAGCATGCCGAGATGAGTCGCTTCGGCAAAAGAGCGGCACAACCTCCTGGTTTTGCGGGGTTGCGAAAGCATTTTCCCTCAGCGCCAATATTGAAATCACATTAAGGCTTGGCAAGCGACTCCCAGTGAGCGGCTTTCGCGCGAAACCAATAGTTAGCTGCGCGGAAAGCTAACTTGAAAATTCACGGTAATCGAAATCTGAACCGAAGCTGAATTATTCGGGGATTGATTGAATGAAAATGTTTGCCAGCATTCCATCGCGCTTGTGGTCATAACGATTTTCGCAAACTAGATTCAATCATAGTCGTGGTAGTTTCACGCGATCGCATATTGATCCCCATGTATCCAACCAGCGTTCGGTGACGAAACGAAGGATCGTTCAGCGTAGAACGAAGGAAACAATGCGCGGTTTTTCTCCACGACTCGTCCTTTCAAAGGAGCTCCACCCGCTTTTTGCGGGGCAGGTTGACGGCGTGCGTGCAAATTCCGCCTTTTATGAAGCCATCCGCAGGCATGCGGATGCGAGCCGGTGCGCGCCGGATTCAAATCTAGATCCCTACTACGCCAAGCACATGGGGGATGCGGGCAATCTGCTGATTGAGGCGGTCACCTACTATCATCACCTCCTCAAGGAGAATCAAAACTTCGGCGTCGGTGCCACCTTGGGGAAGTTGCAGAAGACTGCATTCATCCACGGCTTCGCCAGCCCCAGGCGCGTGACGATATACGTCAAGCGTCTCGTGCAGATCGGACGGCTTAGCTACAGCGAGGACGCACGCGATAGGCGCGTGCGGCGGCTCATTCCGGGACCGGAACTTTGCGCGACGGCGTTTCGCCATACCCGGGAACTTATGCGGGCGGCCGCCATCCTGTGGCCGGGCGACGGCTACGCCGGGCGCATCGATAAAGACCAACGGTTTTTCGAAACGCTCTATACGGCCATGATCCAGCGCTACGCGGCGGGTGCCGATCCGTTGCGCCCCTTTTCGGATGTCCGGCACTTCACGTCCAAGGATGCCGGCAGCTATCTTCTCGCAGCCTTGATCTACGGGTGCCTGCAGAACGCGAGCAAGCTCGATCCGCGGACGCAATTCGCGTTGAGCTATTCCGATGCGGCCGCAGTCAGTGGCGTTTCGCGCACCCACGTTCGTAACGTCATCGAAGCCGCCGAAGGACTTGGGCTCGTGACCAAGATGGGCGAGGGTGGCCGGTCCGTGCAGTTGACGGACAAGATGATCGAGTCCTACGAGCGCTATTTCGCCTGCGTCATGATCCTCGCCCGCGCGGCGGCCCAGGATGCGCAGGAAGCTCTCGGTGATGGCTGAACGGCGCTTGGCCGCTCCTCAAAGCAACTCTAGTCGAGCGCTGCAATGGCCCGCTTCAGGGCATCCGTCACGCCGGTCTCGGTCATCGCGTGTCCCGCCGCGTCGATGATTTGAAGATTGCAGCCGCGCCAAGCCGCTGCAATTGCGGCGGCAGCCGCTGGCGGGCACAGCAGGTCGTACCGGCCTTGCACGATCGTCCCGGGAATCCCCGAAAGGCTGCTGG
>WBZN01001736.1_pt1:0-5000 | contig 12742 bp, 5 predicted proteins | sample 5204281 | NCBI WGS metagenome assembly WBZN01 (sample SAMN12344347, study PRJNA552823) | activated sludge metagenome | biome: Activated sludge suspended growth; feature: Nitrification reactor; material: Wastewater; isolation source: activated sludge from nitrification reactor of wastewater...
CTGTCGGGCGCGGGCGACGGTGCCAGCTTCGTCACTTCCGGCATCCTCACTGCCAATCTCGACAACGTCGCCATCCGTTCGAACGCCGACAACGGCCTCGTCGGCACGGCGAACACCGCCACCGGTGACCTGACCATTGCCACATCCAACAACACGATCATTGACGGCAACGGAGCCGACGGCGTGAGCCTGACCAACACCAATGGTGCCGTCGACGCCAGCTTCACCGACACCACCATCACCAACAACACCGGCGACGGCGTCTCTTACACCGGCACTGGCGGCCTGGCCTCGTTCCTCTCCTTTGACAATGTCAATGTCGGCAGCACACTCGCCAACGGCAACGGAGGCAATGGATTGCTGATGAATGTCAGCGGCGGCACACTTACCGTCGATGCCCTCGATTCCACGTTCTCCGGCAGCGGCCTGCAAGGTATCAACGGCACGTTCTCCAACGCTGCCAATGTCGCCTTCAACACCTTCGAAAACGTCACCGCCGACAACAACCAGCTCGAAGGCCTGCAACTGCTGGGGACGACCGGTGCCCAGTTCAACGGCAACATCAACGGCGGCTCCTTCTCCAACAACGGACTTGCCGGCATCGCCAACGACAACGACGGCGTGAACGTCACCGCCACAGATCTCAACACCCTGATGCAGCTCTGCTTCGATGGTACGCAGGTCAACGACAACGCCGGCGATGGCTTCGATTTCCTCGTGCAGAACAACGCCGCGCTGTATGCCTTCCTGCAGACATCCGGCAACTTCGGCACGCTGACCGCCACCGGCAACGGCGGTCAGGCTGTCCGCTTCACGAACAACGGAGCCACTGGCGTGCTGATGATGGACGGTCCGAACGTCTTCAGCGGCAACAACGCCGGCGGCATCATCTCCTACACCGCCAACGGGGCCAACAACGCTATCTTCCAGTTCTCAGGCACCGCCGACGGCAACACTCTGGGCGACGGCCTGAATGTCAGCATGACCAACGTCAACAATGCCTGGATCGATATCTCCGGTCCCGGTTCGATCAGCAATAACGCCGGCAACGGTGTGAACATCGCTCTCAACAATGTCACCTTCGCCACCGCTCCGGTCAACGTCAACTTCCTGCAGGGTACCGCCACCGCCAATCCCTTCCAGATTGTCGACCTGACCATCAGCAACAATGGCACCGCCGGCGTCGGCAACGGTGTCCGCGTCGATGGCACCAACGTCACCATGAACACCATCACCGCCCTCGTCGGACGCAACACCATCGACGGCAACCAGGCCGACAACGTCTTCGTCCAGTTCGCCGGAACCAGCGATGTCGACAACTTCTCGATCAGTGACAACACGTCCATCAGCAACTCGGTCACCGGCGACGGCGTGCATGTCGTCGCCTCGGGAACCAGTGCCGTCGGCCTGACTGTCGACGACAACCTCGCAGCCAACGGCAATAACGACAACGGCATCGATGTCAACTATCTGACCGGCACGACCTCCAACGGCAACACCGTCAGCATTTCCGGCAACACGGTCAACGGCAACGGTGATCTGGTGGACGGCGACAGCGATGTGGGCATCGAAGTCGAGCTGACCGGCTCGACCGTCACCGCCATGACCATCAGCGGTAACACCGTCGGTGCCAACCTGAGCGATGGCATTAACGTGACCCTGACCGGAGCCAATGTCACCAATGATCTCACCCTCGACGCCAATGTTATCGACGGCAACCTCAACGGCGGCGACGGCATCGAAATCAATTCGTCCGGTACGTCGACCATCGGCACGCTGGCCATCACCAACAGCGGCATCCGCAATAACGCGGGCCACGGGATCAACCTCGCCCTGGTGGATACCAATATCGGCGACCTGAACATCACCGGCAACGCCCAGGGCACCAGCAACCTGATCGGCCTCGGTTTCCAGATCGTCGGCAACACCCTAGTCAACCCCTATGCCATTTCCAACACATCGGGGCCGGGGATCAACATCACCGACTTCCAACTCCAGATCAATCCCAGCGGCAACGAGTTTGACCCCGTTGACACACCGTTCGCTCCGCTCGGCGGTACGGAAACCACAACCGGACTGGCTGATGTGAACGGCAACGGGTTCCCCAATGCTTTGCCGACCGGCGGCGTGCCCGATGCGCAAGGCCTGCTTGATCTCGCCTTCACCGACTTTAACCCCGGTGAAACCTTCTCCTGGGAAATTGATGTTGATCCGATCGGCGGCAACTCCACCGTTACTGGTGACCAACTTGTCGGCTCGACGATCAATGTCAATTTCACCGGCGGACTGTTCCTGAACGGACTACTGCAACCGTTCGATGCCGACAATAACGGGCTTTTCGACGATCAGGCCTCGCAGTTCGTCGCGACCGGCGGCAACATTGTCGCCCCTGGCATCGACAACAACACGCTCGACGGCGTCCATGTCGATCTCAACAACGTCAACATCACCAACATGCGGATCAACGACAACGAAATCAATAACAACCAGAGCACGGCCGGCGGCGGCGTCAACTTCGCCAACGTCACCAACAACTCCAGCATCGGTACGCTTCAGGTCGACGGCAACAACATGCTGACCAACGCCGGCGACGGCCTCCGCTTCGGCACCGTCAACGGGAACTCCCAGGTCGGCATGACCGGCGGCGTCACCATCAGCAACAATCAGATCGACGGCAACGGCACCGCCGCGGTCGTCGGCACCGGCGACGGCGTCGACTTCGGCACCATCACCAACGCCAACCTCGGCAACGTCACCCTCGATACCAACACCATCACCAACAACGTCCGTGATGGCGTCCGCCTCGTCACACCGGATACGACCAACAACACGCTCAACTTCGACTTCCAGAACAACACCATCAGCAACAACGATGGCAATGGCGTGAACTTCCAGCTCAACGGGGCTGAGAACCTCACCCTGAACATGGTCGGCAACACGGTGGGTTCGGCCGGCAATGGCAACACAGAAATGGGCGTCCGCGTCGACCTCACGGGCAACGCTCAGTTCACCGGCACCATCGGCGATGCCGCCGGCGCGGCCAACAGCTTCTCCAACAACGGCGACGCAGGCTTCGGCCTGACGATGAACGGCACCGGTGGCGGCACTCTGGCCAGCCTGACCGTGCTGAACTCCTCGTTCAACAACAATGTCAGCAACGCGGCCCTGGCCTCCGCCTTCACCGGTGTTGGCCTCGGCATCGACATGAGTGGTGTTTCCACGATCAATGATTTGATCGTCGGCAATGCGGCTGCTCAAGACACCGACATGCTTGAAAACGCCAGCCACGGCTTTGTGCTGAACATGGCCGGCAACAGCACAGTGACCAATCCCGTGCAGTTGCTCAACATTCAGTCCGACAACAACGGCGGCGACGGTGCCCGCATCTTCCTGACCGGAGCCAACGCCACCCTGGCCGCCGCCGAACTCGACGGCACCATCGGCGCCCAGACCACCAACAACCTCTCACTCACCAACAACGAAGGCAACGGCTTCACGTTTATCAATGAAACCACGCTCGGCGTGCCGGTACCCACCACGATCAGCATGACGCGCGTCAATGCCAACGAAAACACCGGCAACGGCAGCGCCATTCTGCTGACCGGGACGGCTCAAGTCAGCGATCTGACGGTCACCGACTCAGTGTTCAATCAGAACGTGACCGGCAATGGCTTCCTGGTCAACACCAACTCGACCTCAGAATTGACAACGGCCAGCTTCCTAAACGTCACTGCCAACGACAACGGCACCGACGGCTTCCAGTTCCTCCGCCAGGGTGGCTCTGTCATGGCGTCGACGGCAGGCAATGCCATCACCATGAATACCGTGACCGCGAATCTCAACACCGGCAACGGTCTCAACGTCGAAGTCGGTTCAGGCGATCAAGCCTCGCACTTTGTGATCACTGACAGCTTCTTTAATGACAACTCTCAGAACGGTATCCGGCTGTTCAATGTCGCCGATGCTGATCTGGATGTGACAATCACCGGCAGCGACATCATCAGCAATGATGGAAACGGTATTCTGGCCGCCGCGAACGCCGGCGTGACCGATACGCCGACCATCAGGCTTGATATCGGCGGGGTCAACCCCGGCGAAGGAAACACCATCAACGAAAACGGCCTGAACGGTATCGATATCCGCACGCCGCACGTCGCCCGGATCATCGGCAACACCATCAGCCAGAACACGCAGGATGGTATCAATATCTCGGGTTCAACTCTCGTTGCCGCTGGCCCGATCTTCCTGGTTGACGAAATCCGCAACAATACGATTACGCTGAACCGTGACGACGGGATCGAGATCACTTCCGGGCTGATTGCCGCGGATATAACCGGAAACACGATTTCGAACAACTTCGACGCTGGTATCGCCATCACCAACTCCGGCGGAACGCATAACATTGTCATCGGGGGAGCCGGCGCACTTCGCAACTTCATCAATGACAATGACGGCGACGGCATCCAGATCTCCGTCTCGAACGGTGCGGGTAATCTGCCCGGTCTTGCGAACGCCTATGAAATCACGAACAACGAAATCCAGCTCAGCGGTCGCCGCGGCATCAACTTCGTGAACGGCGGCGGGACCAACGCGCTGGCGGGTGATGATCCAACCACCACAGAGCTGACGATTCAGGGCAACCTGATCAGCCGCAGTCAGCTGGAAGGTATCTACATCATCAATACCGCATCCAACACCCAGGGTAATGCCGCCAACATCAACAATCTGGCAACCGCCGGCCTGCAGACGGATGGCAACGTCTTTGCCAGACCGCTGCTCGACCTGACGATCGACGGCAACATCGTCGACTCCAATGGTCAGTCCCAGAACGCCGGCAACTTTGCCGGGGCGAGTGGCGTGGTTCTCCGCGTCGGCTCCAGCGATGCTTCGACCAACTTCTTGGATGCAGGCGGATTTGCTAACGGTGGCCGCGGTGGTGTAATTGCCGCCGTGACGGACAATACGTTCACAGGACAGTATGGAGCGGATGTGACTTTCCA
>WBZN01001736.1_pt1:10000-12742 | contig 12742 bp, 5 predicted proteins | sample 5204281 | NCBI WGS metagenome assembly WBZN01 (sample SAMN12344347, study PRJNA552823) | activated sludge metagenome | biome: Activated sludge suspended growth; feature: Nitrification reactor; material: Wastewater; isolation source: activated sludge from nitrification reactor of...
GCCGAAATCACGTGTTTCATGGGCCGAAAAACCTTATCACTGGAGATCGAAAATCGCATGACGCCGTCACTTGGGACACGGCTGCTGATTCGGACGTTCGGACCACCTCATCACTCTTGCAGGTGATTGGAAGACCTTTCGTCGGTATACGATGATCGAGCCGCCCATGCTAGAATTTGCAGCCGCGCGACACAAGCATGCGGGGAAAATCCCGCGGAAGAATTGCGGAATCTTCGCGACGCGTGCGTCAGATTCCAACGTTAATGCGACGAAACCAGCGTCTGACCGGCTGGACGATCCGTCGGCGTGGTCGGGTTCGGGAAGCGGTCGCGACGGAGCCAGCGCTCCCAGAACGTGGCGGGCCGCAAACGGGGATCATCCGGCTTCGCGCGATGAATTTTGCCGCGCCGGGTCACCAGTTCGAGGGTGCCATCGGTGAGGATCGAGCGGACCGCCCAGTATTTGTCGACGGCGTAATGGTAGGTTTCACCGAACGGAGCGGGATGAATGTCGTGCGCACGAGGACCGGGATCGGTGCTGATCTTACTGACCACGAACACGACCGGATCGCCAGGACGATAATTGAGGCGCATCCCTGCCTCCTTCGTTTTCCATAACATCATGCAACGCCACTCGTTTCAAAGACCTCTTTCGCAAAGATAAACCTTTGGGAAAGTCAGAACAAGTGGCATTTTTCGCGGAGGACTATTTTTCAGCGAATTGCGTTTCGCACATGGCGACAGAAATTGCCCGGCGAGGATTCGAACCTCGACTAAGTGATCCAGAGTCACTCGTGCTACCATTACACCACCAGGCAGTGGGCGTGGAAGTATATCGAAATCTCGCGACATGTAAAACGTGATTTGCCTCGAAGCCGCAGTTGAGGCCGGCGATGCCGCCAACCAACGCACATCACTGCACGTCGGGGACCGCATAAACTGCCGGATGGGGTACACAATCCAATCGCAGCTCAGGAGCAGCATTTTTATCATAAGCCGTGCTGTTGAAATCTATTGCGATGGTTGCATTCTCTCGATGTAGATACTCTTTCGCCTTGCAGACTTCCGCATGAACCGTGGCGAGGTCCGGTATCCGAGCATCCCATTCGAGCAGAGTCGAAACCCCGCTGGGCGTCAGTTCCTGAGTCAGACGGTACAGATTCCACACCGGATCAATCACGGGGCCGTCGTGCGTGTCGATGCGATGAGAACCGCGATCCAGGTGACCGGCGAGATGCATCTGCACAATCCGGTGTGCGGGAATCGCTCGTAGATATTCGACCGGATCAAACTCATGATTCCAAGCCGACACAAACACGTTATTCACGTCAATCAGCAATCCACAGTCTGCCTCCTCGGCGAGACGGGCCACGAATTCCCATTCCGGCATTGCCGACTGCGTGAATTCCACGTAACTACTGGGGTTTTCCAGCACCAACCGTCGTTCCAGCACGTCCTGCACGATTTTGACTCGCTCGACGACGTGCCACAGCGTGGATTCGTCATACGGCAGCGGCAGCAAATCGTGCGTGTTGACGCCGTTGACTCCGGTCCAGCAGATATGGTCGGACACCCAGCGGGCCTGCACATCATCGGCAAGCCGGCGGAGTTGGTTCAGATACTCGAAATCAAGCGGATCGGAACTGCCGATCGACAGCGAAACCCCGTGCATGACAATGGGATACCGCTCGGCAATCTGATCGAGCACATAGCGGGGACGGCCGCGCGTCTGCAGGAAGTTTTCAGAGATAATCTCAAACCAGTCGATGGCCGGCCAGTTCGCCAGAATTTCCCCGAAGTGAACCGTCCGCAGGCCGATCCCGAAGCCGAGATGGGGGTGTCCCAGTCGAGCCGGACCGTCGGCCTGCGGCATGTCAATGATCTTTCGCTCAGGGCTTAGCCGGTTCGGGAGCGGGGCCGACCTTCTTTTCCAGCTTGGCCATTGCCATCTCAAAGGCCGACCGGGCCTGCTTCCAGGCATCCGGCATGAGTGGAACGTGACAGCCTCCCTGGCCTTTGCAGTCATTGAGACCGGCCGTCGCCCCGCATCCGCCGAGTGTGGCGCATTCATTGCTTCCGCCGCAGGCCGCATCGGCGATGCTGGCACAGGTCCCCTGCCCGGCACATTCATTTTCCTTGCTGCGGCCTTTCCCTTTGCAGGTATTCAACCCGCGACACGTGTGCACATCGTCGGTCAGCAGTTCGACCTGCTTGTCGGTTAACACCAACTTGGGAGCACTTTCCGTCGGGGAGGGGTTAGCGGGTGATTTCCCCGTGGAATTTGGCTGGGGGCCTTTTTCGCAGCCGACAGTGGCTCCCGCGAGGATGCCGCCAAATGCGGCGAGCGTGAGCTGGTGAAACTGTCGCCGATCAAAATCACTCGCGTCCATTCAAAGCCTCCGAATTTGCTGAAGAGCTGTGTCGACGGCATCGTAGCAGGCTTTGATTAAAAAATCTTGGAAGGTAAATACGCGAGACAACACCCCATTCAACCCAACTTTCCCGTAGTGACAATTTCTGAAGTTTTTCGGAAAAGTTTGCCGGATTGGTAGAACACGTCGATTGCACCAAGTATTCTGTCCGCGTTGATTGTGCCGGCCAGGGTCAGGCCAGCACGCCGGTTCCAGTGGGTTCGGAACCGCACGCTTCGGGGGGTCGCGAGTCGCGGCGTCGTGTGACGCCCGCTGAATTCTCGCGGCACGATCTGCCCGGTCTTGAGGAGTCGAGGATGCTGAGTCTGAAC
>WBZN01001738.1_pt1 | contig 12736 bp, 8 predicted proteins | sample 5204281 | NCBI WGS metagenome assembly WBZN01 (sample SAMN12344347, study PRJNA552823) | activated sludge metagenome | biome: Activated sludge suspended growth; feature: Nitrification reactor; material: Wastewater; isolation source: activated sludge from nitrification reactor of wastewater treatment...
CGGCGGCTGGCACTGGCGAGACGCGGCCAGCGTGGAGCGCGAGCGTGCCGTGGGCGGGGCCGCCGCCCAGGCGCCATCGACCGGCGGTGCGGAGCGCGCGGAGAGCGCCCTCCTTGCCGAGGTCGGCAATCGCGAGACCGTTCTCCACCCATACATCGGCTACGTCTTCGACCCGGCGCTCAACAAGCTGCCGGAACGCATCGCCAGCAAGGCGCTGCGGGTCGACCCGCTCGGCTTCTTCACGAACGACGATCCGCCGCCGAGCGGCGCGCCGGACGAGATCGAAGTCGGCATCTTCGGCGGGTCGGTGGCGTTCCTGCTGTGCTTTCAGGCGCACGATGCAGTGCTCGCGGCGCTGGCGCCGCGCTATCCCGGCAAGCGGCTGCGCCTGCGTTGCCTCGCAGGCGGCGGCTATCGGCAGCCACAGCAACTCATGACCCTCGCGTATCTCCAGTCTTTGGGGCGCCATTTCGATCTCGTGATCAACCTCGACGGCTTCAACGAGGTGGCCCTCACCGGACCGGAGAACCAGGCACGGCGCGTCAACCCGTTCTACCCGCGAGGCTGGCCCGAGCTCGTGCCGCAGGCGCCGACGCGCGCGCGCCTGCTCGCGCTCGGCACGATCGCCGGACTCGAGGAGCGCCGGGTTACCGCTGCGCGGTGGTTCTCGCAGCGACCGCTCGCGTGGAGCTCCGCCGCGACCCTGCTCTGGCGAACCATCGACCGGGGGCTAGCGGCGCGTTTGGGGCAGGCGCGCGCGGCCCTCGCGGCCACGCCGGCAGCCGACCGCTTCCTCCTGCGAGGCCCGGTCTACCGCGAGAGCCCCGACGGCTTGTATGCCGACATCGCGCGCAACTGGGCGGCGAGCTCGCGCGCCATGGCGGCGCTCGCGCACTCGACGGGCGGCGAGTACGTCCACGTGCTGCAGCCCAACCAGTATGACAAGGGCGCGAAGCCGATGGGCGCCGAGGAACGCAAGGTGGCCGTGCGGGCGGATCAGCCGTATCGGGAAGGCGTGGTGCGAGGGTATGCGCTGCTGTCGCGCGAGGGCGAGCGCCTGCGCGAGGAGGGCGTCACCTTCCTGGACGCTCGCCGCGCCTTCGCCGACGTCGCCGCGCCGCTCTTCGTCGACGACTGCTGTCACGTGGGACCCGAAGGCAGTGAGCGCCTGGTGCGGTGGATTGCGCAACGCCTGCCGGCGAGATCCGACGCGAGTCATGCCGCAGCGCGGCCTTGACGCCGCTCGTCGGCCCTGTTACAAAGCCTCCAGCTCGTCTTGATGACAATGAACGCCGCGGGGTCTGCGCCGGCAGCCGGCTGGGCGGATGCTCTCGGCTTGCAGCAGATGGGAGGCTGTATGCGCACTCGCTTGCTCATGCTGGCGGCTCTGGCCGCCGTCCTGCTGCCGGCGCTCGTCGCCGGCCAGGGCCAAGGCCGGATCCGCGGCCGCGTGGTCGACAAGGGCGGCACGCCGCTCGCCGGCGTCCTGGTCTCGTTGTCGCCGTCCGACCGCAAGGCGACCACCGACAACAACGGCGATTTCTCCTTCGCCGCGGTGCCGCCTGGGACCTACGCGCTGAGCTTCACGCTCGCGGACTACAAGGACGAGCAGCCGGGAGTGGTCGTGGCCGCCGGGCAGACGGCCCGAGTCGAGAGGAGCGTCGACTGGCAGGTGAGCTTCGCGGACAGCATCACCGTGTTCTCCGCGTCGCGCCGCCCGGAACGGCTGGTCGACGCACCGGCCGCGATCACCGTGGTGACGCAGGAGGACATCGCGCGCACGCAGACGCCGGGGCAGGCGCCCAAGATGCTCGAGACGGCGCCGGGCGTGGACTTCACGCAGAGCGGCCTCTACGACTTCAACTTCAACGCCCGCGGCTTCAACAGCTCGCTCAACCGCCGCATCCTGACTTTGATCGACGGCCGCGATCCATCGGTGCCGTTTCTCGGCGCCATGGAGTGGGCGGCGCTTTCTTTCCCGGTCGACGAGTACGCGTCGATGGAGCTGGTGCGCGGTCCGGGCGCGGCCCTTTACGGCGCCAACGCCTTCAACGGCGTGCTCAACATGACCACCAAACAGCCGCGCTACAGCGAAGGCGGTCGCGTGACCCTGACGGGCGGCGAGCTGTCGACGGGGCGCGCCGATGTGCGCGTCGGTTACGGGCTCGGCAACGACTGGTACTACAAGCTCACCGCCGGCTATCAGCAGAGCGACGACTTTTCGCGCTCGCGCAACAAGACGGTCGAATACGGCGCGCCGTGTACGGCGAGCGGACAGGTGGACTGCCTGCCGCGCGAGGCCGTGGCGCTCGCCAAGGACAAGGTGAACATCGGTTTCGGCGGCCTGCGTCTCGACAAGTACTTCGCCGGCGGCGAGGTCGGCACGATCGAAGCGGGCTACGCCACGATCGTCGGACCGGTCTTCCAGACCGGCATCGGTCGCGTCCAGGTGACCGACACGACGCGTCCGTGGGCGAGAGTCAACTTCAACACCGCGCACTGGAACGTGCTGACCTACTACGACGCGCGCAGCGCCAAGAACCAGGTGGCGCTCGCGTCAGGCGCGAAGCTGTTCGAGGACTCGTACAACCTGCACGGCGAGATCCAGGGCAACACATCCTTCGCCGACATGCGCGGTCGCATCATCGGCGGCGTTTCGTACCACAAGCAGAGCGTCGATACCGCGAACGACCAAGGCATCCAGACGCTGCTGCGCACGCCGGCGCGCGACGAGCATACGCAGGCGGCGTTCGGCCAGTTCGAGTACGACCTCGCCTCGAGCCTGAAGGTTGTGCTCGCGGGGCGCTATGACAACGGATCTTTGTTCGACGCGCAGTGGTCGCCGAAGGCGTCGCTGGTCTGGGGCGTGGCGCCCGGGCACACCCTGCGCTTCACTTACAACCAGGCGTTCCAGGTGCCCAACTACTCCGAGTTCTTCCTCGCGGCGCCGGCCGGCGCGCCGGTGAATCTCACCGGTACGCCGCTCGCGCCGTTGATTCCGTTCCTCGGTTCTTCGAGCATCCCGATCCTGGCGCGCGGCAACCCGAGCCTGGGCGTCGAGAAGATCAAGAGCTACGAGGTCGGCTGGTCCGGAATTTTCGGCAACAAGGCATTCGTAACCCTCGACGCCTACAAGAACCGGACGCAGGACTTCGTGACCGATCTGCTGCCGGGCGTGAACTCGGAGTTCAAGCCGTTCGCGCCGAATCCGGCGCTGCCGGCGGCGGTGCAGGGCCTGATCGTGAATTCCCTCAAGGCCGCGTTCGGACCGCGCTACGTGGGACTCACCAACCAGGCGAACGGCACTCCGGCGTTGGTGTTCTCGTACGCGAATGCCGGCAAGGTCGACGAGCAGGGTGTCGAGTTCTCCTTCAACTACTACCTGAGCGACGCCTGGGTGCTCGACGGCAACTACTCCTGGTTCGACTACACGGTGAAGCAGGCGTCGGTGCCCGGCGATCAGCTGCTGCCGAACGCGCCGGAGAACAAGTTCAACCTCGGCCTGTCGTTCCGGCAGGCGAAGTACGACGTCACCCTGAAGTACCGCTGGGTGGACGGGTTCCGCTGGGCGGCGGGCGTGTTCGTGGGCGACGTGCCGCAGTACGACCTGTTGAACCTGAACGCGAATTTCCACTTCACGGACCACGTGACGCTGGGAGTCGCGGTCAGCAACCTGCTCAACAGCAAGCACTGGGAGACGTGGGGCGGCGACATCGTCGGCCGCCGCGCGCTCGGCTCGCTGACTTTCAACTGGTAGTCCGCGCGCGCAAATCGGCGGCGGTTTGCGGCCCCTTCCACCCGGAAGGGGCCTTTTTGTGTCGCGGTCCGCTGCGCAGTTTGGGTGGCAAGGTGCGGGAGGCGTGGCGGCGCGCAGCGGAGCAGCGCCTCCCCGATCGCTCAGGAAATTGACAGGCTCCGCTCGGCTTCCATACACTGCGCGATGCGTTTTCGTCGGGGCGTGGCGCAGCCTGGTAGCGCACCTGCCTTGGGCGCAGGGGGTCCCCAGTTCAAATCTGGGCGCCCCGAAATCCGACGGTTGGCCCTCTGGAGGGCCCGTCCCCGGCGGCACGGCATGGAAAAGGCTGCCTGTAGCTCAGATGGATAGAGCAGCGGCCTTCTAAGCCGCGGGTCGGGGGTTCGAATCCCTCCAGGCAGGCCAACTCAGAGACGCGATGCATGGTGAGTGTAGCTCAATGGTAGAGCGCTGGACTGTGGCTCCAGTGGTTGAGGGTTCGATCCCCTTCACTCACCCCAAAGCTTCACGCCTAGATCCTCAAAGGCGCCCGTAGCTCAGCTGGATAGAGCGACAGCCTCCGGAGCTGTAGGTCGTAGGTTCGACTCCTACCGGGCGCACCATCCTTCGTTGTTCGCACAACAAACTACGGAGTGCCGGTCACCGCGACTCGTCCGGTCGCGGAGCGCGCAGTCGTGCCTGCGAACGCCAGCCTCGAGGTACGGATGTCGAGCAGCGGCCCGAGCTCGTACACGTTGCGGTAGCCGTAGGTGTACAGGGCGATGTAGGTCGACAGATTGAGCGACGCCGTCGGCAGTTTGGATGGGAAAGCGTCTTCGGCGTTGGTGAAGTTGTTGTTGCAGTAGATGAGCACCCGCGTGTTGCGGTCCGGGATGGTCTGCCGGAGGCTCGCGACCGTGATGTCCGGGAAGCTCAGGTTGATCGCGCCGGCGACGTGCAGTTCGTCGTACTTCTCGCGGCTGCGAGCGTCCAGCACGATCGCGCCGGGCTCGCGGCTGAGGCGCAGGAACTCTGCCTCCGTAAGCCGGTGCGATGCCCGAAGGCCGGCTGCGGCGGCCGCCATGCGCAGATAGCCGTCCATGTCGATCGCTGGATTGGCTGGCGGCGTCTGATCCGGTGGCGCGGGGGTTGCCAACATCAGTGCTGCCAGTAGCGCTGCTGCGCCGTGAATGCTCATCTCCACTCCTCGGGACCTCGTCCCATCGGTCTTCGGCTCGCCCAAGTCCTCTGGTCCACCGGATGCGGAGATCCGGAGCAAACGGCACGCCAAGCGGTTCGAGCGCAAGAAAGCCCTTCCAGCGGCGTCTGCTCTTTGGAAGCGCGAGTCTTCCCGTGCGGCTCGTCCTCGGAGGACTACGCCCGTGACCACGCGACCGTTCTGGTCGAGCTCGCCGGCTGGTCGCGGAAGCTTCGAATCACGGTCAGCGGCGGACCGCGAGCGAGCGCTCGCGCGAGCCGGTCATATTGATGATCTGCCCCTCAATCGTACAAATTGCACGCGTTTGCCACGCCAATCGAGCGCGAATGTCCTTCAAACCGCGCGGCATGTCGCTTGCAGTTCCGTCCCTCGCAGGCCGCGGTCACGATGGGAAACAAGGACCGCGGAAAAGGAGATTTGCCATGCGCATCAAGCACACTCGCGGAAACTCGATCACGGTCGCGGCACTCGCTCTCGGTTTGCTCGCGGTCGCGGCTTCGGCTCAAACAGGCAGCAGTTCGTATCCGCCGGCCACCACCTCGACCGCTCCGAGCTCGATGGCGACCTCGGCGGACAGCAGCGCCACGGCGCTGACGGTCAACGGCAAGGTCATCTCGAGCAGCCCGACCTCGCTGGTGGTGCAGACGGACGCCGGCACGCGGCTGACGCTGGTCGTCGACAGCGTGAGCACGCAGCCGCCTGTGCTCGCCATGGGTGATCACGTGACGCTGCGCTACACGGCCGTCGGCGGTGCGTACCATGCCGACAGCGTGGTTCTCCTGCCGAACCCCGTGGCCTCGAACACGATGGCCACGCCGCCGGTTGCGGACACGACCTACAGCAACGACGCAAACTCCGCGTCGTCGACCTCGGCCGCCGCGCCGCGCAGCACCAAGCTGCCGAAGACGGCGAGTCATCTGCCGCTGGTGCTCGTCATGGGTGCCATCACGGCCGCGCTCGGCTACGGCATCCATCTCACGCGTTCGCAGGCGTGAGCTCCTCCTGGCCGGAGCAGGTGCGCCAGCCATGAAGCTGTTCGTTCGTTCGAGCCCCCAGGTGCAGCCTGGGGGCTTTTCCGCGTTCGGGCTCGCCCGCCTTGTCGAATGGATCTGCGGCGCCGTGGCCTTGGCGTGCTTTGCGTACGTGACCTCCGTGGTGCTCGACGAGCGCGCCTTCCAAGCTCGGCAGTCGAAGCGGTTGGCGACGCTCGTCGAGGCAGCGCTGCACCCCAAGAGTCCGGCGATCGAGGCCAAGCCGCCGGCGCGCCGCCTGGTGCGCCCGGGCGATCCGATCGGCAGACTGGAGATCGCAGCGGTCGGGATCTCGAGCATCGTGACCGACGGCATCGACGAGCTCACGCTGCAACGCGGCATCGGCTGGATGCCGGACACGGCGCTGCCGGGCGAGCCCGGCAACGTCGCCATGGCTGGACATCGCGACACGTTCTTTCGTGGCTTACGCGAGTTGAAGCTCGGCGACGCGATTCATCTCGCGACGCCGACGGGAGACTTCGACTACCGCGTCGACTCGCTGCGCGTCGTCGCGCCGGAGGAGATCGGTGTCCTCGCATCCTCCGCGGAGCCCACTCTGACGCTCGTCACCTGCTATCCGTTCAGCTACCTCGGCGCCGCACCCATGCGGTTCATCGTTCGCGCCCGCCAGGTCAGCAATCGTCCCGATCCACCGCTTCGTCGCGGCGCTACCTAGCGCGGGAAGTCCCTCCGAGTCCTGCCAACCGGCGCAGCGCATACCACTGAAAGGCGCGCCGCGTTCGACGCGTGAAGGGCGGAGCCGGAGAAGGGACTCCTCCGGCTCCGTGGGGACGAGCAGCTGACCCGGTTGGATCAGCCTCGGTGAAGCGAGGTCGCCGCGGGGAACCACGTGCGGCGGCAACCAACCTACGTAGCACGAAAGATGCCAAGTGAGGGAAGGCCTCTCGAAGCATGCCCACGCCGATCTGCCGGACGCGCTCGCGAGGGACTACGATAGGTCACGCATGGCCGATCCCCTTCCGCCGCGCGGCTCCCGGCCGCACCGCCTCGCGGCCGGCGTCACCGTCGTGGTCTCGGTGTTGGTCTGGTTGTTGATCGGCGTCGGCCGTTCGGGATACTTGCAGTGGCGGACGCTCGCGTTCTGCTTCCTCGTCGGCTTTTCGATTTACTTCAGCTGCCGCGGTCTTTCGGCGCTCTGGGAGCCCTGGATCGCGCGGCGCGCGTCGCATCAGGCGCTGCTGCGCGCCGCGGTGCTCTTCGTCGGCGGCTGTCTCGGTTACGTGGTGGGTATCACCGCGGGCTCGCTCCTGTTCAACGTCGGGCTGGGCAAGCCGGGCGCGCTCGATGTCGTCCTGCTCGGGATCCTGGGCGTGCTCGCCACGATCATCGGCCTGGGCTTTCATTTCTACAACCGTCTCGAAGATCGCCTGCGCCAGAGCGTCGCCCGCCTTCACGAGGCCGAGATGGCCGAGAAGGAGCTCGAGCTCGCGCGCACCATCCAGAGACGCCTGCAACCGCCGGCCGAGATCGCGGCGCCGGGACTTCGCCTCGCGGCGCGCAATCTCCCGGCCACCTTCGTGGCAGGCGATTTTTACGACGTGTTCCGCCTCGAAGACGGCGTGCACGGCATCGTGGTTGCCGACGTCTCCGGGAAGGGCATTGGCGCCGCGCTGATCATGGCCGCGGTCAAGTCGCGGCTGCCGCTGCTCGCGGCCGGTCGCGGCGTGGCCGAGACGCTGCAGGCCCTCAATGCCACGCTGCTGGAGGAGCTCGCGCCACGCGAGTTCGTGGCGCTCTCGTATGCACGCTACGACGCTCGCACGGGTGAGCTCGAAATCGGCAACGCCGGCCTGCCGGACCCCTACCTCTTGGAGGATCGTCTAGCGGCGCGGGCGCTCGTCGTTCCCGGGCCGCGCCTGCCGCTCGGCGTGCGGCGCGACGTCGTGCACGAGACGCTGCGGATTTCTTTGCCACCGGGGGCGCGTGCGCTATTCCTCACCGACGGCCTGCCGGAAGCCCCGACCGCCGCCGGGGAGCCGCTCGGCTACGAGGCCCTCGCGGCCCTGCTGCCGTCGGAAGCGACGACGGACGTTTCCTCGTGGCTCGACGCGTTGGTTTCGACGGTCGCGGCGCGCACGTGCGATCCCCGAGCCGACGACTGGACGCTACTGGCGCTCGAGCGCCTTCAGGAACGGTAGATCTCGCGCCGCAGGATCTGCATGAAGGGTTTGGCGTCGGTGACCTGCTCGAAGCCGGCGCGCTCGTAAACGCCGTGCGCGTCGCGCGTTGCGAGCAGCAGGCGCCGCATGCCACGCACCTCCGGTCGGGCGAGGAACGCCTCGGTCATCGCCAGGCCGAGGCCCCGGCCGCGATGCTCCGGCAACACGAACACGTCGGCGAGGTAGCCGAACGTGGCGTGGTCGGTGACCAGCCGGGCGAAGCTCGCCTGACGCCGGTCGGGATCGTAGCCGCCGATGCAGAGGCTGTTGGCGAGGGCGCGCTCGACCAACGGGCGAGGGATGCCTCGCGACCAGTAGGACTCGGTCAGAAATCCGTGGATGACGTCGAGGTCGAGTCGCGTGGCGTCGAAGGAGAGCTCATAGCCGGGAGCGAGCATCGGCGCCTAGCCTACGAGAACTGCCGGAACCAAAACAGAGCGGGCGGCGGAAAATGTCCGCCGCCCGCCCGGGACCAATGGGACAGCGGTACGGCTAGAAGGTGATCTTCGCCGCCAGCTGCACGATGCGGTTGTCGGACGCTCCGGTGCTGGCACCGAAGTTGGTCTGCGGCGTTAGCGTGTTCGTGGCGCTGTTGTACGTGTACAGCCCGCTGCGCTGCGCGTTGATGTTGTCGCGATTGAGCAGGTTGAACGCCTCGGCGATGAGCTCCAGCTTGACGTCCCCGAACAGTCCGACGAGCTTCGACACGCGCATGTCGAGCGTGTAGTTCCACGGCAGATTGAACTTGTTGCGGCTGCCGGGAACGATGTCGTTGCGCGTGTTGCCGTCGCCGTTGACGTCGTTGGTAATCGTCGCCGAATAAGGCTGGCCGCTGCCGGCGCTGGCGATCCAGGACACCGACCAGCCCCCGAGCAGCGCCTTCTTGAAGCCGCCGTCCTCTTCGAAGGTGGGCAACGTGTATAGACCCGAGAACACCAGGCGATGCCGCTGGTCGTTGTCGCCGGGCGCCTTGTCGGCGTTGAAGTCCGCCGGGTTGGACGCGAACTTGGCGTCATCCGAGCCGCCCGGAACCACCGCCGTGGCGTCGGGCTTAGTGTCGGTGACCTTGCCGAAGGTGTAGGCGAAGCTGGCCTGCCAATTGTGGTTGTAGCGCTTGCGCAGCTCGAGCGTGACGCCGTCGTAGTCCGACTTGGCGCTGCTCTGGAACTCGATGATGCGGGCGAAGTTGCTGAACGGCCTCGTTGTCGGGAACTTCTCGACGGTGAGCGACCCGCCGCCCTGGATGGGAATCACGGTGGCGACCGGCGTACCGATGTTGATGTCGGTCGAGCGCTGCAACTTGCGGCCGGAGACGTGCAGGTAGCTGGTGCCGAGCGCGAAGTCGGAGGTCAGAGCGTACTCCGCACCGAGGCTCGCCTGCTGCACTTCGGGCTGCTGGTAGTTCGGGTCGAACACGAAGATGGTCGGCTTCGGCAGCGCCGCGCCGGTGGGCAGGGTCGGGAAGATGTTGGGATACGTCGGCACCTGCGCGCCGTTGAAGGTCACGGTCTGCACGTTGATGCCGTTGTTCGAGTGCGCCGTGCCGACCATGATGGCCGGCGTGCGGCCGTAGAAGATGCCGAAGCCCGCGCGCACCACCAGCTTGTCGTTCGGCGTCCAGGCGATGCCGAGTCGTGGCGCGATGTTGTTGCGGTCCGTCTTCAGATGGCTGGTGTCGATGCCCGCCGCGGCGAGCTGCGGATCGGGATTGCGCACCGGCGGCTGCGCAAACTCCTGCAGGTCGTAGCGCAGACCGAGAGTGACGGTGAGGTCGTAGCGCGGACGCCACTCGTCCTGGGCGAAGAGCGCGTACTCCTTCGAGTTCGGCTTGGTCAGAGGTCCGGTGGTGCCGGGGCCCGGGAAGGCCTGCGCGTAAGACTCGCCGGCGCCGTTGGGGATGCCCCGGTTGTACGAGGCGATCGAGTTGAACGTGTAGGCGCCGCTGAAGTTGCCGGGGAAGAAGTTGTCGATCTTGTCGTTCAGGTAGTCGACGCCACCCTTGACCGTGTGCTCGCCGACGATCGCCGTCGCCGTGTCGGCCACCTGGTAGCGCTGGATGTTGGTATAGCGCGGGCTGAAGAAGTTTCGGCCGACGGTGAGGATCGTGCGGCCGCCCTGGCGGACCGTCGCCTCGGGTGCGTCGCTGTTGGCCTTGCCCGGTTCGTCGTCCTTGCCCCACTGCGCGCGCAGCTCGTTGAAGAACGAGGAGCTGAATACCGACGCGAGCGAGACGTTCAAGGTGTCGGTCTTCACGTTGCTGTCGCCGGTGTGCTGTGCCGCGTTCGTGGCGCCGCCGTTCTCGAAGTTCTGGCCGGTGAAGTCCTGCTTGTTGTAGCGCGCCGAAAGGCGGTGGTCTTCGGTGATCTGCCAGTCGGCCTTGAACAGGTAGACGTCCTGATTCTGGCCGCGCGAGTAGCTGTTGGCGAGCGCATTGAGCTTCGCCAGCCCGGCGACGGTGTCGGGATCGGTAGGCAGCGTCAGACCGGCGAGGTTCAGCGGCAGACTGATGTCGTTCGAGACGCTGTTGCGCTGGGCGTCGTAGTTGACGAAGAAGAAGGCCTTGTCATGCACGATCGGGCCGCCGAGTGTGCCGCCGTACTGATCGAAGTGGTACGGGCCCTTGGGCTTCTCGGGCACCGCGATCTTGTTGGCGTAGCTGTTCTCGTTGAGCTTGCGATCGCGGTAGAAGTCGAACAGAGAACCGTGGAAGTCGTTGGTGCCGGACTTGGTCACCACGTTGATCACCGCGCCGCCGGCGCGGCCGTACTCCGCCGAATAGGCGTTGCGGTTCACCTGGAATTCGGCCACCGCGTCCTGGCTGAACTGATACGGCGCGCGACCCGAGCCGGTGCGGCCCAGGGTCTGACCGAAGAACGTGTTGTTGTTGTCGGCGCCGTCGACCACCAGGCTGTTCAGGGTGCCGCGCTGGCCGGCGAAGCTGATGTCGCCCAAGCGCACGTCGCGCGTGACGCCGGGCGTCGTGAGCACGAAGTCGATGAAGTTACGGCCGTTGACCGGCAGATTGCTGATCGCCCGCGCGCCGACGTTGGAGGCCTGCGCGCTGCGCGTGGTCTCGATCACCGGCGCCTCGGCCGTCACGGTGATGCTCTCGGCGGCGGCGACCTTCATGACGAACTCGAGGTTGACCGTCTGGCCGATGGCGACCGTAACGTCCGGCTGACGGATCGTGCCGAAGCCCTGCAGCGCGGCGGAAACCTCGTAGGTGCCGACCGGTAGCAGTGGCGCTCGGAAGACGCCGCGTGCGTCGGTAGTGGCGTCGCGGGTGACCGCGTTCGCCGGGTTCTTGATCGTGACGGCGACCCCGGGCAGCACGGCGCCGCTCTCGTCCTTTACCGTGCCCTCGATGCTGCCGCCTGCGGACTGGGATTGGCCGAAAGCGGCCAGCGGGACCAACGCGGCGAGCAGCGCAAGTGCGAGCGCCAACAGCCGAGCCGTCGATTTCGTTTGCTGTTTGTTCATTTTCTAGGCCTCCTGGGATGATGCGATCCGGCGAAACGCCGGGAATGGGTACAGTGTCGGAATGCTAGCAGCACAAACGGGTGCGACAACGCGCCGGACAGGGCCGACAGGATGACGCTATCCCGTGTTCTGCGGCGGCTGTATCGCGGTCCGGTGACTTTCGCGCCGGCGGTTGCCAACCCTTATCGCGACGAGTGTCCCGATCTCGATCGGCCGGGAGCCGCGCGGGTGCGGCGGCGCAATCTCGAGGCGTATCTCGAGACCGTCGGGCCGCCGCGAGTGTTGTTGCTCGGCGAGGCCATGGGCTATCGCGGGGCCCGCTTCTCCGGCATCGCCTTCACCAGCGAGCGTCAGCTGGCGGGCCCGGACCCGGTGCGTCTGGCGTGGAGCCGCGGGCGATGCGCTGCGACCAGCCTCCTGCCGCGGCTCTGGACGGAGCCCTCCGGCACCATCGTCTGGCGGGCGCTCGGCGGCGTCCCCAATGGCGTCCTGCTGTGGAACGCGTTTCCTTGGCATCCCCATCGCCCGGGCCCTCGAGGGCGGGGCCAACCCGACCCCCGTCTCGCGAACCGGACTCCCGAGCCGGCGCTCGTGCGAGATCATTTCTCCCTGCTGCAGGCTGTTCTCGACTGGGCGCAGCCTGAAACGGTGGGCGCGGTCGGACGGATCGCCGCGACGGCCCTGGGGGAGCTCGGGGCGCCACACGTTCCCCTGCGCCACCCTGCCCGCGGCGGCGCTCGGCTCTTTGCGGCCCAGGTGGGCGAGCTGCTCTCGGACGGGTAAGTCGGCGGCAACGTTCGAGGGCGGTTCGAACGGCTGGGACGCGCCGGTTCGGGCGTGCTAGAATTGCACAACTTTCTGGGCACATGCTCGTGCAAGGAGAAACACTCATGCCCGCTTCGTTGCGTCGTTCCCTGACCCTGGCGTTCGCGCTGATCCTCGCCTTGCCGATCGTGGCCGCGGCCGAGAGCTATACGATCACGCTGCGCAACGGCTCGACGTTCCACTCGCGGTACCAGCCGCAGGCGGCGCCGTGGGATGCCGCCAAGATTCTGGTGCGAAATGAGTTCGGCAACATGATCTCGCTCGATCA
>WBZN01001739.1_pt1 | contig 12726 bp, 10 predicted proteins | sample 5204281 | NCBI WGS metagenome assembly WBZN01 (sample SAMN12344347, study PRJNA552823) | activated sludge metagenome | biome: Activated sludge suspended growth; feature: Nitrification reactor; material: Wastewater; isolation source: activated sludge from nitrification reactor of wastewater...
ACCGCCCGGAGAACGAGCGCGACTACGGGCAGGAGGCGATCGAGATCCTGCTGCAGGTGATGGAGAACCAGCGCGACGACCTGGTGGTGATCCTGGCCGGCTACAAGGACCGCATGGACACCTTCTTCCGCTCCAACCCGGGCCTGAGCTCGCGCATCGCCCACCACATCGACTTCCCCGACTACGGCGCCGACGAGCTCGCGCAGATCGCCGACCGCATGCTGGCGGCGCAGAACTACGCGTTCGGCCCGGGCGCGCGCGCCGCCTTCCAGGAATACCTCGCGCGCCGCATCGTGCAGCCGCACTTCGCCAACGCGCGCAGCGTGCGCAACGCGCTCGACCGCGCGCGACTGCGCCAGGCCAGCCGCCTGTTCGCCGACCGCGACCGCGCGTACGACGCCACCGACCTGATGACCCTGGCCGAGGCGGACATCCGCGGCAGCCGGGTCTTCCAGACCGCCCCGCCCCCAGCCACCTGAAAGCCCACCTCAAGGAAGCCCGGCCATGCACCTGGGACGCACAACCCTCTCCAAGTTCCTCATCCAGCAGCTCGACGGCATCGAAGGCGCCACGGACCTGGGCGCGCTGCTGGTGGACGTCGCGGCCGCGGTCAAGGCGATCTCCGCGATGACCGCCAAGGGCGCGCTGGGCGGCTTCCTCGGCGAGGTCGGCACGCGCAACGTGCAGGGCGAGGTGCAGCAGAAGCTCGACCTGCTCGCCAACGAGGTCATGCTGCGCAGCTGCGACTGGGGCGGGCTGGTCGCCGGCATGGCCTCGGAGGAGCTCGAGGAGCCCTACGCCATCCCGCCCGGCTACGCGCGCGGCCGCTACCTGCTGGTCTTCGACCCGCTCGACGGCTCGTCGAACACCGACGTGAACGTCTCGGTCGGCACGATCTTCTCGGTGCTCCGCCATGACAAGGCGGATGCGCCGGCGGCCGGCGACTTCCTGCAGCCGGGCCGCCAGCAGGTGGCCGCCGGCTACGCGATCTACGGTCCGGCGACGATGCTCGTGATGACCGTCGGCAAGGGCACGCACGGCTTCACGCTCGATCGCGAGATCGGCAACTTCATCCTCACGCACCCGAACCTGCAGATCCCGGCGGACACGAGCGAGTTCGCGATCAACACCAGCAATGCGCGCTTCTGGGAGCCGCCGGTGCACCGCTACGTCACCGAATGCCAGGCCGGCAAGACCGGCGATCGCGGCCGCGACTTCAACATGCGCTGGATCGCCTCGCTGGTCGCCGAGGTGCACCGCATCCTGATGCGCGGCGGCGTGTTCATGTACCCGCGCGACACGCGCGACCGCTCGCGCCCCGGTCGGCTGCGGCTGCTGTACGAGGCCAATCCGATCGCCCTGCTGATCGAGCAGGCCGGTGGCCGCGCGACCACCGGCAACGAGCAGGTGCTGGCCGTCGAGCCGCAGGCGCTGCACCAGCGCGTGCCCCTGATCCTCGGCTCGCGCAACGAGGTCGAGCGCATCGAGCGCTACCACGTCGAGCACGCGCTCGGCATCGACCGCGAATTCAGCTCGCCGCTGTTCAACGAGCGTTCCATGTTCCGGCCAGAAGCACGCACCTGAAGGCGACCCACGACCATGTCAGCAAGGCATCCGATCATCGCAGTCACCGGCTCCTCCGGCGCCGGCACCACCACCGTCATGAAGAGCTTCGCGCACATCTTCCGGCGCGAGCACATCAAGGCGCAGGTCATCGAGGGGGATTCGTTCCACCGCTTCGACCGCGCCGAGATGCGCGCCCGCGTGCGCGCGGCCGACAAGGGCGAGGCCCCGCCCATAAGCCACTTCGGGCCGGAGTCGAACCTGCTCTCCGAGCTGGCCGACACCATGGAGAGCTACGCCGCCACCGGCTCGGGCAAGGTGCGCCGCTACATCCACGACGAGGGCGAGGCGAAGGAACTAGGCGGCGAGCCGGGCAGCTTCACGCCCTGGCAGCCGATGGCCGAGAAGAGCGACCTGCTCTTCTACGAGGGCCTGCACGGCGGCTACTCGGCCGAGGGCGCCGACGTGGCCCGGCACGTCGACCTGATGGTCGGCGTGGTGCCGATCATCAACCTGGAGTGGATCCAGAAGCTGCACCGTGACAAGAACGTGCGCGGCTACAGCCAGGACGCCGTGGTCGACACGATCCTGCGGCGCATGCCCGACTACGTGAACCACATCTGCCCGCAGTTCAGCCGCACGCACGTCAACTTCCAGCGCGTGCCGACGGTCGACACGAGCAACCCGTTCATTGCGCGCGACATCCCGAGCGCCGACGAATCCATGGTGATCATCCGCTTCGCCAACCCCAAGGGCATCGACTTCCAGTACCTGCTGTCGATGCTGCGCGCCTCCTGGATGAGCCGGCCGAACACCATCGTCGTGCCCGGCGGGCAGATGGGCCTCGCCATGCAGTTCATCTTCACGCCGATGATCCTGCGGCTGATGGACATCAAGCGCCGCGCCCAGTAGGCGTCGCCCCGGGCATGGACCAGCAACCGCACTGGCGGGGCACCCGGCTTGACGCCGTGCTGCTCGACCTCGACGGCACGCTGCTCGAGACGGCGGGCGACATCGGCACGGTGCTCAACCTCGCGCTGGCCGACCGCCAGCTCGGGCCGCTGCCCGCCGACGCGGTGCGCAGGCTGATCGGGCGCGGCGCGCCCTCGCTGGTGGCCCGCGCGCTGCAGCTCGCCGGCACGGGCTCGCAGGAAGTGGACGTCGAGGCCACGCTGGGCCGCTTCTGCGCGCATTACGAGCAGCTGTATGCCGGCGACGGCGGCACGGCGACGCCCTTCCCCGGCGTGGTGGAGGGCCTGGCCGCCCTGCATGGCGCAGGCCTGAAGCTCGCGGTGGTCACCAACAAGCAGCGGCGCTTCGCGCTGCAGGTGCTGGGTCGCCTCGGCCTCATGCGCTGGTTCGCGGCCGTCGTGGGCGGCGACACCTGCGGGCAGCGCAAGCCCGACGCGCGCCCGCTGCGCCATGCCTGCGAGCTGCTGCAGGTCGACGGCGCCCACGCGCTGATGGTGGGCGATTCGGCGATCGACGTGCGTGCCGCGCGCGCCGCCGGCATGCCGGTCATCTGCGTGCCCTACGGCTACAACGAGGGCCAGGACGCGTCGACGCTCGAGTGCGACGCGCTGGTGCCGACGCTCGCGCAGCTGCCGGCACTGCTGCGCGCGGGCGGGGCCGCCTGAGTGGCCCGCATCCCGGCGCTCAGGGCGCTGCTGTGGGACGTGGACGGGACGCTCGCCGAGACCGAGCGTGACGGCCACCTGCTGGCCTTCAACCAGTGCTTCGAGAAGCTGGGCGTGCCGTGGCGCTGGTCGGCCGAGCGCTACGGCGAGCTGCTGCGCGTCACGGGCGGCCGGGAACGGCTGCTGCACGACATGCGCTCGCAGCCGCAGGCACCGGCCACGCAGCAGGCGCGCGCCGAGCTGGCCGAGGCGATCCACCGCGGGAAGAACGCGCTGTACGCGGACATCATCGCCACCGGTGCGGTGCCGCTGCGCGACGGGGTGCGCGACCTGATCGTGGACTGCGCCGGGGCGGGCCTCGCCATGGGCATCGTCACCACGACCAGCGCCAGCAACGTCGAGGCGCTGCTCGCGACCCACTTCGGGCCGTACTGGCACTCGCTGTTCACGCTGCTCGTGAGCGGCGAGGACGCGGCGAAGAAGAAGCCGGATCCGCTCGCCTACCGCATCGCCCTCGCCCAGCTCGGGCTCGAACCCGGCGAGTGCCTGGCCATCGAGGACTCGCCCGCCGGCGTGGCTTCGGCCGGCGGCTGCGGCATTCCCGTGATCGTCACGCGCAGCCACTACTTCTGCGCGCGCAGCGTGCCGGGCGCGCTGGCGATCGGCGACTCGCTGGGCGCGGGCGCCGGCTGGCAGCCGGCCGCGCGCCAGGACGCGACGCGCATCGACCTCGCGCAGGTCGTGCGATGGCACGCCTGCGCGGTGCGCCCGGGCCGCAGGCTCGGCCGCAGCACGAGCCTGCCCCTGCGGCCTGCGCGCCGCACGGGCCTGCTCCGGCTGGCCGATTTCGATTAGCCGACCTCGACTGGCAGACCTCGACTAGCAGACCTCGAACAGCCCGGCCGCCCCCATGCCGCCGCCCACGCACATCGTGACGACCACGTAGCGCGCGCCGCGCCGCCTGCCCTCCAGCAGCGCGTGGCCCACCAGCCGGGCGCCGGTCATGCCGTAGGGATGCCCGATCGAGATGCCGCCGCCGTTGACGTTGCACAGCGCCGGATCGATGCGCAGCCGGTCGCAGCAGTAGATCACCTGGCAGGCGAAGGCCTCGTTCAGCTCCCACAGGCCGATGTCCTCCACCTTGAGGCCGTGGCGCTTGAGCAGCCTCGGGATCGCGTACACCGGGCCGATGCCCATCTCCTCGGCCGCGCAGCCCGCGACCGCCATGCCGCGGTACAGCCCCAGCGGCCGCAGGCCGAGCTGCTCCGCGAGCTTCCTCTCGACCAGCACGGAGGCCGACGCGCCATCGGAGAGCTGGCTCGCGTTGCCTGCCGTGACGACGCCGCCCTCGATCACGGGCTTGAGCTGCCGCAGGCCCTCGAGCGTCGTGTCGGGCCGGTTGCCCTCGTCCTTCGCGAGCGTGACCTCCTGGTACGAGACCGCCTTCGTGGCCTTGTCGACCACCGCCATGGTCGCGCGGATCGCCACGATCTCCTCGTCGAAGCGCCCGGCCGCCTGCGCGGCCGCGGTGCGCTGCTGGCTGGCCAGGGAATACGCGTCCTGCGCCTCGCGGCCGATGCCGTACTTGCGCGACACGAACTCGGCGGTCTGCAGCATCGGCATGTAGGCGTTCGGCGCGCGCGCCAGGACGTTGGGGTCGACCTCGCGGTTCACCCACTCCATGTAGGGCGCCTGCAGCGCGGAGATGTTCTCCTGGCCGCCGGCCACGACGATGTCCATGCCGTCGACCATGACCTGCTTGGCGGCGGTGGCCACCGCCATCAGGCCGGAGGCGCACTGCCGGTCCATCGTCTGCCCGGACACGACCTGCGGCAGGCCGGCCGCCATGGCCGCCGTGCGCGCGACGTTCATGCCGGCCGTGCCGGCGTCGAGCACGGAGCCGATGACCACGTCCTCGACCTGCGCCGGATCGACGCCGGCGCGCCGCACCGCGTGCTCGATCGCGTGGCCGAGCAGCGTCGGCGACTTGATGTTGTTGAGCGCGCCGCGGTAGGCGCGGCCGATCGGCGTGCGCGCCGTGGAGACGATGACCGCTTCCCTCATGGTGTCACCCAGTCCTTTTCCAGTCGGCCAGTTGCGTGCCGGCGTTGCACAGCTCGAGCAGCAGCGGCGCCGGGGTCCAGTAGCCATGCACGTTGCCGCGCGTGGCCGCGTAGTGCGCGAGCCGGTCGGCGATCGTGCGCAGCCCGATCTGCCCGGCCATGTACATCGGGCCGCCGCGGTGGTCCGGGAACCCGTAGCCGGCGACCCACACGACGTCGATGTCGCCCGGGCGGTAGGCGATGCCCTCGCCGAGGATCTTCAGCCCCTCGTTGACGAGCGGGTACAGCAGTCGCTCGACGATCTCCTCCTGCGGCAGCTGCGCACGGCGCGCGATGCCATGCTCGCGCGCGACGTCGGCGGCGATGGCGGCGAAGGCCTCGTCGGGCAGCGCTGTGCGCCCCTCGTAGCGGTAATAGCCCGAGCCGGTCTTCTGGCCGAAGCGCCCGAGGGCGAACAGGCGCTGCACGATGGCGCGGTAGCTGGGGTCGGACGGCAGCCCGCCGGCCTTGCCGTACTCGATCACGGTGCGGGCGCCGACGTCGACGCCCGCCATGTCGAGCATGCGGCACGGGCCCATCGCGAAGCCGAGCGCCTCGACGGCGGCATCGACCTGGCGCGGCTCGGCGCCCTCCATCAGCAGGAACTCCGCCTCGCGCATGTACACCTCGGCCATGCGGTTGCCGATGAAGCCGTAGCACACGCCCGAGACCACCGGCACCTTGCCGATGGCGCCGGCCAGCTTCATCACCGTGGCGAGCACGGCCGGGTCGGTGCGCGCGCCGCGCACGACCTCGAGCAGGCGCATCACGTTCGCCGGGCTGAAGAAGTGCGTGCCGACCACGTCCGCCGGGCGACCGGTCGCCTGCGCCAGCACGTCGACATCCAGCGTCGAGGTGTTGGAGGCCAGGATGGCGCCAGGCTTCGCGACCGCGCCAAGCCGGGCGCAGACCTTCTTCTTGAGCTCGAGGTCCTCGAACACGGCCTCGACCACCAGGTCGCAGTCGGCGAGCGCGGCGTAGTCGAGCGAACCAGTCAGCAGCGCCAGGCGCTGCGCGAGCTGCTCCGGCGTGATGCGGCCCTTGGCCGCGCTGGCCTGGTAGTTGCCGCGGACGATGCCCATGCCGCGCTCGAGCGCCTCTGCCGACGCCTCGACGACCACGGTCGGGTAGCCCGCGTTGGCGAAGGCCATGGCGATGCCGCCGCCCATCGTGCCCGCGCCGACGATGCCGACGCGGCGCACCGTGCGCAGCGCCTGGTCGCGCGCCATGCCCGGGATGCGCGCGGCCTCGCGCTCGGCGAAGAACAGGTGGCGCATCGCCCGCGAGGCGGGTGAATGCAGCAGCTGCGTGAATTCCGCGGCCTCGACCGCCTCGCCCTGCGCGAAGCTCGAGCTGGCGGCCGCGCGCAGCGCGCGCGCGATCGCGGCCAGCGCCGGATACGCGCCCTTGCGGGCCACCTCGGCGTCGAACGCGGCGAAGGCGCCGGCCGGCGCAGCCGGCACGGGCAGCGCGCTCGTGCGGCGCGGCGCGCGGCGCGAGGCGACGAGGCTGCGCGCGGCCGCGAGCCCGTTCTCGAGCGGCTCGCCGGGCGCGAGTTCGTCGAGCAGGCCGGCCTCGAGCGCGGCGGCCGCGGCCAGCATCCTGCCGCTGCCGATCAGGTCGATGGAGAGCGGGATGCCGACCAGCCGCGGCAGGCGCTGGGTGCCCAGCGAGCCGGGCATCAGGCCCAGCTTCACCTCGGGAAAGCCCAGGCGCGTGGCCGGCGCGGCGACCCGGTAATGGCAGGCGAGCGCCAGCTCCAGGCCGGCCCCGAGCGTCGTCCCGTGCAGCGAGGCGACCACGGGCCGGGCGCTCGCCTCGATGCGCGCCAGCAGCGTGTTGACCGGCGCGGCGCTGAAGCCGGGCTGCTCGAAAGCGGTGATGTCGCCGCCCGCCACGAAGGTGCGGCCCGCGCAATGGATCACCAGCGCGTCGAGGTCGGTGGCGGCCTCGAAGCGCGCGAAGTCGGCGGCCAGGTCCTCGACCACGGCGGGCGACGTGGCGTTGACCGGCGGGTTGTCGATGCGGATCAGGCCGATGCGGTCCTGGCGGGAGAAGGTGGTGGTGCCGGTCATGGCGTGGAGCCCCTCGGGCTGGCGTGGGCTGGGGTGGACTGGGCTGGGGCGATCGGGGCAGCTTAGGGAGCAATCGCCGCCGGGTCTTGTGGCAACTGGTTACCCGCGGCTAGAGCGTGTCGGCCAGCGGGCGCGGCACCCGCACCGTCATGTCGAGCAGCATCTGCCCGAAGCCCTTGCCGAGCGGGTCCATGCGCGGCGAGGCGGGGCCGCCGCCCGCGAGCGCGTCGTGCACCACGAGGTTGATGCCGGCGATGCCGGGCAGGTAGTGGCGCTCCACCGGCCCGTGGGCGAGGTGCGCGAGGTAGGCCGCCACGGCCTCGGGCGTGACGCGCGCCCACAGCAGCGGCAGCCACTCCGGCCGGCGGGCGACCAGCCCAATGTTCGACAGGTTGCCCTTGTCGCCGCTGCGCGCCCAGGCGAGCTTCACCAGCGGCACCTCCACCTGCGGCTCGCCCGTCTCCTGCCAGGGCGGCGGCACGATGGCCGCGCCGCGCGCGGCGGGCGCCCCGCCGGGCGGGATCGCCACGTCGATGCGCCGGCCGTCGACCTCGATCCAGACGGGCACGGCCGCCTTGTCGAGCAGGAACGAGAAGGGCTTCACCAGCGGCGCGGGCGACGGGCGACCGCCGGACGGGGTGGTCGTGCCGGGCGACCAGGACGTGCCCGCCGGCACGATCTCGCGCGCGAACAGCTCGAGCGCCTCCTTGCGCGGATGGTCGACCACGATGCGCACCATCACCTCGCGCGACGCGGACGTGCGCGCGTGCGGGCCATAGAGCGTCTCGGCGCCGAACAGCTCGATGGCCGTGCGCGTGTAGTCGCCCAGCCCCTGTTCGCCGAGCAGCCGGCGGGTGCGCGCCAGGATCGCCTCGCCCGTGCGGCGCGCCTTGGCGGCGGCGTCGATGCCGATGATGACCATCGAGCCGGCGCAGCGGTAGCCATCCGCCTGGGTCGCCGACACCTTGTAGGTCGCGGTGGGCGCGCGGCCGCGCGCGCCCTCGACGAGCACGCGATCCGTGCCCTGCTGCGTGATCGACACCTCGCGGAAATCGCAGGTGACGTCGGGCAGCAGGTAGGCCGCCGGGTCGCCGATCTCGTACAGCAGCTGCTCGGCGACCGCGGCGCGCAGCACGGTGCCGCCGGTGCCCTCGGGCTTGGTCACCACGAAGCGGCCATCGGCGTGGCATTCGAGCAGCGGATAGCCGATGCCCGGCCAGTCGGGCACGGACTGCCAGTCGGTGTGCAGCCCGCCGGTCGCCTGGCAGCCGCATTCGATGATGTGCCCGGCGAGGCTGCCGGCCGCCAGCAGGTCGTGGTCGGCGCTGGTCCAGCCGAACTCGTGCATCAGCGGCCCGAGCGTCACCGCGCTGTCGACGCCGCGGCCCGTGATGACGATGTCGGCGCCCTCGGCCAGCGCGCGCTGCACCGCCACCGCGCCGAGGTAGGCGTTGGCGCTCAGCACGCGCTCGGGCAGGGCCTCGCCGGTGTACATGTCGCGCACGCCGGCCTGCCTGAGGCCGGGCATCAGCGCGGACACGTCGTCGCCGAGCACCACGGCGATGCGCGGCTGCACGCCGAGCGAATCGGCCAGCGCGCGCAGCGCCCGGGCGCAGCCGGCGGGATTGATGCCGCCCGCGTTGGCCACCACGCGGATGCCCCTGCGCACGACCTCGACCAGCACGGACTTCATGGCGACGTCGACGAAGTCGGTCGCGTAGCCCGCCTGCGGGTTGCGCGAGCGCATGCCGGCCATGATCGCCATGGTCATCTCGGCCAGGTAGTCGAACACGAGGTAGTCCGGCTGCGCCTGGCGCACGAGCTGCGGCGCGGCGACGGAACTGTCGCCCCAGAACCCGGAGGCCCCGCCGATCCTGACCACCTTGCCTGCCTGCATCACCTGCCCCCGGTAGCCGAACGGCCACCCGCCCGACGCTAGCACTGCCGCCCCGCCGGGGCTTGTGCCCCGTGGCTACCAGCCGGTGGGCGCAAGACCCCGCCGGCCCCGCCCCCTAGCCTGCCGCGAGCCGCACGGGATATCGTCGACGCATGAAGGACATCTGCCAAGACCTGCTGGAGGAATACCGGCAACTCGACGCCCTGTGCGCCACGCTCGGCGCCGGCGAGTGGCGGGCGCCCACCGGCTTCTTCCGCTGGTCGCCCTGGGACGAGGTCGCGCACCTGTGCCTGTTCGACGAGACCGGCCTGCAGGCGGTCACCGACCCGGATTCCTTCCGCCGCGACGCCGACGTGCTCAACGCGCGCACGGCGCGGGGCGAGGAGATCGAGGTGATCGCCCGCGACCGCTTCGGCCGGCTCGACGGCCCCGGGCTGCTCGCGCTCTGGCGCTCTCGCTACGTGCCGCTGGTGGCGGCGCTCGCGCCGCTCGACGCGAAGGCCCGGCTGCCCTGGTACGGCCCGCCGATGAGCGCGCGCTCGTTCGCGACCGCCCGGCTCATGGAGACCTGGGCGCACGGCCAGGACATCTGGGACCTGCTCCGCCGCCGTCGACCGCCCAGCGCGCGGCTCAGGCACATCGCGCACCTCGGCGTGAGCACCTTTGCCTGGTCCTTCGTCAACCGCGGCCTCCCGGTGCCCGCACCCGTGCCCTGCGTCGTGCTCGACGGGCCCGACGGGGCGCAGTGGCGCTGGGGCAGCGACGCACCCGGGAACGAGGTGCGCGGCAGCGCCGAGGACTTCTGCCTGGTCGTCACGCAGCGGCGCAACGTGGCGGACACCGCGCTGCAGGTCTCCGGCGAACCGGCGCGGCAGTGGCTGCGCATCGCCCAGTGCTTCGCCGGCCAGCCCGAGGAACCGCCCGCGCCCGGCGCGCGCACGGTCCCGGAGTGAGCGAACCGCCCGCGCCGGCCGGCGAGCCACTGGCGCTGGCCCATCGCGCCGGGCTCGAGCCGCTGCTCGCGCGCCTCGTGGCCGCCGCCGCGGGCCACGCGCCGAGCGACTGGTCGTTCTGCAACCTGTACCTCTACCGCGGAGCCCTCGACTACCGCTGGACCGGCGGCGCGCTGCCGCGCGTGACGGGCCGCACCTTCGACGGCGTGCGGCACGTGCTGCCGCTCTTCCCGCTCGAGGGGCTGTCGCTGCCGGCGCTGCGCGAGCTGCTCGCGGGGCACGACTGCCTGTTCCCGATGACGCTGGCGCAGGCCAGCGCGCTCGGCCACCTGCCCGTCGACCTCGGCTGCGTGCGCGACGACGCCGACTACATCTACCCGGTCGCGCAGTTCAGGGACTACGCCGGCAGGCAGCTGCGCAAGAAGCGCAACCTGATGGCGCAGTGCCTGGCCGCCTGGACGGTCGAGGCGCTGCCCTACGGCCCGCGGCACGAGGCGGATGCGCTGGCCGTGCACGCGGCCTGGATGGCGGATCGCGGCAAGGCGCCCGGCGAGGCCGACGACCCGATGTGCCGCGAGGCGCTCGCCCTCGCCGGCGAGCTCGGGCTCTCGGGCTTCATCTACCATGCGGATGGCGTGCCTGCCGGCTTCCTGCTGGCCGAATGCGGCGAGCCGGGCACCGCGGTCGTGCGCTTCGCCAAGGGACTGGCGCGCTACAAGGGCATCGCGCAGGTGATGTTCAACCACTTCGCCACGCACGCGCCGTGGCCGCTGCGGTTCCTCAACTTCGAGCAGGACCTGGGCCTGGCGAACTTCCGGCGCACCAAGCTCAGCTACGCGCCGGTCGAGCTGCGCAACAAGTGGCGCGTCAGGCTGCGCGGCTGAGCCCCGCCTGCGCTCGGGCGGCGGCACGCAGGCCGCCGCCACTCACGCGTCGATGAACAGGTCGAGGTCGGGCTCCAGCCCCGGCACCTGCGCGTAGGCGCCGAAGTCGCTGGCGCCCTGGTCGCGCAACACCTGCTCGTCGACGAACTGCCGCCCCGTGACGCTGCGCGCCGGCTGGCAGAGGATCCAGTGCGCGGCGTCGGCCATGATCGCCGGCGTGCGCGCGTGCCGTTGCCGGCCGGGCGCCGCCACGTCGAGCGCGGCGGTCGCGATCAGCGTGCGCGGCCAGAGCGTCGTGCCGGCGACGCCCTGCCCGCGGTACTCCGCGGCCACGCCCATCGCGAGCATCGCCATCGCGTACTTGCTGGTCGTGTAGGCCGCATGCACGGAGAACCAGCGCGGGTCGGCCGAGAGCGGCGGCGCCAGGCTGAGCACGTGCGGGTTGGAGGAGCGCAGCAGCCACGGCAGGCAGGCCTGGATGCAGTGGAAGCTGCCGCGCACGTTGACGTCCAGCATCAGGTCGAAGCGCTTCGGGCGCGTGTCGAGCAGGCCGGCCAGCTGGATCGCGCTGGCGTTGTTCACCAGGATGTCGATGCCGCCGAAGCGCTCGGCCGCGGCCTGCACGGCCCGGCGCACCGCCTCCAGGTCGCGCACGTCGACCTCGACCGCCAGCGCCTCGCCGCCCGCCGCCTGCACCTCGGCGGCCGTGGCCGCGATGGTGCCCGGCAGGCGCGTGCCCTCGCGCGTGGTCCTCGCCGCCACCACCACGCGGGCCCCGTCGCGCGCCGCCCGCAGGGCGATGGCCCGGCCGATGCCGCGGCTGGCGCCGGTCACGAACAGGGTCTTGCCCGCGAGGCTGTCCATCGGAGCAGGCTAGCAAGCCGCGCGGATGCGGGCATTGCGGCCAACGGCTGGGCCCGGCCGGCCCCGCCCGGTTGCCCCGGTCCGGTGCCTGGTCTGGTGCCTGGTCCGGTGCCCTGCCTGGTGCCGGATCCGCTGGTGGCCGGCGGGCAGCCACTTGGCGCAAGACGGTCACCCGGTGGCAACCTAGGCTGGCCCGCGTACACTGGTTTGGCCGGTGTCCCCGGGGTTCCCCCAGCGATCGCGCACCACAGTCGAAGCAGCCGCACAGCACACCATGGCCCTGATCGAATCCACCCTGTCGGTCGGCAGCGAAACCTACAAGTCGAACCGGGCGGGCATGCTGGCCCTGCTGGCGCGGGTGCGCGAGGCCGAGAAGCGCACGCGCCAGAAGTCCGACGCCTCCCGCGAGCGCTTCGCGCGCCGCGGCCAGCTGCTGCCGCGCGAGCGCCTCTCGCTGCTGCTCGACCCGGGCACGCCCTTCCTCGAGCTGTGCACCCTTGCCGGCTACGGGCTCGACACCGAAGACCTGGAGCAGACCGCGCCCGGCGGCGGCGTGATCGCCGGCATCGGCTTCGTCAGCGGCATACGCTGCATGGTGCTGGCCTCCGATTCCGGCATCGACGCCGGCGCCCTGCAGCCGATGGGACTCGACAAGGTGCTGCGGGTGCAGGAGCTGGCGCTCGAGAACAAGCTGCCTTACGTGCAGCTGGTCGAGAGCGCCGGCGCCAACCTGATGGAATACCGCGTCCAG
>WBZN01000976.1_pt2 | contig 12703 bp, 7 predicted proteins | sample 5204281 | NCBI WGS metagenome assembly WBZN01 (sample SAMN12344347, study PRJNA552823) | activated sludge metagenome | biome: Activated sludge suspended growth; feature: Nitrification reactor; material: Wastewater; isolation source: activated sludge from nitrification reactor of wastewater treatment...
GACCCGACCACTCGGAAGGCGACGGCGCATCCGCTGCACGACCTGGGGATCACCGCGCTCGCCACCGACGGCCAGGCGCTCGCCTCGGCCTCCGACGACAAGTCGATCGCGGTCCGCGCCCTGCCCGTCGATTCATCGATCGCGGAGGACGCAGGCCTCGCGGCGCTCGCGCGCGAGTACGACGCCCGCCTCGATCAGGCGTTGGCCGAAGCGGTCGGCGAGAACGCGGCGAGCCTCAGTGCCGACGGCGCCCGGTCGCGCGAGTCGGCGCTCGGCAACCTGGTTGCCGATGCGTTTCGCGCCGCGTGCGCGGCGCAGATCGGCCTGGTGAGCGGGGGGAGCCTGCGCGCCGACCTGCCGGCTGGGCACTTGCGCCGCAAGGAGCTTGCGGCCGTGCTGCCGTTTGGCAATCACGTGGTCTGCGTCGAGCTCTCGGGGCGCGAGCTGCAGGCTCTGCTCGAGCACGGAGCCGCGGGGATCGAAGCCGGAAAGGGCACGCTGCTCCAGGTGTCCGGCGTGCGCTACACCGTGGACCTCGCGCGACCGGCCGGCGCCAGGGTGACCGCGGTTGCCGTCGCGGGCGCGGCGCTCGCATCGGATGCGATGTATCGCGTGGCTCTTTCGAGCTTCGTCGCCGGCGGCGGAGACGGCTTCGCTCGCGTGACGGCGCGGATGCGCGATGCCGGGCTCGACGCCGATGCGTTGAGCGCCGAAGTGCGGCGAGCGCACCCCCGCCTTTCGGCGGCCGCCCGCCTCGTCATCCAGGGAGGAAGCTAGCGACGGAGCGACCGATTCGCCGCCGAGACCTGTCGGAGGCGAATCGTGGCGAAGCGTGGTTCCCGGGCGCCGACCTCTACCGCTTCGGGACCTTGATCGCGATGCTGCGCAGATCGATCGTGCCGGCGATGTCGTCGCGCACGGCCACCGCAACGGTGTGCACTCCCGCCGGCAGGTCGACCCGGATCTCGTAGCGGTAAAACGGCGGCAGGATGGCGCCGGACGGTGTCGAGAGCGTGACCGTCTTGCGTCGCACCGCCGTGATGGCGCCGTCTTCGCGTCGCACCCCGACGAACAACGAGAGCTGCCGCTGCTGGCCGCCGCCTTGCTCGAGGGACGTGATCCGGCTGAGCGGCACGTTGATCTGCACCACGGTCCCGCGAGCAGCCGCCGTTGCGCCAGGCGCCGCTCCCAATCGCGCCGCCTGCACGGCCTGGACCTCGACGCCGAGCGCTTCGTGGTTGTCGCGTTGGAGCAGGGCTGCCAGCACCCGCTCGCTGAGCACTGTGTCCGGCGCGGTGTCGCGGTAGGTTCGCGGATAGCGCAGGACGACGCCCGACCGTTTCGAGCGCACTTCCACGCGATGCATGCGATCGTCGCCGCTGCGGGTGGGATAAAAGCCGAGAACGTAGACGTGCTCGACGTCCCGCGCCAGGTCGTCGAGCGCGCCTCCGAGGTCGTTGCGCTCGATCAGTGCCATGCCGCCCGTGTCGTGGGCGAGCGCCGTCAGCGTGTCCGTCAGGTTGGCGGCCTCGGAGGACTCGCCCATCAAGTCGTTGATCCGGCCGGAGAACTCGATCCCATCGGTGTCGCGCGCCATCCCGCGCGCCTGCAGGGTGTAGATCTCCACGCCGTGCGCGACGGCGGCACGAACGGCCGCGTCGACCAGGGGGCGCGTGCTGTACGTTTGCATCTCACTCCACGCGGCGCTCGGATCGTAGTGGTCCCCGAGAACCTGGCCGACCACGTCGGTCGCGAATTGGATTCCCTCCCGCGCTCCCGAGCCGTCGCAGAGCCGGTTGGCGAGGTTCCAGCCCTCCATGCCGGCGATGAGCGGCACGCCGTCGCTCACGTGGAGCAGGACCTTGCGCCCCGGCATCGACACCAACGAGTTGACGAACACACCGAGCGCCTCGAGCGAGGCGACGGCGCTGGCCTGCTCGGCGTCGGACTGCTGGCGGGCGAAGAGCGCCAGATCCGATGGACAGGGCGTGTCAAAGGGGGTTTCAAGGGACAACTGCTGGCGCTGCAGGATGGCGGCTAGGGTCTGGCGCCGATCGATCGCCATCGTGACCAGGCTGGCCATCGAGGTGCGGATCTCGGCGAGCGCGTCGATGACGGCGCCGATCTTGGTGGTGAACGGAACCCTCACCTGCAGCGCGGCGTCGAGCGTCGCCAGGGAGACCTCGGTGCCGGGCGGGAGGCGCTCCGCGAGGAACCGGCCGAGCGCCGTGAGCGCGCGGGAGCGGCTGGCGGGAGACAGGTGAGTGTTATCCACGAAGATCGCCAGATGAAGAGGAGTGCCCTCTTCCGGGGACGATGCTCCGGACGATGGCGCGGCAGACGCGGGCTTGCCGGTGTTGTCGGTCCGCGGCGCCTCGAAGGTCCCGATTTCCGTGGGCTTGCCGTCCTCGGCGAGCGTGAAGTCGTCGCGAGTCAGATCCCCCACTGCGTGGCCGGAAGCGTCGGCGGCGTGCACTTCGATCGTCACCAGGCGCACGTCCACGGAGGCGGCGATGGGTGGCGCGTCGGCGCGGAGCGCGCTGGCGCTGAGCAGCAGCGCCGCCAGGCAGCAAGAACGGGGGGTGGGCATATGACGTGCATTGTGCCGGGTCCGGCGCATCCCGGCCAGCACCAGGGGGCGCGATGCTACGATTCTGGGACGGGCTGAAAGGAGTTCGCTCATGAACCAGGGCTTCGAACAGGCGAAGGCGCAGCGCAACTGGCTGGAGCGCTTGGGCGCCAAGATCCCAGGCTTCGGTGGGTTCCTCGACCGCGAGCTGCGCCGCGACGTCGACAAGCGTCAGCGCGAATATCTCGCCGGCGAGGTCGGGCGCATCAAGGAGATCCTGCGGAGCAAGGCGCGCGCCTATTCCGACGCCGGCCAGATGGCGGCTCTGGAGTCGATCGAGCGCATCGAAAAGAAGCTCGACGGGCTCGGTCAGACCATTCGCTTCGCCGACTACGGCGCGAGCGGGCTCTTCGACGTCGAGAAGATCCGCGAAGACCAGCTCGACCGGCTCTACGAGTTCGACGTGCAGTGGGTCGAAGGTTTGTCGCAGCTGCGCACCGAGATCGAGGGCCTGCCGGCAGCCAGTGAAAACCCGATGGCGGCGCTCGACGGCGTCCTCGCGCACCTCGAGGCGCTGGCGGCGCATTGGACCAAGCGCGCGCAGGTGATCAGCAGCGTAGTGCAGTCGAAGTAGGACCCGGGAGATGACCGCGCCGAGCCGGTGAGGACGGCGCGAGTTCCAGCAGAGTCCGAGCTCGGTCGCGCCCCCCGCGCGCCGGCCAACAAGGAGCCTTGATCCATGGACGTCATTCAATTCCAAGACCCCACCGGCCACACCATGGTCGCGCGCTGGCCTTCGTCCGGCACGGCAGCGGTGCAGTTCGGCAGCCAGCTGATCGTCGAGGAGAGCCAGCAGGCGGTGTTCTTCCGCGACGGCAAGGCGCTCGACACCTTTGGCCCCGGCCGCCACACCCTGGCGACCGAGAACCTGCCGCTGCTGACGACGCTGTTCAGCATCCCGTTCGGCGGCAAGTCGCCGTTCCAAGTGGCGGTCGCGTTCGTGTCGACCAAGACGTTCCTCGACATGAAGTGGGGCACCAAGGAACCGGTGATCTACCGCGACGCCGAGCTCGCCATGGTGCGGTTGCGCGCCTTCGGCAAGTTCGCGCTGCGGGTCTCGAACCCGCAGGTATTCGTGAATACCGTCGTGGGCTCGCAGGGCGTCTACACCACGGACGGCGTCGAGTCGTATTTCAAGGACGTGATCGTGGCGCGGCTCACCGACCTGCTCGGCGATTCCCTGCGCTCGATCTTCGACCTGCCCAAGGTCTACGACGGCCTGGCGATGGGTCTGAAGGCCCGCGTCGCCGACGACTTCTCGAAGTACGGCATCGAGCTCGTGGATCTATATCTCGGCGCGATCACGCCGCCCGAAGAAGTGCAGAAGGTGATCGACGAGCGCTCGGGCATGGCGGCGGTCGGCAACCTCGACGCCTACATGAAGTTCAAGGCTGCGAAGGCTATGGGCGACGCCGCGCAAGCGGGGGGCGAGGGCGGCGGCCTCGGCGCCGGCGTCGGCATCGGCATGGGCGCCGGTCTGGGAATGATGATGCCGCAGATGATGCGCGACGCCATGCAAGCGGGGCAGCCCGGACAGGCTGGACCAGCGGGGCAGCCCGGTACGCCTGCCGCCGCAGCGCCGGCAGGTCCGCCGGCCGCGGCGGGTGCCGGCCCCGCCTTCTGCTCGCAGTGCGGCACGAAGGTGCCTCCGGGCTCGCGCTTCTGCCCGGCATGCGGCGCCAAGCTGGCCTAGCGCGAAGAACCCGGCAGCCGAAGTCCGATGACCGCGCTCGACGGCTCGCAAGGCAAGGTCTCGTGTCCGCAGTGCGGCGGCGAGAACGTGCTGCCGACGGGAACGTCGTTGCTGCTGTGCGCATTCTGCGGCGCGTCGGTCTTCGTCGACCGCTCGCAGGTGGTCATTCACTATCGCGTGCCGCGCCTGATCGACGAGGCGCAGGCGCGCGAGGCGCTGCGGCGCTGGATGGCAGGCAACAGCACGGTGAAGGACCTCGATCGCTTGGCCACGCTCGGCACCGTCGAGCCGCTGTCGTTTCCGATGTGGCTGTTTCGCTTCCAGGACGCGAGCGGCGAATCGGTGATCGTCGAGCCCGGCGCCGCCACGCCGATCGGCGAGCTCGCCGATCTCGACCTGCCGGCCGGCAAGCTCGATCCCTTCGGCGACGGGGAGGCCGGCGTCGAGTCGATCGCGGTGAGTGTGCCGCTCGCGACGGCCAAGGGCTGGCTCGCGCAGCGCACGAAGGCCGGCGGTCAGCTCGCCGAGCAGGCTCTGGTGCACGTGCCGCTCTGGCGTTGCGACTATCAATATCAGGGAAAGCCGTACGTCGCCCTGGTCGAAGCCTCGACCGGGCGGGCGATGGCGTCGATCTTCCCCGCCAAGGCCGAGTCGCCGTACGTCGCGGTGGCGGTGCTCGGGTTCATTCTGTTCCTGATCGAAGGCATCGTGTTCAAGAACCCGTTTCTCAAGGCGTTCGTGTACGCCGCGACGGCGGTGCCCGTGCTCGCTCTCGCCTACTGGGTGACGCGCAAGGTCTGAGCGATGCCGGCGCCTCCACCTCCACCTCTGCCCCCGCTGCCCGGCGCCGCGCCGCCGCCCGTGCCGTCCGCTGCGGGACCGATCGAGCCCGCGGGGAAGGCGCGCATTCAGGGGCTGTCCTGTCCCAAGTGCGGCGGCGCCGTGGAGGCGGACGCCGGCCAGCGCGTCGTCACCTGTCCGTTCTGCCAGACGGCGCTGCTCGCGCTCGGCGATCTCGGCGTGCGGCGTTTCTCACTGCAGCCCAAGATCGAGGCCGCCGCGGCGCGCGATCGCGCCAAGGCGTGGCTCTCCAGTGGTTTCAACAAGGACCAGGGCCTCGCGAGCGGCGCGGAGATGGGCGACGCGATGCTGGTCTTCCTGCCGTTCTTCCGCGTGCAGGCCGACGTGCTCGGGTACGTGCTCGGCGTCGAGCAGCGACATGAAGGGTCCGGGAACAACCGCCGGACGGTGCTGGTCAACGTCGAGCGGCAGGTGAACCGCGGCTTCGACCGCACCTTCGCCGCGGTGAGCGTCGAGGAGTGGGGCGTGAGCACCGTGCGGCTGCCGGCCGCGCCGGCGCTCGCGCCGTTCGACGAAGAGAGCCTGCAGCGCCAGGGTATGGTGTTCGCGCCGACGGTTTCCGAAAGCGAGACCGCCGCGGCGGCGCTCGCCGGATACAAGGCCGAAGCCGATCCCGGCAAGAACCTCAAGGAAGTGCGGTTCCGGTTCCTCGAGACGGTGCGCGAGCGGCTGTCGGTGCTCTACGTGCCGCTCTGGGCCGTGCGCTATCGCTATCGCAATCGCTCCTACACCGTGCTGATCGACGCCGGCGACGGCACGCTCGCCTACGGCAAGGCGCCGGGCAACGACTTCTATCGCGCCGTGATGATGGTGGGCGCCCAGGCCGGCGCCTGTTTCCTGGGCACCACGGCGTTGCAGTACTCCGACGATGGCGGCTGCGTGATGTTTGCTCTCGTCGGGGCGCTGTTCCTGCTGATCGCGGGCTGGCGCCGCTTCCGTTACGGCGGCGAGGTGGTCGAGGGCAGCGGTGTGGTCGACGACGGCCCGGCGGGCAAGGTCGAGAAGACCCTCAAGCGTCTGACGGGGCACGGCTGATGGCGATCGGCTATCGGCTGGTCCCGCTGTCCTGCCCAGCGTGCGGCGCGCCGCTCGCCGCCGAGCCGGACGACGTCGTGTATTACTGCACGGCATGCCGCAACGCGCATCTGCTCGAGCGGGCGACCGGAACCCTACGGCCAATCGCCGTCACGTTCCTCGCCGCGCCCGCCCAGGCCGCCGCGCGACGGTTGCCATTCTGGCTGCTGCCGGCGCGCGTGACGCTGCTCGAGCGTTCGACGGACGGCGGCGGGCTGATGCGACTCTTCGGCGGCGGCAATACCGGCGCCGGGGGCGCCGGGGGCGCCGGCGAGACCGTGGAGACGAGCTTCGCGATTCCGGCGTTTCAGGCGCCGCTCGCCGTGGCTGTGGATCTCGCCCGGCGCTACACGGCACAGCTCCCCGCGACCGGAGAGCTGATCGGCGAGCACCTCACCGGCGGCGTGATGCGCGTCGAGGATGCCGAGAAGTGGGCACACTTCACGCTGATCTCGGCCGAGGCCGGCAAGCCGGACCTGCTCACGCAACTGCGCTATCGCATCGACTTCGGCGACGCCCGCCTGCTCGGCGTGCCCTTCGTCGGCGCGGCGGGCGCCCTGCGCGACGCGTTCTTCGGCTTGCCGGCGGGCTAGCGCCGTCTCGAACATCCGCCGTCGGCCCGAGTGCGGGCGCAGCGCTCGAGTCACTCTTCGCGCAGCGCCGCCATCGGGTCGAGGCTCGCGGCCCGCCAGGCCGGGAGGAGACAGGCCAGTCCCGCGACCACCGCCAGAGACAACGCGGCGGCCGCGAAGCTCGGAACGTCGAGCGGGCTCACCCCGAACAGCAGGCCGCCGAGCAAGCGGCCGAGCGCCGCGGCGCCGGCACTGCCGAGTACGACTCCGACCAGCACCGTTCCCAGTCCCTCCCTCACGACCAGCCGCAGCACCGTGAGCCGCGTGCCGCCGAGCGCCATGCGGACACCGAACTCTCGTCCGCGTTCGCGCACCGAGGCCGACACCACGCCGTAGACGCCGATCGCTCCGAGCAGCAGGGCCGCGCCCGCGAAACCGGCGAGCAGCGCCAGGGCGAACCGCGGTTGGGCCACGGATTGCGCGACGATTTGCGCGAGCGGACGGCTGGTGCCACGAGGTATCGCGGGGTCGAGTGCGCGCAGATCCGCCGCGAGCCGGGCTCCGAGCACCGCGGGGTCTCCCTTGCCGCGCACGAGGAGCGTGCCGCGAGTGACCCCGGAGAAGGACACGTCGATCATCGGCAGGTAGAACTGCGGTCGCACGTCGGCACCCAATCCGCTCGTCCGTGTGTCGGCGACGACGCCGACCACCTCGCGCCAGACCGGCGGGCCGAGATTCATGTTCAGTCGCTTGCCGAGCGGGCTCTCGCCGGGCCAAACCTGCCGGGCGAGCGCTTGGTTGACGATCACTGCCCCTTCCGGGCGGCGCTCGTCCTCGCCGGTGAACCCACGACCGCTCCGGACGGCGATGCGCAGCGTCGAAAAGTAGTCCGGCGTGACGAGGTTGTAGAGCGCCACCGTCACCGGCTGCGACGTACGGCCCTCGACCTCGAAGGCCCAGTCGTTGTTGGCGCCATCGAGCGGCGCCGAAATCGCCGCCGCGGCGCTCTCGACGCCCGGTGTGGCGAGCGCGCGATCCAGGGCCCGCCGGTAGAAACCGCGTGCCGCCTCCGCCGAGGGGTAGGTCCGGAGCGGCAGGTTGACGGTCACCGCGGCTACGCCCTTGGCGTCGAATCCCGGATCCTGCGCGAGTAGCCGGGAGAGGCTGCGCAACAGTAGGCCGGCGCCCACGGTGAGCATGAGGGCGAGGGCCATCTCGGCGACGACCAGCCCGCGGCGCATCCGTCGGCGCCCACCCGATGCGGTGGCGCCGCGCGCGCGACCCAGAGCGGAGAGTCCCTCGCGCCGCAGCAGCGCCAGTGCCGGCAGCAGGCCGGACAGGAGTCCGCAGCACACGGCGAGCCCCGCGCCGGCCGCGAGCACGGGCGCGTCGACGTGCACGTCGCCGAGGCGTGGCAGGCCGCGCGGCAGCGCGGCAAGCAGGCCGCGGAGACCGAGCCCCGCCATCGCAACGCCCAGCGCACCGGCCAGCGCACTGACCACGAGGCTCTCGGCGATCACGCCGCGCAGGATCCACGCGCGGCTCGCTCCCAGAGCGACCCGCACAGCGAGATCCGCTCGCCGCCGCTCGCCGCGCAGCAGGAACAGGTTGGCGACATTGGAGCTGGCAATCAGCAAGACCATGCCGACCGCGCCGAGGAACAGCCAGAGCGGCCGTCGGCGTTGTCCGGTCATGCTCTCGAGCAAGGGCGAAGCGGTGAAGGTCCAGCCCGGCGCGAAGGATTGCGGATACTTCTCCTGGAGCCGCCCGGCCGCCATCGCGAAGGCCGCGTCGCGTCGTCCGGCGTCTAGTCCGGGGAGCAGCCGCGCCACGGCCATCCGATTGTGATTGACCGCCGCATCGGGCCCCCAACGCTGCGGGTCGATGATCAGGGGGCGCCATACATCCGCCTGCGGCAGGACGAAGGGCACCTCGCGCGGCAGCACGCCGATCACCTGGACCGTCTCGCCGTTGAGCTCGACGCGGCGGCCGACGATGTCGCCCGCGCCGGCGAAGCGCCGCCGCCACAGGCCGTCGCTGATGAGCGCCACGGGTGTGGCGCCGACCTCGGCATCGGCTTGGCCGAACGGCCGGCCGACTTGCGGTGGTACTCCCAGGACGCCGAACAGGCCGCCCGAACCCAGCATCACGACCACCCGCTCGGGCTCCTCGCCGCCGGTGAGGTTGGCCGCGCCGAGATCGAGCGCCGCGGCGGCGCTGAAGAGCCCGCTCTGCGCCGCGAGCTCGACGAACTGCGGCTCGGAGACGCCCGGATTGACGGTACCGTCCGCCCGGCGCTCTTGCAGGACCACGATGCGCTCAGCGTCAGGATAGGGGAGCGGACGGAACAGGACGCCGTAGACCACGCTGAACATCGCGGTCGTGCCGCCGATGCCGAGAGCCAGAGTCAGCACCGCCGCGACGGTGAAACCCGGCGACCGGCGCAGCCCGCGCGCCGCCAAACGCAATTCGCTGACCCATTCGCCTGGCTTGATCATGTCCGCTCTCCTTGGACGCCCGCCGGCCGCGTCAACCGCGGGCGCGACTCCGTCACTCACGTTGAACTCGGGCCGCGCGAGAAGGTTACGGAGTCGTTGACGGACAATTGCCACCGGAACGGCCGGATGCGCGACCATCACCGTTCGTGCCGCCGGAGCATTCCGAAGGTGCGCTGCGCGGCGTTCGTCGGTTTGCCGGCACGTAACGTCGGCCGTCGCTCTCCACGACTGGGACGGAGTTCCAGGGATCCGGGATGAACGTGGGTCGATGGGACCCGGTGATCGGCGCCGGAAAACCGCGCAACATCACCCCATTCCAATTGACCCCTGCGCATACGAGTGCTAAAAAGGGCGATCTAAAGCCCCCCAGACGTAGGAGAACTCGGCCAACTGCGCGCATTTCGCGCTCCATTAAGGAGGTCGCTAGTGCAACTAGATCGCCCATGGCATCGTCCGTCGCTTCGTCAGCGAATCGGTCGATGCGCCCTGTCACTGCTCGTCCTGGCCGGCCTCGCTACGGCTGCGCACGCCAAACCACGTTTCCAGCCCTCGAACCCCGGTGCAGGAACCGAAGTACAGGCGACCGGTGGTTTCAGCAAGGCCCTCCGTACCGACGACGGCCGCATGCAGGTGATGGTAGAGCTGCTCGATCCGCCGGCCGCCGTTGCCTATGCCCAGGCCATGGAGGGCGCCAAGCCGAACAACAAGGCCGCGCGCTCGCGCGCCGGGCTCGCCAGTCGCACGCAGACGGCGATCGTCCTCGCCGCGCAGGACAAGGTCGCGGCCGAGCTGACGAGTCGCGTGGGGGCGCGTGAGCTGTTCCGCGTGCACAACGCGCTCAACGGCATCGCCGTTGCGGTTTCCGAAGAGCAGCTGATCGCGATCTCGAAGCTGGCGGGAATCAAGCGCGTGATTCCGATCTATCCCGAGTATCCACAGAACTCGACGAGCGTGCCGTTCATCGGCGCGCCGAACGTGTGGGCCAACAACCTGACGCCGCCGCTCACCGCGCCGCTCGCGGGCGGTGCCGACGGCACGGGCATTCGTATCGGCATCATCGACACGGGCATCGACTACATGCACCCGGACTTCGGTGGCCCCGGCGCCGCGGCGATCGACTACACCAACGAGAAGACGGCCTCCACCACCTTCACCACCACGACCGCCAACTTCCCTTCCGCCAAGGTCGTGGGCGGAGTCGACCTCGCGGGTGACGCGTACATCGGCTCGAACAGCCCGGTCCCGGATGCGAACCCGATGGACTGCAACGGCCACGGCAGCCACGTCGCCGGCACGGCGGCGGGCCTCGGCATGAATGTCGACGGCACGACCTTCGCTCTCCCGTACGACGCCAACACTTCGACGTACTCAGGTCTGTTGATCGGTCCCGGTACCGCGCCCAAGGCGCAGCTCTACGGCATTCGCGTCTTCGGTTGTTTCGGCAGCACGGGTCTCACGACGCTCGGCATCGACTGGGCGATGGACCCGAACGGCGACAACGACCTCTCGGACCACCTCGACGTCATCAATATGTCGCTGGGCTCGAGCTTCGGCGACGTGACGAACCCGTCCACCATCGCGTCCGACAACGCGGCGCTCGCGGGCGTGATCGTCGTCACCTCGGCGGGCAATTCCGGTGACACGTTCTTCATTGCCGGCGCTCCCGGCGTCGCCTCGCGCGCCATCGCCACGGCGGCCTCGGTCGACAGCGGCGTGCCGCAGCCGACCATTCAGGTGAACTCACCGGGCAGCATCGCCGGCGTTTACATGGGCGGCGCCGCCGCGTTCGGACCGGCCCTCACTCTCGGCGGCACCACGGCGGACGCAGTGATCGGTCTCGATCCCGCCGACGGCGCCGGCCCCTCGACGACGGACGCCTGCACCGCGCTCACCAACGCGGCGGCGATCGCCGGCAACATCTGCGTCGTCGATCGCGGCACGTGCGGTTTCGTGGTCAAGGTGAAGAATTGCCAGAACGCCGGCGCAATCGCCGCGATCGTGGTCGACAATGCTCCGGGCGATCCGCCGCCGGGCATGGGCGGATCCGATCCCACGATCACGATTCCGTCCGTGCGCGCCACGCTGGCGAACGGCACCTCGATCAAGAACACGATCACCGGCAACCCGCCGGTGAACATCACCCTGCGCGGACCGAGCGGCGCCGACACGCTGGCGAGCTTCTCGTCGCGCGGCCCGCGTCGCATCTTGGGCGCGCCGCTGATCCTCAAGCCGGACATCGCCGCTCCGGGGCTCAACATCACTTCGGTCGAGACCGGCGTGGTCTGCACGACGCCGACCGGCCCCGGTGGCGCTGCTTGCACCGGCGCATCCGACCCGAGCGGTGTACAGACTGCGGTCCGTACGCTGACGATCTCGGGCACGTCCATGGCCTGCCCGCACATGACCGGCATCATGGCCCTGCTGCGTGAGATCCATCCCGACTGGACGGTGGAGGAGTTGAAGGCGCTGGCGATGAACTACGCCATCAACGACGTCACCGTGTTCGCCGGCGGCGGCTTGCCCCGTTACGGTCCGTCGCGCATCGGCGCGGGCCGTGTCGATCCCACGCGCTCGGCGGAGAGCAACGTCATCGCGCTCAACGCGGAGGACGCGGGCGTGGTCAGCGTCACGTTCGCCGCCGAGGTCAGCGCCCCGATCACGCGCACCAAGAAGATCCGGGTGCTCAACAAGGGCAACACGTCGCAGACCTACGATCTCGCGATCGACACCGTGGTCGACACGCCGGGCGTGTCGTTCTCGCTCCCGGGCGGCAGCAGCATCACCGTTGCCGCGGGCACGGAGGCCGAGTTCGACGTCCAAATGACGGCCGATCCGGCGCTCATGAATCACGTCAAGGACCCGGCGCTCGCGCCTACCCAGGGTCTGCTGGCGAACTTCGGCGACCTGCCGCGCAGCTTCCTCGGAGAAGAGGGCGGCTACGTCACCTTCAGCCAGAGCTCGACGCTGAAGTTCCGCTTGCCGGTTTACATGGCGGAACGGCCGGCTTCCAGCATGGCGGCCGACGACGTCATCGCCACGGGCGGATCGCCCACGGGCTTCACCGGCGTGCAGGTCCACGGCACGGACCTCTGCACCGGAACGCTGCTGGCGGGTCCGACCTGCACGGGCTCTTTCCCGGCGACGGAAGAGTCACTGATCTCGCCCTTCGAGCTGCAAGTGGTCTCGCCGCTCGACGCGACGCGCGCCTTCGACTTCAACGACATCCGTTATGTTGGCGTCGCGTACCGCCAGGCGGGAGCTACCCTGGACATCAACAACGACCTGGTGATGTTCGGCGTCGCGAGCTGGGGTGATTGGTCCACACCGAACGACGTCACCTACGATATCTGCGTCGACACCAACAACGATGGCGTCT
>WBZN01001741.1_pt1 | contig 12700 bp, 8 predicted proteins | sample 5204281 | NCBI WGS metagenome assembly WBZN01 (sample SAMN12344347, study PRJNA552823) | activated sludge metagenome | biome: Activated sludge suspended growth; feature: Nitrification reactor; material: Wastewater; isolation source: activated sludge from nitrification reactor of wastewater treatment...
GTTATGAGTATGAATGTGATGGTGTTTTAGGCGCTCGATGATGTTGGTGAGGTTGTTGATTTGTAGAGTGTGCAGTTCGCCGACGTGTCCGCCACGAACGCCAACCCGATGCCGGAGGATCCGCAGTCGACCGGCACGATGTTCGAGCCCGAGACGACGTACCGGGTCGAGCTGGTCCCCGCGGCCACGGTCAAGGACATCGCGGGTGGACCGGGCGCGCTGGTGCCCCTCACGAACGACTCGGGCGACAGCCTGATCGTGTGCTTCGACACCGACGTGGCGATGTGAAGGAGACGACGATGAAGCACAACCTCTTCATGGCCACCCTCACGCTCGGGCTGTTCGGCGCCGGCGCGCTGCTCGATGCGGACGACGCGCAGGCACAGGTCTCCAGCACGGTCGGCAGCGTTCGCGGCATCATCCGGGACAAGAGCAACGGTGAGCCCGCGGCCGGCGCGACGGTCGTCGCGACCTCGCCGTCGTTGCAGGGATCGCAGGTCGGGCTCACCGACGATGGCGGGCAGTACTTCATCACGTCGTTGCCGCCCGGCCTGTACTTGCTCACCGTCTACTACGCCGACGCGACGTTCTCGCGCGGCAACGTGTTCATCCAGGTCGGCAAGCAATCGGTGGTCAACGTCACCGTCGATACCACCGCGGCGACCGGCAAGCCCAGGGGCGAGACCATCCAGATCACGGGTACCGCACCGATCGTCGATCAGGGCTCGACCAAGACCGGGGTCACCCTCAACGACAAGTACACGCGGAACATCCCGACCGGCCGGACCTTCGGCGGCTCCCTCGGGGCCGCGTCCGGATCGCAGGATGACTTCTATGGCGTGTCGATCGGCGGCGCGACGTCGGTCGAGAACACGTACATCATCGAGGGCATCAACACCACCGACACCGGCGTCGGCACGCTGTCCTCGAACTTGCCCAACGAGTTCATCGAGGAGACCGAGGTCATCACCGGTGGCTACAACGCCGAGTTCGGGCGGGCGACCGGCGGCATCGTCAACGTCGTCACCAAGCAGGGCTCGAACGAGGTCCATGGCTCGGTGTTCGGCTACCTCAAGCCGGGCGCGCTCGTGTCGGATGCCAAGCTGATCCAGGCCCAAGGCGGGTCGATCGACACCAAGGACGATCTCGATTATTCGGCGGACCTCGGCGCCGAGCTCGGCGGTCCGATCATCAAGGACAAGCTGTGGTTCCACCTCGGGTTCAACCCGAGCTTCGTGAGCTCGACGATCACCCGGCTCGTGCAGAGCCAGATCGACGAGGACGGCGATGGCGAGCCCGACGTTGGAAGTGACGGCTTCACCAAGCACATCCCGGTCGCGGGCGGTCGCACCGAGCAGCCGACCTCGATCAAGACCTATTACTTCACCGGCAAGCTGAACGGTGCGATCAGCGCGAATCACCAGTATCAGCTGTCGCTGTTCGGGAACCCGCGGGTGTCCGATGACACGTACAACACCACGTTCGTGCCCAGCCCCCTGATCCAGCTGCGCCACGAGACGGTCGGGGCGTACGACGCGGCCGCGAAGTGGTCGTCCAAGCTCGACAAGGGCAAGACCGAGATCGACGCGGTCGCGGGGTTTCATCGCGGATACGGCAAGCAGTCCGCGCCGAACGCGTTCGGCAACCGGGCGCTCGTGACGTACGCGTACGAGCGCTCGCTCTACGACTTCTCGGATCTCGAGGGCGGGATCGACGCGTGTCGTGATGGCGGCGCCGACGATCGCTACATGAAGATCCGGAACTGCCCGGTGCAGAACTACACCGAGTCCGGCCTCGGACTGCTCGAGGACCGCACCAACGATCGGATCTCGACCGTGGTCTCGGCGACCCGTCGCGTGCGGGCGGGAGGCTATCACCTGGTCAAGGCCGGCATCGACCTCGAGGTCTCGACGTACAACTCGAACACGACGTACACCGGCGACGCGTTCTACCAGCGGTTCTGCAACACCGACGCGGACGGGAACTGCAGCGACGATCCGGGCGCGGCGCCGGGGCCGTGGCAGTCGGTCGGCTACTCGCACATCATCCGCAACCTCACCCCCGAGCAGCTCGCCGACCCGAAGAACATCATGCTCGGTGCCGGCGAGGAGCTGTGCTCCGGGGGCCGCGCCGTGTGTACGGCGACGCCCTCGCTGATCGCGGACACCACCGATCGCAGCATCGGCGCGTACCTGCAGGACTCGTGGCAGCTCCTGCCATATCTCACGATCAACGCCGGGCTGCGCTTCGAGCAGCAGCGAGGCGAGGTCGCCAGGCAGCTCCAGGGCACGATCGGACCGTCGGGCGAGAAGGTGCCGAAGGTCGCCTTCACGCTCGACAACTGGGCGCCGCGTCTCGGCTTCATCTTCGACCCGAGCAAGGAGGGCAAGTCCAAGCTGTTCGGCCACTGGGGGCGGTTCTACGAGAACATCCCGATGGATCTCAACGTCCGCGGGTTCGGCGGCGAGATCGACAAGGTCGGCCTGATCAACGGCAGCCAGCGGTCGTCGGGTGCCCCCGGTTACGACGCGAACTGCAACGTCGACCATGCGGCCGGCACCGATCCAGCGCTCGCGCTCGCCCAGTGCAGCGACTCCGCCACGCAGGCGCTGCTCGGTGGCGGCACCGAGTACGTGACCCCAGGTCTCAAGGGGCAGTACTCGGAGGAGCTGATCCTCGGCGTCGAGTACGAGATCGCGAGTGACGTCACGGTCGGGCTCAACTACGTGCACCGCACGCTGCCATCCGTGATCGAAGACGTGCTCACGCCCAGCGGCGAGTACTTCATCACCAACCCGGGTCAGGATCTGTCGAAGGAGGCGGCGGACCTGCACGCGCAGGCGGCGGCGCTGATGGCTTCGGGCGATCCACGTGCGGGGCTCTACGAGTACCGGGCGACGCAGCTCGAGCGGCTCGGCCTGTTCGACAAGCCGGTGCGCAACTACGACGCGGTCGCGGTCTCGCTCAAGCAACGGCCGACCGACAAGTCGCTGATCCTCGCGACGTATACGTACTCGAAGACGATCGGGAACTTCCCAGGCCTGTTCTCGACCGAGACCAACCAGCTCAACCCGAACGGCACGTCGCAGTACGATCTGCCGGCGTTGCTCGCGAACCGCTACGGCCTGCTCGGACTCGACCGCACGCACAACCTCAAGATCGACGCGTTCTATCAGTTCGATCTGAAGGCGATCGGGTCGTTGACGGTGGGTGGCAGCGTGCGCGCCGAGTCGGGCATCCCGCACAACGCGCTCGGCTCGGACCCGGTCTACGGCGTCGGCGAGGCGTACCTGTTGCCCCGTGGTTCGTTCCAGCGCTCGCCGGTGACGGGCGAGGCAGATGTCCACCTCGCGTTCGGGCGCAGGCTATCCAAGACCACCGCGCTCGAGGCGTTCGTGAACGTGTTCAACCTGTTCAACCGGCAGGACGAGCTGACCACCGACGAGAACTACACGTTCGACCCGACGCTGCCGATCGTCGGCGGCGACAAGAAGGATCTCGAGCACCTCAAGGCGCTGACCCCCGGAGGCGTCGAGACGGCGTCCACGGTTCACCAGAACCCGAACTTCGGGAGCTTGAACACCCGCCAGTCGCCGCGGAACGTCCAGGTCGGGTTCCGGCTGACATTCTAAGAGAGGCCGATCCTCGGGGCGGAAGCTGCGCGGGTCTTGCGGTCCCGACTTGTGTGGTTCCAGGCGGTTAGATGGCGCCGAAGGATCGCGGTTTGCGCGGTAGATCTTGGAGCTCCCTCGTTAGATCGAGGTGCCGAGGAGGCGCGTTCATAGCCTTCTATGGATATCCGGTTTGGCGATCACGCGTCGTTTCACCGCGCAGCTGCCGGCATGGTCGGCGGCTCGCTCCTGTTCGGGCTCGTGCTGCATCCCGTGACGCCGCTGGCGCCGCTGGTCGGTGGCTTGCTCGGCATCGCCGCAGGTGCGTCGTACGCGCACCGCAAGGCGTCGTGGCGGTTCGCCGCCGCGGGCGCCGCGATCGTCCCGCTGTTCGCGATGGCGCCGAGCTGGCCGATGTTCGCGATGGTCGCGTCGACGCTTGCCCTGGGCCTGGCGGTCGGCGGACCGCGTGGGCTGCGCGGAGCCCTCGGCGTCGCGCTCTCCGCCGTGACCGGGCTGGTCGCGATGTGGTGTGCGATCCGGATCACCGGCGCGCGGCAGACGGCGAGCTGGCCGAGCTGGACGACCGATGGTGCAGGTGCGGCCGCGATGGGGATGGTCGGCGTGCTGGCGATGCTGCCGCGGCACCTCAAGATCTCGCTCGACCCGGTGCGCGCGGCGCTCCGGATGCTCCCCTCGAACCTCGAGCCCGAGGTGAAGGGCCTGTGCGATCGCTCGGTCGCGATCTGGACGACCGCGAAGGATCGCCTCGCCGACAGCGATCCGGGCAAGCACCTCGTCCGCGATGGCGTGCTCAAGATCCTCGAGGTCGCCGGCAAGAGCGCACAGGTCAAGCTCGACAGCGCCACGGACACCGAGCTGTCGACGCGGATGACGGACCTCGACAAGCGGATCGCCGCGGCGACCGACGCCGAGGTCAAGACCCAGTACCAGGGCGCCCGCGCCGCGCTCGACGACCAGCGCCGCTACCGCGACCACATCCGTCAGAATCGCGAGCGCCTGGTCGCCCGCATGCACAACCACGTCGCCGCGCTCGAGAAGTTCCAGCTCGCGGCGACGGGCCTCGAGGCGACGCGCGTATCGACGATCGGGATGTCCCAGCAGCTCGATGATCTGTCGAGCGACGTCGCGGCGAGCGGCGAGGCGCTCGCGGAGATCGAGCTCGGGGTGCCGCCGGTGCTCGACGCCGCGCCGGTGCTCGACGCACCCGCCGCTACCGAGGCGTGATCGGCCGGGCCGCGCCAGCCGCCGATGCTGGCCCCACGGCCGGGCCGGCCGCCGGTGTCGATGATCTGCCGCCAGGCTCGGCCTCGAATGCCGCGTGAACCCGCTGAGGTCCGGGTTGCCGTCCAGGATGGTCACGCCTCGATCGCCAGCCGTCGGTCACCCTGGCCGGGTGACCTGTCGTTGCTTCCGCCGGTAACCTTCCGCGGCCTGGGCGCCACTTTCCCCTAGCTGGTAGGCTCACGCCAGGAGGAAGCATGCGTTCGCTCGTCCGGATCCTGTTCGTCGTCGGTTGTGTGTTCGCGGTCCCGTCGGTCGCGTTCGCCGATGACGCCGATGCGTATTACAAGCAGGGCCTCGCCTACAAGCAGCAGGGCAAGGCCGATGACGCGATCGGCGCGCTCGAGAAGGCGGTCGCCGCGAACCCGAAGCACGGGATGGCGTGGGCCTCGCTCGGCAGCCTGTACAAGGCGAAGCAAGACATCCCGAAGGCGGTCACCGCCTACGAGATGGCGACCGCGGTGATCAAGAAGGACAAGGTCCTGTGGGCCAACCTCGGGATGGCCTACTACCGCAACAAGCAGGTCGACAAGGCGCTCGAGGCGCTCACCGTCGCGTGCAAGCTCGACCCGAAGGACGCCGAGATCCGCGGCAACCTCGGCACGGTGCGCCGGCAAAAAGGCGACTTCGCGGGTGCGATCATCGATCTCGAGATCGCGACGAAGAACAAGCCGGACGATCCGCAGTACTGGAACAACCTCGGCGTGGCGTATCGAAGCGCGAAGCGCGATGACGATGCGATCAAGGCGTACGAGAAGGCGGTGTCGCTGTCGCCGAACGACGCGAGCTTCCACTTCAACCTCGCGGTCAGCTATCGCCGCAAGGAGCTGATCGATCAGGCCATCCCCGAGTACGAGAAGTCCGTCGGCCTCGAGCCCGGCAACGGCGAGGCGTGGTTCGATCTCGGCTTCATGTACAAGAGCGATCACCAGAACGACAAGGCGATCGAGGCGTTCAACAAGTACCTCGAGATCAACCAGGGCAAGGATCCCGCCGCGGCGAAGCGGATCGAGGACGAGCTCGGTTCTCTCGGCGCGGCGAAGAAGCCGCCGGCGAAGGCGCCGCCGAAGAAGACGCCGAACAAGAAGTAGCCGATCCCGACGGTGGTTGGGCGGGGCAGGCGGGGATGGTAGGGTGGTGATATGCGGATCAGCTGGCTATCGGCAGACGAGATCGCCGCTGCCCGCCAGGCCCTGACTGCTGGAGGCGCGACGTGGGACGACCACTTCGTGCCCGAGTTCACGATCCCGGAGTTACCGGGCGAGGCGCCGGGGTTCGACTGGGACCGGATCACCGAGCACGTCGCGCGTGCCGAGCGGGTCTCCGAAGCGGTGCGCGAGCACGGGCTCGAGGGCGCGCGGCTCAGGTTCAACCACACCACGAGCGCGATCGAGGCCGCGACGCTCGCCGCCGCGGCGCACCAGGGCGACGAGCTCGATCTCGATGAGGTGATCAGCGTCCTGCGCTGCCCGATCGACTGTTACGTGTTCTACGCGCCGTTCCTCGAGCTGATGGTCGAGCTCGGACGCGGCGAGCTCGATCGCACCGTGCGGACCTACGAGGACTTCGTCGCGGCCTATACCGTCGCGCTCGCGGCGATGCCCCACGGCGCGGAGCGGATCGGCGCGGTGCGGGATGGGCTCGCCGACTTCTACGTCAGCGTGGGGCGCATCGATGAAGCGCAGCGCTTGTTCGAGATTCGTCACGACGAGGACCAGGGCGATGTCGCGGTCGCGCTGTCGGCGAGCCGCGCGTTCCTCGCCGCCGGTTCGGTGGGGCACGCGGTGCGATGGCTCGGCATCGGCGCGGCACGCGCGCAGGCGCTGGGCCGTGGAGAGCTCGCGGACAAGCTCCGCTCGAAGCAGGAGACGGTTCGCCGGCGCCTGAGCTGATCGCAGCGGCATCCTCGCACCGACGCCCCGAACCGACAGCCCGTGACTGAACGGACGATCACGTCAGACCCGGGTGGTACGACCGGATATGGCCAAGATCAAGGCGCTCAAGGCGCCGCGCAGCATCCATCGCTGCCAGCGCTGCGGCCACGTCGAGACCAAGTGGCAGGGACGTTGTCCGGCGTGTCAGGAATGGAATTCGCTCGTCGAGGAGCTCGATAGCAGCGGCGCTCCGCGATCGAGCGCGACCGGCATCGCGGACGGCCAGGCTCCGATCTCGATCGTCGACGTGCGCGAGATCAACGCGGCCGATCGGCGCACCTCCGGGATCGGCGAGCTCGATCGCGTGCTCGGCGGTGGCTTGGTCGCGGGATGCCTCGTGTTGCTCGGTGGGGATCCGGGGATCGGCAAGTCGACGCTGCTCATCCAGATGCTCGCGGGGCTCGCAGGTCAAGCACTCGGCGAGCACCGCGGCGGTGGCCGCGTGCTGTATGCGACCGGCGAGGAGTCGGTGGCGCAGACCGCGATGCGCGCGCGACGCGTGGGCGCCGCCGATCAACGCCTCTCGGTGGTGGCGGAGACCGATGTCGAGAAGATCCTCGCGCACGCCCATGCCGAGCTCCCTGCGATCCTCGCCGTGGACTCGATCCAGACGGTGTACACGCCGCTGCTCGATTCGATCCCGGGTTCGCTCGCGCAGGTACGCGAGTGCGCGAGCCGGTTGATGCAGTTCGCGAAGACGTCGGGTGTGCCGACCATCATCGTGGGTCACGTCACGAAGGACGGCGGTCTCGCCGGGCCCAAGACGCTCGAGCACCTCGTCGATGTCGTGCTCCAGCTCGAGGGTGACGGCGGGCCGTACCGGATCCTGCGCGCACACAAGAACCGGTTCGGCTCGACGCAGGAGATCGGTGTGTTCGAGATGCGGGGCGTCGGGATGGCGGAGGTCACGAACCCTTCGGCGCATCTGCTCGCGGAGCGGCCGGTCGGAGCGCCGGGCTCGGTCGTCGTCGCATCCGCGGATGGCGCGCGGCCGCTGCTGGTCGAAGTCCAGGCGCTGGTCGCCCCCGCGACCACAGGGTTCGGCCGGCGAACGGCCGCCGGCGTCGATAGCAATCGCGTGTCGCTGCTGCTCGCGGTGCTCGCGCAGCGTGCCAATTGTGATGTGCTCGATCGCGACGTGTTCATCAACGTCGCCGGTGGCGTGCGGCTCGCCGAGCCGGCGATCGATCTCGGTGTCGCCTGCGCGATCGCATCATCGGCGCGTGGGCGCGCGATCGACGCCAAGACCGTCGTGTTCGGCGAGGTCGGGCTCGCGGGCGAGATCCGCGCGGTGCCGCTGTGCGAGCAACGGCTCGGTGAAGCATCGCGGCTCGGCTTCACGCGGGCGCTGATCCCGGCGCAGAACCGGCTGCGGCTCGAGTCCACCTTCGGCATGGAGCTGGTCTCGATCGACCGGCTGATCACTGCCCTCGGCTCGATCTGACTTCGGTCGAGCGCCGCAGGACGAGCCGAGCCCACCTTCGGCATGGCGCGGTCTCGATCAACGGGAGCCTCGTCGCCCTCGTCGCCTCGAGTCGATCTGCCCTCGGTCTAGAACTTCAGGATGAGGCGCGTCTGGATCGTGTGCGCCGTGCTGGGCTCGTTGATGTTGGTCGATCCGGTGACATCGGGATCGGTGCCGTAGCCGAACGTCCCACCCGCGTCGGTGGTGTCCGCGGGATGCGCCATCGCGCCCATCGGGAACAACACGCCGTACGAGATGCCGAGGAACAGCCCGCCGCTGGCGTAACCGAGGTCGGAGTCGAACTCGGTGCCGTACATGGTCGCGTTGCCCGGCGTCGCGATCGGCTTGAGCGCGAACGAGGTCACGTTCGAGACCTTGAACGAGATGTTCTTGGTCAGGTCGTACTGCAGGAACGGCTTGACGTATCCGGCGTTGGTCACGGCGCCGATCAGGTAGCGGAACAGGATCAAGTCGACCTTGTACTCGCGGTTGAAGATGAACTGCGTGAGCTGATTGGAGGACGGACAGACCTGACCGACGGGGCAGGTACCGAGCAGGTTCGCGAACGCGATGTTGGTGTTGCCTTGCGGTACGTTGTCCCACTGATCGCCGGACGCTGCGCCGCCTTCGAGACCGAGCCGGAGCTTGCCTTCGAGGCCACGCCAGGTGACGCGACCGGTGCCGCCGTACTTGCGGATGTCCGCCGACGTGGTCCTGCCGAGGTCGTCGAGGCGACCGATCTTACCGAGCTGGGCGACGAACTCACCCTCGAGGGTCCAGCCGCCGTAGCCGAGCTTGGCCCACAGATCCGGGGTGTAGGTCTTCATGTCGCGCGGCACGTACCGCAGGGGGGCATCGAACACGCCGCCGAGCGTGAAGTTCTTGAGGTCGTCGTCCCAGGCTTGCGTCTTGTACTCGAAGTACACGCCGTAGTTGAACGCGACGTCACCACGCTCGACCGTGTCCTTGAACTCCTGCGGCGAATCCATCTTCGAGATCACGCCGACCCACGCGTTGGCATCGTCGCTGTCATCCAGATCGAATGGATGGTTCTGGTATGCCTTGTTCTCCGCCGTCTGGTTCGACACGAGGCGGGTCAACGCCCAGTCAGCGGCGATCATGGCGCGCAGGTCGGTGCCAGGGATGAGCGCAGAGAAGCTCACGCGATCGACCGTGCTGCCGGTGTCGCCGTCGAAGTCGTAGGTGCCGTTGATCGGATCGGCGGCGCCGCCGTTGTACAGCACGCCCATGCCCCACTGGTTGGGCTGGCGGCCGAACTTGAGGATGCCGAGCGGCACCGCGACCTCGGCCCAGGCGCGCTTGATCACGATCGAGTCACGGTCGCTGTTCGCGCCGTGGAGTGGTGGAGCCTGGGTGCCACCGGCGAACGCACCGAGCGGCGGCTGGTTGAGGTCGTTGTAGCCGCCGAACTGATCGATCGGCGTCGAGCCGAGCACCAGGTTGTCGAGCACATCGGCCTGGACGTGCACCGACGTGCCCTCATCGAGGTTGATGATCGGCTCGAGCCGCAGCCGCATGTTGGCGCCGGAGAGCGAGTCGTCGCACGGGGCCCCCGCTGCGAGGGAGTTGCAGCCGAGGGCGCGCGGGAACGGCGCACCGCCGAGATCGGTGCCGTTGCGGGCGTGACCGATGAAGCCGAGGTTGAAGTTCTTGAACCAGTCGGTGCGGAGCCGGTAGTAGCCATCGAGCTCGAACAGCTTCCAGCGCTTGCGCCGGCCCTTCGGCGCGGGCAGGGCGGGGAGCGTTGGCATGAGGCTCGGCGTCTTGGGGGCGGCTTCGGCGACGCCCTCCTTCTTCTCCTCACCAGCCGGCTGGGCAGGCCCACCCATGCCGGGGCCCATGCCGCCGGGCGAAATTTGCGCCTCCGCGACGGCGGTTGTCACGAGCAGCAGGCCGACGATGATGCTCGTGGGGACAGACTTGAAATAAGGCATGGGAAGCACGAGGGATTTGGGCATCTGGCCGGTGAGGCGGCGGACTATAGACAGGCCGATCCGGCCGGGTCAAACGTGGTGGACAACGAAGTCATCAAGTGGCCGTGTCTAGATCCTTGAGGTTATGGTGCGTCTCGATGGCTACTGACCGCGGCGCGCTGCAACGCGTTGCCTGGCTTGCGTTCGTTACCGCGTGCGCCCCCTCGTTCAAGCCGCCGGCGCCTCCGCCCGAGCCAGGGCCGGTGGGCAAGCTCGAACCGCCCAGGCCTCATACGGGAGGTGAGCGGCAGATCGTCGTCGGCGAGATGTGCCCGCAGGGCGCGGCGGGGCGCCCTGCGGTGGCCCCGCTGATGATGCGTACGAACTCGTGGGATGACACGCCGCTCGATCTGTCGAACACGATCGAGCGCGGCAGCGTTCCGAGGTTCGCGGTGTTCGGCACCGACGGCAAGATCGCCGGCGCGTTCGATACGGTCGGTCTGGCGGACATCGGGATCTCTCAATCGGTGGCGGCCGGCAGCTACGCCGGGGCCTCGCCGTGCACCTCCGACGCGGGGAACGGAGCGCGTACCGAAGAGCCGCACTGCGCCACCGCGACCGCGAACTGCGGGTTGGCGGTCGGTGAGCTCGCCCGGCCCGACGATCCTCCGGCGACCCCGACGTTCGCGACCGGCGGGGCATGCTTGTCGGGCGACACGCTCGCGGTCGACGTCGATGGCGACGGGGTGATGGAGTCGTTCCCGCTCGCCAGCCTCCTCGACGGTGTCCGCAGCCCTTCCGCCGAGTGGTCCGCTGCGCCGACCGCCGGGGCCGCATGTACGCCGCGCTTCGAGCTCTACGACATCAAGCTCGTCCCACCACCCGAGCCCGGCAAGGGGGTCGACACCAAGGCGACGGTGGTGCTCGATGTGCTCGGGGTGATCGATCTCGACGGCGACGGACGCAAGGAGCTGGTGATCGCGCTGCGGTTTCCGACGGTGCGGACGATCGTGGTCTACACGGCGAGCGGCTCGGCACAGCGGCTCGTCCTCGCCGGCGAAGGCCAGGCGTTCCAGAGGTAGGTTCGAGTACGCGGTGGTCCGCAACGCCGTCAGCGCCATGGCTGTCATGGTCGCGGAGCGAGCTGCCAACCCGATTGGCAGCCTGGAGGGCTAACCATGCGGGCGGCGGTTGCGCATCAAGGATCGCCACTTGCTCCCATCTCGCGCATTCCGGTCGGTACACTGGAGGCCTCATGCGGTTGTCTATCCTGGCGGTGGTTGGTGCGCTCGGTTGCGGCGGCAGTGATCGGGGAGCCGTGTTGACGGTGTCCTCGCTCGGCGATCCGATGACCGCGACCCGGATCGAGATCGTGCTCGCGAGCGCGGATCCGCAGTTCATCTCGACCGTCGAGGATCAGCGGAGCTCGCCGGCCAAGCTCGACGAGACCGCCGTGATCTACTACCGCCAGCGCGCGGCCGGCGGGATCGTGGCGACGAACGGCCAGCTCGATGCCTTCGCGGTCCGGATCGAGCCAGACGCCACCATGGCGCCGGACGAATCGTTCATTCCGTTCGTGCTCGCGTATGACAACGACACGCTCGTCGGGATCGGCTCGGTCGACGACGCCGCGGGCGAGCCCTCACCCGTCGTGATCCGGGACGGCATCATCGTCAAGTACACGGTGACCATGCAGCCGCTCAAGCCCGCGAGCCCCACCGCGGCGATCGCGCGCGGCGAGACGACGATCGTGCGCTGTGTCGATCGGGCGCAGCTCCCATGGCTCAGCGGCATCGCGTGGCAGGGCGCCCTCGGCATCCAGCGCCGGCTGCTGCTGCCCGATCTCGGCCAGGACGCGACGGCGACCGATGCGACGGGCCGCGAATCAGATCTCGATTGCGACAGCCACGCCGCGGGGGATGACGACTGCGACGATCTGCGCGAGACGTATCACCAGGGGGGCACCGAGACCTGCGATGGCCTCGACACCAACTGTGACGGCGCTCGCTTCGAGGTGCTCGACTGCGCGCTGAGCACGGCGAGCTGCGGCGGACGGCCCGGCGTGCAGGTCTGCGACGAGCTCAATCCCGCGAGCTCGGCGAACTGCACCCCCGATCCGGCCTGCCGGTGCCGCGACGTGGCCGGCACGAACTGCCGCCGCTGCGTGCTCGACTTCGCCACCACGAGTGATCCGATGAAGCAGACGCCGTGCGAGCCCGCCGTGGGGCTATTCACGCTCGAAGGTTGCACGAGTGTGGTTCCGTGCTCGGTCGAGGTCGTCGGCACCACCACGGGCTGGCACGCACAGGTCGGCGCGATCGAGACCGGGCCGTTCGAGACGAAGGTCGCCGGGATCCACGGCCAGGTGGCCCTGCTCGTGAAGCGGGGCGGCGACGTCGACGGCGCGGCGGCCGCGAGCGTCGGCACGGTCCAGCTCGTCGTGACCGCAGG
>WBZN01001742.1_pt1 | contig 12696 bp, 9 predicted proteins | sample 5204281 | NCBI WGS metagenome assembly WBZN01 (sample SAMN12344347, study PRJNA552823) | activated sludge metagenome | biome: Activated sludge suspended growth; feature: Nitrification reactor; material: Wastewater; isolation source: activated sludge from nitrification reactor of wastewater treatment...
CCTTCGAAAGTAATCATTCGGAGGGTAGGGCTTTAGAAGTTGTTGTTCACATACGCGATGTATCAAGGAGGTAACCCATGGGCTCTGTAACCCGCACGAAGTTGATGTCGATCATGGCGCTTGGCGCAATGATCGGCCTCCTCCTCTTGCCTATTCTGGTTGCGATCCCTGCCCTTGCTAGCGACGGTGGCGCTCCTGCTGCCGGCGTGAAGAAAGAGGGTGGTGACGCAAAGGTTGAGAAGGGTAAGGATGTTTACTACAAGACGGAAGGGATTGTCTCGGGCCCGCCGGCCCCTAAGACAACGGACAGCGAGAAGGACTATCCGCGATACAACTTCGAGAGTCGCGTCCTGCTCTGGTTTGCCAATCAGCAGCACCTTTATTACGGTAGTTTCGTTTTGGCCGTTCCGATCTTCTGCATGGTCATCGAATTCATGGGGGTTGTGAGTAAGGATAAGGCGATGGCCAAGCGCTACGATCAGCTGGCCTACGACTTTATTAAGATCAGTCTGACGGCCTACTCTCTGACGGCTATTTTGGGCGGAATTCTGATCTTTACCTTCCTGACTCTCTATCCGGCCTTCTTCCAATATCTCTCGGGTATCTTTAGGCCGGTCATGCATATCTATGCATTGATGTTCGTTGCCGAAAGCGGAACCCTCTACATTTATTATTATGGCTGGGACAAGATGAAGGAGGGGTTCCTGAAGTGGATTCACCTCAGCATGTCCGTCGTCCTGAACGTCATCGGTACGATCTTGATGTTCCTGGCGAATTCATGGATCGGCTTCATGATGTCTCCTGCCGGTGTCGATGAGCAGGGCCGGTATCTTGGTAACATCTGGCACGTGATCCATACGGCATTGTGGAACCCGCTCAATCTCCACCGCATTCTTGGCAACATGGCCTTCGGTGGTGGTGTTGTGGCGGCCTATGCGGCCTATCGTTTCTTGTCGGCTAAGACCGATGAGGAGCGCGCTCACTATGACTGGATGGGTTACATCGCGATGGCTCTCGGCGTGGCGTTCCTGATTCCCCTGCCATTCGCAGGTTATTGGTTGATGCGCGAGGTCTATGCCTATCGGCAGCAGATGGGTATCACCTTGATGGGCGGATTGTTGGCTTGGTTGTTTATCATTCAGGCGACCATGATCGGCATTCTGTTCCTGAGTACCAATTACTATCTCTGGCAGGCACTCGGCCGCATGCGTGGTGCCGAAAAGTATCAGCGCTACATTAAGTATCTAGTCTTCTTGCTTACGTGCGGATTCTTGGTTTTTATCACCCCGCATACAATTGTCATGACGCCAGCGGAATTGAAGGCGATGGGTGGTCAGCAGCACCCCGTGCTTGGTAACTATGGAGTTATGTCGGCTAAGAATGGCGGCATCAATGTCATTATCACGACAACCGTGTTGAGCTTCGTATGGTATATGCGGGGCAACAAGGTTTCCACGGTGTCGTGGTCGAAATTCGGTAATATCTTCATGGGCTGTTTCTTCTTCTTTGCGTACCTCAACATCATTATGCTGGCCATTTACGGGTATTACATTCCAGCCAACGTGCGCGTCGGGCTCTCTGTTCCGCAGGTGGCCACGACGTTGTCTTGCCTCTTCTTCATGTTCGCCCTCAATAGCGTCATGATGAAGGGTGCGAAGCAAATGGGTCCCATTGAGTGGGGCAAGATTTCTGCCCGATCTCAGTATGCGCTCATCATGTTGGCCACAGCCTTTACGTGGATGATGGGTTTGATGGGGTATATCCGATCCTCTGTGCGCCTGTTCTGGCACGTGAATGAGATCATGCGTGACAATTCGCCCTGGGCCTATACGCACACCGTCGGTTTTGCGGCGAACATGATTTCAGCTAACGTGTTGTTCTTCTGGATTAGCATCATGTTTGTGTTTTGGTTGGGTGCCCTGGCGGCAAAAAAGGCTCCGGTTGAGGCGAAGGCGGCCGTGCCTGGGCGGGCGGCAGCGCCAGCAGTTGGTCACTAGTCAAAACGCAAGAAATGGATCAATGGGGGAAGGGTGTCTGGCTGTTTGGTGGCCAGCGCCTTCCCCTCCTGCAGGAGGTTTGAGCTGTGATTGAACTCATTAAAGCGGCCGTAGCGATGGGCTGGCCTGCATTAGGGATTCTCGTGGCCCTAATGTTTTATTTTAAGGCCTCTATTTCAGATCCTGTTGCAAACAAACGTGCGGTGTTCAAAACGTTCATCGGTATTATCGGCGCGATGCTTCTGTTTATGGCCATCGCCAATTACTCGATGAATTTCTTTGCCGAGTCTAGGCTTTTGCCGGTTTCGCTCGTCTTGATCACGTCGATGACATTCATGATGGCGCTCTATTTTACGAACATCAGCGCCTTGTTGAAAATCGGCGGATTCATGTTTTTCATCGCTGCTGCACTCTCCGGATACGGTAACTGGTTGCCTCAGGTAGAAGGCGGATTCCCGCCCATTGAAGAAAAAAAGGACTTCAGCAACATGCCCCAGACGGAGCTTGCTGATGAAGGCGAGAAAATTATCTTTGGTGGCGTGGGTCAGAATAAGGTTCAGGGAGCAATTGGTAAGGGGCAGTGTCCGCTCTGCCATGCCTTTCATAAAGGGATGTTAGGTGAGCGTGCGCCGAACCTCGATGGACTGCCTGAGCGTGCAGGGACTCAGATTGATGATCCCCGCTATCACAAGGGAAATGCTGCTGCCCGTGATTCGGACCAGAAGGAAGCATTCCCAGGATCTGGTACGGCAGAAAACGGACAAGAGTATATTGCTGAGTCCCATGCCTGTCCGAGCTGCTTTGTGGTAGCCGGTTACGGTGTGAAGGGTACGAATGACAAAGTCAGCCCTATGCCATCCATTCACAAGCCGCCAATCTCTTTGTCTATTCCTGAGTTGGCAGCCGTCGATACCTGGCTTTATGTGCGTGAGGGAAGAGACGCTCCGAGCTTTGACGAAATTGTGAAGTCTTATGAGAAGTTTATCCCAGAATCTGACCGTCCGAAACCACCAACAGAGGGTGATGCCAAGCCAGGCGCGAGCGCTTTGATGGCAGACGGAACCGAACCGGTTGATCAGATTTTTGCAAAAGGTCAGTGCGTAGCCTGCCATACCATTCCCGGGATCGCCGGCGCGACCGGAACGATTGGTCCTAAGCTTGTCGAGGGAACCAATGCTCCCCTGCGAATCAAGGACAAGGACTACAAGGGAAAAGCCAAGAGCGTCCCCGACTATATTATGGAATCCATCGTCGAGCCGAGCGCTTATGTTGTGAAGGGCTTCCCCGACAACACCATGCCTAAGGTGTTCGGTCAGAAGCTTAGCGCAGGTGCGCTCAAGAAACTTGTAGATTACCTCTCGCAGGTGCATGAGGGGAAGGAGCCACCCAAGGCCTCCTAGTTGCGATGGGTATCTGGTTGCTATTGCGGAAGAAAGGGAGATGAGGACATGAAAGCATTAATGTCAGTCGGAGCCTTGATTGGCGTCCTGGGACTGCTCATGTTGATCGGAATGATCTTCGGAGTAATTCCCTCGAACACCGTCAGGCTCGTTGAGGGCTACATGCCCATGCAGGTCCTGAGTGAGCTAGCCGTCTTCGTGGCTGGTTTCACCGGCCTCAGTTATCTGGCCAACTCGATGGGAATTGCATTCCCTCGGTTCTGGCAGGGTGTGTTGTTTTGGGTCTTTATTCAAACCTATCTCAAGTTCCGTATCTATCCACCGATTCCATTCAGCGTTCGTGCCATGTACGGGACCGTCTCATTCGTCGCGGTGTTTATGTGGGTCTCGGCGAACGAGGAAGATTGGAAGAAGTTTCGGCAGCCGATTCTCAATGTGTTGGATGCCAATACCGGATTTCATAAGGCACTCAGGACCATGTACCTGATTTTGTTGCCGCTTCTTATCGGCGGCTTCTCTTTCTTGACCATGAAGCCTAGTGTCGATGAACCGATCGAGTTGCGGACCGTGCATCCTGCACCGCCTGCCAGCACGAAAGTGCATGGCAAGACGTACACCCTGCAGACTTCGCAGAATCCTTATCGAGTCAATCTTGAGGGTAAGTACGATCAAGCCTACAGCAATAAGCTGATCGTTGAGCAGGGGATGGGAAGACTGATGGCTCCCAATGCGAACCCGTGGGATGAAAAAGCTGAAGGATATCTGAAGTACGTTCGAGAAGGTGGAGAGATCTTCTTTCAGAATTGTCACTTCTGCCACGGTGACAATCTTAACGGTCGTGGTCTCCACGCCTTTGCGTTCAATCCGATCCCTGCCAACTTCACTGATCCGGGAACGATTGCGCAGTTGCAGGAAACCTTCATTTTCTGGCGGGTGGCTAAGGGCGGAATTGGTTTGCCGAACGAAGGATTCCCCTGGGCCTCGGTCATGCCACCATGGGAACAGCACCTGACCACGGATGAAATTTGGAAGGTGATCCTGTTCGAATACTGGCACACGGGATACTATCCTCGGACATGGGACTAATCCTGAATCTTACAAACAACCTGGGAGAACAGGTGGTGAGGTTAACAATGAGCAAACTTAGTATGAACGTAAAGGCGACCCCGATTATCGGAGCAGCCTTGGGTGTCCTTATCCTCTCCGCAAGTGCGGTTGGATTAGGTCATGCTGGAGATCTGCCGGAAGGCTTTGCCAAGGGGGACTTGGCGCCGGCTCCTCCCGCCGAGATGATCGAAGCAGGGAAGCGGGTCTATTTTACCAAGTGTGTGTGGTGTCATGGTGTGGATGGTGCAGGCGACGGACCAGGTGCCGATCGTTTGTGGCCACGGCCACGAAACTTTAACCAGGGTACCTTCAAGATTCGCCACACAGCGAGCGGAGAGTTGCCGCTGTTCAACTATAATGAAAAGACCCCAGATTCAGGAAAGAATGACCTCTTGGACACGGTTACGCATGGTCTCCCCGGTTCTGCGATGCCACCGTGGGAAGGTATTCTGACTGAAGAACAACGGCTCCAGGTCTTGTCGTTTGTCACGACTCAATTGGTGAAGGATCGGAAATTTACCGATAAACAATCTGAGACACAGACTATTCTTCAGCTTGGCACCATCAAGCCTGCTGAGCCGACCGAAGAGAGTATCAAGAAAGGCGCCCAGCTGGTTGTCGATAAGAAGTGTATTGAATGCCATGGTGTGGACGGGCGTGGAGATGGAAATGCCTTCAATCTGAAAGATGACTGGGGTTTTTCTATTCAACCGGCCGATTGGCATAAGTGCTGGAACTTCAGAGGCAGCCGTCAAGATCCGTATAACGTGCGGAATATTTTCCGCACCTTCTCAACAGGTGTGAACGGTACTCCGATGCCGTCATTCGCAGATAGCACGTCTGTTGAAGACCGTTGGAGCATTGCCAACTTCGTCAACTCGTTGTGCGAGCGGGATGCAGAGGGGAAGCCCCTTGGCATCGATCCTTTGACCGATAAGCCCAAGATTAATTTCGTGGTTCCTTCCGCTCCGGTTGAGGGAGAGATTTCGAGCGATCCTGAGAACGAAATGTGGAAGAAGGTCGGGCGCCGATATGTTGCGATGGGTGGCCAAATTACCCACAAGCCACGTAACTTTGTGAACCGCATTGACGATATCTGGGTGAAATCGCTCTATAACGAAAAGAGCGTTGTGTATTTGATTCAGTGGGATGATCGAACGAAGAGTGTCGCGGAGGGAAAACTTCCATGGGCACCGACCCAAGTGAACGTCGAAAACTTCGGTGTCAAGGAACAAGCGCCCAAAACCGGAGAAGAGGGTTCTATCGCTTCCGCGCAGAATAACTATGCAGTCTATAACGATGCCATCGGGTTCCAATTCCCCATCAAGTGGCAGGAAATTCCTGCTCCGTTCAAGCCTCGGTATTTGTGGGGCGATGCAAAGTTCAATGCCGACATTTTGAAGTGGGAAGCGGATGGTTCTCTCCGTTCCTTTAAGGGAACGGGTTGGGATCAGGACTTCGAAGAACGCGATGACTTCGAAGAAAAAGTTAAGTTGTTGAAGTCAGAGTGGAAGAACGGACAGTGGACTGTCATGATCTCCCGTCCGCTTAAGGGCGACAAAGATGATTATGACGATTACACTCGATTCGATATCGGTAAGTACATTCCGATGGTGTTTTTCGCCTGGGATGGACATAACGGTGATGCAGGACGGAAGATGGCCGTGTCGGCCTTCTATTACACGATCCTTCAACCTCCGATTCCTCAGGAAGTGTACATTTACCCGGCCGTTATCGCAGTTGGCGTGGTATTTTTGGAGGGTTGGATGCTGACCCGCCGTGCCAACAAAAAGAAGGGGAAGGTCCTCTAAGCGATACTCGAGTCAGGTGCGGTGTTGTGGCGAGGGGGTGAGGAAACTCACCCCCTCGTTGTTTTTGTGCATGAGTAATGAAGGATTCAGATCAATGGGTAGGCGCCTGATAGAAAATGCTTCGGGGATTCTCATCGCCGGCGGGAAGAGTCGTCGAATGGGACAAGATAAACGATTTTTAAGGGTGCGTGGCGAATGCGTGTTTGACCGGACGCTCGCTCTTCTAATGGATACCTTCGCTGAGACGATCGTGGTGCTGGCTGAACCGATCAACTCGCTTGATGTCCGGAGCTGTCGCGTTGTGTACGATGCGATTCCGAATACCGGTAGTCTGGGTGGGCTATATACAGGATTGCTGGAAGCTTCGCAGCCGAAGATATTTGCCGTGGCCTGTGACATGCCTTTTTTAAACGCAGAGGTGATTCGCTTTATGCTGTCGTACGATAGTGCTGCCGATGTGGTCGCTGCTAACCTCTCAGGTAGGTTTCAACCTATGCATGCCGTGTATTCCAAGCGGTGTGTCCCATTTCTCAGGGCAATGGCCGAGGGACAGGATCTGAAGCTCCAGAAATTATTCCGCCGGGAAGAGCTGCGGGTGGCTGTTTTAGGCGCGAATGATTTTTCGTCTCTCTCATCGGGGTTGCGTTCGTTTCAAAATATCAATACGCCGGAAGACTTGGCGCTGGCTGAGGCATCGATGCCTGACAAGACGTGACGACTCAGGGCAGACAAGGTGTCGAGAGGCGCGGGGTGCTTGTGATTCATCCTGGCGCTTTGGGTGATGTGTTGTTAGCCCGTCCTGTTCTGTATGCGCTGCGCCGTCAATTTCCTCAGTATGAAATCGCGCTTCTCGCGGGCAATGCCGTAGGAATGCTCTTGCGAGACGGTGCGGAGATTGACCGAGTATTTCCTCTCGAATCCACCTATTTGAGTGAATTGTTTGCAGGATTCGACAGTCTGTGTGTCCCGTTCAACAACTGGTTAAGCCATTGCGATGTGGCAGTTGGATGGCTGCGAGATGTTGAGGTTGCCGTTGCCGATACGCTTCGGGCTGTAGGCGTACAGTCCATTAATCTGAGATCCAGCTGGTCCGCCGATTTTTTGGCCGAGCATCAAACTGATCGTTATCTCGAGACCGTTGAGATGGAGGGGGTGGGACAGGCCGTCAACCATCCGCTTATTCTGCCCCCGGTCGTTAGTGCGCAGGCTCAGCAGATCTTGAAGGCACTGAATTGGAATAGTGGGCCGCCGCTGGTGGTGATTCATCCGGGAAGCGGCAGTGCTTACAAGTGCGTCGAAGCATGGCGCCTCGCACATGTGATTGAGTGGTTGTCCCAAGCCGGTATGACGCCTATGTTGCTCGAAGGACCAGCCGATCGTGAGCCGGTCGCGCAGGTGCTTTCCGCGCTGACTATTCCGGTGCCGGTCATTCGTGGCCTGAATTTGTCTACGGCAGCCGCAGTCCTGGCGCAGGCGGCGCTCTACCTTGGGCACGACTCAGGCATCACGCATCTTGCCGCGGCGTTAGCCATTCCGACCATTGCCTGTTTCGGGCCCACGAATTCTTCCCGCTGGGCTCCGCTGGGGCCTACAGTGGCGGTATTGTCCGGTATGCCTTGCACCTGTTCAGGCTGGAGCGCCGTTAAGAATTGCCCAGAGCGGGTCTGTCTTCAGATTGCTCCTGAGCGCATGATCGAGGCTTGTCGATCACAATTGGCGAGGTCGCGCTAGTTTACTCCGACGAACTGGCGATCTTGTCTCTCATGTTCCGGTGTGTTAGATTGCCGGTTTGATTTTCGCTGTTTCCACGCTGACTTAGAGGAGTTCTTGTGAGGCAGGGTGTGGTGCAAGATAGGGTCATCGAGGCGTTGGTCGAGGCTCTTCGATCGGCGCAGCAACAGGGAATTCTCAAGGTTGAGCAGATGCCGGCTGTCAACCTCGAAGCGCCAAAGCGGCCTGAGTGGGGAGACGTGTCCTGCACCGTGGCGATGTCCTTATCTGCCTCAGAGCGTCGGCCTCCCTTTGAAATTGCTCAGATTATTATCGATCACCTTCCGGAACGAGACGCATTGTTTGTCCGCGCTGAAATCGCGCGACCCGGGTTTCTCAATCTCACGATCAAGCCTGAATTGTGGATGGAGGTCCTGCGTCAAATTGAGGCGCAGCGAGCGGATTATGGACACAGCCGAATGGGGCAGGGGCGGCGAGTGTTGGTGGAGTATGTCAGTGCAAATCCGACCGGCCCGTTGCATGTCGGCCATGGGCGTGGTGCCGCTGTGGGGCAAGCGTTGGTTCGTCTCCTAAGGGCCACCGGGCACGATGTCGTCAGTGAATACTACATTAACGATGCGGGCCGTCAAATGAAACTGCTGGGAGTGTCAGTCCTGGCGCGCTACCTGGAGTCGTGCGGGCAGACGGTGCCGTTCCCTGAAGATGGCTATCAAGGCGAGTATATCCGTGCGGTCGCGGCCCGCGTGAAGGCAGAACAGGGTGTGGCGCTGCTCTCGATTCCCGCCGGTGACGCGGAACAGCGAAGCAAGGAATTCGCGTACCGGGAATTGCTGGCGCTGATCCGACAGGATTTAGAGGCTTTCGGAATTTCGTTCGAGTCCTGGTTCAGTGAAGCCTCATTGTTGTCTTCCGGCGCGGTCGAGCAGGTACTAAGCGAGTTGAGGGGTCGGGACCTGCTCTTTGATCAGGATGGTGCGCAATGGTTTCGCTCGTCGGCCTTTGGCGATGAAAAAGATCGGGTTGTCCGCAAGCAGGAGGGGGATTACACGTATCTGGCTTCCGACATTGCCTACCATCGCGACAAGCTGCGGCGCGGGTTTGATCTCCTCGTCGATGTCTGGGGTGCCGACCACCACGGGTACATTCCGCGGATGCAAGCGGTGGTGCAGGCCTACGGATATCCGAAGGAGCGGTTGCGGGTCGTACTGGTGCAGATGGTCAATCTGCTGCGAGGGGGGCGGAAGGTGGAGATGTCCAAGCGGGCTGGAGAGTTCATCACCCTCCGCGAAGTCATGGACGAAGTCGGCGCGGATGCGGCCAAATTTTTCTTTCTTATGCGCGACTCCAGCACGCATCTGGATTTCGACTTGGAGCTGGCCAAACAGCAGTCGCAGGAGAACCCTGTGTACTATGTGCAATATGCGCATGCGCGAATTGCCAGCCTTCTGCGTGTGGCGGCCTCCCGTGGCATTGATTGTCCGCTCCCCAGTCAGGCTGATCTCAATCTGTTGGAAGATCCCGATGAACTCGCACTCATTCGAAAGCTGTCGGTGTTCCCCGTGGTGCTAGAGGCGAGTGCCGTGGAGCTGGAGCCGCATCGGATGGCCTACTATCTTCGTGAGCTGGCGGGTATGGTGCATCCCTTTTACAACAAACACCGGATTTTGCCTCCGGCGCCGGATAGCGACGCGACAAGCGCCGTCTCGACCGAACCGACGGCGTCCACAAGTCGGGCGCCTGAGGTGGTGCCGCCGGGCCTCACCGGGGCTCGGCTGGCCCTGATGTGGGCGGTGCAGCAGGTGGTCCGCAACGGCTTGACGGTGCTGGGTGTCTCGGCCCCGGAGCAGATGTAGGACTGCCGATCGAATGCTCTCGTTTCGTATTACCCATGAGGAAGCAGGCGGGCGAGCTCGCGTCGGTGTTCTCACTACCGGGCGCAGCGAAGTGGCGACGCCTGCCTTCATGCCGGTGGGATCGCTGGGAAATGTGCGCAGTGTCGACGGCGAAGAACTGCTGAAGATGGGCTACGGGCTCATCTTGAATAATGCCTATCACCTGTACCTGCGTCCTGGCCACAAAATCGTGGAGGAATTAGGCGGCGTACATGGCTTCACTGCCTGGCCAGGCGCAATTCTCACCGACAGCGGCGGCTTTCAGGTGTTCAGTTTGGCGAAGTTTTGTAAGGTGACGGATGAAGGGGTGATCTTCCAATCCCATATCGACGGGTCGTCGCGGTTTATCAGTCCGGAAACCTCGATCGAGATTCAGGAAGCGTTGGGCGCGGACATCATCATGGCGTTCGACCATGTCGTCGCACTGCCGTCCTCGTTCGACCAGGTTCGTGCCGCCGCCAAGCGAACGTCGCTGTGGGCACGCCGTTGCGTCGAAGCCAAGCGCCGTACAGATCAGTCGCTGTTCGGTATCGTTCAGGGTGGTTTGGATCAGGGCTTGCGGGTGGAGTCGGCCCGCGATCTGGTCTCAGTCGGGTTCGACGGTTATGCCGTCGGCGGCTTATCTGTGGGCGAGGACAAGGCTGACATGTATGCCATGTTGGATGTCACCGTGCCCGAGTTGCCGTCGGTCAAACCGCGTTATTTGATGGGCGTGGGTATGCCCGAGGATTTGGTTGAAGGGGTCGCGCGGGGGATCGATATGTTCGATTGTGTGGTGCCATCGCGCCATGGCCGCACGGGGTGGCTGTTTACCTCATTCGGGCGCGTCGTGATCAAGCAGGCCCGGTACGCCCGGGATGAGCAACCCATCGATCCGGCCTGCCGATGTCCGGTCTGCACCCGGTACACGCGGGCTTATCTGCATCACTTGTTCGGAGTGAAGGAGATGTTGGGCGCCCGCCTCAATACGATTCACAATTTGTGGTTTTTTGCGAAGTTGATGGAAGAGATCCGAAGCGCCGTGCGGGGCGGAACATTTCAGGAGTTTCGACGCGAGTTTCACCGGACCTATATCGTGGACCGGCCGGCCGGCGAAGGGCGGTCGGATATTGAAAATACGAACGTGTCTTAACAGCGACACAGGCAGGGGGCTGTATGTGGGAATCGGTAGCATGGGCGCAGGGAACATCGGGGAGTGCGGGCGCAGGGGGCGGCCTGTTGTCGCTGGTTCCGTTCGTCCTGATCTTCGTCATTTTCTATTTCATGCTGATTCTGCCGCAACAAAAACGCCAGAAACAGATGAAGTCGATGCTGGAGACCTTGAAGAAGGGCGACAAGGTGGTGACGGCCTCGGGCATCTGGGGGACCATCACCAACATGGGGAAAGAGACGGTCACGCTCCAAATTGCGGATACGACCAAAATCAAAATCCAGAAAGAGCATATTGCTCGGCTGCGCGGTGACGAAGAGGATTGACGCACGCGACGGAGACGGGAAGGATTGGCGCACGTATGAAAAAAGTCGGCGGACGGTTGTTGGCCTTAGTGACGATGGTGGTCGCTTCGATCATCTTTTTCTTGCCCTCCTATCAACCTCTGTACAAGGAATTACCGCGGTGGGCCCGTGAGGTATTGCCGGACAAGGGGATTACCTTGGGGTTAGACTTGCAGGGCGGCATACACCTGGTGCTGGAAGTGGAAGAGGATCGGGCGGTGGAAATTGCCGTGGAACGGACGGCGGCGGGACTTCAAGACCTGCTCGTCGAAAAGAAAATCCCCGCTGAGTCGGTCAAGCGGACCGGCCCTTCGCAAATCACCATTGGATTTCAAAATGCCGAGCTGAAGGCCCAGGTACAGAAGCTCCTGGATGATTTTCCGACATACGTGGAGGTCGAGGCAGCCGGCTCTGCGAATAAAGTGGTGTGGGAGTTGCGAGACGCTGAGATCAAGCGGATCAAGGATTCCGCCATCAATCAGGCGCTTGAAACCATTCGCAATCGTATCGACCAGTTTGGTGTGGCGGAACCGTTGATTCAGCGGCAGGGTCTGAAGCAAGTGGTCGTGCAGTTGCCGGGCATCAAAGATGCCAAGCTGGCGAAGGATCTCATCAAGCAAACGGCGTTGCTGGAGTTCAAGTTGCTGGATGATGAGAACCAGCTCAAGTTGGACCTGCCGAGTCGGATTCAGAAAGGGAAGGAGCGCGAAGAGGCCCTCCTGAAGCAGGTCGAAGGGAAGGTGCCGGAAGGCGATCAGATTCTGTTCGAGCGGATCGTCGAAAAGGAAAGCGGGCAGGAATGGCTGGCTCCTTATCTGGTGAAGAAGCGGGTCATGCTGGCCGGCGACGTCTTGAGCGATGCGCGGGTGTCCATCGGTCAGTTTAATGAGCCCTATGTCTCGGTGACATTCGATGCGAAAGGTGCGCGAGAGTTCGACCGGATCACGGGCGAGAACGTCAAGAAGCGTATGGCGATCGTGCTCGACAATACGATCTATTCGGCGCCGGTCATTCAGGAGCGCATCAGCGGAGGGCGGGCCCAGATTACCGGCACGTTCTCGATGGAGGAGGCGAACAACCTCTCCATCGTGCTCCGAGCGGGCGCGCTGCCTGCGCCGCTCAAGATCATCCAGGATCTCACGGTCGGTCCCTCACTCGGACAGGACTCGATTGAGAAAGGCGTCAAAGCGACCCTCTTTGCGGGACTCCTCGTGATCGTGTTTATGGCCATCTACTACCGGCTGTCCGGCGTGATCGCGAATTT
>WBZN01001743.1_pt1 | contig 12695 bp, 11 predicted proteins | sample 5204281 | NCBI WGS metagenome assembly WBZN01 (sample SAMN12344347, study PRJNA552823) | activated sludge metagenome | biome: Activated sludge suspended growth; feature: Nitrification reactor; material: Wastewater; isolation source: activated sludge from nitrification reactor of wastewater...
GTGAGCAACCATGCTGCCGGCTTCTATGCGGGCCGGATGGGTTCAAGTCTGGCACGTCCAGCCAACAAGGAAAGTCTCCAGGAACAATGTGCGGTGTTGCCGGTGTGATCGATCTGTGCGGCCGGCATGAGCCGCACCGCGAGACAGTTGAAGCCATGACCGAGGCTCTTGCCCATCGCGGCCCAGACGATGATGGCTACCTTTTCGCGCCGGGCATGGGGCTTGGACATCGCCGTCTCAGCATCGTCGGGATAGAGTTGGGCCATCAGCCGATTTATAACGAGGATCGCACTGTCGCCGTCATGGTCAACGGCGAGCTGTTCGAACATGAGGAGTTGCGTCGCTCCCTCAAGGCCAAGGGCCACGTCTTCAAGTCGACGACTGACTCGGAAGTCCTCGTGCATCTTTACGAAGAGCAGGGCGAGGACGTATTCACGAGTCTCAACGGTCAGTTCGCCGCCATTCTCGTCGACTTCAGGCGCCGTCTCATTTTTCTTGCGCGCGACCGCGCCGGCATCTGTCCGCTGTTCTGGGCGCGCGAGGGGGATTGGCTGTACGTCGCCTCCGAGCCCAAATCCATTCTGGCATCCGGCGACGTGATGCCGATTTGCGACCCTCGCGGACTCGATCAGGTCTTCAACTTTTTCGCCATCGGCGGACGGCGCACCATGTTCGCCGGGATCAACTCTGTCCTTCCAGGGCACTATCTCAAGATCGCCTTCCGACCCGACCGCCGTCCCGCTGAAATCGTCGAAAGGCGTTATTGGGATTACGACTTCCCCGATGCCGGTCAAGAAGAGAACCCGGAAAATATCACCCCACTCGTCGATGAATTCGAAGCCGCGTTTCACAATGCCGTCGATCTTCGTCTGCGCGCCGATGTTCCTGTGGTTGGCTACCTGAGCGGAGGCGTCGATTCCGCCTATGTGCTCGCCACTGCCGCAAAGATTCGCGGCACGCCGCCGCCGAGCTTCACCATTCGCGTCCCATCCGGCAAACTCGACGAAACGCCGGACGCCATGGTTTCGGCGCGCTCGATCGGCACCAACCCGACCATCGTGACGTGCGACGCCGAGGCGATCCGAAAGGCCTATCCGGATCTTATTCGGGCCACCGACAGCCCGGTCATTGACACGTCCTGCGCAGCGTTGTTCTCGCTCGCCGCCGAGGTCCGCCGGCAAGGCTATAAAGTAACTCTGACCGGTGAAGGAGCTGACGAAGCGTTTGCCGGCTACGTCTGGTTCAAGACAGGCGCCTTCGAGCAGATGCACGACAGACGCGGATTCCGCCCAAGCCGCATCTCCAACCGCATTCTGCGTAAACTCACTTCACCCGCCACGCCTTGGCGGGATATCTTGCGAGAGGACGAGCTGTCAGGCGGCCCGCATGCGCAAACGCTGCTCTACAGCCTCGTCGGTCGGTCGCGGCATATGTACTTCAGCCGCGAGACCAAGGCTCTCCTTAAAGGCTATTCTGCCTACGAAGACATGCCGCTGGACCTTGAGCGCATGAAGCGATGGCATCCGCTGAACCAGTCGCTGTACCTGGGCTATAAGCTGCATTTGCCTGGATTGCTGCTGAACCACAAGGGTGACCGCATCGCCATGGCCAACAGCGTGGAGACGCGCTACCCGTTCCTCGACAATGGCGTTATTGCGGCGGCAGCGCGTATCCATCCTGAATTGAAATTGAAGGGCCGCAAGCAAGACAAGTTTCTTTTGCGCAAGGCGGCCGAGCGCTTGCTTCCCCGCGAAGTCGCCTGGCGGCCGAAGGGCATGTTCCGCGCACCATTTGCCGAAAGCTTCGTTCAAAGCCCGCCGAAATACGTCGAGCAACTCATGAGCGTGGAGTCGCTGGCGCGTGCGGGACACTTCGACGTCAAATCTGTACGCCGCGACTATGAGCGCTATGTTGCGGGCCAGGTGCCCGATTGGCGGGTTTTCATGAGCATGGGACTGGGTGGCGTGCTCTCCACTCAGCTCTGGCATCACATCAATTTCGGCGGTGGGCTCTGCGAGCTTGATTATGTCGAGCGCGTGCCCCAACGCGTGCGTCATCCCGGCCAAGAGCCAAAGCCCGTCGCGGTGGCCTGAAGCGGTCCGCAGCAAAAAGATCCCAGGCCAGCTGTAGGGCTCGAGCGCAATGGCGTTGTCGCAGAAGCGCCGGTGATGCTTCCGCGGTCAGGGCCAATTCCCTGAACACAAATGGTTTATTCTGAAATTTATAAGGACCCCGTCGAGCCTTTGAGGCTCCACAAGCAAAAGTCGCGTGTTGCTGGCTGTGGTCATGGTACCCACTGTTTGCACGATATTTTGCAAACCCAATTGACGACTGGCCACTAATTTTTCAACTCTGGGTTGGCCGAAGTGGGCCCGGGGGCCTGCCGAAGGTGTGTCTGGACACTTGTCCGGCGCCCGCGTGCATAAGAAGTATGGGAGACTACAGATGAAACCGATGGCAAAGACGGCGACCATTTTGGCGATTTCGGCACTTGCCGCATTCGTTTCTGGTTGCTCTGAACAAAAGAGCGAGGAAAAGACGTCCACTCCGGCGGCGACGCAAGAGGGAACGAGCCCGGCAGCTACATCGACAGAACCTGCGCCGGCACCGTCCACAGCATCGGAGCCCGCTGCCACGCCACCGCCGGCGACAGAGGCCCCCGCCGCCGCCCCGGCGCCTGAAACCGCTCCACCCGCCGAGGAGAACAAGTGAGATCGTTCGCTTGAGCGGATGCGTCGAGAAACGCGCCAAGCGGGTCTCAGGCTAACCGACCATGTCACGCGGCGCACATACGCCCGGGGGGGAACGTTGTCTCATCTAAACCGACGATTGAGCAGACGAATGCCAACGGCGCTCGTCCACTCTTTCGTTGCGATCAAGAGCGCGGACCGCGGCCTTAGCTGCGGTTGCGCATTTCGAGCGTTCTAAGCCGCAGCGCGTTGAGCTTGATGAAGCCTTGTGCGTCCTTCTGGTCGTAGGCGCCCTTGTCGTCCTCGAACGTAACGAGTGCCGGCGAGTAGAGCGACTTGGGGGAAGAACGCCCGGTAATGATCGTGTTGCCCTTGTAAAGCTCGAGCGACACCTCGCCCTCGACGTGCTCCTGGCTCTTGTCGATGGCGGCCTGCAGCATCTCGCGCTCCGGCGCGATGGCGCGATGAGCCGCAAGCAGGATGGTGCCGCCCGGCGTCTCGTACACACCGCGCGACTTCATGCCGACGAAGCGGTTCTCGACGAGATCGACGCGTCCGATACCATTATCGCGGCCAAGATCGTTTAATGCCGCGAGGAGCGTGGCCGGCGACATCCTCTTGCCGTTGAGCGAGACCGCATCGCCTTTCTTGAAACCGATGGTAATGGCGGTTGCTTTGTCGGGTGCGTCCATGGGTGAGATGGTGCGCTGGTAGACCATCTCGGGCGCCTTGATCGCGGGGTCTTCCAGCACCTTGCCCTCCGAGGAGGAGTGCAGGAGGTTGGCGTCCACGGAGAATGGGCTTTCGCCTTCCTTGTCTTTTGCAACGGGGATCTGATGATCGCGGGCGAACTTCAACAGTTCCTCGCGGCCTTTGAACGTCCATTCACGCCAAGGCGCGATGATCTTGATGGCGGGCTCCAGTGCGTAGTAGCCCAGTTCGAAGCGGACCTGATCGTTGCCCTTGCCGGTCGCGCCATGGCACACCGCGTCGGCACCCACCTTGCGGGCGATCTCGATCTGCTTTTTGGCGATCAACGGCCGCGCGATCGAGGTGCCGAGCAGGTATACCCCTTCGTAGACAGCGTTTGCGCGGAACATCGGGAAGACGTAGTCGCGCACGAATTCTTCACGCAGGTCTTCGATGAAGATGTTGTTTTCCTTGATGCCGAGCATCAGGGCTTTCTTGCGGGCGGGTTCCAGTTCCTCGCCTTGACCCAGATCGGCCGTAAAGGTCACGACTTCCGCGCCGTATTCCTCCTGCAGCCACTTGAGAATGATCGAAGTATCAAGCCCGCCGGAGTATGCGAGCACGACCTTCTTGATTTTTCCCTTTTTTGTCATGGGGGTATCCTGTAGCGGCGTTGCGCGGAAAAGGCGCGGCACTCTTAGCAGGCCCCACGCTCAGTGCAAGGGCGCGAAAACAACGGCCCTGCGCGGCAAATACGTCGCAGATCGTCATCTATCCCCTGGTGATTTCGTCGTCACTGGTGGAGTTTCAGGCAATGTTCTGTTCAATAGGGCGGCAATCGGGGAGGTAACAGCGTAGGGCCCGTGTTTGCCGGGCTAAATATATTTGCCGGGGGATGGCATCATGCCTATGAGCAGCCGTGCGAAGATTTCTGCGCTGACAACTGCTGTCGTTCTGGGAGCCGCTCTGGGCACCGCCGGGCGCGCTGCGGCTCAGTACAACGGGAGTTGGATCACTCCGGAAAACTCATCCCAAGCAAAGCCCGCTGTCCCTGCGCAGGCGGGGGCCGCAGAGAGCGGCACGCCCGCTGGCGGCTGGGAAGTCAAGGAGATCCAAGCCAAGGACATGGCCAAAGGCAAGGACGCGGCAGCCAAGAAGACGGATGCTGGCAAGACCGCCACCTCGGCCAAAGGAGCCAGCGCACCGAAGGCTGCAGAAACCAAGGCTGTCGACTCAAAGACGCCCGCCAAAAAAGCCGCTGTCACAAAGACACCCGCTGTCCAGGCTGCCGGCAAGACGTCCGGGGAGCCCAAATCCGCGGCCAAAACGCCCGAATCGAGCCCGGCGGCAGACAAAAAGGCTCCGCCAGAGTCGGCATCAGCGGGCAAGACGGCGGACGCACCTAAGCCTTCTGAAGAGCAGGCTGGGATCGTCAAAGAACACGGCGCCAAACCGGCTCCATCGAACGCCGCCGCGCCGGTTGCCGCGCAGGCGGTAAACGAGGCTGCAAGCGAAAAAGCCTCCCAGACCGCTACGACGGCTGTGGAGGCTGCGCCGGAAAAAGAACAGGCGACTCCGCAAGCCGAAGCCGGCGTTGAAATGGAGTCCGGCGCAACAGCCGCGGCCAACGATAAGGTCGAGACGGTAGCGCCGGTTGCTGCCGAGCAATCGCCTGTGGTGCTTGACGCTGCTCCTGAGGAGAGCGCGAACGCGCAAGCCACCGAGCCCGCACAAGCACCCGAATCGGCACAGCAATCCGCGGCTGCGGAAGGTCCTGAAGTGTCCGCCGATGCCCACCACAGCAGCAACGCCGTGCACGCCGCGCCCGGCTTGTTCGTCGTGTTGCCGAGCGAGATACCGATCAGCCGCCGGTTAATGCCCGAACAGTGAGTGACGGCTCAACCAAGCCCCGGCAAGCCACGCGGCAGCAGCCAAAATGGAACCAGCAGCGTGGCCATCTTGGGTAAAGCGCTGAACATCGGCGCCAGCGCGTGGCCGCTGTCGTTTCGGAACGTGGTCATCAGCTTCTCAAATCCCTCGCGGGCCGCCTGCGCCGCGTCCATGCTGGCCGCGTTTGCTCGCGCCGTGGGGGCTGCAACCGAATAGGGCAGACCTGCCGCCATGAGCCAAGCGGTCATGGGCATCTGGAAAGCGTTGAAGGAAGCGTTCGGCCACATCCAGCAGCACGCGTTCATTGCGTCCTGCCATCCGCTTGTCCAGGCCGCCGTGTTCTGATTCGTCGCGGCGGAGAACCAGGGGTTATTCGTGAACCACGGATTCTGCGTCCAGGGATTTTGGGTCCAAAAGTTCTGGATCTGGGTCCAAGGATTCTGGCCCGCACCCGAGCCCCCTATGAGGGCGCTGGGCGAGGTCCACGCCGCCATCGATGGCGCGAATTGGAAAAAGGGAGCACCAAAATCGGCATTCTTTTCGGGTGCCAATGCGGGGGCCGGCGCCCACACATTCAGCCACCACGAAAATGGATCGGCGTAAGGCTGGTCGACTGCTGGGACAGACGCTCGAGCTGACAGAGTATCCGGGGTAAATGCATTGAGCCACCACGAAAATGGATCGGCGTAAGACGGGGTGGTTGCCGGCGCAGACGCTCGGGCTGACGGAGTATTCGGGGCAAATGCGTTTAGCCACCACGAAAATGGATCGGCGTAAGACGGGGTGGTTGCTGGCGCAGATGCTCGGGCCGACGGAGTATTCGGGGTAAATGCGTTTAGCCACCACGAAAATGGATCGGCGTAAGACGGGGTGGTTGCCGGCGCAGATGCTCGGGCCGACGGAGTATTCGGGGTAAACGCATTGAGCCACCAAGCGAAGGGATTGCTGGCTGCGGGCTCCGGGGAAGGTTTGGCGGGTTCCAATCTCTCCGCCGTGGCGTTGGCGAATTGGCTGTGCCACATCCCAAGGGCGGCCATGCCAGCGGTTGCGTAGTTAACCCAAGCCTCCGTCACGCTTTTGAAGAAGCGCGCGTGCAAATCGAAATCGTACAAGAAACGCACTCCCAAGCCGGTAAGCTTGCACCCTAGCACTTATGCTGCAGCGCAGCAAGCGAACTTTGTTCCGGTTTAAAAAGTTCAGGCCTTGTTTGCGGGGGGCTCCATTGAGGGACTGGGCTGGGCGGATGGTGCGCTCTTGTCCGGCGTGCCGGGAGCTTGCGGTATAGCCGGGGGCGAATTTACGGGTGCTGCCTTGGTGATGGGAACCGACGTCGTCGCGGCGGACGTTGCCATGCGAGACACTGGCGCAGAAGCAGGTCCAGGCGTCTCGTTGTTTGTCGCTGCGGGAGCCTTTTCCTTGGCTTCCTTCTCGCGTCTGAGCGCGATCCGCTCCGCGAGCGATCCTTTTTTGACCTCCGGCGGCTCCGCTTCAACTTTGATGCGTGGCCGGGCAGACGCAACCTCCCCCTGTTCTCCAGGTAAGGCTATGCGTCCCCCTGCCACGAGCCAGTACATCAGCCCGCCAAAAAAACCGGCGGTCAGGAAAGATTGCAGGGCATAGTTGTTCATGATGGTGAACTGACCCGGCACCTCGCTGGAATACTGAGCGAAGAATCCCAGCAGCGCGATGCCGACCCCAACGCCGAGCCAATAGCCGAGCGAGCGCACGCTAAGCCATTCGGCAATCCCGGCCGCAATCAGAGCGAATGGCAGCGAAAAGATCGCGAAATGCGTTGCGGCCTTGAGCACCAGCGAGAGCGTGTTGCCGGCTTGCGCCGGAAAATCGCTGGCAGAAACGGAGGCGAGTTGAACGGGAGTCGACACGTAAAGCACCTGAACGAGCGCCGCCGTCAGGCAGGCAAGCGTGATGCCGGCCAGAACTTTGAAAAGCGTACGCAAGATACCCATTGGCCCCTGGTCCTATCGTTCCTTGTCCGGATCAATATAAGTTTTCGCAGCCGCGCCTCAAGAGCGCCCTCATGCGGCGGGCCGTGCTGGTCTGGTTGCTCTGCGTTCAGTCCGTTGCCGAAGCCGTGCGCTCCTTCGCGCGCGTTTTGATGCTCTCCGATTTGAGCTGGCCGCAGGCCGCCAGGATGTCACGTCCGCGCGGGGTGCGCACGGGGCTGGCATATCCGGCGCGGTTCACGACCTCCGCGAAGCGCTCGATCGCCTCCCAGCCGGAGCATTCATAGCGCGTGCCGGGCCAGGGGTTGAAAGGGATGAGGTTAATCTTGGCGGGAATGCCCGACAGCAATTTCACAAGCGCGCGGGCGTCCGCCAGACTGTCGTTCACGCCTTTCAGCATGACGTATTCGAACGTAATGCGGCGCGCATTCGACAGTCCCGGATAGTTGCGGCAAGCCTCAAGCAAATCTGCGATCGGGTACTTCTTGTTGATCGGCACGAGTTCGTCGCGCAGCGCATCATGGGTCGCATGTAGCGAGATGGCGAGCATAGTGCCGGCTTCCGCGCCCCAGCGAGGGATTTCCGGCACGATGCCAGAGGTCGACAGGGTGATGCGGCGCTTGGACAGCGACAGCCCGTCGCCATCGGCGGCAACGTCCATGGCCTCCTTCACGTTGTCGAAATTGTAGAGCGGTTCGCCCATGCCCATTAGCACGACGTTGGAGATTTTGCGTTCGGTTGAGGGTAGCAGGCGGTCATCGCCCGGCGCGCCGGCGCCCGGCCAGTCACCGATGCGGTCGCGCGCCAGCAGAATCTGTCCGACGATCTCGGCGGCTTCCAGATTGCGCACGAGGCGCTGTGTGCCGGTATGGCAGAATGAGCAATTGAGCGTGCAGCCGACCTGGCTTGAAATGCACAGCGTGCCCCGGTCGCTTTCTGGGATGTAGACGGTCTCGATCTCGGGCGCGCGCGCCTCATGCCCGCGCTTGGGCAGGCGCAGCAACCACTTGCGTGTACCGTCGACCGATACCTGTTCGGCCACGATCTCGGGCCGCTCAAGCGTGAAGGCATCGTCCAGCGCGCGTCTCAAGTCCTTGGAGACGTCGCTCATGGCGTCGAACGAGGTGAGGCCGCGCACGTAGATCCAGCTCCAGAGCTGATTGACGCGCATCTTGAGCTGCTTTTCGGGAACCCCGATTTCGGCGAGTGCCGCTTTCAAGCCCGCGCGGCTGAGGCCCGCGATCGAACGCCGAGGTGCGGATTGAGACGCCAATGGGGGGGCGCCTCGGGCCCCAGCCTGCAGGGCGGCATCGCGCACTTGGGCAATTTGGTTAACGTCGGTCATTTGCGTGATATCTCGCCCGCACCGGAAATCTGCAGGACTTCTAGCGTTGTTTGGGTTTCGTGAACAGCGCGTTGCTGCGGCCTGAGCGCTGCCGGCGAGCGGTTTTGTTAACCTTCACGGCCAACCAAGGCTGGCAAGACGCCATATTTAACCCTTGAAGTGGTTAACCGGCATTTACCAAATGGGCCGGCCAGGACTGTGGCACTTCACAAGATAAAGCGCGACAGATCGGCGTTCCTGGCGAGTGCGCCGACGCGCTCCTGCACGTAAGCTGCATCAACGACCACGGCCTGACCCGCGCGGTCGGAGGCCTCGAAGGAGACCTCGTCCAAGACGCGCTCTAGCACCGTTTGCAGCCGGCGCGCACCGATGTTCTCGACGCTCGCGTTCACGGAGACGGCGGTGTCCGCAAGGCTGTCGATCGCGTCTTCCGTGAAGGATAGCGTCATCCCCTCCGTCTCCATCAAGGCGATGTACTGCTTGATGAGGCTTGCCTCTGGCTCCGTCAAAATGCGGCGGAAGTCCTCGCGCGTCAGAGCCTGCAATTCCACGCGGATCGGCAGGCGTCCTTGCAGCTCCGGCAGCAGGTCGGAGGGCTTGGACACATGGAAGGCGCCCGATGCGATAAACAGGATGTGGTCCGTCTTTATCGGTCCATATTTGGTCGCGACCGTCGTGCCTTCGATCAGCGGCAGCAGATCGCGCTGCACGCCCTCGCGCGAAACGTCGACGCCGCCGCGCGCACCCTCGCCGCGCGAGCAGATCTTGTCGATCTCATCGAGGAACACGATGCCGTTGTTCTCGACAGCTTTGACGGCTTCCGCGTTGATCTGGTCGGCATCGATCAGCTTGTCGCTTTCCTCGCCGATCAGCATCTCGTAGCTGTCCTTCACCGTCACGCGGCGCGACTTCTGGCGCTGACCGAACGCTTTGCCCAGCATGTCGGAGAGATTGATCGTGCCGACGGACGATCCTGGTACTTCAAACATCGGAAAAGCCGGTGCGGTATCGGCGACGACGATGTCGATTTCCTTGTCGTTGAGTTCGCTGGAACGAAGCTTCTTGCGAAAGCTCTCGCGCGTCGCCGGCGATGAGGTTGCGCCAACAAGCGCGTCGAGGACCCGTTCCTCGGCGTTTTTTTCCGCTTTGGCGCGGACCTCCTTGCGCTTTGCTTCGCGCACCAGCGCAATCCCGACCTCGACGAGATCGCGCACGATGCTTTCCACATCGCGGCCGACGTAGCCGACTTCAGTAAACTTCGTCGCCTCGACCTTGAGGAACGGCGCGCCCGCAAGCTTGGCAAGACGGCGCGAGATTTCGGTCTTGCCGACGCCGGTCGGGCCGATCATCAGGATGTTCTTGGGCAGCACTTCCTCGCGCAGATCGCCCGTCAACTGCTGACGCCGCCAGCGGTTGCGCAAGGCGATGGCCACGGCGCGCTTGGCGTCGGCTTGTCCGACGATATAGCGATCGAGTTCCGAAACGATTTCACGGGGCGAAAAGTTTGTCATGTGTGTTGCAGACTAGACCTCAAAGGTTTCCTACCGGCGCTGGGCCGAAGCACAAACGCGCTCCAAGCTCTCGACTGAAGCAGACAGGGCTTCGGCGCAGATCATGTATCGAGGCTTTCGATGACGAGATTGGAGTTCGTGTAGACGCAGATCTGCGCCGCGATCGTCATGGCCTTACGCGCGATCTCTTCCGCTTCGAGCGGCTGGTCGAGCAAGGCGCGCGCCGCGGCGAGCGCGTAGTTGCCGCCCGAGCCGATGCCCATAACGTGGGCCTCAGGCTCCAGCACGTCGCCATTGCCGGTGAGGACAAGCGTGGCGTCCTTGTCGGCGACCAGCATCATGGCTTCGAGCCGGCGCAGATAGCGGTCGGTCCGCCAGTCCTTGGCCAGTTCCACGCAGGCGCGGGTCAGCTGGCCGGGATACTGCTCGAGCTTGGCTTCCAGCCGCTCAAACAGCGTGAAGGCGTCCGCGGTCGCGCCCGCGAACCCGCCGATCACGTCACCACGCCCCAGGCGGCGGACCTTGCGGGCGTTACCTTTGATGATGGTCTGGCCGAGGCTGACCTGGCCGTCTCCGGCGATCACGACCTTGCCGTTCTTGCGCACGGTCAAGATTGTCGTGGCGTGCCAGGACGAATCGGCGGAATTTTGCGGGTGTGTTGTCATGTACTTGGCGCGTGAGATAAGAAGCCCGGGCCGCCCGACAAGACCCAACGGCCCTTCGTATGGCTCTGCAACCTCGTTTTTTCGTTGACCTGCAAGCGATAGACGCTGGATAGCATCCAAGCAAGCCGCCGGGCCGAAATCCTACCACGGCCGGCGCAGGCATTCGGAGACGATCTTGAAGCGACAAGCCACGATAACGCGCAAGACCAAGGAAACCGAGATCTCGGCAACGGTCGATCTCGATGGAACGGGCGCCTACGACATCAAGACGGGTATTGGCTTTCTCGATCACATGCTGGAGCAACTCGCCCGCCATGCGCTGATCGACATAACCCTGCGGGCAAAAGGCGATCTGCATATCGACTTTCATCATACCGCTGAGGATACCGGCATCGTGTTGGGACAGGCCGTAGCCAAGGCGCTCGCCGACAAGGCGGGTATCGTGCGGTATGCGGACGTGAACTTGCCAATGGACGAGACCCTGACCCGCGTGGCCATCGACGTCTCCGGCCGGCCCTTCCTGATCTGGAAAGTGGAGTTCTCCCGCCCCAAGGTTGGCGAGATGGACACCGAGCTGTTTCGAGAGTGGTTCCAGGCTTTTGCACAGAACGCCGGGATTACCCTGCACGTGGAAAACCTTTACGGCGAGAACAACCATCATATTGCCGAAACTTGCTATAAAGGTTTGGCGCGCGCCCTGAAGGCGGCCATTGCGCTCGATCCGCGCCAGGCTGGACGGGTTCCCTCCACCAAGGGAACGCTGCAGGGCTAGCCGGCGCGGCGGAGCGTGCCGGACAAAATTTTTCAAGATCGAGGACTGCGATCACGTGGTTACGTATACGGTTCATGAGGCTCCCAATCCTGCCGCCGATCGCGTCGACCGGGCTGATGAGCTGCGCTTCATCAAGGACGGGTTTTCCTGGCTGACGGCGTTCTTCCCGCCCCTTGGGCTTGCTGCCAAGGGGTTGTGGCCTGCGCTGCTGGCATACCTCGTCGCGGTGACGCTTCTGGGCTTGTTACTGAATGCGGTGGGTACGGATCCGCAGTGGATCGCACTGATGATGATGGCGTTGAGTCTTTATCTGGGCTTTGAGGTTTCGACACTGGAACGCTTCATGCTCGATCGCGCAGGCTGGCGAACGCTCGGCTCGGTGACGGGCCGCAACATTGCCGACTGCGAACGCCGCTTCTTTGAGACCTGGCTGCCCGATCAACCTGTTATCACCGTGAGCCGCAATCAGTCTGGCGCTTCGGGCGGCACGCTGCCGTTCGGAGCGAAGGCATAAACGAACATCCCACCGGGCAGGACATGCAGCGCGTCGTCATCATCGACTACGGGTCGGGCAATCTCCACTCGGCCGCGAAAGCTTTCGAGCGCGCGGCGCGTGAGAGTGAGACTGCAAGCGAAATCATCGTCAGCACACGCGCAGAGGACGTGGCGTCGGCCGACCGGGTCGTGCTGCCGGGTGTGGGCGCTTTTGCAGATTGCAAGCGCGGTCTTGAGCGGGTGCCTGGAATGCGCGCGGTGCTGGAAGACGTGGTGCGTGCGAAAGGGCGGCCGTTCCTTGGCATCTGTGTCGGCATGCAGCTGTTGAGCGAACGCGGCCTGGAATTCGAGGTGACGGAGGGATTAGGCTGGATCAAAGGCGAGGTGCGGCCCATCGCGCCAGCCGACCCCGCCCTCAAGATCCCGCACATGGGTTGGAACACGCTCGATGTGGTCACGCCTCATGCGCTGCTTTCAGGTATTCCCACCGGTCCGTCGGGCCTGCATGCCTACTTCGTGCATTCGTTCCATCTGGCCGCGGCGGAGCGGCGCGTCGTAGTCGCCGAGACGAACTACGGCGGGCCCGTTACCGCGATGGTGGCCGACGGCAACATTGCCGGCACGCAGTTCCATCCCGAGAAGAGCCAGACGCTCGGGCTCAGGCTGCTCGCAA
>WBZN01001744.1_pt1 | contig 12693 bp, 14 predicted proteins | sample 5204281 | NCBI WGS metagenome assembly WBZN01 (sample SAMN12344347, study PRJNA552823) | activated sludge metagenome | biome: Activated sludge suspended growth; feature: Nitrification reactor; material: Wastewater; isolation source: activated sludge from nitrification reactor of wastewater...
TTAATAACAACCGAAGAAAAGCAACGGGCCTGCGCAGAGCTGAATGCAAGTCTTGAGGGCGGCTGAACTCTAAAAACCGTGTCGGCGCTGGGCTAGCTTCCATCGGTCCGTGGCGTCACCGGCCATCTCGCAGAACTTCTCGGCAATCTCGATCCGCACATCGTCTGGGACGATGCCACGTCTTGCTCCCACTGAAGCGCCAAACCGATCCTAACCGGCCTTACACAGCGGATGTGCACATTGGCTTCTGTTCAATAGATTGTTGCGCCCCTCACCGACGCTGGGAGCGCAGCACATCTCCTGAATCTGTGCCAGGGCGTCCTGCTAATAGTATCCAGGCTGGCTCCGGCTATACGGATCACGTTGTGAAGCCGGCGGAGGTTCGTCGTAACGATGCTGTTGGCCCGGCTGCGAGGATCCCATATTCACGTTGTCATAGCCAGGTGCGGGGCGTTGCCGACCCGAAAAAGAATCATCCGCACAGCCCGCCATCATGGCACTCGCCAGAAGGGCAAAGGGCAGCGCGCATAGCATACGAATCATACGAAACCTCCTTCGTCATTCGGAATGATTTCGATTCATTTCTCAACCAACCAGTCTACTGTACATACCTGATACCGCTACCTGACAAGCCTTCTTCACCCTGCGAAGAGTCACGTGATCATGTGAACTCAGCCAACTGGGGAAGTACATTGGTGTGCCCCTCTTTGTTGCCACGCCTCGTCTTCTCAATTACGCTTCGAGTACTCTTCTGAGCTTCTCCAAGGACTCAGCTCGTTTCTTCTCACTCATGTGCCGAATGTTCTTCAATTTCCACTGAACCGCAGGAAGCTTCTCGATACATTCGATACCCATGAGGGTCCACTTCGGGTGGCCTTCTTTGAGCGATATGAGAAAGGTCTTCTCGTCGTCGGTCAATGCGTTCTTGACCGTCTCAATGAGCGCCTCCCTGGCTGCGATCAAATCTTCATACGCGATCTCGTCTACCGCCATGCCCGCGAACTCGTTCTCATAGATCTGTCGTATGTCCTTCCTGGTGGGATCGAGCAGTTCACTGATGGGCCGATCGTGGCTGGCGAGATACACGACGAATGCTTTGCGTATCTCATCTGTCACTCCCTCGTGTTCCAGAAGCATCCTCACATCAAAGAGATCTCGTGGGTGTTGGCGGTCTAACGCTGCACAGACCTTGCCTCCATAGAGATCGGGGATTGAGAGGACGCGTGCCGTGACTGAACGCTCAAACATCTCCTCTGCGCGCTCGGTCAACTCGCGTTCTTCAACCGGATAGACCGTTCCTCGAATCACCTCGTTCGGCTCGATTTTGATTCTGGTCTGGCTGGATACCACCACGAGCTTTGCGATTCGCTTGGATTCCCGTGCCTGGCTTTCCTGTACCTTCACACCCGGGATGACCCTTTTGATCGCCGCCGCGATACGGCGGAGCGCTTCGCTGATCCTGTTCAATGCGGCGTCACGGGGTTCCTCCACCGGCAAATACGTCAGATCAATGTCCACCGACAGCCGTGGCATGTCCCGTACAAACAGATTGATCGCCGTCCCGCCTTTTAGAGCAAAGTCTGGTTCCGCAGTGACGTGTGGGATCGTGTTCAGTATCAACTCCACTTGGTTGAAGTATCGGCTGTCTTTCATGTCCGGCTCTCCGGCACCGTGATGCGGTACTTGGAGTCAAACCGTCCTCCCTTGAGCAGCATGCGCTTGCCCTTGCCGAACTCCACGTGTGACAGGTCCAGCTTGTTCACCCAGGCGTGGTTGCAGCGTTCTGCCAATACCATGAACAGTCGCTTGACCTTCACCGAGGCGCAGTGTTCGAGCAGTGTCTGCACCAACCGTGGACGTAATGTCGTCAGCCCCTCCATCAGAAGCGTGGCTTCTTCGTACGATTCTCTTTTCGGTACCTCATAGAGGACTTCCAGTATGGCCCGCTCAGGTGTCGCCACAGTGACCGAGTAGAAGCCCATCTCTTTTTGTGTCAAACCGTGCTCGCCCTTACTGACGAACAAATTGGTCGTCGTATACCGGATCTTGACACCCCAGCGATACTGCTTGAACCACAGTGGGAGCTTGACGTTGGGAGGACCGAACAACACGACCATTGTACCTTGCCCCATCGGCATGTAATGGGCATATCCCTGCATGGACAGCGCCGTTTTTCCTCCTGCATGGATGGGAAGCCCTAGCTGTTCCCGGAGTGCATAGAGCCCACCGGGCCACTCGACCATATCGCCCGCCTTGGCATAGGCGCCACGGCCAACCCGCCGTACCCAGGAGGTTTTTTCATATTCATGAATGAGTTGCTGATAGACCCCTTGTTGTTCCAGCCAGGATAACACCGCCACCGCGCCGGTGGGCCATTTCTTGAGGAGCTGGTTTATTTTGCTGCTCTGAGCACTAGTCATGCTTGTTAAAATAGCGTAATAGTAAACCTTCTGCAACAGGAAAGTTTATATATGCTCTGATTTAACAAGACTAACTTGTTATACGAGAACCTGAATAAACCTAAACGAGCTGCAGGCTGAACCGCTCTTGACTATCGAGTGCGGAGGTTCAGGAGACAATCCTACGAGCGTCTTTCAGAAGCATGCAGAGATGCAACGGGTCGCTTGGCGAAGGAAGGAAATCCACATGCGCGTAAAATCTTCTCGCCGCCTCGTCTTTGACATGGACCATTGAATTCGTCCCGACCACAATCGAACGCCTCAACGGCGTGATACCGCCGATTTTTCTATAGTCGGGGTCAGTGCTTACCTGATGCTGTGGAAGATGGATCAGCGTCAAAGAATCCCGGCTCGATCAGGAGACGCTGCATACGGGGGTTATGGCGAGTTGGAGCATCCAGGGAGGATTGAAACTCAGCCCACTTGGACTGACTCAATAGGAACATGCGCCGATCAGCCAGCATTTCATGAGCACGAGACAAGGCACTGTCCCGGACAAACTCACTCACGGAACAATTGGATATAGAGGCAGCAGCTTCCAGTATCCGTTTATCTGCAGAACTTAATCGAAGGTCCAACTTTTCTCTACACACTAACCTAGTCCGCATCTTCGTACCTCCTATTGCGGTCGGTCGGTCACTTTGAGCGATACAACGCGGTTAAGCACACTCCTATGCTCCTACATGGACCTTAGACCGACACACGTGATTCTCTGCTTTGCTCAATGTGTTTCCTCACCTTACTCGACATGGCATCTTCTGCAAGGCGCAGCTCATAGGTTTTCTGCAGGTTCATCCAAAATTCAGCGGTGGTATCGAAGAATGCCGCTAGGCGAAGGGCAGTATCGCCCGTAATGCCTCGCTGTCCTTTGAGAATTGCTGTGATCCGATTCGCCGGCACAGCGAGGGCCTTTGCGAGCATATTGGCATTGATCAGAGGGACTGCCGGCTTCATGAACGCCTCTAACAAAATTTCTCCAGGATGAACTGGCCGCATGCCATTTCTGATCATAGCGTTACCTCTCTCAGTGATATACAGAATACCATCACAGGTTTACGATTTACGCAACCTGTAAAATTTTACCTCAGCGAGCTGGTTGCGTATAATTAGCTAAGGTGCCAGTAGTGGCACCTGCTCCTGTAACTCATTGATTTTACATGACATGAAATGTCACTTTCTGCGCTGCGATTTCGTCGTATCTATTTGATCTTGCTGACTTTCTTCCAATCCTGAAAAGGCTGGTGTCGACAGTTCGATTCTGTCCCTCGGCACCACATTCTATACTCTCCAGAATTATTCTCTATCGGCAGATCACAGGTTCGTATAGGACGGCACTTGTGGGAAGCCCTCGGTCCTTCACCACTTCGTTTCTGCTGGAGCACTTGAGCAAACTCTGGAGAGCAATGCCGAAACTGTTCGGAGGATTATTTCTTCAGCGCTCGGATGTATGCCAGAACCGCCCGACTTTCGTCTTCGGACAGGCGGCCTTTCCAGGACGGCATATTGGGCTTGCCCTCATGGATTGTCTGGAGCAACAGCGCATCAGGCTTTTTCTTGGTGGTAGGTCTCGTCAGATTGGCCGGGTCAGGCCCTAGTAACAGGTACCCGTCTCCTCTTCCCTCCGGCCCATGACAACCGGCGCAATGTTTAGCAAAAATCTTTCTCCCTTTGACCTGATCGACATTCGATCGGCCGGTCTCCGTGGGTGCTGCAAGGGCAAGCTGACTACCCACGATGATGATTACTACCGCGAAAACCAGTTGAGCAGATATCTTCGACATAACGAGACCGAACTTTCCTCAATCAGTTGTCCCTCACGCCGATGGGATCTCGCCGGAATGGCGCGTGAAGCGTGGCTCGCCGTTCCCATGGTGCTGGTCGCCTGCTGTGTGATGCGACTCATATGCCGATCCGGTCGGTGGCCCTCCCGCCTGCCTTGGATCCTGTTCACGACCTTCCAGCCACCGATAGAGCACCGGCAACATGATCAGGGTCAGTAGTGTTGAACTCACTAATCCGCCGATGACAACGATGGCCAGCGGACGCTGCACCTCCGAGCCAATTCCCTGAGCAAAGGCAAGCGGTACGAGGCCCAACAGTGCGACCAACGCCGTCATTAAGACCGGGCGTAATCGAAGCAGAGCCCCTGAGGTGACGGCCTCATCCAAGCTGTGCCCGTCTTCACGCAGCTTGTTCATATACGAAACCAGCACGATCCCGTTCAGCACGGCCACACCGAAGAGATTGATGAATCCAACGGAAGCCGGCACGCTGAGATATTCATTGGTCAGCCAGAGAGCCACGATCCCACCGATCATGGCGAATGGGAGATTCAAGATGATTAACGTGGCTTGACGAAGCGAGTTGAAGGTCGAGTATAACAGAAAAAAGATAAGCGCGATCGTGATCGGAACGATGATCCGCAATTTTGCCATCGCCCGTTCCATATTTTCAAACGACCCACCCCAGGTCACTCGGTACCCAGTCGGCAGCGCCACGCGTTCCTCAATCTTCTGCTGCGCCTCAGCCACAAGGCTCCCGATGTCCCGTCCAAGGGTATTGAATCCGATCGAGACGTACCGTTGCAACTGTTCCCGGCTGATGCGCCCGGGTCCCTCTTCCAAGTGAACGGTGCCCAGATCCGCCAGGGGAATGAGGGCACCGGCCTGGTCGCTCACTCTAATGTTACTGATCGTTTCGACGCTATCTCTGTACGGTTTTGGAAATCGGACGACGAGATCGAACCGCTGCTGCCCTTCGTAGACACGCGTGGCGACTTCTCCACCGATGGCAGTCGTGATGATTTCTCGGACATCTGAGACATTGATCCCGTGCCGGGCAATCTTACCCCGATCAATATCAATCGTGAGATATGGCTGTCCAAACACTTGCTCGACCTTGATATCTCGGACCCCTCGAACAGTTCCGAGGACCTCTGCGATTTCCTGAGCCTTATTCCGCAGTGTCTCTAGATCGTCACCGAACAGCTTGACAGTGGCTTCCGTCCGCACACCGGAAATCAGTTCGTCGACCCGCTGCTGAATCGGTTGGCTGATGAGAAATGTCGCGCCGGAGACCGCAGTCAGTCGTTCACGGAACTTCTGCATCAGTTCCGGCATCGATCGGGCCGTCGTCCATTGATCGAGCGGCTTGAGCCGAACCACGGGATCGCTTTCATTCGGCTCTTGAGGATCGTTTCCCAGCTCAGTGCGACCGATCTTAGAGACGATCATCTCCACTTCGGGGAACTCCATGATCGCCTGCTGCATCCGCTTCTCAATTTCAATAGAAGCAGGGAGCGACACACTGGGTAGTCGAATCGTTTGAGGAGCAACTGATCCTTCGTTAAGAATCGGAATGAATTCGGTCCCCAATGACGGCACTAACGCCAATGCCCCGATCAAGGCTCCGATGGCCATCGTCAGCACTACCGTTCGATGTTCGAGGGCCCATCGGAGCGTCGGTGCATAGAGGCCCTTGGCGTGCCGGACGATCCAAGGATCCTCTTCACTCCCTTCCCTCAGCACCAACGAGCAGAGCACCGGTGACAACGTGAGTGACAGGACGAGGGACACCAACAGCGCAATCATGATGGTATAGGCCAACGGTTTGAACATCTTGCCTTCCATACCGTGGAGCGACAAGAGCGGGAAGAACACCAGGATAATGATCAGAATTCCGAACACCACCGGTTGTCCGACTTCCTTCACTGCAGTGGTGACGAGCTGCAGCCTCGGCATAGTAGCGGCCGAATGGTGTGAGAGATGGCGGTAGACGTTTTCCACGACGACGACCGAGCCATCAACGATCATTCCGATTGCGATCGCCAGTCCTCCGAGTGACATTAGATTAGCGGTCAGCCCGATCTGTCCCATAACAATAAACGTGGCCAAGGGTGCCAAAACGAGCGTACCCACCACGATCAGAGCGCTCCGAATGTTTCCGAGAAAGAGGAATAAGACCACAACGACCAGAACTACACCTTCCCCAAGCGATTTATACACTGTATTCAACGCTTCGGTAATCAGTTCGATACGATCGTAAAACGGCACGATGCGCAATCCATCCGGCAGCAAGTGCTTGGCATGAATGTCTTCAATGCGTGCCTTGATCCCCTCCACGACGTCTCGCGCGTTACCGCCCCGTAACATCAGTACGATCCCGCTGACCACCTCGCGATCCCCATTCAGTACCGTGGCACCATGACGCACCGCATGATTAACTACGACTTGCGCCACATCCGAAACATAGACCGGAGTCCCTCCGGTTTCCCGCACCACGATACGCTCGATATCCTGAAGCGAACGAATCAGCCCAATCCCTCGCACGATGTATTTTTCATCATGCTTTTCCAGGATATTACCGCCCGCGTTGGCATTATTCCTCGACACTGCATCGAAGACGTCTCGAAGCGTCAGATTGTATTTTCGCAACAGGCCCGGCTCAACCAGCACTTGATACTGCTTGACATAGCCGCCCATCGAATTGATATCGATGACCTCCGGTGTGCTTTTTAGAATGGGACGAATCACCCAATCTTGGATCGTGCGTTGCGCGATCAAGTTTTGATGGTCCACTTCGGCATCAACGACGGCTCCTTCAGGCGCTTGCAAATAATACTGAAACACTTCGCCCAAACCGGTACTGTTCGGCACCAGCATGGGTTCGGCACCGGGGGGAAGCTGTTCTTCCACTTCAAGCAATCGCTCTAACACCAATTGCCTGGCCAGGTTGATGTCCATGGAGTCGTCGAACACGATCGTAATGAGCGACAGCCCGACTTTCGTGAGGGAACGCATTTCCGTGAGCGCGGGAACGCCTGTCAGCTGGAGCTCGATCGGATAGGTCACCAACCGTTCCACCTCGGCCGGCGAGAGACCGGGGGCCTTGGTCACCACTTGCACCAACACACTGGTTACATCAGGAAAGGCATCGATCGGAATCGTCCGAAAGGCATAGACCCCTCCGGCCCCGATCATGAGGGCACAGATGATGACCAACATCCGCTGGCGCAAGGAGATGTCAAGGAGACGAGAGACCATCAGACGGGTTTCTTCAACAACTCGGACTTCAAGACAAAGGCACCGTGCGTCACCACCGGTTCTCCTTCGTTCAGTCCGCCGAGGATGGATGTCAGCGTGCCATTCGATTCACCGATGTGCACCTCCCGCATTTCATACTCATTCACACCGCGTTGCACAAAGACGAAGGTCCGTCCCTGATCTCGCTGCAACGCCGCCTCCGGTACTGCCAGTCGGTCCGGTTGTGCCTCGGAAAAGAGGCGAATGGTGGAAAACATCTCTGGCTTGAGCCGCCCATCTTGGTTCGGCAATTCAATCCGCAGCTGCATGGTCCGCGTGATCGGATCCAACACATCACCGACATACGTGATCGTCCCCTTGAACACTTCTTTCGGATAGGCGTTGATCCGGACGTCGACCTGGGTGCCACCGGACGCATGCACGGAATGCACAAATGGAATGTCTTTTTCCGGTATATTCGCGAGCACCCACACCTCCGAAAGGTCGGCGATCACAAACAGATTTTCGGTCGTTTCCACGACCTCCCCGCGAGTCAGTTTCCGTCCGATGATCCGCCCTCCGAAGGGTGCCACGATCGGGACCACCGACCGTATCTGCCGGCTCCGTTCGAGTCGGCGAAACTCTTCGTCGTTCATCCCGAGCAACTTCAGCCGATCATGCGATTCATTGCCCTCGGCTTGCGCACTCAACAATTCCGCTTGCCGTCGTTGCAACTCGGCCTCGCCGATCACCTGTTCTTGCAACAGAAATTGCGCACGATTGAAAGCTTGCTCCGCAACATGGAGTTTGGCTTTCGCCTTGAGATAGGCGGACTGGGCCAGTCCCAGCTCACTGCTATATAAAATGGCCAGCGGCGCGTTCGCTTTGACTTCCTGTCCCAGATCGGCATAGACCTCGACGACTCGCCCGCGGACCAACGTCGTGATCTCCGCCATGTTTCGTTGATTCGGTTGCACGATCGCAGGAAAGTCTCGGTGCGTGCGAAAATCACTGCGCGCGACTGGCTGAACCACTACCCCCACCCGTGACGACTCTTCCGTCGACAACGTGATGCGTCCTGGTGTGGATACGACGGCCGGCGTTTTACTGGCCACCACATCACTCGGTGTCCCATCACAGCCCGTATCCAGTATCATCATACTGAACAACACACTCCAGAGCCCTCGGCTGAGATACGATGACTGAGATTGGCTGTAATAAGCCTGCGTGTTCACAAGGTTCCCCCTACCGCCTGTTCCAGTCTGGCCAGCGAAACGGAAAGGTCATGCCGAGCCAGGGCATAGTCCAATAAAATCTGTCGCTGCACACGCTGGGCATCCAGCACTTCCAAAAGACTCGAGGCGCCCTGTTGAAAACTGAACTGCGCCAGCCTCAACGCTTCCTGCGCCTGCTTCAACAACCCCTTGTCAAACACATCAATTAACTCGGCGGTCGTACGGACATCTTGATAATGCTGATAGACCGCACGCCCGAGCTCATTGCGCGTTCGGAGCAGCTCCGCCTCATCTCGACGCTTCGCCCCTAATGACGCAGCAATCTCTCCCTGACGTCGATACCACAGCGGCATCGGGATTGAGAGTCCTCCTTGAAACGCTTCTCGCCCCATCTCACGCCAGTAGCTACCATTGACCGTGACCGACGGCACACGAGCCTGTCGTTCGAATTCAATCTTCCAGTCCGATTGTTCCACGGACTTCAGCAAGCGCTGGATGGTTGGATGCTGGTCCATCATCCGAGCCATAAGCCCCTCAATCTGCAAGTCCCGAGGAAGCATCCTGAATTCACCATGAACCAAGTACGACGGCCCAAGCGAACCGCCGGTCAAGGTGTCGACGGCAACACGATTGATGCGAACAAGATTATCGGCACGGGCGAGTTGCTGACGAGCTTTCAGAACTTCCACTTCCGCCTTGATGGATTCAAACTGTGGAGCTTCGCCGGATTTGACGCGTGCCTTGACGATCCGGGCCACGCCTTCGACGGTATCAAGGTTCTGCTTGGCTAAGTCTGCCTCCTGTTGAGCCAAGAGCAAATCGTAGAATGCCACCTTCACTTGTGACGTCAGGTTCAGGCGAGTCTCCAACATGCCGACGTTGGCCGTCGCCAATCCAAGATCGGACACTCGCTGCCGTGCCGAACGCAACGCCGGCCATTCGACCGGCTGCCCGACCGTCACGCTATATTCAGTGAGTGACTGAATATTCTCCGGTGGTCCCACGGTCGTATCTCTAAGCCTCCCACGACCGCTATTGCTGGACACAGTCGGATTGGGATAGGCGCCAGCCGCCGTCTGCTGACCTTTTTGCAGCTCAATCGTGCCTTCCGCAAACGAAATCACCGGATTCTTTGCCAAGGCCAGATCGACAATCATATCAAGACCATAGACCTGGTTCCCAGGTTCCGCAGACACTGATCTTGCGGCTAACGCAATGGATCCGACATTCACCGTACATAGGAGGAGAAGCAGAGCTTGCCCTACTCCAATCATCATCCCTGGCCTCAACATCACCACCCTTCCCTCAGCTATCCTAGGCCCAATCTATCTGATTTTCAAATATCTACACCGACTGAGGCGACTTCCCGCCTGGTGCGCTGGAGTCAATTGGCAGCCCACTAAAGTAGAAGGCCGAGATCGCCACCGTCGCCGCGACGTTCAATGACTCAACCCCTTCAGCCAATGGAATGGAAAACCTGATCTGAGACGCCTTCATGATTTCCGATGACAGCCCCGCACCCTCGTTACCGACAGCGACCAGGAGCCGGCTGGGTACGGTTCGAATCTCTCTAATGGGAACTCTATCAGTTGACGACAGGACCGCTGAATAGATTCTACATTCAGACAACGTTACTGTCCGAAGATCCGTTGTCCGAAAAATGGGCAGTGCCAGGAGCGTACCAGCTGTCGCACGGACAACCTTGGGACTGAAATGATCGGCAGAGTCATGGCTCAACCACACAGCAGACAGATTCAGTGCGGCAGCAGTTCGGATAATCGCCCCCACGTTCGCTGGGTCTTGCAACCGATCTCCATATACACCCAGGACGCGTGGCTGCCCAAGCACCTGCGCCTCGTCCCATTGAGGTTGCCGGACAACGGCCAGAATCCCTTGAGGCATCTCCACATCTGTCAGTTTTTCAAAGGCAGGATCCGAGCACACCAACTGTCGCGCCTCTAAGTTGAAACGCCTGCTCCGGTCCACGGTGGTCTCAGCACGGAGATAACGAGGCGATACAAGGAGACTCTGTATCGCCTGGGGATGTTGGGAGATCAGATCATGACAAGGCTTGGCGCCTTCTACAACGAAGACGCCCTCGTGTGATCGAACTTGTTTCTCTCGCAACAACTGCCGGATCAGCGAGCTCTGCGCACGGGACAAGACCTGGGGGTGTGGCCCAGTATCCACTATGATGACCCCGACCGCACGCTAGGAGGGAACCGACCAAACCAGATGAGGTGGTCGTTCACCGACGCCTTCGCTCGGACGCCGCTTCCGCCGCGCGAATACGCTGAGCGCGGGCCTTCGCTCGCTTCAAGGCCGTCAGTTTGCCTCGAGTCCTGGTTTGCTCAAACTGGAGTTGTTCCAGCTGAGATTGGAGGTGTGCCTTTTCCTGCTTGTGCAGACTGGCACATTCTGCTTTAGAAAGCTGGGTCCAATCCCCGCTGTTTCTAGCCCGCTTGATTCGATCATCTAACGATTCTCGAAGCTGCTTGGCCCTCATTGTCATCAGCGATTTCAGCGCCTCCTGACGACGCTGCACCTCTTCTTCTTCAGCCATGATGCCACGAATATCCGTTCCTAACATAGGTACCTACCTCCTTACACACAGACTCAACAACGAGCGTCCGCATTATAACCGAACTGACATGCAATCTGGAATGCCCCGCAACATATTGATTAAAAAAGACAAACAACGAAGTCACCATCAGATTCCTTGAAGCAATTTTGCTCATTGTGTATCATCCACCCATGCTGATCGGAGCATGCATTCAGGGTTGGAGACTTGCACGAAAGCAATCGATTGAGTCGTTATCGAGCTCAGCTGATCTCCCCCTCGACCTCCTTGAGCAGATTGAGGCGGACCAAACAGACCCTACAGCGGGAACCATCGAGGCACTCGCTCGTGCGCTCCGAGTCCCGCCCTCCTGGCTGTTTGATGATCCTCGATCCTTCGAATACCTGTTTACGGATGCCTCAGACGAAGGTGAAGAACCGGATGCAAGCCAGCTTGATCCAGTGACCGATCGAATCTTGACCGGCTCTCGTGCCGATCGATCGCTATTCGTTCTCTTGACCACTCTCTTGCAAGCCGGCGACCCGAAACTCCTGAGAGCCGCCGAAATGAGCCTGCGGAGCTTGGTCAAGCAATCCCGCCAAGCAACTGTCCCCTGGCAACAACGCCCGTCAGGACACTTCGAACCGCCGAGCGACTAGCCCGCATTATTCATAAACGCTTCTATTACCACAGTTTCAAGTTTCGAGTTTCATGTTTAAAGTTGTCCTAAACCGTGAACCTCGTCCCCAACTTGCATTGTTTGCAACACGTAAATCGATAACAACTGTGAATCGTATCTCGTGAAGCGTGAAACGCCCGGACCCAGAGTCGAACCAGCCTCCCCACCCATTTCGTGAAACAAACTGTTCGTACGCGATCTCTATTGATACACTTCGGTTGTGACAGCGCTGACCACAATTACTCGCGATCCATCACGGAGGATTCTGCTGCGTGAAGGTTTCTTACTCATCCTCCTTGTATCGATTGTCGGATGCGGCAGCCATCACGTCCCCTCTCCACTCCATCCGTCGCCCACGTCCTCACTCGCCGCAAGGGAACTGGTGATCGATCGGGTTGGCCCGGTCGTCCAGAGCCTCCTCAACTCCACATCTCGTGAGGCTCACAACACGATTACCGCCTCCCAACAAACGGTGGGGACACGACCAGCCAGATACAAGCAACGAGCGGTCGCTGACACCTTTAAAAACCCCTGGGAAGGCCTGAGGAATCTGGAACGCCATGGACTCCTCGCCGTGGAATTGGCAGCAGCCAGTCCCCTGGATCTTCCAACCCTCCTGAATAGACTCGAGACCAGTATGAATCGGTCCTCTGCGCCGGTGACGCCGGTTCCCATCCCGACTGGTTCACATCGCAGCAACACGATAGCGTTCATCCGTGAGGTGCTTCATCAGGCCGCG
>WBZN01001745.1_pt1 | contig 12691 bp, 10 predicted proteins | sample 5204281 | NCBI WGS metagenome assembly WBZN01 (sample SAMN12344347, study PRJNA552823) | activated sludge metagenome | biome: Activated sludge suspended growth; feature: Nitrification reactor; material: Wastewater; isolation source: activated sludge from nitrification reactor of wastewater...
GGGGCGACATCGATTCGCCGCAGCTGATCATCGACCAGCTGCGGCCCGGCCTCGCGGAGATCCTCGCGGACGGCGCCACTGCTCGGGTCGGGATCGGTTCGGCGAAGCGGCTCAAAGATGGCACCGGTGTCGTGGTCTTCGCGCTGCAGGGCTCCGGGGTCAGCACGCTCCCGATTCCCCGTTCGCTCGCGGCGGGCGGCAGCTTCAGCCTCAATGCCGTGATCGACGCGCGGTTTCACGACGCCGAGGTGTTCGTGACCTCCGATGACGGCGCGACGGCGCGGCTCGAGCTCAAGCTGGGTCGCTCCGGTGGGTTCACGGCCGAGGTCGCGTGTGGCGCACACCAGGGACGCCAGCAAGTCGAGATCACGGCGAGCGATCAGAACGGCTCGACCGTGCTCGCCAACTTCCCGGTGTGGTGCGGCGCGCCGCCACCCGCCTCGTTCACGGTGGACCCGTCGAGCGACGACGCACCGATCACGGTGCCCGCGGAAGCAGAGCATCGGTTGCTCGGCCTGGTCAATCGCGATCGCAAGGCCGCGGGGCTCGGCGCTCTGGCCTGGGACGAGCGCGTCGCCGCGGTCGCGCGCGGTCACTCCGAGGAGATGCGGCGCACCAAGAACGTCGCGCACATCTCGCCGACGACGGGTTCGGCGGCGGACCGTGTGCGCGCCGCGAAGATCAAGACCGCCGTGGTGCTCGAGAACGTCGCGCGCGCGTACGGGATCGGCGAGGCGCACCAGGGCTTGATGAACAGCCCGGGGCACCGCGCGAACATCACCTCGACATCGGCGACCCACCTCGGCATCGGTGTGGTGTTCGGGGACGAGGTCTCGGGGCGCCGCGAGATCTTCATCACGCAGGTGTTCACGCGCGTGCCGCCAAAGATCGATCCCTCACGCGCGACCGAGACGGTGCGGCAGCGGATCACCGCGGCGCGCCCTGTCACCAGCAGCCCCCGGCTCTCCGCGATCGCGCAGCAGCTCGCCGACGCGCTCGCGACCGGCAAGACGCGCGATCAGGCCTACCCGCTCGTCAAGCAGCAGGTCGACGGCCTCGGCGCGCTGTACAGCCGGGTCGGCAGCGTGATCACCGCGGCCTCCGAGCTCGACTCGATCGACGGCAAGGGGCTGATCGGGGACGCCAAGCCCGATGATGTCGGGATCGGGATCGCGCAGGGCATCCATCCGGAGATCGGCGAGGGTGCGATCTGGATCGTCCTTTTGCTCGCCGAGAAGCGCTGACCGGGTCCTGCGCAAGCTCGATCCATGAGCTCGTGAGGTCGCGAGCAGCAGCTCGCCGGGTTGGGGACCTCAAGAGCACCGCGAGGATCCGATCCGCGATACGTACAGCGTGTGATCGATGTAGCGACGGCACTCGTTCGTCCCGACTTCGGACGTCCCGGCCGCAGCGACGTGCACCGCGTGCGAGGTGCGGGGCCACTGCGCGTACTCTGCCCTCGTGCGGCGGGCGACGCGGCGTGGCTCGTGACGTCGAGCCTCGGCGGCGGGCTCGTCGATGGCGACGACGTCGCGCTCGAGGTCACGGTCGATGCCGGCGCGACGTGCGTGGTGACGACGCAGGCATCGACGAAGGTCTACAAGGGGACGTCGCGGCAGCGGACGAGCGTGCGGGTTCGCGGCGACGGTGCGGCGCTCGTCGTGCCGGATCCGGTCGTGCCGTTTCGCGACGCGCGGTTCGCACAGGTCACGCGCATCGACCTCGATGACGACAGTACGCTCCTGCTGTGCGACACCCTGACCGCGGGGCGCATCGCGTATGGCGAGCGCTGGTCGGCGACGTCGCTCGAGACGATGCTCGAGATCTCGATCGGCGGCGGCGTGCGATTGCATGATCGCGTCCTGCTCGCGGGCGACGTCGCGGCACGGATGCGCCGGTTCGAAGCGTTCGCGACGGCCGTGCTGCTCGGGCCGCGGGTGCACGACCTCGCGGCCGGCGAGCTGGCGAAGCTCGGCGAGCGCGGACCGGTGGCGCGGGGAGCGAGCGTGATCGTCGCCGGCAGCCCGATCGCGCCGCGCGGAACGTCCGCGAACGGCCCAGGTGAACCCACTGCCGACGGCGCGCTGTTCCGGATCGCAGGCGAGCGGGTCGAAGACGTCATCGCGACGACGCGCGCGCTGCTCGCCTCGGCATGCGCGCGGCTCGGGGAGGATCCATGGTCGCGAAAATGGTGACACCGAGGATCATCCATCGTTACGTCGACGAGCACAGTTCAGCGGACCTGACGGTGATACGACCGGAGCGTGAGGCTCGCTCCCCGCGATATCGACAAGCTCCTCCTTCACCAGGCCGGTTTCCTCGCGCAGAAGCGACTCGCGCGCGGTGTGCGGCTGAACTATCCCGAGTCGATCGCGCTGATCGCGACGCAGCTGCTCGAGCTGATCCGTGATGGCCAGTCGGTCGCGGAGCTGATGGACCTCGGCCGCACGTTGCTCGGCCGCTACCAGGTGATGGACGGCGTGCCGGAGCTCGTCGCCGAGGTGCAGGTCGAAGGCACGTTCCCCGACGGGACGAAGCTCGTCACCGTGCACCATCCGATCGTCGCCGAACACGGCGATCTCGAGCTGGCGCTGTACGGCAGCTTCTTGCCGGTGCCGCCGCGCTCGAAGTTCCTGACGGTGCCGCGGTTCGAGTCGATCGGAGAGGTGATGGTGGGCGGCGTGGACATCGTGCTCAACGCGGGCCGGCCGACGAAGGAGCTGGTCGTCACGAACACGGGCGATCGGCCGATCCAGGTCGGCAGTCACTGCCACTTCATCGAGACGAATCGCGCGCTCGCGTTCGATCGTGGGGAGGCGACCGGCATGCGCCTCGACATTCCCGCGGGCGCGGCCGTGCGGTTCGAGCCCGGCGAGCAGAAGACGGTGCGGCTCGTCGCGGGGCGCCGGCGCGGAGACGTCGCGCCGCCACCGCACGAACGCGACGAAACCGCGCGAGGCGATGCGTCGTGAGTCACACGCTGGGCCGGCGCGGCTACGCCGAAATCTACGGACCGACGGTCGGCGATCGTGTGCGCCTGGGCGATACCGGGCTCGTCGCCGAGGTCGAGCGCGACTACGCGGTGTACGGCGATGAGTGCAAGTTCGGCGGCGGCAAGGTGCTGCGCGATCGCATGGGCCAGTTCGCGGGCGCCGACGATTCGGAGGCGCTCGATCTCGTGATCACGAACGCGCTCGTGATCGATTGGACCGGCATCTACAAGGCCGACCTCGGCATCAAGAACGGGCGCATCGTCGGCATCGGCAAGGCCGGCAACCCGACGGTGATGGTCGGCGTGAACGCCGGCATGATCGTCGGGGTCACGACCGAGGCGATCGCCGGGGAGGGCTTGATCGTGACCGCGGGCGGCATCGACACGCACATTCACTTCATCTCGCCGCAGCAGGCGGACGAAGCGATCGCGAGCGGAGTGACGACGTTCGTCGGGGGCGGCACAGGCCCGACGACCGGAACGAACGCGACGACATGCACGCCCGGCGCGCGCCACATCGAGCTGATGCTGCAGGCGACGGACAACATACCGCTCAACATCGGGCTGACCGGCAAGGGCAACACGTCCCTGTCCAACGGCCTCATCGATCAGATCCGCGCCGGTGCGATCGGCCTGAAGCTCCACGAGGACTGGGGCACGACGCCCGCGGCGATCGACTGTTGCCTGTCGGTGGCCGACGAGGAGGACATCCAGGTCACGATCCACACCGATACGTTGAACGAATCGGGGTACGTCGACGACTCGATCGCGGCATTCAAGGGCCGGACGATTCACACCTACCACACCGAGGGTGCGGGCGGCGGACACGCCCCCGACATCATGCGCGTGTGCGGCGAGGCGAACGTCATCCCGAGCTCGACGAACCCGACGCGCCCATACACGGTGAACACGCTCGACGAGCACCTCGACATGCTCATGGTGTGTCACCATCTCGATCGCGAGATCCCCGAAGACGTCGCGTTCGCCGAGAGCCGCATCCGCGGCGAGACGATCGCGGCCGAGGACATCCTTCACGACATCGGCGCGCTGTCGATCATCTCGAGCGACAGCCAGGCGATGGGGCGGGTCGGCGAGGTCATCACGCGCACCTGGCAGACCGCGCACAAGATGCGCGCGCAGCGTGGCAAGCTGCCGAGCGAACGCGGTGACAACGATAATAACCGGATCCGGCGTTACGTCGCGAAGTACACGGTCAACCCGGCGATCGCGCACGGCATGAGCCACGACATCGGGTCGATCGAGGTCGGCAAGCTCGCCGACCTCGTGCTGTGGAAGCCGGCGTTCTTCGGCATTCGGCCCGAGCTCGTGCTCAAGGGCGGCTTCGTCGCGTGGGCACAGATGGGCGACGCGAACGCGTCGATCCCGACGCCCGAGCCGGTCCTGATGCGGCCGATGTTCGGCGCGCGCGGCCGTGCGATCGGCGCGACGTCGCTCGCGTTCATCTCGGAGCGCGCGTGGCAGGAGGGCAACGTGCGGGCCCTCGACCTGAACAAGCAGTTCTCGATCGTGCGCGGCTGTCGCGGCATCGGCAAGAAGCAGATGAAGCTGAATGACACCCTGCCGAAGATGGAGATCGATCCGGAGACGTACGAAGTGCGCGCCGATGGTGTCGCGCTCACGTGCGAGCCCGCGAAGACGCTGCCGCTCACGCAGCGCTACTCGCTGTTCTAAGGGACGATCCCGAGGTCGCGAGCACGCCGGCGCACCTGCGACCGAATCTCGTTCGCGCCATGTCGGATCCGCGCGGTTCGATGGTGTGTCCCCAACCGATCGATTTCGTGTACATCACCGAAGCGTGACCTCGTGGATCGTGCTCCAGCTCGCCGACTCGGCGTTTCCGACGGGCGGGTTCGCGCACTCCGCTGGCCTCGAGGCGCACGTCCAGGCGGGCGAGCTCGGGAGCGTCGAAGCGTACTGCGTCGACCTCGTCGATGCTCTCGCGCGTGGCTCGCTGCCGCTCGTGTCGGCGGTCCATGCGGAACCCTCGCGGCTCGCCGAGGTCGACGCGTTCACGACCGCCATGCTCTGGAGTCATGTCGCCGCGCGGGCGAGCTGGGCACAGGGGCGCGCGCTCCTCGAGGTCGCCGCGCGCAGCTTCGGTCATGCAGCGCTCCTCGCCGCGCGCGCTCGCCTCGCGAACCACGAGCTCGGCGGTCACCTCGCACCGGTGTTCGGCTTCGTCACGCGTTCGCTCGGCGTCGATCGCGACGAGGCGCTCGCGACGTTTCTGCACCTCGGCGTGCGCGGCGCGCTGTCCGCGGCGGTCCGGCTCGGCGTCGCGGGGCCGACGGAGGCGCAACAGCTCCATCACCGTCTGCATCCGGTGCTCGAGGCCGCGCTCGCCGGTGCGCGCGACCGCACGCTCGATGACGTCGCGCAGCCGTCGCCGCTCGTCGAGCTGATCGGCGCCACGCACGATCGACTGTATTCACGTCTATTTCAGAGCTAGCCACACGGAGTCAGCATGGGCCACGACCACGACCACTCAGATGAGCACGGGCACGGGCATCCGCACGCGCACATGGATCATCCCGGTCACTTCCACGAGCGCGGTGCGCCGCAACCACGCGACTTCTCGCAGCGCGCGTTCACCGTCGGGATCGGTGGCCCCGTTGGCAGCGGCAAGACCGCGCTCGTGCTCGCGCTCTGCCGCCACCTGCGCGCCTCGGTGCGGCTCGGCGTCGTCACGAACGACATCTTCACGCGCGAGGACGCGGAGTTCCTGACGCGCAACGAGGCGCTGCCGATCGCGCAGATCCGCGCCGTCGAGACCGGTGGCTGTCCGCACGCGGCGATCCGCGACGACATCTTGCCGAACCTCATGGCGCTCGAGGACCTGATGGCGTCGGTCACGCCCGAGCTGCTCATCGTCGAGAGCGGCGGCGACAACCTGGCCGCGCAGTACAGTCGTGAGCTCGTCGACTACACGATCTACGTGATCGACGTCGCCGGCGGCGACAAGGTGCCACGCAAGGGCGGCCCCGGCATCACGCAGAGCGACCTGCTCGTGATCAACAAGACCGACCTCGCGCCGCACGTGGGCGCCGACCTCGCCGTGATGGATCGCGACGCGAACAAGATGCGCGGCACCGGACCGACCGTGTTCGCGCAGGTGACCAAGAGCGTCGGCGTCGACGAGATCGCGCGTCACATCACGCACGCCCGCGCGCACGCGCTCCGCCTGCCACACTGACCCTCGTCCTAGGACGTCGCGAGCGCTATTCAGCGCGAGCCGAGCGCACCGAGCACGGCGATGTCGACCGTGTCGGCCGCGGCGTACAGCGATTCGCCATCGGTCGGGGGCTCGAACGGTGGGAGCCGCGCGCCGACCTCCTCGGCGATGGTGCGCGCGAGATCGGCGAAGGTCGGTCGCGAGCCGGCGACCTCCGCGACCAGCGCGATGATCGCGGTGACGTCATCGATCGGGCCGGACGCTGCGACGACACCGAGGCCCGCCGCCATCACGGTGGGTGAGGCGCCGTCATCGAGGACGACCGTGCGCGGCGCGATCGCTCCGTGGCTGCCGCCGAGCTCGTGGATCGCCGCGGCCGCGCGCGCGAGGCGCTTGAGGAGGCGCACGATCTCGGCCGGCGGGAGGTCGGGTGGTGCGTCGGCGAACGATGCACCGGCGGGCGCCTCGAACACGACCGTCCGCGTGGCTCGGTCGAGCGAGAGCGCGCGCTGGACGAACGGGCTCTGGGCACGCCCGAGCAGGCGCGCGCGCTCGAGCGCCAGGGTCGCCTCGTCGCTGGCGTCGAACCGCTCGATCACGACCGACCGATCGAGGACGGTGTCGACCGCGCGCGCGAGCTGCGAGATCGGGGTCTGGCCGAGCGGCGTCTCGAACTGGTAGCGCGGCTTGACCTCGTCGTCCTCGGCGAGCTGCGCGATCGAGTGCGGGCGGCTGTCGCGTCTCGGGCGCGGCCCGATCCGGGGCTGGCCGCCGACATCGAGCGCATCGAGCTGCATCCGCAGGTCCGCGAGCGTGCCGGTGCGTTCGCGCGGGTTCTTGATCAGCAGGCCCGCGAGGATCGGATCCCATCCGGAGGAGATGCCTTCCACGATCGAGCTCGGCACGGGTGGCGGCTCGCCGAGGTGCTGGGCCACGAAGTCGGGGCCGAGGTAGGGCAGGCGACCGGTGAGCGCCTCGAACAGCGTGATGCCCAGCGCGTACAGATCGGCGGCGATCGAGATCGGCGCGCCGGTGATCTGCTCGGGTGACATGTACGCGAGCGTCCCGATCAAGCCGCCGGTCTGGGTCTGGCCGAGGTCGACGAGGTGGGCGACCCCGAAGTCGCCGAGCTTCGCGGTGCCGCGCGCATCGAAGAAGACATTGGCGGGCTTGACGTCGCGGTGCACGACGCCGCGATGGTGCGCGGCTTCGAGCCCGCCGATGATGTCGACCGCCATCCGCTTGACCTGCACGGCGGTGAACCGCTCGCCGGCGGCGAGGCGCTGCGCGAGCGAGCCGCCGGGCAGGAACTCCATCACGAGGAAGCCGCGCTCGACGGACACGTCGTAGACCTCGACGAGCGAGGGGTGGCGCAGCGTGCTCGCGAGCCGCGCTTCGCGCACGAACCGTTCGTAGGCGGCGCCGCCCCGCGCCCCGGCGGCGAAGAACATCTTGATCGCGACCTGGCGGCCGGCGACCTCGTCGCTGGCGAGGAACACGCGTCCGGAGGCCCCCGCACCGAGCAGCCGATCGAGCCGGTAGCGACCGGCCACGACCTCGCGATCGCGTCCGGTCTTGCGCTCGGTCGTCTCGTCACGCCAGCCGCGCAAGTATCCGTCCAGATCCGCGGACACCGACGGATCGAGGGTGCGCAGCTCGAGCAGCGCGTCGCGCGCACCATCGCGCAGGCCCATCGCGGCGAGCGTCGCGATCAGGTGGCGCTGTGCATCGGCTCGCAGCGCCCGGTTCTTGCGCGCGTCCTGGAGCAGGCGGGCGGCCTCGGGGTAGGCGCCACGGCGCGCGAGGATCCGCCCGAGGGCGAGCTGGATCGGCGCGCGCTCCTCCTCAGACGCGAGATCGAGCGCACGCTCGAGCAGCTGCCCGGCGTCGCGATCCCGACCCGACGCCTCGAGCAGGCGTGCGGCGTCGAGCTCGCGGTGTGCGCGCGTGTACAGGTCGATCGCTCGGTTGGTGTCGCCGAGCTGCTCGGCGAGGGGGGCCGCGTCGGCGTGACGGCGCATCCGCGTCAGGACATCGAGGGCGGCCCTCGCGCCCTCCTCGGTCGCGATCAGGGCGGCCTTGGTCTCGGCGATCGCCGCGGCGTCGCCGAGCTCGAGCGCATAGCGCAGCGCCCGCGATAGATCGCCGCTCGCCTTCGCGGCGCCGTACGCCCCCCGGAACTCCCAGAGCTTCTCGTACAGGTCGGCGGCCAGGGCGTGCTTACCCTCGGCCGTCGCGGCGACCGCTGCGTCGAGATGCCGACCCGCCGCGATCAGCTCGGCCGCGGACTTCGGCGGATCGTCGGAATTGATCGCCACGACGGAACGATGGTACCAGAGCGAAATCCATGCACCAGCGCAGCGCTCACCGGTCCTTGCTCGTCGTCGGCTCCGTCGCGTTCGATGACATCGATGGCCCGTTCGGCTTTCACAAAGATCTGCTCGGCGGCTCGGCGTCGTTCATCGCGCGCGCGGCCTCGTACTTCACCCGGCACGTGTCCGTGGTCGCGGTGATCGGGGATGACTTTCCGGCGCAGCACGTGAGCGAGCTGGACGTCCTCGGGGTCAATACCACCGGGATCGAGCGCGTCAAGGGCGAGACCTTCCACTGGTCCGGCAAGTACTCGGCGGATCTATCCTCGCGCGAGACGCTCGACACGCGGCTCGGCGTGTTCGCAGACTTCCAGCCCAAGCTGCACGATGTCCACAAGGACGCGCAGCTCGTGCTGCTCGGTAACATCGATCCGGCGCTTCAGCTCGACGTGCTCCGGCAGGTCCGCGCGCCCGCCCTGGTCGCCGCCGACACGATGAACCTGTGGATCAACATCAAGCGCCCCGAGCTCGAGAAGATGCTCGCGAGGGTCCACACGCTGATGCTCAACGACGAGGAAGCCCGCCTGCTCGCGGGCGAGCACAACCTGCGTCGCGCCGCCGCGCACATCCTCAAGATGGGCCCGACCTCGCTGATCATCAAGCGCGGTGATGCCGGTGCGCTGCTGTTCCACGGTGGTGGCGCGTTCGCCGCGCCCGCGATGCCGCTCGCCGACGTCAAGGACCCGACCGGCGCGGGCGACAGCTTCGCGGGCGGTCTGATGGGCTACCTCGCGTACGCCGGCGATCTGTCCCCGACCACGATCCGGACCGCGATGATCATGGGAAGCGTGATGGGCAGCTTCGCGGTCGAGAAGTTCTCGGTCGACGGGCTGCGCGATCTGACGACCGCGCGGATCCAGCAGCGGTTCGACGAGCTCGCGGAGCTCGCGCACTTCGAGCGCGTCCGGCTCTGATCGTCGCGCGTCCCGGACGCTAGTCCGTCTGGGGGAACTGACCGGACGTCTCGGCCGTCACCGTGACGGGCACCTGGTTGGTCGAGCCAGGCTGGTCGCCATAGAACTCGGCGATCAGCTGATCATCGAACTCATCGGCGAACCGACCGACCCCCGCGACCATCGTCGCGAACTCGTTGGCATCGATGCCCTTGAGCGGGCGACCGGCGTGCAGCACGACCCAGCCATCCGGCTGGATCGCGAACGAGGCCATGCCGCCCATGTACGCGTTGTGCTCGAGCAGCTTCTTGTAGAACGCGAGCTCCTTGCCGCGCGGCACGGCACGAAACATCGGCGCGATCGCGACGACGGCCGTTCCGGAGATGCCCGTGATCACGAACGCCGAGCCCCACTGCATCCTCGTCAGGTGATCGTCGATGCGGACGGCCTTGTCGGCAAGGCCGCTGCCGGAGAGCAGCTCGTCGAGCGTCGGCATCAGAACAGGCCGCCGAGCTTGTCGCCGAGCCCACCGGGCAGCTTGTCCTTGAGTCCGATCTTCCCGAGCAAGGCCACCGCGTCATCCGCGTGGTCCTTGAGGAACGCGATCACCTTGTCGGCGGTCGCCTTGTCGATCCCAACCTTCTCGGCCATCTTCTCGGCGAATTCTTCCATCGGAGACCTCCAGCGGTGCGCTGGTCGTACCACGCGAGCCGTGACGTCGGGAGCACGACCGCGCAGCATCTGGGCGTGTGGCCGGCGCGAGGGCTCCGCGTCGCGCCACGTGTCAGGTGTTGGCGTCCGGCTTCGGTTCGGCGCGGCGCGGCGGCAGCGCGCGGGCCCGGCCGAGCTCGACCTGGCCACCCATGATCCCGACGTGGATCGCCATCCGCAGCAGCGAGACGCCCTGACGCGCGACGTACAGCGTGAGCGCTCCCTCGGCGCCATACATCGGATGGCCCTGGGCGAGGTACACACAGGCGAGGGTGATGAACACGAACACGAGCCAGCCGAAGCCGCTGTGAACCAGCGTGATCGGGCGCCGCAGTACGTACGCGATCGAGCGCAGGTAGGTGACGAGCACGCCGGGATCGTGGGAGTCGTGGCGAAGCGTCAGCTCGACGCGCGCGTACTCCGAGATCGTCCACAGCACGTGCAGCACGGCCAGCGCGGGCAGCAGCGCGATCGCGAGCGGCCCGATCAGCTGGGACACGGTGAGCGCGTACTCGAGCCGGTTGTCGACCAAGCCGAGGCTCGTGGCGAACAGGAACAGCACGAGCGCGAGGCCGGGCAGCGAGCACATCGCGAGCCGCGCGTACGCGAGGTAGGTGGCCGCGCCGCTCGCCCCGAAGCACCGCGCGGTGTCGCCGCGCCCCTCGGGCCGCTGGGCGAGCACGCCATAGAGGCCGCCGACCAGGAACCACGACGCCAGCTGCCACAGCAAGATCGCGCCGAACACGAGCCCGCCGATCGCGAACAAGCTCGGGCGCGCGTGACGCAGGCACCAGATCTGCGCGACCAGATCGCCATCGACGGCTTCATCGAAGATCGGCAGGTGCGAGAACGTCTGGGCGAGCACCGTTGCCACGGCGACCATGCAGGCCGCGGCGACGAGGCTCTGCACCACGAACACCGCGAGCACGGTGCCGGTGTAGCGGGACACGCTCCGGACACCGATCGCGAGCAGCTCGCCAAGGCCGATCCGGTTCGCCACTTACGGCCCCACCAGCTGCATCAGGGTCTGCGCGGTCTGGGAGACCCACGCACCCGCACGGAGCGAGGCCGCCCCGTCACCGTCGATGCGGTAGTGATGCCGGATCGGTGAATCGAGCGAGATCTTGTTGTCGGGATCGAGCCAGATCTCGGTCATGCGCGAGCTGCGCTCCACGACGAACCGCTCCCAGCTCCCGTTGCCCCGATCGTTCCAGCGCACCCGCTGGGAGCTACCATCCGCGAACCTGAGCTCGATCTCGAGCGGCACGTGGATCGTGCCGGTATTGGTGACCACGAGCTCGCACACGTAGCTGCCCGTCGTCGGCGCCTCGGTCTCGGTGACGGTCTTCCGGGTGGGACCCTCGCCGAAGATGCCGCGCGCCGGGTGTGCGAGCTCGCAGCTCGCGGAGCGGATCTCGAGCTTCATGCCGCCGACCTCGTGGAACACCGGGCCGAAGAACCAGGTCAGATCCTCGCCGAGCTCGTGCGACAACGTCGCGAACAGATCGCGCCCGGTCGGATGCTTGAACGCCCACGTCCGTGCGTAGACCTTCATCGCGGCGGCGAACCGGGACGGCCCGACCGCCTGCTCGAGCGTGTGCAGCGCGCGCAGCGAGCCGTTGTAGGCTCCCTCGGCGTAGGCGCGGGTATCGACAAACGCATAGGCCGCGGTCGCGATCGGCGATGGGATGCTCCACGGATCGTCGGCGATCGCGCGGCGCAGCGCGAAGATCTCCGCCTCCCAGCCCATCCAGTCGATCGCGCTCGCGCGCGCGCCGTACAGATCGTTCATCACGCGCGCGTCGGCCCAGTCATTGACGCCCTCGTCGAGCCACGGCTCGAGGACCTCGTTCGAGGCCAGCATCCCCTGGAACCAGTTGTGGCCGATCTCGTGGATCGTGACGTACTCGGGGAGCCGCATGCCGGGGCGCGCGAACACGGTGTCGCCGTCCGTGGTGACCAGCGTCGGATACTCCATGCCGCCGGCGCCGGACGCCGCCTCGACCGGTGGATCCACGATCGACATGATCGGCCATGGGTACGGCAGGTACGACGCGCTGAACCGCTCGACCGCGCCGACCGCGGCGTCGAGATGGCGCTTCGCGAAGTCCTTCTGCTCGGGCCGGTAGTAGACCCGGACCTCGACGCTGCCGTCCTCGAGCTTGGCCGGCGACGACATCACCTCCATGTACGGGTCGGCGACCCAGGCGAAGTCGTGAACGTCCTCGGCGTGATAGGTGAGCGTGTGGGTGCCGCCGGGGGACTCGACCGCCTTCGCGAGGACGCCGGTCGCGGCCACGACGTGGGTATCGGGCACGGTGAGCGAGACGTCGTAGGTGCCGAAGTCCGCGAAGAACTCGCTGTTGACGTGGAACGGCTCGCACTCCCATCGTTCGGCTCCCGGCGCTCCCATCCGGACGCCGATCTTCGGGAACCACTGCGCCACCATGTTGAACTCGCCCTTGTAGCCGGTACGCGCGAACACCTCGGGGAGCTGCGCGGTGAACTTGAAGCTCACCCGGATCGTCTG
>WBZN01001746.1_pt1 | contig 12688 bp, 12 predicted proteins | sample 5204281 | NCBI WGS metagenome assembly WBZN01 (sample SAMN12344347, study PRJNA552823) | activated sludge metagenome | biome: Activated sludge suspended growth; feature: Nitrification reactor; material: Wastewater; isolation source: activated sludge from nitrification reactor of wastewater...
CGAAGCGACCCCCAATCCCGCGACCTTGAAGTTCATGCCTGGCAAGGCGGTCCTGGCATCGGGCACGGCTGATTTCCGCTCGCGCTCTGAGGCGGGCAAATCGCCGCTGGCCGCGCGCCTGTTCGACATCGATGGCGTCAAAGGCGTGTTCCTGGGTTCCGATTTCATTTCCGTCACCAAGGGCGACATCGAATGGCAGCATCTCAAGCCGGTCGTACTGGGTGCCATCATGGAGCACTACTTGTCGGGTGCGCCGACCGCTCAGAACGATGGCGCCAACGACTCCTCGGAGGGCTCCTATGATCCCGACGACGAGGACACAGTCGCGGCCATCAAGGAGCTGATCGAGACACGCGTCCGACCGGCTGTCGCGCAGGACGGCGGCGATATCACATTCTCAGGCTTCCGCGACGGCGTGGTCTATCTGCATATGCGGGGTGCGTGCGCGGGATGTCCCAGTTCCACCGCCACATTGCGCCACGGCATCGAGAACCTCCTCAAGCATTTCTGTCCGGACGTGCAGTCGGTTCAGGCGGTGTAAGACGGCGTTGAGCTGTTATCGCCGGGACAAGGGCCGTGAAATCGCTCTTGAACGCTGAGTTGTGGAACCCCGAGGTGTCCTGCGGGGTTTGCGAGTGTTGGCCCCGAGCCGCATGATCCAAGCAAAGGAAACTCACACGCATGACCGCAAATCAGCGCGGCGCAATCAGTCCATCTGCGCTCGATCAGATCTTCATCGACGCGCGGACGCACTCCAAGTGGCTGCCAGTTGAGGTTTCCGATGACACGCTGCGCAGGCTTGTCGATTGTCTCAAGCTTGGCCCCACGAGCGCGAATTGCTCGCCGGCGCGCATCGTGTTCGTAAAGTCGCGCGAGGCCAAGGAGCGTCTGAAGCCGCAATTGAGTGAAGGCAACCGCGACAAGACCATGGCCGCACCCGTAACGGCCATCGTCGGTCAGGATCTGCGCTTTTATGAGCATCTGCCCAAGCTGTTTCCCCATACCGACGCGCGCTCCTGGTTCGCCGGAAACGAAGCAAAAATCCTGGAGACCGCCTTCAGAAACTCCTCTTTACAAGGCGCGTATCTCATTATTGCGGCGCGTGCTTTGGGGCTCGACTGCGGACCGATGTCCGGGTTCGACAACGCCGGCGTCGACGCGGCCTTCTTTGCAGGCAGCGATATCAAATCGAATTTCTTGTGCAATCTTGGCTATGGCGATGCGTCGGCTCTGCGCCCGCGCAGCCCCCGCTTTGACTTCGACGAAATGGCCAGGATAGCTTAAAGCACCAGGCATTATGAACGTTCTTGCCTTCGATACCTGCTTTGACGCCTGCTCGGTTGCGGCTGGACGGGGCTTGCGCAGTCTCGCTCCATCGATCGTTGCCTTGTATGAACCCATGAGCAGCGGCCAGGCGGAGCGTCTGGTTCCCATGATCGAAGAGGCTTTGGCGGCGACAAGAATGACGGTCAGTGATCTCGATCGTATCGCCGTTACCTGCGGTCCAGGTACGTTTACCGGCACGCGTATCGCGGTCTCGGCCGCCCGCGCGCTGGCGCTCGTTGCCAACACACCGATTGTCCCCGTCTCCACATTGCATCTGATGGCGATGAACCCAGCCGCCAACGCGACCGGCGCGGAAGAGTTGGCGATTGCAACCGATGCACGCCGGGACGAGGTGTATGTCGAACGATTTGATCCACACACTCTGCAATCGCGCGCGCCAGCCGCGGCTTTCAGGGTCGAGGAGGCCGCGCGCCAGCTCGGCGGCAAAAGTATTGTCGTTGCGGGGTCGGGGGCGTCAGCGGTTGCAGCCGCAGCGCGCGGGCTCGGCAAGGACGTTAGGGCCATTGCGCCACACCTGTTGCCAGATTCTGCTGACGTTCTTTTCCTCGCCACGCGGATGATGCATTTTAGCAGCGTTCAGGCTCTTTACCTGCGTCCGCCCGATGCCAAACCGCAAAGCAACGCGGTCCTCGCATAGGATTTGAGGCATGACGTCGAACGTAACTCCCTTCCGCAACGTCAAGCACGTCTCGCTGTTGTGGGCGGCGCCCGAGCGGGCGGAGGAGATCGCGATGCTTCATGCCCGCGTGTTCGCAGACGCCTGGGCCGAGGGATCCATAAAATCGCTGTTGGAGCACCCTGCTTCGACGTCGCTTATTGCAATCGCGGGCGACCCGAAAACGATCAAGGGTTTCGTCATCGCGCAGCTGGCGGCGGATGAAGCGGAGGTGCTCTCCATCGCCGTGGCGCCTGACTGGCAGCGCGCCGGTCTTGGCGCGATGCTGATGGAGGGTTTGGCCCGCGCGTCCAGAAAGGGCGAGGCGCGCCGTATATTTCTGGAGGTGGCGGAGGACAATACCGCTGCATTGGCTTTATACCGCAGGCTTGGCTTCAAGGAGACCGGGCGGCGCAGGAAGTATTATCATCGCCCCGATGGCGCCATCGATGCGCTCGTCCTGACTCTGCCTCTTTGAGGCACATATCGCCAATGCGCCGCGAACGCGGCGAGGTGGACGTTGCCGGGGGCCTGTGCCTATAAGTCGAACGTCGATCTTTTATGTCAATCTTCGTGGGTTTGAGCGTCAACGCTATGCCGGCAACGCGCCAGGAATCTCAGACGCGCATCGAGATGCGATGTAGCGAGCAGGGCCTGAGGATGACAGGTCAGCGCCGTACCATCGCGCGCGTTCTCAGCGCGGCGAAAGACCATCCTGACGTCGAGGAAGTGCATCGCCGCGCCAGCGCGCTCGATGCCAGGATTTCGTTGTCGACAGTCTACCGCACATTGAAGCTGTTTGCCGAGAAGGGCATTCTCGAGAGGCATGACTTCGGCCAAGGTGGCCACAGCCGCGGGCGCTATGAGGTTGCCTCGCGCCGGCATCACGACCATCTCGTCGACATCGAGACAGGGCGCGTCATAGAATTTTCCAACGATGAGATCGAGGCGCTTCAGGAGCGTGTCGCGCGCGAGCTGGGATTCACGCTGGTCGGCCACAGGCTGGAACTCTATGGCGTGCCACTTTCCAGAAAGAAGGGGGCGCGTGACGGCTGAAGCGAATGTGATGAGCCGGAAGTCCGCAATGATGGATCACAGCGGCAATGAAACTGCGGGCCCGCCGCAATTCAGCACACTGAGGGCGGGGGCCGTGCTCGCGCTCTTCATGACGTTGACCGTGCCGCTGATGCCGGTCCAGGCGTTGCTGCTCAAAGTATCGGACAAGGCAGCACGGCGCTTTCCGCATTGGTATCACCGTCAAGTGTGCCGCGTGCTCGGCATCAAACTGACCATCAACGGCGCGGTCGCCCGCGATGGCCCCGTGTTGCTTGTTTCTAATCACACGTCCTGGTTGGACATTCCCGTCCTGTCTGCCGTCGCACCCGTGTCGTTCGTTGCGAAAAAGGAGGTCGGCGGTTGGCCGTTTGTCTCCGCGCTTGCGCGGCTTCAGCGTTCGGTGTTCGTCGATCGCGCGCGCCGGCAGGCGGCCGGGGACACAGCCGATGAGATCACCGAGCGATTGAAAAAAGGGGACGCGATCGTCCTATTTGCTGAAGGCACGTCAAGCGACGGCAATCGCGTGCTGCCTTTCAAGACATCGCTGTTTGCCGCCGTAAAGCCGTCGCGCGCGAACGGCGGGGCGGCCGCGCAGGGCGAACCCATCGGCGAGCCTGGCAGAGAGGCTCGAGAGCCCATGGTGCAGACGCTTGCCGTCGTCTACACGCACTTGCATGGCGTGCCGATCGGGCGGGCGGACCGGCCACGCGTCGGCTGGTACGGCGACATGGAAATGCAGTCGCACGCGTGGGCTCTGTTGGGCGCCGGGCCGCTCGCCGTCACGATCGACATTTCGCCGCCTGTTCCCTTAAGCAACTTCACCGACCGCAAGTCCCTTGCGATTTCGAGCGAGCGCACCGTGCGCGCGGCCGTCCACCGCATCCTGCGGGACCGCAAGCCCGGCGAGCCATTGGACCCGGTCGAGCCCAAAGCGGAGGCCCGCAACATGCGGCCCGTGCGCGCCAGCACGGGTGAAAAATGGACATGACCCCGGTCTTGTGTGCTATCGCAGCGGCCAACAGGCACTAACGAGCGCAATGGAGCCCGCCACGCATGGGCGAAATCCCGATCATCGACAGCAGGAAACGCGCACAGGCGTCAACCGGCGTTGCAGAGGAGCCTCCCGCGACAAAGGCGGTGTTCGTCAAAACGTTTGGCTGCCAAATGAACGTCTACGACAGCGACCGCATGATGGAGGCGCTGGCACGGGAAGGCTACGGCGTGACCGATAGCCCCGGCGATGCCGATCTCATCATTCTCAATACATGCCACATCCGTGAGAAGGCTGCCGAGAAGGTCTATTCGGAACTTGGCCGGCTGAAGCAGCTGAAGGATCTGCGGCGTGCGGATGGCAAGCAGACCGTCATCGCCGTCGCGGGTTGCGTGGCCCAGGCCGAGGGTGCGGAGATCACGACCCGCCAGCCCGCCGTCGATCTGGTGATCGGGCCGCAGAGCTATCATCGCTTGCCTTCGCTGATCGGACGCGTGTCGCGAGGCGAATCGCGGATCGTAGAGACGGAGTTTCCGCAAGAGGACAAATTCCAGTCACTGCCCGAACGTGCGGTGCAGAGGAACCCGAGTGCGTTTCTTACCGTGCAGGAAGGCTGCGATAAATTCTGTACCTTCTGCGTCGTGCCCTACACGCGCGGGATCGAGGTTTCGCGCCCCGTCGCCGATGTCGAGAAGGAGGCGCGAAAACTCGTTGCTTCCGGCGTCCGAGAGCTGACGCTGCTCGGCCAGAACGTCAACGCCTATCATGGGCAAGGCCCAGACGGCCGATCTGTGTCTCTCGCGGGACTTCTTGACCGGCTGAGCGCCATCGAGGGGCTTGCGCGGCTGCGGTACACGACGAGCCATCCGCGCGACATGAGCGAGGATCTTATCGCCGCCCATGCCGGCAACCCCAAGCTGATGCCGTTCCTGCATCTGCCTGTGCAGTCGGGATCAGACCGCATCCTGGCAGCGATGAACCGCAAGCATACCGCGCAGGAGTATCTGCGCCTTATCGCGCGCATACGTGCGGCGCGGCCCGACATCGCCCTGTCGAGTGACTTCATCGTCGGCTTTCCCGGCGAGACGGAAGCTGACTTTGAGGCAACGCTCGATCTGGTGCGTGCGGTGGGATTCGCCCAAACATTCTCCTTCAAGTACTCAGCCCGTCCCGGCACGCCCGCGGCGACCGCCGGGGACCAGGTTCCCGAAGCGATCAAGACCGAGCGGCTCGCCCGCCTCCAGGATTTGCTGGAGAGCCAGCAGGCGGCCTTCAATGCTGCCCTGGTGGGCCGGGTTGTGCCGGTGCTCTTCGAGCGGAAGGGCCGCCATGAGGGCCAGATCGTGGGCCGCTCACCCTACCTGCAGCTTGTCCACGCCGACGCGGCAGCCGATCTGATCGGCCAGATCCGGCCCGTGGCCGTGCGCTCGGCCAGCCAGCTGACCCTGTCGGGTGTTATCGAAACGGCATAAGCGTGGGTTTCAAGGCTTTGTTGCCGACGCCACACTTCCCGTGGCACCCTGGGAGCACTAAATTCGACATGCGACGCGAGCCCGGTTTACGATTCGCCTGTCCCGCGATCCCATTGGCCGTTGACGCCGTTAAAGGAGACACCAGACTTGGCAGGTTTTCGCGGGCTTCCCGCTTCAGCCTCGCGCCGCGAGGGCAAGACCGAGGTGCAAGGCGCCCGGATCGTCGTTCCCTTTGAGGACAACCGCCTTCTAACCCGCCTGCTCGGCGAGTACGACAGCCATCTGGCCCTGATTGAAGACCGTCTCGGAATCAATGCACACGCCCATGGCAACGTCGTCATTCTGACGGGGCCGGCAAATGCCTGCGCGCTGGCGCGCGAGGTCCTGGAAAAGCTCTACGCGCGTGTCGCCAAAGGCGAGAGCATCGGCGCGGGAGATTTCGACGGGCTGATCCGGCACGCGCGCACGGAAGGTCCAAGCAGCGACGGCCAAGCGCAGATTGCAACACGGCGGCGTGTCGTCAAGGCGCGCACGCCGATGCAGTCGAGCTACATCCGCGCGATCGAAAAGCACGACCTGGTCTTTGGCGTCGGCCCGGCAGGCACGGGCAAAACCTACCTCGCGGTTGCCTTTGCCGCGCACTGCCTGGAGCGGGGCGTGGTAGAACGCATCATTCTTTCGCGCCCTGCGGTCGAAGCCGGCGAGCGCCTGGGCTTCCTGCCGGGTGACATGCGCGAGAAGGTCGATCCCTACCTGCGTCCCCTCTATGACGCGCTTTACGACGTTTTGCCCCCTGAAAAGGTGGAGCGCGATCTGGAAACCGGCGTGATCGAGATCGCACCGCTGGCGTTCATGCGTGGACGCACGCTCGCTAACGCCTTCGTCATTCTCGACGAAGCGCAAAACACCACGTCCATGCAGATGAAGATGTTCCTCACCCGCCTAGGCGAAGGCTCCAAGATGGTGGTGACGGGCGATCCCACGCAAGTCGACTTGCCCCCGGGGATGCGCTCGGGTTTGGAGGAGGCCGTATCTCTGCTCGACGGCGTGGACGACATTTCGGCGATCCGTTTCACCGGCGCGGACATCGTGCGCCGTGATCTGGTCGCCAAGATCGTCGCCGCCTACGACAAGGCGGTTTGAGACGGCCCATGTCTGAACGCGTGGCCGAGCAACGCCCAAGATGGCCTGCCTTGCTGACCGCCGATGTCATCGAGGACGCCGGTGACTGGTCATTTCTGAAGGAGGCGTCTGAGCTCGTCGAAGCCGCCTGCCTGCAAGTGACCGCCGAAGAGGATGTGCCGGCAAAGCCGGCGAGCGTCACGATTGTGCTGTCGAACGATCAAAACGTAAGCGCGCTCAACGGCCAGTTCCGGGGCAAGCCCAAGCCCACGAATGTGCTGTCATTTCCGGCTGGTGCAGGGGCTGAGCCGGGCAATCTCGGCGACATCGTCATTGCCTGCGAGACGCTGCTGCGCGAGGCGGCGGATGAGGACATCTCGCCTGAGCATCATTTCCAGCACCTCCTCGTGCACGGCATTTTGCATCTCATGGGCTTCGATCACGGGACGGACGCTGAAGCTGAACGCATGGAAGCCCTTGAAATTCGTGTTCTGGCGCGTCTTGGCATCGCAAACCCCTACACGGCGCCCCTTGATCCCGCTAAGAGTTAGAGTGCTTACGGAAAAGTGGGAACCGGTTTTCCGGTAAGAAGCACGACAAAACTAAAGCCTTGAGCCGTTCCGCGATTCCATCAAAACCGGAACGGCTCTAGTTTCCGCGTCAAGCGAACAAAAGATCCATGAGTGACACTTCAAGCGATAAAAGTTCCCCTGATGCCTTGGCTGACGAACAGCGAGGCTGGATACAGGTCTTGCGCCACAAGCTCGGGCTGAGCGGACCGCAGACCCTGCGCGACACGCTGGAAGACGTGCTCAAGGCCCCCGATACCAACGCCGCCTTTTCGGACGCCGAACGCGGCATGCTTTCGCGTCTCCTGCGGTTTGGCGCCAGTCGCGTGGACGACATCATGGTGCCGCGCGCAGACATCACTGCGCTCGATGAAACCGAGCCGATTTCGGAGCTGCTCAGGACCTTCATTGAGGCGGGCGTATCGCGGATCCCGATCTTCCGCGAAACACTCGATGATCCGCGCGGCATGATCCATATCAAGGATCTGTTCGGCTGGGTCGTTGCTGAAGCCAAGGGCCATGCCGCATCCGATTCCGCGAGCGGAGTGAAGGCGACGGATGACAAGGGTGCGGCCGCGCAAGTCTTGGAAACGCTCAATCTCGGCAACGTCAACCTCAGCCGTCCCATTTCAGCCGCGAAGATCCGGCGGCAGGTTCTTTATGTGCCGCCCTCCATGCCGGCCGCCGATCTCCTCATCAAGATGCAGACGTCGCGCAACCACATGGCGCTCGTCGTGGACGAATACGGCGGCACGGATGGCCTCGTGACCATCGAAGATCTCGTCGAGCAGATCGTGGGTGACATCGAGGATGAGCATGACGAGGCGGAAGAGTGTAACATTGTTGCTGATCCCAAGCAGGGCTTGATCGCATCCGCGCGGACGCCGATTTCACAGCTCGAAGAGCACTTGGGGATCAAGATCCTTGAGAAGGACGACGATCAGGACGTCGATACTCTGGGAGGCTTGATCTTCACTCTACTGGGCCGCGTGCCCTCGCGCGGCGAACTGATACGCCAAGCCAGCGGTCTGGAATTCGAAGTGCTCGACGCGGACCCGCGCCGCGTCAAGAAACTGAAGATCCATGTGCCGCGATCCCTCGCCAAGACGACGGGGCGGACGGGCGGTGCGAAGCCGTCGAAGCCTGAATGAGCGCTTACGCCGGGGCGGACGCCCCCGTTCTTCAACGCCTGCGCGATAAAGTACGCGCGCTTTCAGGGTGGCGCCGGGCGGTGCTTGCCTTTGCATCGGGCTCGCTATGCGTGTTTGCGTTCGCGCCGTTTCATGCCTTCCCGGTCCTGTTTCTTACGTTGCCCGTACTCGTGTGGTTGATCGACGGAGCGCGTGATCCGCGCGATGCTGCGATCGCGGGTTGGTGGTACGGCTTTGGCTATTTTCTCTTCAACCTGTTCTGGATCGGCGAAGCGTTCCTGGTCGAAGCTGAGAAGTTTGCCTGGCTCTTGCCGTTCGCCGTCACCATGCTGCCTGCGGGGATCGCGCTGTTTTGGGCTGGCGCGAGCGCGTTATGCAAGCGTTTCTGGTCTGCGGATTGGAGGCGGGTCGTCCTGCTCGCGGCCGTCATGGCGGTGGTTGAATGGCTGCGCGGGCACATTCTGACGGGCCTGCCGTGGAATGTGCTCGGATACGCACTCACCTATCCGCTGGAGCTCATGCAAAGCGCGGCCTTGTTCGGCGTCTATGCGTTGAGCATTCCCGCTGTGCTGATTTTCACTTTGCCTCTCGTGCTGCTGTCCGATTCGGAGCGGACGTCAGCAAGATTGCGCATGACCGCCGCGGCGGTCGCCCTCGTGCCGCTTCTGGCGCTCTATGCCTATGGCGCGTGGCGTCTTGGCGCTCATCCCGTTCGGGACCTTCCCGGCGTGCAATTACGCATCGTGCAGCCCAGCGTTCCCCAGCGCGAGAAATGGCAACCCGACAAGCAGCGCGAAATTTTCGCGCTGCACTTGGAGATGTCGGGGAGGGATGCGGCCGGCCGGCCCGATGACCTGAAGGGCGTCACGCACGTCATCTGGCCCGAAGCTGCAATGCCGTTCCTGCCCCTGGAGCATCCCGAAGCGCTTCAGGCCATCGGGCAGATGCTGCCTGCAGGCGCGACGTTGATTTCGGGCGCGCTGCGCCGCGAGGTCTCCGATGGCCGTCAGAAGGGTTACAACTCCATCATGGCCTTCAACGATGAAGGCCGGCTCATTGCGACGTATGACAAGATTCATCTGGTGCCGTTCGGCGAGTACTTGCCATTCGAGCCCGTGTTGACAGCTTTGGGTCTATCGAAACTGACGCGCGGGCTCGGCTCGTTCGATACCGGTTGGCTGCCGCGCAAGGTGATCAACATTCCCGGCCTACCGCCTGTGGGCGGCCTGATCTGCTATGAGGTCCTGTTCCCAGGTGCGGTGATCGATGATGGCAACCGGCCCCAAGCGCTCATCAACGTGACCAACGATGGCTGGTTTGGTGACACCTCAGGTCCACGTCAGCATTTTTACCAGACCCGCGTGCGCGCCGTCGAGGAAGGCCTACCCATCGTGCGGGCGGCCAACAACGGGATTTCTGCCGTTATCGATCCGCTAGGCCGGCTGCGGGGTTTGGCCGGACTGAACCAGAAAGCCGTGGTCGATGCTCCCCTGCCAGAAGCGCTTGGGCCGACCCCCTACGGCGCCTTCCGGGGTGGCATCCTCCTCGCTATGGCGCTTATATTGCTATTGATGTATCGGTTCAGGCAGGGGTAAAGCGCGGGCAAGGGCGGACAATGTTCCCGTTGTCGATATGACCTGCGATTGACGAACTGGTGCCCTGCACCTACCAATTGCATCTGCTGCACTGATCAGAGGCCAAGGCTGGTATGGTTGAAGACGCGTTGGACGACATTGACGAGCCGGAACGCAATTCCCGGCGGGCCAATCCCATGGACGTTCACGTCGGCGGGCGCGTTCGCATGCGCCGTATGCTCTTGGGCATGAGTCAGGAGAAGCTTGGCGAACAGTTGGGCCTTACCTTCCAACAAGTTCAAAAGTATGAAAAAGGCGTCAACCGCATCGGCGCCAGCCGGCTGTTCGAGTTGGCCAAGGTGTTGGGTGTGCCCGTCCAGTTCTTCTACGACGAGGCCCCCTCCGGAGCGTCCGGCTCACCCGCCCATGGCTTCGCGGAACGGCCGAGCGATACCTATGTCGTCGACTTCCTCGGCACCCGGGAAGGGCTTGAATTGAACAAGGCTTTTTCACGCATCTCCGATCCCAAAGTCCGCAAGGCCATCTGCGATCTTGTCAAAGCCCTGGCAGGCGAGGAGAGCTGACCGACAGCCCAGCTTAGTGTGACTGGGTCGGGAAGCGGATTTTGCTGGGGTTGCGGCTCCCCGTGCGCTTGACCCTGGCGGCAAAGGCTGCAACAACCCCCGCAAATTCGCCTGCCGGGCCACACCGGTTGTGCGTATATCTCAACGCCTTTTTTCAGCGAAATCGTCTGACGGTTCGCGTCTTCAACGTACCAAAAGATACGGGGGCCATGGTGGCACGTAAGTCATATCTCTTTACGAGCGAGTCGGTTTCGGAAGGTCACCCCGACAAGGTGTGCGACCGGATCTCCGACGAGGTCGTCGATGCGTTCTATCGCGAAGGCGCGAAGGAAGGCCTCGATCCGTGGATCATCCGCGCCGCTTGCGAGACCATGGCGACCACGAACCGCGTGATCATCGCGGGTGAGTATCGCGGTCCACGCGGCGTCACGGTCGCGGCCATTGAGGATCTGACCCGCAAGGCGATCAAGGATATCGGTTACGAGCAGAGCGGCTTTCACTGGGCGAACACGAATATCGAGGTGCTGTTGCACGGTCAGTCGGCCGACATTGCGGCCGGCGTCGATGCCAAGCAGCCGAGCAACCAGGAAGAGGGCGCGGGCGACCAGGGCATCATGTTTGGCTACGCCTGCAACGAGACCCCCGACCTCATGCCGGCGCCGATCTACTACAGCCACAAGGTCCTTCAGGATCTCGCCATCGCACGCAAAACCAGGCAGGGCGATGCCGCAAAGCTCGGCCCCGATTCCAAAAGCCAGATCACCGTGCGCTATGAGAATGGCAAGCCGGTGGGCGTCGCGGCCATCGTCGTCTCGCACCAGCATATCGTTGAGGATCTGACCTCCCGGCAAGTCGCCGAAATCGTCGAGCCCTACGTGCGCAGGGCGCTGCCCGAAGGCTGGATCTCCAAGGACACCATTTGGCACATCAATCCGACAGGTAAGTTCTTTATCGGCGGCCCCGATGGCGATTGCGGCCTGACGGGACGCAAGATCATCGTCGATACCTACGGTGGCGCAGCCCCCCATGGTGGCGGCGCATTCTCCGGCAAAGATCCCACGAAAGTGGACCGCTCGGCCGCTTACGCCGCACGCTATCTGGCAAAAAATGTCGTCGCGGCGGGCGTTGCAGATCGTTGCACTATTCAGCTCTCCTACGCCATTGGCGTGGCCAAACCGTTGTCGATTTACGTCGACACCCACGGCACGGGCCAGGTTGACGAGGCAGCGATTGAGATCGCGCTGGCCAAGTCCATGGACCTCACGCCGCGCGGTATCCGCCACCACCTCGACCTCAACAAGCCAATCTACGCGCGCACATCGGCCTACGGCCACTTCGGCCGCAAGCCTGACAACGAGGGTGGCTTCTCCTGGGAGAAGACGGATCTGGCCGATACGATCAAGAAGGCCGTCGCGTAACAGGCGGCTTTCTTCGACTCGCATTTTGATTCTGCAAACGGTCGCTCGAAAGCGGCCGTTTGTCGTTCGACACGAGGCGCAGGCACGTGACCAGTCCAGACGATGACAGGGACTTACGCTCCTATGGACGCCGGCGCGGCCGTAAGGGCTCGCCCCGCCAGGAAGCCCTGAAGCGCGATCTCCTGCCGCGCGTGGCAGTTGATCTTACCGCACTATCCGGCCAGCTCCCCACTGCGCCTTCCGGCCGGCTCGCGGAACGCGAATCGGAAGGCGCTCCTGCGGATGTGTCCGGCGACACTCCTTCGTCGCGCCGGCCGCCGTCCACTGCGCCTTCCGGCCGGCTCCCCGCAGGGGAGTCGGAAGGCGCAAGTAAAGTGTGGCTGGAGATAGGATTTGGCGGTGGCGAGCATCTTGTCTGGCAGGCCGCGCACAATCCTCATGTTACGCTGATCGGCTGTGAGCCGTTCGAGGATGGCGTCGTCAAAGTGCTAAGCGCGATCGAGCAAGACAGGCTTGAAAATATTCGCTTGCACATGGGTGATGCACGCGACCTGCTGCGCTGGCTGCCGCCAGCCTCGATCAGTCGTGGGTTCATCCTCTTTCCGGACCCTTGGCCCAAGCGAAAGCACAGGAAGCGCCGCCTCGTTAACCCTGCGACATTAAAATTACTCGCCCGGGTCATGAAGTCCGGCGCCGAACTGCGCGTTGGCACTGACATTGGGGACTACGCCCGCACAATGCTGCAAGCT
>WBZN01001747.1_pt1 | contig 12686 bp, 10 predicted proteins | sample 5204281 | NCBI WGS metagenome assembly WBZN01 (sample SAMN12344347, study PRJNA552823) | activated sludge metagenome | biome: Activated sludge suspended growth; feature: Nitrification reactor; material: Wastewater; isolation source: activated sludge from nitrification reactor of wastewater...
CCGAGCGAACCATCAATGGCCTGTGGACCGCCATCGGCCGCCTCGTCGACGCCTTCACGCCCACAGAATGCGCAAACTTCTTCGCCGCCGCAGGCTATGACGCAATATGATCGGAAACCGCTCTAGATAGGCGGGAGAATTTGACAAGTTTATATAAAACATCTGACCTAAATAGGAGCCAAATAAGGCCTCGAACGATATAAATTGCTGAGCTATCAGCCGAACATACTAACTCCTTAAGTTGCTCTGCCAATATTTTTTGGTAATCATTGCGGCTAACTGACGCATTCTGCAATATATCGTTAGTTTCTTTCGATATCGGATGGCTATTTCCTCCTTCTTTCAGGAGGAAAGCAACAGACGCTCCTCTGAAATTCGTGTTGGACAGGATAGCCATGCTCTCATCTGTCGCTTCAAGCGCTGCGTCTTCAAAAACTGCATTCTGAAGATTTGCGGCTCGAAGCGAAGCGCTTTGAAATTGAGCGCCGCGAAGATTAGCTTCTCGGAGGGTCGCCTTGTTTAGAGACGCGCCTCGAAGGTCCGTGCATTCCTTTGGACCACGCGGGGGGTCAAAGCAGCGCAAGTCTGCTTTTTCAAGCTGACTTTCATCGAGGTTGGCGCCTTGTAGCTGCGCGCCAGCCAGTGAAGCCCCTTGAAGCTGGGCATGGTCCAACGCCGCTCCTTGAAGCTTCGCGCGGTCAAGGATCACGCGCTGAAGCTGTGCGCATTGTTCAAATTTCGGGGTTATCATATCGCAGCGAAGCAAAGCGCCCTGAAGCTGCGCCGCATTTAGGAGCGCGCCTTGAAGCTCTGCGGCATTGAGAGTCGCGAGCTGAAGATTTGCGCGTACAAACGAGGCTCGCTGAAGATGCGCGCCCGTCAAATCAACTTTACGCAGATCCGAAAAATCGAAGACGGCTTCCTCAAGATGTCGGCCGCGCAACGAGAACGAGTGCTTTGCCCATTCAAATTTCTTGCCGTCGTCGATTTTATTATCGTCGAGAAGATCGAGCCCGGTGAGGATGAGCGAATTAGAGAATAGGCTCTTTCGCCGTCCGGAGATCTTATCGATTTCGCCAGCGAAAAGAAGATCATGCAACGACGTCGATCGTGGCTTACCTCGATCATCGGTCTGCTTGATCCCGAGACGTTGCGTCAGAGGGTTTGCAGGAATCCATTGTTTGTTGCCAATCGCCTCGTCCAGCCACTCGCCTGGGAACGTCGCCGCCGTAAAGGCGATCCCAATGGGGATCAGGCTTGCGAGCGTCAGGATCCGATGACGCCAAAGCCGAGGCCATTCGATCGTGCTGCGCCCTTCCACGACCGCAGGCCACAGAGCCCATAGCAAAACAACATCAGCGAAGACCGCGATGCGCTGCGCCCATGTAACCCACTCGAGATGATAGGGCAGAAACTGCGCCTGGATTAGGAGCAGCAGCAGCACCGGGCCGATGACGAGGGAGACCCAGGCGATTGTCTTGAGCAGAAAGCCGAGGCCGCCCTCGCGGATGTCGTGCGGCCCGGCGAGGAACTGCACGAAGATGTTGCTCGGCAGGCGCCGCCGCTCGACGCTCCTCGCCCCGGCCTTTTCGGCGTCTTCGCCAAAGGCGGCGCGCACAGCCCTGTCATAGGCGCCGGCCTTCGCTGCCAGCATAACAAAATGGACGAGCGTGTAGGCGTGGACGATAATGAAGATGATTGGCGCCAGCGAAAAGAAAGCGACCAGCGGCAATTCCACGTTCAGGAAAGGCAGCTTGACCGGATTTTCGAGCAGCAGATCCTTATGGGTGACGCCGCCCGCTGCGATGCCGATGTAAAAGAGAGTGAAGAGATAGCTCAGCCACAAGACGCCGCTGACGGACGCCGCGTCCTCGACGCTCTTGCGCGCATTGTCGAGGGCGTCCTTCGCGGCCTTGTCGGCTTCCGCCCCTTGTGCCGGCTCGGCTCCTTGCGGGCGTGCCGGAAGGCGCATCCACGGTAGCCGGCGCCGGCGGCGCGGCCTCGTCCTTATTTTGGCGCTGGGCCGATCGTCCATGGCGGCGTCCCTGCCGTCCAATCTGCCATGGGCCCAGGCGCATTCCAAGCGAAGGTTGCGACCTCGCGCGCTTGCGCGGAAAGTCCATAGGCGCAGTGACATCAATGAGAGCCTGAAGACAGGAGGGCCGGGGCGGCCGGCCCCGGTCTTTGGCGCTCCTTCGAGGCTTCCTCGGGGCTTTCGGGGCTTTCGCGTTCAACCGGAATGCGGCTGGAACTCGAAGCGCGTGATTGTCGCCGATTGCGGCCGGCTGGGAGCCGCGCCATGCATCAGCCAGAGATTGATGTGGAGCCTTTCGCAGCTTGCGGCGGTGTGCTGGGGGACGAACCTGTTCTCAGCGCGCCAGAAGCCCACTGCTTCATTGTAGGGCGGAAGATTGGCCAGGGTGTAATCGCCAAGATAGCAATGGAAAATGGACATGAGGCCATTGGCGCTCGGATACCAGTGGGTCTCGATTGTTATGGTGTTCTGTCCGGGCGGTATTTTGAAATATTTGACGGTGTTGCCCGTGCCGTCCCAGGGCTGCAGGGTGAACTGGGCATTGCCCTCGCCGCTTCGCAGCACTTCGAGAAAATCGATTTCCCTGTGGATGTTGGGCCCCTGATCCGGCGGCGCCTCGGAATACTGGTAGAGAAATGCGCCGAACACCGCATGCGCGTCGAGATCGGCGAATCCGCCCGCGTCGGTCTTTGCCGTGATGAGGTATTTGCCGTAGCCGAGCTTGTCGAGCAGCACGATTTCCGACGTCAGCCATGCCGACGGATTGGCGGGGTTGGGCAGGATCTGAAGGGTGATGTGGTCGGTCGCGGCCTTGACGATCTTCGGGTCGAAAATGGATTTGAACGGCTCATCCGCCCATGTGCCCGTATTCTGGCTCCAGTGGTAGTTGATCCACCAGTCCCGGCCGGCGAAGCGGATGAGGGGGTTGTTGTTGGGGCAGTATCGCGTCGCCTCCGGATTGAAGATGTTCGCCTTGGAAAAATGAGAATCGTCATCGTATCCCGCCATGGCTCTCTCCCTTTGCAAAATTATTATTGTAAACGAATATGATTTGTCGTCAGGAAATCACAGATCCTCTCGCCCGGCCACAATAAAATCGATCCCGAATGAAGAATTGATGCGGCGTCGCAGCAATCGCGGGTGGGTTTTCGCGGCCCACTTGAATAACAACAGCCAAGGCAAAATCGCGTCAGTGATTGACCGGGCGTCTGGCCCCCTCCCGGCCCGTCCTGCGTCTGCGCCAGACTTTCCTTATGGGTGACGCCGCCCGCCGCAATGCGGATGTAGAACAGGTTGAAGGGGTAACTCAGCCATAACACGCCGCTGACGGAGGCCGCGTCCTCGACGCTTTTGCGCGCGTCGTCGAGTGCGGGCTTCGCGGCGTCATCGGGCTTCGCGCTTTTAGGATCGTCGGCCGGCTTGGGTGCGATCGGCGGCGAGTCCGCCGCGCCAATCGCGACGCCATTGCCTGACTGGGCGCCTTCCTGGCCTGACTGTTGCTGCGGGCTCCCCTCGTCCATGGCCGCGCTCCCCGCCGCTCAGATTGCCACGCATGCGGGCGTGAGCCAAGCGGGAGATGATGATAGTTCCCGAAAGGCCCGCATGCGGCGCCCCGCCTCATGCTGAGGAGCCGCGTAGCGGCGTCTCGAAGCATGGGAAGGCTGAAGGCGTTCGCCTCTCCGCCCCTCGTCCTTCGACGCGCCGCTTTGGCGGCGGCTCAGGATGAGGGGCTCGGGCCCGTCACGCAGGAACATGAGGCTGAAGGCGTTCGCCGCGCCGCAGCTCCAGCGATCATGATCGAATTCTTGTCCATGGCGCTTTTCAGGGAAGCGACGTTATATTATAACGTTACAATCACGCGGCCGGGTCGGCTTTGAGGGCGAATTCATGTTCAAGCGTCGAACACTTCTGGCTCTGGCTCTGGCGCTGAGCGCGCGCCCAGCAGCCGCCGGCAGTCAGTCTATAGGGACCAACTCCTCCGCTTCCGCGGCAGGCGCGATCGAGCTCGAGGAGGTCGAGGTCATTTCACAGAAGCTCGATGTGGCGCGGGTCCAGATCCAGCCGAGCCTTGGCGCCACCACGTATACTTTCGACCAAGGGGCGCTACAGACGATTCCCCAAGGCGAAAACGCGCCCTTGAATCAGGTGCTGCTGCAAGCCCCGGGCGTCGTGCAGGATAGTTTCGGCCAGGTTCATGTGCGCGGCGACCACGCCAACGTGCAGTTCAGGATCAATGGCGTCGAGCTGCCGGAAGGGCTTTCCGTCTTCGGTCAAGCGTTGGAGACTCGCTTCGCCCGCAGCATCTCGTTGATTACAGGCGCACTGCCGGCACAATATGGATTTCAGACCGCGGGCGTGCTCGACATTCAAACCAAGACGGGCATCACCAATCCCGGCCTCGGGCTGACGGCCTACGGCGGCACGTTCAGTTGGGCGCAGCCGAGCTTTGATTACGGCGGACGCTACGACAACGTCGACTGGTTCATTACCGGCGATTATCTGCAGAATGCGCGCGGCATCGAAAACCCAGCGCCAACCTTCAATGCTCTCCATGACGATACCGAGCAGTGGCATGGCTTCGCCATCATGAACGCCATCATCGATCCAGATACGCGGGTCAGCGTGTTCGGCGGCGCTTTCAACGGAAACTTCCAGATCCCGAACAATCCGGGTCAGGCGCCGCAACTCGGCTTCGCCGTGCAAGGCCTCAGCACGTTCAATAGCAATATTCTCAACGAGAACCAGACCGAGAACACCCAATTCGGCGTGATCTCGCTGCAAAAGCATCTTGACGCGGGCGACGTGCAGGTATCGGCTTTCGTGCGCAACAGCAATCTGAATTTTATCCCGGACGTTGTGGGCGATCTTTTGTTCAATGGCATCGCGCAAACGGCAGAGCGCTCCAATTTGGCCGGCGGCGTGCAGGCCGACTCCAGCTGGCGCATAAACGACGCTCACACTGTCCGAGCCGGCTTCCTCGCCCAGCTCGAGCGCACGAATTTCAATACATTTTCGAACGTGCTGCCGGTAGACGATACAGGCGCGCAAATCTCGGATCAACCGATTGGCGTCACCGACAACGGCGGCAAGACCGGCGGCCTCTATGGCGTCTATGTTCAGGATGAATGGCGGATCCTCCCCGCTCTCACGCTGAACTATGGCCTGCGCTTCGACGGGGTGAATGAGTACACGAATGCGACGCAGCTTAGCCCGCGCGTCAACGCGGTTTGGAAGGCGACCGATACGACGACGATCCATGCCGGCTATGCGCGCTATTTCGTTCCGCCGCCATTCGAGCTCGTCTCGCCGACGAGCATCGGCCTCTTCGCCAATACGACGGCCGCTCCCACCGTCGTGCAGGACGATCCGGTCAAGGTCGAGCGCTCCAATTATTTCGACGTCGGCTTCACGCAGCTTGTCGCTCCCGGCTTCACCATTGGCGTCGACGGCTATTACAAGCTCGCGACCAACTTGATCGACGAAGGCCAGTTCGGCGCGCCGATCATTCTATCGGGGTTCAATTACGCCAACGCGCGCGTCGCCGGCGTCGAATTCACGGCGAGCTATGATCTCGGGCCATGGTCGATCTATGGCAACGCCGCCTATTCCCGCGCGATGGGAACGAATATCATCTCGGCGCAATTCAATTTCGCGCCAGACGAATTGGCCTACATCCAACAACACTACATTCATCTCGATCACGATCAGACCTGGACGGCGTCCGCGGGAGCGGCCTATACCTTCAATCAAGGGACGAAGTTCCCGACCCGCGTCTCGTTCGATATGGTGGCGCAAAGCGGCCTTCGCGCCGGCACGCCGACAGTTCCGAATGGGGCGTCCCTGCCCCAGTATGCGTCCGTCAATGGCAGCATCGTGCAAAAGCTCGATCTTGGATTTGGCGCGGGGACCGAGGTTCGTCTCGACGTGCTGAATATCTATGACGCCAAATATCAAATTCGTAACGGCACAGGCGTCGGCGTCGGAGCGCCACAGTTTGGTCTACGCCGCACCATTCTCGCCGGAATCACGCAGCGGTTCTGAATGGGGCGTCCCTGCCCGAATATGCGTCCGTCAATGGCGGCGTCGTGCAAATCCGGCGCGCAGCCGGAAGCCGGTCAGGAACCATCTCCTCATCCTGAGGAGGCCGAAGGCCGTCTCGAAGGATGAGAAAGGCGCGAAGCGCCTGTCTCGAAGGATACCCTCGTCCTTCGACACGCCGCCTGCGGCGGCGGCTCAGGATGAGGGTTTGGGACTTCCGCCTGCGGCGGCTCATCCTTCGAGACAGGAGCTTTGCGCCTTCCTCAGGATGAGGGCTTTGGAACTTTCGTCTCCGGCGTCGGTTGTGAGCGGCTTAGGCGAGCCGACTGCCCGCGCGTCAGGGTTTCAGGCTTTCCGCCCGTTAGATCGAAAAATCATACTCGTCCAAATCGGCGATGCGGTCGATGAAGCCGCGCTGGACCAGCAAGGCTACGATCCTTGCCGCCGCCTGCTCCGCCGTCTGGCCGTCGCGGCCGATGGTGAGCTCCGGGTTATGCGGCCGCTCATAGGGCTGGTCGATCCCGGTGAAATTCTTGATCTCACCGGCGATAGCCTTTTTGTAGAGCCCCTTTGGGTCGCGCGCGATGCAGTCCTCGATCGGCGCATCGACGAAGATCTCGATGAACTCGTCCTTGTCGAGCAGTTCCCGCACGAGCTCGCGCTCGGCCGAGAAAGGCGAGATGAAAGAGCAGAGCGCGATGAGCCCCGCCTCCGTCATCAGCTTCGCCACCTCGCCGACTCTACGGATGTTCTCGACGCGATCAACCTCGGTGAAGCCGAGGTCCTTGTTCAATCCATGCCTTATGTTGTCGCCGTCGAGCAGAATGGTGCGCACGCCATGGGCGTAGAGCCGCGCCTCGACGAGATTGGCGATGGTCGATTTGCCGGAGCCGGAAAGGCCGGTGAACCACAGCACGGCGGGCTTCAGATTGTTGAGCCGCGCGCGGTCGCGCTTGGCGACGCTGAGCCCTTGCAGATGAATGTTGGTCGCCCGGCGCAGGCCGAAGGTGATGAGCCCCGCCGCGGCGGTCGCGTTGGTCGCGCGGTCGATCAGGATGAAGGAGCCGGTCGCGTGGTTCTCCTTATAGGCGTCGAAGGCGATCGGCGTCGTCGTCGCCAGATTGCAGACGCCGACCTCATTGAGGCTCAGGGTGCGCGCCGGCAGCTCGCCGAGCGTATTGACGTCGAGCCGGTGCTTCAGCTCGGTGACGGTGACGGGGACGGTCTTCGCGCCGCTCTTCAACAGATAGGACCGGCCGGGCAGCAGCTTCTCCTCGCTCATCCAGATGAGATGAGCGCCGAACTGGTCCGAAACCTCTGGCCGGTTTTTCGGCTCCGACAGCACGTCCCCGCGCGCGATGTCGACTTCGTCTTCGAGGGTCAGCGTCACCGCCTCGCCGGCGCCGGCGCTCGCAAGGTCGCCGTCGGCGGTGACGATGCGCGCCACGCGCGAGGTCTTGCCCGACGCGGCGACGATAACCTCGTCGCCGGGCCGGATCACGCCGCTCGCGATCGTGCCGGCAAAGCCGCGAAAATCGAGATGCGGGCGATTGACCCATTGCACCGGAAAACGGAACGGTTGGCCGCTGCGATCGCGCTCGACGTCGACGGTTTCGAGAAAGTCGAGCAGCGCCGGCCCGCGATGCCAGGGGGTGTTGGCGCTCTTCTCCGACACATTGTCGCCGTGCCGCGCCGAAATCGGGATCGGCGTCACCGAGGCAAAGCCGAGCGGCGCGGCGAAACTCATGAAATCGGCGACGATCTTTTCAAAGCCTTCCCTGTCGAAGCCTGTGAGGTCGATCTTGTTGACGGCCAGCACGACACGATGGATGCCGATCAGCGAGACGATCGCGGCGTGGCGGCAGGTTTGCGTCAAAAGCCCTTTGCGCGCGTCGACGAGCAGGATGGCGAGATCGGCGCTCGAGGCCGCGGTCGCCATATTGCGCGTATATTGCTCATGGCCGGGCGTGTCGGCGATGATGAAGGAGCGGCGCGGCGTCGAGACATAGCGGTAGGCGACGTCGATAGTGATACCCTGCTCGCGCTCGGCTTCGAGCCCATCGACGAGAAGGGCGAAGTCGATCTCGTCGCCGGTGCTGCCATGGCGTTTCGAGTCGCGCTCGAGCGCCGCGAGCTGATCGTCGAAGATGAGGCTCTGCTCATAGAGAAGCCGCCCGATCAGCGTCGATTTGCCGTCATCGACCGAGCCGCAAGTGATGAGCCGCAGCGTCGGCGGCGGATTGGCTGCGCTCCCCTCAATCGGCGAGGCGGCGGGATCGGCGGAAACGGCTTGAGCGGAAGCGACTCGCAGCATCAAAAATATCCCTCGCGCTTCTTCTTCTCCATCGAGCCCGTTTCGTCGTGGTCGATCAGGCGGCCCTCGCGCTCGGACATGGTCGAGGCGCGCATTTCAGCGATGATCTCCGGCAGGGTCGCGGCGGAGGAGCGCATGGCGCCGGTCAGCGGATAGCAGCCGAGCGTGCGGAACCTCACTTTCTCCACCCGCGGCGTCTCACCCGGCTCGAGCGGCAGGCGCTCGTCATCGACCATGATCAGCGTCCCACCCCGCTCGACGACGGGGCGCTCCTTGGCGAGATAAAGCGGCACGATCGGAATGTCTTCGGCGGCGATATAATCCCAGACGTCGATTTCGGTCCAGTTCGACAGCGGGAACACGCGCATCGACTCGCCCTGCTTGATCCGCGTGTTGAACAGGCGCCAGAGTTCCGGGCGCTGATTGCGTGGGTCCCAGGCGTGCGAGGCGGAGCGGTGCGAAAAGATGCGCTCCTTGGCGCGACTCTTTTCCTCGTCGCGCCGCGCGCCGCCGAAGGCCGCGTCGAACTTCCATTTGTCGAGCGCCTGGCGCAGCCCTTCCGTCTTCATCACCTGCGTGTGGACCGACGAGCCCGAAGCGACCGGCGAGATCCCCCGGCGCACGCCGTCCTCATTGACATGGACGAGGAGATCCATGCCGACGCGCGCGGCCATCTCGTCGCGGAAGGCGATCATCTCGCGGAATTTCCAGGTCGTGTCGACATGCAGCAGCGGAAACGGCGGCTTTGACGGGAAGAACGCCTTTTGCGCGATGTGCAGCATGACGCCCGAATCCTTGCCGACCGAATAGAGCATCACCGGCCGCTCGAATTCCGCGACCACCTCGCGCATGATGAAGATCGCCTCGGCTTCGAGACGGCGCAGATGGGGAGAGGAGGCAGATTTCACGCTTGCAACCTGTAATATATTCTATTTAACGTACATATTCACGTCATTATCCTTTCGGCGCCTGCTTGGCAACCGCGCCGCGCGGCGGGGCAGAAGCGCTAGGCCAGAAATTTGAAGACGGGCGGCTCGGCGGGCTTGAGCTGCAGGGGCAGGCCGGCGGCCATGAACACGACCGCCTCGCAGGCCTCGGCGAGCGCCTGATTAAGCGAGCCCTGTGCGTCGCGAAACGTGCGGCCCAAGGGATTATCCGGCACGATGGCGAGGCCGACCTCATTGGAGACGAAGATCGCCGGGGCGGCCAGGCGCGCGACGCGCTGCGTCAGCCTCGCCGTCGCCTCGATGAAATCGGCGTCGGCCAGCATGAGATTGCTGAGCCAGAGGGTCAGGCAATCGACGACGATGATGGAGCCGGCGCGCGCCGCGCGGTCGAGGGCGCCGGCAAGATCGAGCGGCTCCTCGACGAGGCTCCATTCGGACCCGCGTCTGGCGGCGTGGCTTGCGATGCGCGCCGCCATTTCCTCGTCATGCGCCTGCGCCGTGGCGATCAGCACGGGGCAGGCCCCCGAGCGCTCGGCGAGTTGCTGCGCGTAACGGCTTTTTCCCGAGCGCGCCCCGCCGAGAATAAGAAGGCTCTTGCCGGGAACAGAGTTCATCCGCTCTTTTGAACGCGCGGGACCTGTCTCGCTCACGTTCGCCAGGGATGCTCCGGCAATTCGCTGACGCCGAGCACGGCGACGCCAGCCTCAGCCACCCAATGGTCGTTTTCGACCGAGCTGCCGCTGACGCCGATCGCGCCGACGAGCACGCCCTCCTCGTCGACGATCGGCAGGCCGCCCGGGAAAGTGATCAATCCGTCATTGGAATGTTCGATGCCAAAAAGCGATCCGCCTGGCTGCGACAGCTTGCCGATCGCGCCCGTCGGCATGCCGAAGAACACCGCCGTCTTGGCCTTCTTGATGGAAATGTCGATGCTGCCGACCCATGCGTCGTCCATGCGGTAGAATGCCTTCAGATTTGCGCCGGAATCGACGACCGCGATGCACATTTGCGTCTTGAGCTCGATCGCCTTTTTGCGCGCGGCCTCGATCGCCTCTTGCGCGTGTGCTATGGTGACATGCATGGGTTCGCCTCACTTGATCGAGTGTTTCCCGGCCGCGTTTCAGTCGGCCGCCTCCGGCGCCGGCTCTTGGCGTCCGCGCCTTGAACGCCGAGATAGTCGATTCCGGCTATGGCCGCCAGATGTTTCGCCTGATTGTTCGGCCGCCGCCTGTTCGTTTAGTCTTGTTCGCCTGGTTTTGGCCGCTGGGCCCGCGGACGCTTCGGAGGCAGCCTTGGATCAAGACACGGGTTACGCCGGCGCGAAGCCGCGAGGCCGAGCCGCCGCGCTCCGACTGCGGTCGCAGCCGCGCGGGTCCGGCTCCCCCTTCACGGGGAGCGGCGGGGCGTGAGCTGGGCGTCGGTTCTGCGCGGCGCAGCGGCTGTGCTGGCGCTGACGGTCGCCGGCCCGGCGCGCCCGGCTGAGAACATCGTCAACATCTTCGGATGGGCCGATTATTTCGACCCGAGGATCCTTGAAGACTTCACGAGCGAGACCGGGATCCGGGTCACTTACGACAAATACGCGTCGACGGAGGCGCTCGAGGCGGCGCTCACCGGCGACAACGACTATGACGTCGCCGTGGTTCCGGGCCGCGCTCTTCAGGCGATGATCGCGGCGGGCGCTTTGCGCAAGCTAGATAAGACGCGGCTTGCCAACTTGAGCGGGCTTGGGCCCGAGGCCATGACACGGCTCGCCTCTTTCGATCCGGGCGGCCAATATGGCGCGCCCTATCTATGGTTTACGACCGGCATCGCCTTCGACGTCGACAAGGCGAAGGCGACCGGCGCGTCTTTCGACCCCGCCTCCTGGGACACGCTTTTCCGGCCGGATCGCCTCGCCGCCTTCGCCGATTGCGGCGTCTTCGTCGTTGACAGTCCGGAAGAGCTCTTCGCCATCGCCCTGCGCTATCTGAAGCTCAATCCCGGCTCAAAGAACCTGGTCGATTTGCGGCGCGCAGCCGAGCTTCTCGGAACGATGCGCCGCTATGTGAAGAAATTCAGCTCGGCTGGACTCGCCGGGGCGCTGGCGAACGGCGATTTCTGTCTCGCCGTCGGCTCGAGCGTCGATAGCTTGCAGGGGCGCGCCCGGGCGCGCGAGGCCGATAACGGCGTCGACATCGACTACGCCGTTCCGAAAGAGGGAGCGCCAATGTCGATCGACAGTCTCGTCGTGCCGAAAAACGCCCCGCATGGCGACGCCGCTCTGGCCTTCATCAATTTCGCGCTGCGGCCGGAGGTCGCTGCGCGCGACACCAACGCGACGCGCCTCGCGAACGCCGTGCCGGCCTCGAGCCCGTGGATCGCCAAAGACATTCTCGAGAACAGGTCGATCTATCTCGACCCGGGGGCGACGGCGGCCCTGTTCGCCGTTCCGCGCACGGATCCGGCGACGCAGAAATTCATCGCGCGCGAGTGGGCGCGCATCAAGACCGGCAAGTATCCGGGTCCATAACCAGAGCGGGGGGCGACGCCGTTTGGACCGTCGAAAATGCCAGCCGCGCCTCAGGTCGCAAACCTTGCCTTGATCAGGCCGACGATCGCCGTGACGATCGCGCCGCTGACGCCGCCTCCGACGGCTTGCCCGAGAAGCGTCCCGATATCGACGCCGCCTGCGCCGGACAAGGCCGGGATCAAGGCCGAAAGGATCTGGCCGCCCAGGCCGCCGCCGATCGCGCCGCTGATCGTGTTGCCGACGGGTCCGAGATTGAAATCCTTGAGCTTCGCCAACAAATTGCCGCCGGCGGCGCCGGCGATGACCTGAATGAGGAAATTGATGATGGCCGCGGACATGGCGTTCCTCCGAAATCGCCGGAATTGCGCATTGGGAAGTAGCGAATGGGGCGAGTGTGGCGCCATAGCGCGATCGCCGCAACAAGCCGACAAATCATCTTGGAGCGACGCCAGATATGCGTTGCCTGGGGGTTGCGGGGATTGGCGCCCGTAAGTTCATGAAATGCAGCCGACATTGGCTTCGCTGGCGATTTCTCTTTTACGTTCGCGCAACGATTTCGGGTCGCTTTTGCGACGGGCCGGTGTTGACATTGGGTCGCGCGGGGCCATATAAGGGCCTCGTTGAAGCGGCGCTGCTTTTGTGGCGGGCGCGGATTTCGTTTCTCGGGAACTTCTCGGGTTTCTCCTCCTTGGTCTGGGTTACGGCCGGGGCGGGGATGTTTGTCTGCGTTTAGGGTCAGTTCGTGACCTTGAGCTTTTCCGGGGTCTTCCGGACGCTGGTTCCAGAGTCTGCTCTTCGGGCAGATTTCACCGGATCCGCGTTCAGGCGGGCTGGGGCGGT